>Ga0182738_1005508_pt1 | contig 13465 bp, 11 predicted proteins | sample eDN5th30CBELigMG_FD_128876 | JGI IMG/M metagenome (GOLD analysis project Ga0182738, IMG submission 128876) | Enriched Miracle-Growth compost microbial communities from Emeryville, California, USA - eDNA 5th pass 30_C BE-Lig MG (version 2)... ...
CGCGGCGGGCACGACCGGACGGCCCCGTCTAAAATGGCGGTGCGCCCACTTCTTTCCGCCCCGCTTCCGCCCATGCCCGATCGCCGCCCCATCGCCGCCCTGCCCGACCTGCTGGTCAGCCAGATCGCTGCCGGCGAGGTCATCGAAAGGCCGGCCTCGGTGCTCAAGGAGCTGCTGGAGAACTCCCTGGACGCCGGCGCGCGCGCCATCGAGGTCCGGCTCGAAGGCGGCGGCATCCGCCGCATCGCCGTCATCGACGACGGCTCGGGCATCCCCCCCGACGAACTGGCGCTGGCGCTGACCCGCCACGCCACCAGCAAGATCGCCAACCTGGCCGAGCTGGAAAGCGTCGCGTCCATGGGCTTTCGCGGCGAAGCGCTGGCCTCGGTGGCCTCGGTGGCCAACCTGACGCTGACCTCGCGCACCCGCGAGGCCGAGCACGCCTGGGAAATCCGCGGCCTGGGCGGCCAGCCCGTGCCGGCCTCCGGCCCCGTGGGCACGCGGGTGGACGTGCGCGAGCTGTTCGACGCGGTGCCGGCGCGCCGCAAGTTCCTGCGCTCGGAAGCCACCGAGTTCGGTCACTGCCTGGATGCGCTGGAGCGCATCGCGCTGGCCCACCCGGACGTGGCCTTCCGGCTCTTCCACCACGACCGCGCGCAGCGGCAGTGGCTGCCGGCCGACCCCTTGCAGCGCATCCGCGACGTGCTGGGCGCCGAATTCTGCGAGCACGGCCTGCCGCTGTCCGTGCAGGCCGGCGCGGCCAGCCTGTCGGGCATGGTCGTGCGCCCCACGGCGGCGCGCGCGCGCGCCGACCGGCAGTACCTGTACGTCAACGGGCGCTACGTGCGCGACCGCACGGTCAGCCACGCGCTGCGCGCGGCCTACGCCGACGTGCTGCACGGCGACCGCCAGCCCGCCTACGTGCTGTTCCTGGAAGTCGCGCCGGCGGCGGTGGACGTGAACGTGCACCCGGCCAAGCACGAGGTGCGCTTCCGCGACAGCGGCGCGGTGCACCGCTTCGTCAGCCAGGCGGTGACGCAGGCGCTGGCCGGCACCGGCGGCTCGCAGACCGTCGATGCGGCCGGCTCGGCGCAGGCCGGCGGCGACGCGGCCGCCGCCGGCTCCGAAGGCGCTGCGGCGGGCGCGGCCTCGGCAGGCGCCGTTCCCCCCGGCGGCATTCCCGCGAACGGCACGCCGGCGGGCAGCCATACCGCTGGCAGCGGCGCGGGCCATGGCACGCCCCCGGCGTCCAGCCGCACAACGGCTCCGACGGCGCGCTCGCACAGCCAATTGCCGTTCCGCCTGCACGAGCCCCAACCCCGCTACGCCGGCCCGTCCGACTGGCAGGCGCTCTACCGCCCGCTGGGCGATGCGGACGCTCCCGGCGCTATTGCCCCGGGCGCTGTTGCCCCCGCTGCGGCAAGCCCCGGTGCGGCGGCGCCCGGCGTGACGGTTCCCGGTAGCGATGGCGCCGGCGCGGCCCAGTCGCCGGCATCTTTCCCCGCCGTTTCCACCCCGCCCGTCGCGGGGCAGGCTTCCTCCAGCGCCCACCCCGCCGCGGCCGGCCACGACCTGCCGCTCGGCATGGCGCTGGGCCAGCTGCACGGCATCTACATCCTGGCCCAGAACCGCCACGGCCTGGTGCTGGTGGACATGCACGCCGCGCACGAGCGCGTGGTCTACGAACAGCTCAAGCAGGCGCTGGACGCCCAGGGCCTGCCGCGCCAGGACCTGCTGGTGCCGGTGGTCTTCAGCGCCTCGGAAAAGGACGTCGCCCTGGTCGAGGAAAGCGGCGGGCAGCTGGCCGAGCTGGGCTTCGAGATGCGCCCGGCCGGCCCGGCCTCGGTCGCCGTGCGCTCGGTGCCGGCGATCCTGGCGCGCGGCGACGTCGAGGCCCTGGCGCGCGCCGTGCTGCACGACCTGGCCACCGTGGGCGTGAGCCGCCTGCTGGCCGAGCAGCGCAACCAGCTGCTGTCGACCATGGCCTGCCACGGCTCGGTGCGCGCCAACCGCCGCCTGACGCTGGAAGAGATGAACGCGCTCCTGCGCAGCATGGAGCGCACCGAGCGCGCCGACCAGTGCAACCACGGCCGGCCCACCTGGGTGCAATGGGGCCTGTCCGACCTGGACAAGCTGTTCCTGCGCGGGCAATGAGCACGCCGCCGGGCCGCCCGAAGGCGGCGACTCTCCTCCCCCGGGGAGGACGTCGCGCCAGCGACAGGAAGGTAGTCCAGTGAGCGCCGCGGCCCTGGGCGGAGACGCCGCGCCACGGCAAACCGTCGTCTGCCTGGCCGGTCCCACCGCTTCCGGCAAGAGCGCGGCCGCGCTGGCGCTGGCCGAGCGCTGGCCCATCGAGATCGTCAACGTCGATTCGGCCACCCTCTACCGCGGCATGGACATCGGCACCGCCAAGCCCGACGCGGCCGAGCGCGCGCGCGTGCCCATGCACCTGCTGGACATCCGCGACCCGGCGCAGGCCTATTCGGCGGCCGAGTTCCGCGCCGACGCCCTGCGCCTGATCGGCGAGATCCGCGCGCGCGGCCGCGCGCCGCTGCTGGCCGGCGGCACCATGCTGTACTTCAAGGCGCTGCGCGACGGCCTGGACGACCTGCCGCCCGCCGACCCCGCGCTGCGCGCCGAGCTGGACGCCGAGGCGCTGCGCCTGGGCTGGCCCGCCCTGCACGCCGAGCTGGCGCGCGTGGACCCGCCCACCGCGGCGCGCCTGGCGCCGCACGACAGCCAGCGCATCCAGCGTGCACTGGAGATCTATCGCCTGGCCGGCGTGCCCATGTCGCAGCTGCTGTCGGGCCAAGCCCGGTCCGCGCATGAACCCACACCCTACCGCTACCTGACGATCAGCCTGGAGCCCGCCGACCGGGCCGGCCTGCACGCGCGCATCGCCCGGCGATTCGACGCCATGCTGGAGGCGGGGCTGGTGGAGGAAGTCCGGGCGCTGCGCGCGCGCGGCGACCTGCACCCGGGGCTGCCGTCGATGCGCTGCGTGGGCTACCGGCAGATCTGGAACATGCTGGACGGCCACGCCGACGCGGCGCAGGCGCGCGAACAGGCCATCGCCGCGACGCGCCAGCTGGCCAAGCGGCAGCTGACCTGGCTGCGCGCGCAGCCGCAGCGCACGGTGATCGACTGCCTGGCGCCGGACGCGGCGGCGCGGGTGGTGGACGCCTACGCGCGGCTGACCGGCGAATAGCCGGGACACTCCACGCCGCGCCTTCGACTTGCGGTCCCAGGGAGGCTTGTCGCCTTGGGAAGACGTACAGCGCCTCGGGAGCGAGCCTGTCCGGACGAGGCCGCTTTGGCGGCCTGGCAACGGCTACGCTGCCCCTACTCCACCACGGTCTGCGCCTGGCCCTCGCCGCACTCGGCGATCGAGCCCAGCTCGTAGACCGTCTCGCCCTGCCCGCGCAGGGTCCCGGCCACTGCCAAAGCCTGGGCGGCGTCCACCACCAGCACCATGCCGATACCGCAGTTGAAGACACGGTGCATTTCAGAGTCGGCCACGCCGCCTTCACGCTGCAGCCAGGCGAACAGCGGCGGCAGGGGCCAGGCGTCGCGCTGCAGGCGCGCCTGCAGGCCGGGCTGCAGGATGCGCGGCACGTTGTCCAGCAGGCCGCCGCCGGTGATGTGGGCCAGGCCCTTGATGGCCGGGCCGTGCGCGGCCAGGGCGGCGAGCACCTGCCTGACGTAGATGCGGGTGGGCGCCATGACCACGTCGGCCAGCGGCTGGCCGTGGAAGTCCTGGTCGGGGCGCGCGCCGGCGCGCTCCAGGACCTTGCGCAGCAGCGAATAGCCGTTGGAGTGCGCGCCGCTGGAAGCCAGGCCCAGCACGATGTCGCCCGGGGCGATGGACTTGCCGTCGATGATGGCGGACTTTTCCACCGCGCCGACGGCGAAGCCCGCCAGGTCGTATTCGCCTTCCGGGTACATGCCGGGCATTTCGGCGGTCTCGCCGCCGATCAGGGCGCAGCCGGCCAGCTCGCAGCCGCGGGCGATGCCGCCGACCACGCTGGCGGCGGTGTCCACCGCCAGCTTGCCGCAGGCGAAGTAGTCCAGGAAGAAGAGCGGCTCGGCGCCCTGCACCAGGATGTCGTTCACGCTCATGGCCACCAGGTCCACGCCCACGGTGTCGTGGCGGTTCCATTCGAAGGCCAGCCTGAGCTTGGTGCCGACGCCGTCGGTGCCCGAGACCAGCACCGGCTCGCGGTACTTGCGGGGCAGCTCGAACAAGGCGCCGAAGCCCCCTATGCCGGCCAGCACGCCGGCGCGCATGGTGCGCGCGGCCAGCGGCTTGATGCGGTCGACCAGCGCGTCGCCGGCATCGATGTCGACGCCGGCGTCGCGGTAGGTCAGGGGGGTGGAGTCGGGTTTTGTCATGGGCGGGCGTCGGGTATGTAAAAATTGCGGGGTTTTCCCTGGACAGGCGACCGATTTTACGATGTTCGAAGGGCCCGCCGCGCAAGGCACGCTGCATCCGCAACCATGAACCGACAGTTGCTGCTCGATGTTCTGCCCGCCCCCGCCGCCACGCTGAACAATTACCTGCCCGGCCCGAACGGCGCGGCCCTGGCCGCGGCCCGCGAACTGGCCCCGGGCCGGGCCATCTATTTCTGGGGCCCGGCCGGCTGCGGGCGCAGCCACCTGCTGCGCGCGCTGGCCGCGCAACCGGACGCGGCGCAGGCGCGCCTGGTCGAGGGCGCGGGCGGCGATGCCGCCCCCCTGCTGCGCGCGCTGGCCGAGACGCCCCCCGAGCAGCCCATGCCGCGGCTGGTGGCCGTCGACGACGTGCACCGCATGGACGAGCCCGGCCAGGCCGCGCTGTTCGCCCTGTACAATCGCTGGCGCGAATCGGCCGCGGCCGCGGGCGCCTTCGCGCTGGCGGTCGCCGGCGACCGGGCGCCCATGGCCATGCCGCTGCGCGAAGACCTGCGCACCCGGCTGGGCTGGGACCTGGTGTTCCGCCTGGAGCCGCTGACCGACGCGCAGAAGCGCGCGGCGCTGGCGGCGCTGGCCGCCGAGCGCGGCCTGCAGCTGGCTCCGGAAGTCCTGAACTGGATACTGACCCACTATGCGCGCGACATGGGCCGCCTGACGGCGCTGCTGGACGCGCTGGACCGCTATTCGCTCGCCGCCCGCCGGCCGGTGACGGTGCCGCTGCTGCGCGCCATGCTGGCCGATCCCGATACCCCCACGCCATGACCGACGCCCCTTCCCGCCTGGCCCTGTTCGACCTCGACCACACCCTGCTGCCGCTGGATTCCGACTACCAGTGGGCCGACTTCCTGGCCCGCACCGGCCGCGCCGGCGACCCCGACCAGGCGCGGCTGCGCAACGACGAGCTGATGGTGCGCTACAACGAGGGCCGGCTGACCGCCGCCCAGGCCGCCGAGTTCATGCTGGGCCTGCTGGCCGCGCACCGCCCCAGCGACCTGGCCGCCTGGCACGAGCAGTTCATGGCCGAGGTGGTCCGCCCGGCGCTCACCCAGGCCGCGCTGGCGCTGGTCGAGCGCCACCTGGCCGAGGGCGACCTGTGCGCAGTGGTCACCGCCACCAACAGCTTCGTCACCGCGCCGATCGCGCGCGCCTTCGGCGTGCCCACGCTGATCGCCACCGACCCGGAATACCGCGGCGGCCGCTACACCGGCCGCATCGCCGGCATCCCCAGCTTCAAGGAAGGCAAGGTGGCGCGCGTGCAGTCCTGGCTGGCCGGCCAGGGCCTGGCGCTCGCCGACTTCTCCGAATCGTGGTTCTACAGCGATTCCATCAACGACCTGCCGCTGCTCGAAGCGGTCAACCGGCCGGTCGCCACCAACCCCAGCCCGGCGCTGCGCGAGATCGCGCAGGCCCGCGGCTGGCAGGTGCTCGAACTGTTCGGCCATCTGCAGGACGCAAAATCATAATGATCACGCAAACGATAAAGCGCTTCGTCGGCCGGCTGTTCGGCAACGGCGGCGGCCCCCAGAGCATCCCGCGCGAACGCCACGGCATAGACCGGCGCAACGTCTCGCGCCACGCCATCAAGGTCTGCGAGGTCCTGCACCAGCACGGCTACGAGGCCTACATCGTCGGCGGCGCGGTGCGCGACCTGATCATCGGCCTGGAGCCCAAGGACTTCGACGTGGCCACCAACGCCACGCCCGAGCAGATCCGGCCGCTGTTCCGGCGCGCGCGCATCATCGGCCGGCGCTTCCAGCTGGTGCACGTGGTGTTCGGCCAGGAGATCATCGAGACCTCCACCTACCGCGCGCCCTCGTCCGAGACCCAGCAGACCGACGCGCACGGCCGCATCCTGAGCGACAACGTGTTCGGCACCCGCCAGCAGGACGCCGAACGGCGCGACTTCACGCTGAACGCGCTGTACTACGACCCCAGCACCGAGGTCGTCATCGACTACCACCACGGCGTGGACGACCTGAAGAAGCGCGTGGTGCGCATGATCGGCGACCCGCGCAAGCGCTACCGCGAAGACCCGGTGCGCATGCTGCGCGCGGTGCGCTTCGCCGCCAAGCTCAACGGCACGATAGACCCCGCCTCGCGCGAGCCGATCCGCTCCATGGCCGAGCTGATCGACAACGTGCCGGCCTCGCGCCTGTTCGACGAAATGCTCAAGCTGCTGACCTGCGGCCACGCGATGGACTGTCTGCGGCAGCTGCGCGCCGAAGGCCTGCACCACGGCCTGCTGCCGCTGCTGGACGTGGTGCTGGAGCAGCCGCGCGGCGAGCGTTTCGTCGAACTGGCGCTGGAGCGCACCGACGCGCGCGTGCGCGGCGGCAAGACGGTCAGCCCCAGCTTCCTGTTCGCGGCGCTGCTGTGGCAGCTGGTGGAGACGCGCTGGCAGCAGCTGCGCGCGGCCGGGGAGCATCCCGGGCCGGCGATGATGCAGGCGGCCGATTCGGTGCTGGACGAGCAGACCGAGAAAATGGCCATCCAGCGCCGCTACGCCGCCGACATGCGCGAGATCTGGTTCATGCAGCCGCGCTTCGAGCGCCGCGCCGGCAAGGCCATCTGGCGCATGGTGGAGCAGCCGCGCTTTCGCGCGGCCTGCGACTTCCTGCAGCTGCGCGCGGCCGCGGGCGAGTTCGACAGCGTGCTGGCGCAGTGGTGGATGGACCTGGCCAATGCCGACGACTCGCGCCGCGCGGAAATGATCGAGGAAGCCGGCCGCGCCCCGCGCGAGGGCGAGGCCTCGGCCGACGCGCCGCGCAAGCGCCGACGCCGCCGCCGCCCGTCCGGCAGCCGCGAAGGCGGCGCGGGCGGGGAAGCGGCAGCGGAATAGCATCGGCGCCGGCAGCGCGCACGGGTGCCGGCGCACGGCACCGCGAGCCGGCACGGACCAGGCACGACATGACTGACGAAGGCAGCGACGAGACGGGAAGCGCAGGCCGCGCGGCGCGGACCGCCTACGTCGGCCTGGGCGCCAACCTGGGCGATGCCGCGGGCACGCTGCGCCGGGCCGCCGGGGAACTGGCCGCCCACCCGGGCGTGGAGAGCTGCACGCTGTCGCGCCTGTACCGCAGCGCGCCGGTCGACGCGCAGGGGCCGGATTTCACCAACGCCGCGGCGCGCCTGGAAACTACGCTGGAGCCGCTCGCGCTGCTGGACCTGCTGCAGGCCGTCGAGCTGCGCCACGGGCGCGAGCGCCCCTACCGCAACGCCCCTCGCACCCTGGACCTGGACCTGCTGCTGTACGCGGACCGGGCGATGGACCATCCGCGCCTGGTGCTGCCGCACCCGCGCATGCACGAGCGCGCCTTCGTGCTGCGCCCGCTGGCGGAGCTGGCCCCCGCCGGCCTGATGCTGCAGGGCCGGCCGCTGGGGCACTGGCTGGCCGCCTGCGCGGGCCAGCGCGTCGAGCCGTTGTAGCGGCAAGGACCTGACGGGAGCGTGCTGCCAGGGGAGGACTGCCCGCGGGCTGCCGCCCCCTTGCCGCCCCCGCAGCTCAGGCCGCTTCGGCCCCCGCCATCGCCAGCACCCGCCGCGCCTGGGCGATGACCGGCGCGTCCACCATGCGCCCGTCCAGCCGGAAAGCGGCCGAGCCGGTCTGCTCGTGGGTCTGCACCACGCGCGTGGCCCAGTCGATTTCCTGCTCCGACGGCGCGTAGACCCCGTGCACCACCGCCAGCTGCGACGGGTGGATGCACAGCAGGCCGGCGAAGCCCAGCTCGCGCGCGTGCCGCGCGGCGCGGGCCAGGCCTGCGGTGTCCTGGATGTCGGGGTGTACGCCGTCCAGCGGCGCGCGCAGCCCGGCCGTGCGGCCGTGCAGCAGGATCTGGCAGCGCACGTGGTCCAGCATGGCGGCCGCGCCCGGGGCGGCGGGGTCCATGCCCAGGTCCACCCCCAGGTCCAGCGAGCCGAAGGACAGGCGCGCCACGCCCGGGGCGGCGGCGATGTGCGGCAGCGCCAGCACGCCGCGGGCGCTTTCGATGATGGGCAGGACGGGCTTGCCCGCCGCAGCCGCGGCGGCGGCCTGCTCGGCGCTTTCCGCCTTGGGCAGGACGATGCCGGCCACGCCGGGCAGGCCGGCGCAGGCTTTCAGGTCGTCGGCGAACCAGGCGGTGGTGGCGTCGTTGACGCGCACCAGCAGGCCCGCGTCGGGCCGGCCGGCGCAGAAGTCGGCCAGGGCGGCGCGCGCCGTGTCCTTGGCGGAGGCCTCGACGGCGTCCTCCAGGTCGACGATGACCGCGTCGGCGCCGGCGGCCAGCGCCTTGGGGATCCGCTCGGGCCGGCTGGCGGGCACGAAGAGCGCGGTGCGCAGCAGCTCGCCCGTCATACCGCCCCCGTCTCGCGCATCTCGGCGACCTGCGCGGGCGTGTAGCCCAGGCCGGCCAGGATGGCGTCGGTGTGCTCGCCGAGCGCCGGCACCGGGTCCATGCGCGGCTCGAAGTCGCCGTTGGAGGCCGGCGGCAGGGGCGAAGGCAGGGCGCCCACCGGACTGGCGATGTCGCGCCAGCGCTGGCGCGCGCGCAGCTGGGGGTGGTCCCAGACGTCCTGCATGGTGTTGACGCGGGCGTTGGCGATGCCGGCCTCTTCCAGCCGCTGGCTGACCTGGCCGATGTCCAGGCCGGCGAAGGCCTGCACGATCAGCGCGCGCAGCGCGTCGCGGTTGGCGGCCCGGCGCGAGTTGCCGTCGAAGCGCGGGTCGGCGGCCAGCCCGGGCTGCTCCAGCACGCGCTCGCAGAACACCTTCCATTCGCGCTCGTTCTGCAGGCCCAGCATCACGGTGGCGCCGTCGCCCACCGGGAAGGGGCCGTAGGGGTAGATGGTGGCGTGGGCCGCGCCCGCGCGCGGCGGCGGGGGCGCGCCTTCGAAGGCGTAATACATCGGGTAGCCCATCCACTCGACCATGGCCTCCAGCATGGAGACCTCGACCCGGCTGCCGCGGCCGGTGCGCCCGCGCAGCAGCAGGGCGTTGAGGATACCGCTGTAGGCGTACATGCCGGCGGCGATGTCCGAGATCGAGCAGCCGGCCTTGGCCGGCTCGTCGGGCGAGCCGGTGACCGAGACGAAGCCGCTCTCGCTCTGGATGAGCAGGTCGTAGGCCTTCTTGTCCTGGTAGGGGCCGCCCATGCCGTAGCCGGAGATGTCGCAGACGATCAGGCCGGGGTGGCGCTCGTGCAGCGCGTCGAAAGACAGGCCCAGGCGGGCGGCCGCGCCCGGCGCCAGGTTCTGCACCAGCACGTCGGCGCCGGCCAGCAGCTGGCCGAGCACGCCGGCGGCGACGGGCTGCTTCAGGTCGAGCGTCAGGCTTTCCTTGGAGCGGTTGGTCCAGACGAAGTGCGAGGCCATGCCGCGCACGCGCTCGTCGTAGCCGCGCGCGAAGTCGCCCGCGCCCGGGCGCTCGATCTTGATGACGCGCGCGCCCATGTCGGCCAGCTGCCGGGTGCAGAAAGGCGCGGCGATGGCGTGCTCCAGGCTGACGACGGTGATGCCGTCCAGGGGGCGCGGGCCGGCGCCGGCGGTTTGCTGCTGCGTGCTCATGCCTTGAACCTCACTTCGGCCTGGTGGGCCAGGGTGCCGTCCTGCTCGGCCCACAGGCGGGCGGTGCCGGGCTCTTCCTGCATCTGCCCGGCCACCGAGAAGGGCGTGGGCGCGACCAGCGGGCGCAGGCCGCGGTAGGCGAAGTGGGCGGGCACGGCCTGCGGGTTGGCGCGGCGGAAGGCGCGCAGCATCAGCGTGGCGATCATGGGGCCGTGCACCACCAGGCCCGGATAGCCTTCGGTGTCGCAGACGTAGGGGTGGTCGTAGTGGATGCGGTGGCCGTTGAAGGTCACGGCCGAATAGCGGAACAGCAGCACGGAGGACGGCGAGACGGCCTCGCTCCACTGGCCGGCCGGCGCGGGCTCGGAGCCCGCCAGCTTGGGCGGGCTGGGCTCGCGGTAGACGATGTCCTGCTCCTCGCTGATGGCGAGCTCGCCTTCCTGGCGGTATTCGTGGCGCACGGTGACGAACAGCAGCGAGCCGGTGCGGCCGGTCTTTTCCTTGACGGCGGCCACGGTGGACAGGCGCTCGGCGTCCACGCCCACGCGCAGCGGCTGCAGGAATTCCACCCGGCCGCCGGCCCACATGCGGTTGCGGTTCTCGGCCGGCGGCAGGAAGCCGCCGCGCGCCGGATGGCCGTCCGCGCCCAGCGCGTCCATGGGGGCCGGCTCGATGAAGAAGGCCCAGTGCCACAGCGGCGGCAGGGGCTGGCCGCGGCCCGGCGCGGGTTCGTCCAGGGTGAGCGCGATGCGCCTGGCCAGGGTCGGGGAGAGATCGTCCGTGGTGCGCTCGCTGCGGCCCACCCAGGCAGACGGGTCGGGGGAAGTCATGGGATGCTTGCCTTCTGTATCGTGCGACAAAACCGCGAGCATGCCTGCTGGCCGCCCGCATGGGAATTCGTTTTTCCTCAACCCCGGGTTCGGGCCAGCGGAACCCGACCGCGGCCGCGCCCTATGATAGGGCATGCACGATCCGGCGCGCCGGGGCCGCGGCGGCCGGCGGCACAGAGGACAGACCCCCACCTGAGAGCCGGAAACGCCAGCCGCGCGGGGCGCCTGGGCGCATGCGGTCCGGCACCCTGACCGATCAGCCGTTCAGCCGCCCTCCAGCCAGCGCCGCGCCACTTCCTCGCCGCCCTCCCCCAGCGCGGGCGGCGCCGTCCACCCGGCGGCCACGTCGAAGGCCGAATACTTGACCGCCGGGCCGACGCTGGCCAGGGCCTGCGGCGTGCCGGGATCCAGCTCGACCACCATCCGCCGGTGGCGCACCTGCTCCGACTCGAACACCTTGTCCAGCGTATTGACGGGCGAACACGGCACGCCGGCCGAATCGAGCAGCTCGCCCAATTGCGCCGTGGTGTACTTGCGGGTTTCCGCCTCGATGGCGGCGTTGACCCGGTCGCGGTTGGCCAGGCGGGCCGGCAGCGATTCGAACTGCGGCAGGGCGATCAGGTCGGCCCGGCCCAGGGCATGGGCCAGGGCCTCGAACAGGTTCTGCACGCCCGCGCCTATGACCATATAGCCGTCGGCGGTGGCGAACACGCGATAGGGCACCAGCTGCGGGTGCTCCGAGCCCAGCCGGCCGGGCACGCCGAAGCCGTACAGGTATTCCAGCGCCGCGTTGGCCAGGAAGGCGACCTGGCCTTCCAGCAGGCTGGTCTCCACACGCTGGCCCTGGCCCGTCCGGGCGCGGTGCAGCAGCGCGGCCAGCACGCCGGAGCACACGTTCATGCCGGCGATCAGGTCGAAGGCGGACGTGCCCGGCTTGACCGGCGGGCCGTCGCGCTCGCCGGTGATGCTCATGTAGCCGGCGTAGGCCTGGATGGTGATGTCGAAGGCGCCCTTGGGCGCCATCGGCCCGTCGGCGCCGTAGCCGGAAATGCTGGCGTAGATCAGGCGCGGGTTGGCCGCGCGCAGGGTGGCGTCGTCCAGCCCGTACTGCGCCATGACGCCGGGGCGGAAGTTCTCCACCAGCACGTCGGCCTTCATGCACAGCTCGCGCACGCGGGCGAGGTCGGCATCGTCCTTCAGGTCGACCTGCAGCGACTGCTTGTTGCGGTTGGAGGCATGGAAGGTCACGCCCTCGCCGCGGTGGAAGGGCGGGCCCTGCACGCGCAGCGGGTCGCCGCGGCGGCGGTCCTCCAGCTTGAGGACTTCGGCGCCCAGGTCGCCCAGCAGCATGGTGCCGTAGGGCCCGGACAGGAAGCGGGTGAAGTCGACGATGCGGATGCCGTTCAGTGGCTTGGCGGTGGTCATGGCGTTTCCGGATGAAGCGGGTCTGGCGGAACGGATTCGGGAAGTTATGGCGGGTCCTGGGCGGGTCCGGGCGGGGCCGCGGCCTCAGGCGCCGCGGAATCGCGGCGGGCGTTTCTCGGCATGGGCGAGCAGGCCTTCGGCGTAGTCGGCGCTGGCCTCCAGCGGCCGGCGGCAGGCCTGGTCGAGTTCGGAGGCGGCCCGGTAGCTCAGGCCCGAGCCCTCGTTGAGCACCCGCTTGACCGCCGCCAGCCCCAGCGGGCTGGTGCGCGCGACGGCCTCGGCCAGTTCCAGCGCGGCGTCCAGCAGGCCGGCCTGCGGCACCACCTCCTCCAGCAGGCCGAGCGCCTGCGCCTGGGCGGCGTCGATCCGCCGCGCGGTCAGGAACAGGGACTTGGCCGCGGCCGGGCCGATCAGGCGCGGCAGCACGACCGCGCCGCCGGCGCCGGGGTAGGAGCCCAGCGTCATCTCGGGCCAGCCGAAGCGGGCCTCGCCGCAGGCCAGGCGCAGGTCGCAGTGCAGCGCCAGTTCGAAGCCGCCGCCCAGGCACCAGCCGTTGACGGCGGCGATGACCGCCTTGGGCGAGCGCCACACGGCCTCGTTGACGGCGCGCAGGGCCAGGCTCTGCTGCCACTTCTGGTCGGGCGACATGGCGCCGCGCTCTTTCAGGTCGGCGCCGGCGCAGAAGGCGCGCTCGCCCGCGCCGGTGACGATCACCGCGCGCACCGCGGCGTCGGCCTCGGCCGCGCGCAGCGCCGCCAGCAGCGCGCGCGCCAGCTCGCCGGACAGGGCGTTCATGGCCTGCGGCCGGTTCAGGGTCAGGATGCGCGCGGGACCGCGCGTCTGCTCGGTCAATATCATGCGTTCGTCCACGTCCTCATGCCCTCGTCCTCATGCCCTCGTCCACGTCGGCCGCCGCGCTCAGGCGCCGGTGAAGGCCGGCGCGCGCTTCTCGGCGAAGGCCCGGGTGCCTTCGCGGTAGTCGGCGCTGGCGAAGCACGCGGCGATGGCCTGCTCGACTTCCGGGTCCTCGCCCGCCGGGCGCTGGGCCAGGCGGTTGACCGCCAGCTTGGCCGCGCGCAGCGTCAGGGGCGCGTTCTCCGCCACGCTGGCGAGCCAGGCGTCGCTGCCGGCCTGGAATTCCTGCGCGGGGAAGACCTGCGCGACCAGGCCCATGGCCAGCGCCTCCTGGGCGCCGAAGGTGCGCGCCGAGAACAGGA
>Ga0182738_1005509_pt1 | contig 13463 bp, 12 predicted proteins | sample eDN5th30CBELigMG_FD_128876 | JGI IMG/M metagenome (GOLD analysis project Ga0182738, IMG submission 128876) | Enriched Miracle-Growth compost microbial communities from Emeryville, California, USA - eDNA 5th pass 30_C BE-Lig MG (version 2)... ...
GGCGGCGATCTGCTCGCGCAGCGGCTCGGGCCGGCTGACGTTGCCCTTGCCCAGCAGGCCGATGTTGATCGGCCAGCCGTCGGCGGCGGCCAGCATCTGCTCGATGTGCCAGGGGCCGGGCGTGACGGTGGTGGCGTTGGTGCCGGTGGCCGGCCCCGTGCCGCCGCCGATCAGCGTGGTGATGCCAGCCGACAGGGCCTCGTCGATCAGCTGCGGGCAGATGAAGTGCACGTGCGAGTCGATGCCGCCGGCGGTGACGATCTTGCCTTCGCCGGCGATGATCTCGGTGGCCGCGCCGATGACGATGTCCACGCCGGGCTGGATGTCCGGGTTGCCGGCCTTGCCGATGGCCTGGATGCGGCCGTTCTTGATGCCGATGTCGGCCTTGACCACGCCCCAGTGGTCCAGGATCAGCGCGTTGGTGATGACGGTGTCGGCGACTTCGGCGGCGGTGCGCTGCGACTGGCCCATGCCGTCGCGGATGACCTTGCCGCCGCCGAATTTCACTTCCTCGCCGTAGATCGTGCAGTCGCGCTCGACGGCGATCAGCAGGTCGGTGTCGGCCAGGCGCACGCGGTCGCCGGTGGTCGGGCCGAACATTTCCGCGTAGGCGCGGCGCGATAGTGTCTGGCTCATAGCTGCCCCATGACTTTGCCGGCGAAGCCGTAGACGGCGCGCTCGCCGGCCAGTTCGACCAGCTCGACCGTGCGCGTCTGGCCCGGCTCGAAGCGCACGGCGGTGCCGGCGGTGATGTTCAGGCGCCAGCCGCGCGCGGCCTCGCGGTCGAACGCGAGCGCCTGGTTGACTTCGTGGAAGTGGTAGTGCGACCCGACCTGCACCGGCCGGTCGCCCGTGTTGGCCACGCTGAGGGTGCGCGTGGCGCGCCCTGGGTTGATTTCGATCTCGCCTTCCTGGACCAGGATTTCGCCGGGGATCATGAGGGGCTCCTGATGTCGCTCGCTTGGATGTTGGATGCTTCGGTAGCTGCGGGCCGCGGGCCTAGCCGGCCAGCAGGGCCAGGCCGTACAGGGCGATGCCGCCGCCCAGCAGGCGCGCCGCCCAGGCGTGCGCGCGGCGCAGCGCCAGGCCGCCGGCGATGCCCACGCAGTGCAGCGCCACGGTGGCCAGCATGAAGCCGGCGATGTAGGGCAGGGCGATGGCGCCGGCCGGCAGCTCGCCGCCGTGGGCATGGCCGTGGAACAGCGCGAACAGGCCGGCCACCACGGCGCCGGCCGCCTCGGGCAGGCGGGTGCGGGTGGCGGTGAGCAGGCCCAGCACCAGCAGGGATGCGGCGATCATGGGCTCGACCGCCGGCAGCGGCACGCCGGCCAGGCCCAGCAGGGCGCCGGCCAGCAGCACCAGCGCGAAGGCCAGCGGCGCCAGCCAGACGCGCCGCGCCGTCATGGCGCTCCATACGCCCAGCACGACCATGGCGCACAGGTGGTCCAGCCCGGTGGGCGGGTGCAGCAGGCCGGCGGCCAGGCTGGGCCAGGCGCCGGCGGCCAGCACCGGGTCGTGGCCGGGGTGGGCCTGGACCGCGGGCGCGGCAAGCAGCAGCAGGGCCAGGGCGGCGAAGGCGGTGCGCGGGGAGACGGATGGACGGGGATGCATGCGGGTTCCTCGTGGGTCGGAATGGGTGATGGCTGTTGCAAGCCGCAGGGACGGCCTGTGCCGGGGCAGGCGTTCGGGGTGGGCGACCAGGCTCGGCACGGGACGTGGACGACGCGGCGCGTCAGGGAATGGGGTTGTGGACGGTGACCAGCTTGGTGCCGTCCGGGAAGGTGGCCTCGATCTGCACGTCGGGGATCATTTCCGGCACGCCTTCCATGACGTCCTCGCGCGTGAGCAGGGTGGCGCCGTAGTCCATCAGCTCGGCCACGCTGCGGCCGTCGCGCGCGCCCTCCATCAGGGCGGCGCTGATGTAGGCCACGGCCTCCGGGTGGTTGAGCTTCAGGCCGCGGGCGCGCCGGCGCTCGGCCAGCAGCGCGGCGGTGAAGATCAGCAGCTTGTCCTTCTCTCTCGGGGTCAGTTTCATGGTGCGGGCGTCGTGAAAGGGATGGGATCGATCGGGGCGTTCAGGTGGACCACAGGCGCAGCGGCCGGGCCGGCACGCCGTGCACGATGGGGCGCAGGCGCAGCCACAGGCCCGCGAACAGCCGGCGCACGGCCTCCGGCTGCCGGGCCGCGGCGCGCACCAGCAGCACGCCGCCGGGCAGGGCGGTGGCGCCGGCGCGCAGGTCCTCGCCGTAGGGCAGGTCCGGCGCCAGCAGCTGGGCCAGCTCCGGCGTGCAGGCGGGGCCGGCGCCCCACAGCGTGCCGTAGGCCGGCAGGCCGTCCAGGCCCTGCGGCGCGGCCAGCACCGGGTCGCCGCTGGCGATGGCCTGGCGCTCTTCCCAGAGCGGCCGGCCGTCGCCGCCGGCGATGCGGGTCAGACAGCGCAGCTGCGCGCCCTGCCAGGTCTCGCCGCTGGCGCGCCGGCCCAGCAGCGCGGCGTCCCAGCCCAGCGCCGTGGCGCCGTCGGCCAGCCGCAGGCAGAAGCGCTGGCGGACGTGGCTGCCGTCGAAGTAAATGTTGTCCTGGGGCAGCCAGTCCAGCCGGGCCTGCTCGCGCAGGACGACGTCGATGCGCTGGCTGGCCGGCCGGTCGGGGCCGGCCTTGTACCACTTGGTCGCCCCGGGCGTGGTCACGAGCGCATGGGCGCCGGCCTGCAGCTCGACGGCCAGGTCCAGCCGGTCGCCCGCGGCCACCCCGCCCGGCGGATGCAGGACCACCGCGTGGCAGACCGGCCCTTCGGGATAGAGGGGCTTCTGGATGGCCAGCGGGCCGCTGCGCAGCCGGTGCGCCAGGACGGTGCGCTCGCCTCGGCGCGCGAAGCCCAGCTCCAGCCGCGCGCGCCAGCCCGCGGCGGCGCGCGAGGCGCCGGCGGGCAGGGCGAACGCGGGGGCGTCGTCGTCGGGCGGGCGGTACATGGGAGGAGGCTGGAACGGAGTCGGCATGATTGCAAGCAAAAAATGTGCCGGTTCTTCGCGCACTGTTATTGCGCCTGGGGCAGGTCTGGATTGGTGCATGGCGCCCCGGATCGCCCCGTATCGATGCCAAATGCACTTCAATGGTGCAATTCGGGGGCGGTGCTGCGAGCGGCAGGCCAGTCTGCGACGGCGTGGGCTGCCGCCTGCGGGAATTCGCTCGCCGGTAATGATTTTCCTTTAAGATTTCCCCGCCCGGCGCAAGCCGGCAGCGCGGCGCCGCCTTCGCGGCATTGCCGTCCCGACCTCAACAGAGAAGCCAAGGAATAACAAATGAACAACCCCGCGACCCAGACCATGATCTACGACGCCAACAAGAGAAGCGTGGGCGTCGCCTACCTGCTGTGGTTCTTCCTGGGCGGGCTGGGCGGCCACCGCTTCTACGTGGGCAAGACGGGCAGCGCCGTGGCCATCCTGGTGCTCACCGGCCTGGGCATCCTGCTGAGCTTCGTGGGGGTGGGCGTGTTCCTGCTCGCCGTCGTGGGGATCTGGGTGCTGGTCGACGCCTTCCTGATCCCGGGCTGGATCCGCGCCAAGAACACCCTGCTGGCGGCGTCCCTGTCGGGCGGCGGCGTGCTGCCGCAGTAATCGCGCGCCGGCGGGGCGGCCGCCCCGCGGCTGGTATAAAGGACGGCTGTTGCACCCTTGCAGGACCAAACGGCATGTCCATTCGAACGATTACCCGGCGCGGCATCGTGCTGCTGCTCGCCACGCTCGTCTCCGGGTGCTCCCTGGCCGGCTTCGGCGGCTCGGCGAGCCGCAAGGACGATTGCGTGGCCGAACCCAGCCAGTGCAGGTACGAGCCGGGCGAGAAGGAATACGCCGAACGGGAAGCGGCGCGCCGCAACCAGGCCGAGGCCGAGCGGCTGCGCCGGCGCGGCAGCTGGTGGTGACTGGGCCGGCGGCGCGGACGGGCCCCGCGGCGGCCCGCCGCTGCAAATGAAAAGGCCCTTCCCCGCCGGGAAGGGCCTGTCCGGTCGGCGCGCCGGCCGGGCCTGCGCTCAGATGCCGCCCAGGCAGACGTACTTCATCTCGATGAAGTCGTCCATGCCGTAGACCGAGCCTTCGCGGCCCAGGCCGGACTGCTTGACGCCGCCGAAGGGCGCGACCTCGTTGGAGAAGATGCCGGTGTTGACGCCGACCATGCCGTATTCCAGCGCCTCGGCCACGCGGAAGATGCGGCCCACGTCGCGGCTGTAGAAGTAGGACGCCAGGCCGTACTCGGTGTTGTTGGCCAGGCGGATCACGTCGGCCTCGTCGCGGAACTTGACCACCGGCGCCAGCGGGCCGAAGGTCTCCTCGCGCATGCACAGCATGTCCTCGGTGACGTCGGCCAGCACGGTGGGCTCGAAGAAGCGTCCGCCCAGGCTGTGCGGCTTGCCGCCGGCCAGGGCGCGCGCGCCCTTGGCCAGCGCGTCCTGCACGTGCTGGCCGACCTTGGCCACGGCCGCCTCGTCGATCAGCGGGCCCTGGGTGATGCCGTCGCCGAAGCCGTCGCCCACCTTGATGCCGGCCGACACGCGCGCGGCCAGCTTTTCCACGAAGGCGTCGTAGACGCTTTCGTGGACGTAGAAGCGGTTGGTGCACACGCAGGTCTGGCCGCCGTTGCGGTACTTGGAGGCGACCGCGCCGTCCACGGCGGCGTCCAGGTTGGCGTCGTCGAAGACGATGAAGGGCGCGTGGCCGCCGAGCTCCAGCGACAGCTTCTTGACGGTGGGGGCGCTTTGCTGCATCAGGATGCGGCCGACCGGCGTGGAGCCGGTGAAGGTCAGCTTGCGCACCACGGGGCTGGCGCACAGCGCCTTGCCGACCTGGATGGAGCGGTCGCTGTCGGCGGTGACGATGTTCAGCACGCCGGCGGGGATGCCGGCGCGCTCGGCCAGCACGGCCAGGGCCAGCGCCGACAGGGGGGTCTGCTCGGCCGGCTTGAGCACGATGGTGCAGCCTGCGGCGATGGCCGGGGCCACCTTGCGGGTGATCATGGCCAGCGGGAAGTTCCAGGGCGTGATGGCCGCGCACACGCCGATCGGCTCGCGCAGCACCAGCATGCGGGTGTTGGCGGTGGTGGGCGCCAGGGTGTCGCCCATGACGCGCTTGGCCTGCTCGGCGAACCATTCCACGAAGGAGGCGCCGTAGGCGACCTCGCCGCGCGCTTCCGCCAGGGGCTTGCCCTGCTCCAGCGTCATCAGCGCGGCCAGGTCGTCGGTGCTGGCCACGATCAGGTCGAACCACTTGCGCATCAGCGCCGAGCGTTCCTTGGCGGTGCGCGCGCGCCACAGCGGGAAGGCGCGCTCGGCGGCGGCGATGGCCTGCTCGCCCTGGGCCGCGTCCAGGTTGGCCACGCGGGCGATGACTTCGCCGGTGGCGGGGTTGTCGACCGCGAACACCGCGTCGTCCTGCGCGTCCACCCACTTGCCGTCTATATAGGACTGGGTGCGAAGCAGCTCGGTATCCTTGAGCTTGAGGGGGAATACAGCGCGATCCATGGGAACTCCTGTAAGGAAAAGGACGGATGCGGGCACGCGCGCCGCGGGGCGCTTCGCACGGGCAGGACGCCGGCGATTTTACGCCACGGCAGGCGCGCTGCGACGCCCGCGCCGTGCCTGGGCCGGCCCCATGCGCGTCCCCATGCGCGTCCCTATGCCGCGGGCGGTGGCGCCGGCCAGCCTCGGGGCGTCAGGCGGGCAGGGTGGGCGCGTACAGGTCGTCGTTGTGCTGGCGGGCGTGGAAGGCGGCGATGGCCTCGGCCACGGCGGCGGGGTCGTCCTCGACGAGGAAGAGGTCCAGGTCGTGCGGCGCGATCATGCCCAGCGCCAGCACCTGCTCGCGCAGCCAGTCCACCATGCCGCCCCAGAAGGCCGCGCCCACCAGGATCACCGGCCCGCGCGGGATCTTGCCGGTCTGCATCAGCGTCAGGGCCTCGAACAGCTCGTCCATCGTGCCGTAGCCGCCGGGCAGCGCCACGTAGGCCATGCTGTGCATGAAGAAGGTGGCCTTGCGCGAATAGAAGTATTCGAAGGACAGCTCTATGGTCTGGTAGGCGTTGCCCAGGGTCTCGTAGGGCAGGGTGATGTTCAGGCCCACGCTGGTGCCGCCGGCCTCGATGGCGCCCTTGTTGGCGGCTTCCATGATGCCCGGCCCGCCGCCGGCGATCACGGCGAAGCCGGCCCGCGCCAGCAGCCGGCCGATTTCCTCGGCCGTGTCGTAGTAGGGGGAATCCTGCCGCAGCCGGGCGCTGCCGAACACGCTGACCGCCGGGCCGATGTGCGCCAGGGCGTCAGCCGCGGCCAGCATCTCTGACATAATCCGGGGTGTTTGCCTGTCGGCGGGCGTACCCGTCTTGCGCTTAGTAACCATGAAAGAAACCTTGTTGCTGGTTGACGGATCGAGCTACCTGTACCGCGCGTACCACGCCATGCCCGATCTGCGCAATGCCCGGGGAGAACCCACCGGCGCCCTGTACGGCGTGCTCAACATGCTGCGCAGGCTGGTGCACGATCATAAGGCACAGTATGCGGCATGCGTGTTCGACGCGCGTGGCAAGACGTTTCGCGAGGACATCTACCCCGAATACAAGGCGCACCGCCCGCCCATGCCCGAGGACCTGGCCGCGCAGATCGAGCCCATCCACCAGGCCGTGCGCGCGCTGGGCTGGCAGGTGCTGGCCATCGAAGGCGTCGAGGCCGACGACGTGATCGGCACGCTGGCCGGGCAGGCCGCCCGGCAGGGCGTGCGCAGCATCGTCTCCACCGGCGACAAGGACCTGGCCCAGCTGGTCAACGACCACGTCACCCTGGTCAACACCATGTCGGGCGAAACCCTGGACGTGCCCGGCGTGCAGGCCAAGTTCGGCGTGCCGCCCGAGCGCATCGTCGACTACCTGATGCTGGTGGGCGACGCGGTGGACAACATCCCCGGCGTGGAAAAGGTCGGCCCCAAGACCGCGGCCAAGTGGCTGGCCGAGCACGGCAGCGTGGACGCGCTGGTGCAGGCCGCCGACGGCATCAAGGGCGTGGCCGGGGCCAACCTGCGCGCGGCCGCGCCGCAGTTCGGCATGACGCGCGAGCTGCTGACCGTGCGCACCGACTGCGACCTGTCCGCGCACGTGCCCGACCTGTCGGCGCTCGTTCCGCGCGAGCCCGACGTGGCCACGCTGACCGCGCTGTACGAGCGCTACGGCTTCCGCTCCTGGCTGCGCGAGCTCACCGGCGACCCGGACCGCGTGCCCGAGGGCGATGCGCGGGTGGTGGCCGAGGCGGTGCCCGCCGCGCCCGTGCAGACCCATTACGAGACCGTGGCCACCTGGGCCGACTTCGACCGCTGGATGGCGCGCATCCAGGCCGCCGAGCTGGTCGCCCTGGATACCGAGACCACCTCGCTGGACAGCATGCAGGCGCGGCTGGTGGGCATCTCGCTGTCGGTCGAGCCCGGCAGCGCCTGCTACATCCCGGTGGCGCACCGCGGCCCGGACCAGGCCGAGCAGCTGCCCAAGGACGAGGTGCTGGCGCGCATGGCGCCGTGGCTGGCCGACCCCGGCGCGCGCAAGCTCCTGCACCACGCCAAGTACGACAGCCACGTCTTCGCCAACGAGGGCCTGGTGCTGGCCGGCGTGGCCGAGGACACCATGCTGCAGGCCTATGTGCTGGAATCGCACCGCAGCGTCGCGCTGGACGACCTGGCGCAGCGCTGGCTGGGCCGCGGCGGCATCACCTACGAGCAGTTGTGCGGCAAGGGCGCCAACCAGATCGGCTTCGACGAGGTGCCGCTGGACCAGGCCTCCCACTACGCCTGCGAGGACGCCGACTTCACCCTGGCGCTGCACGGCGTGCTCAGCCTGCGCGTGGCCGCCGAGCCGCAGCTGCATGCCATCTACCGGCTGGAGATGGACGTCTCGCAGGTGCTCTTCACCATCGAGCGCAACGGCGTGCGCATCGACGCCGGCGAGCTGGTGCGCCAGAGCGGCGCGCTGGGCCAGGAAATGCTGGCCCTGGAGCAGCGCGCCTACGAGCTGGCCGGCCAGCCCTTCAACCTGAATTCGCCCAAGCAGCTGGGCGAGATCCTGTTCGGCCGGATGCAGCTGCCGGTGGTGCGCAAGACCGCGGGCGGCGCGCCCTCCACCGACGAGGAAGTGCTCACCCGGCTGGCGCAGGACTACCCCCTGCCGCAGGTGCTGCTGGAATACCGCGGCCTGTCCAAGCTCAAGTCCACCTACACCGACAAGCTGCCGCGCATGGTCAACCCGCGCACCGGGCGCGTGCACACCCACTATGCGCAGGCGGCGGTGATCACCGGCCGGCTGGCCTCGTCCGATCCCAACCTGCAGAACATCCCGGTGCGCACGGCGGCGGGGCGGCGCGTTCGCGAGGCCTTCGTCGCCACCGACGGCGTGATCGTCTCGGCCGACTATTCCCAGATCGAGCTGCGCGTGATGGCGCACGTGTCCGACGACGCCAACCTGCAGCGCGCCTTCGCCGCCGGCGAGGACATCCACCGCGCCACCGCGGCCGAGGTCTTCGGCGTGCCGCTGGCCGAGGTCAGCGCCGACCAGCGGCGCGCGGCCAAGACCATCAACTTCGGCCTGATCTACGGCATGGGCGCCTTCGGCCTGGCCAGCAACCTGGGCATCACGCGCGACGCGGCGCAGGCCTATATCGACCGCTATTTCGCCCGCTATCCCGGGGTGGCGCAGTACATGGCCGACACCAAGACGCGGGCGCGCGAGCTGGGCTATGTGCAGACGGTGTTCGGCCGCAAGCTGTGGCTGCCCGACGTGCGCGCCGGCTCCGGCCCGCGCCGCCAGGCGGCCGAGCGCGCGGCCATCAACGCGCCCATGCAGGGCACGGCCGCCGACCTGATCAAGATGGCCATGGTGGCCGTGCAGCGCTGGCTGCTGGCCGAAGGGCTGCGCACCCGCATGGTGATGCAGGTGCACGACGAGCTGGTGTTCGACGCGCCGGCCGACGAGCAGGCGCTGCTGCGCGAGCGGCTGCCCGACCTGATGTGCAAGGTGGCCGAGCTGCGCGTGCCGCTGGTGGCCGAGGTGGGGGCGGGGCCCAACTGGGAGCAGGCGCACTAGGCGGGCCTGGCCGCGGCTGGCGGGGGGCGAAGCACATGCCAAGTGCTTCAGGCAATGATATATTATTACTCTTTCTGTCCCCCATTTACCCTTCCTTCTCCTTCCCCATGCTCATCTGGATCCTGCTCGCGGCGGTCGCCGGCGGCCTGTTCGCCCTGCTGATCGCGCGCTGGCTGGCCTACGGCCTGTTCGCCCGCTACCTGCACCACATGGTCAGCCTGTCGGTGGGCGTGCTGCTGGCCGTCGCGCTGCTGCACCTGCTGCCCGAGGCCTTCGAGTCCGGCCTGCCGGCGCAGCCGCTGTTCGCGCTGCTGCTGGCTTCCCTGGTGGGCTTCTTCGTGCTGGAGAAGATCGCGTTGCTGCGCCACAGCCACCACCACGAGGGCGACGGCCATCATCACCACGCCGGCCACGACCGGCACGAGGCCGGGCGCGGCGGCGTGCTCATCCTGGTGGGCAGCTCGCTGCACAACCTGTGCGACGGCGTGCTGATCGCCGCGGCCTTCCTGGCCGATCCTGCCCTGGGCGTGCTGACGGCCGGCTCCATCATCCTGCACGAAGTGCCCCACAAGCTGAGCGATTTCGTCGTGCTGCTCAACGCCGGCCTGGCGCGCCGGCGCGCCTTCGGGCTGATCCTGTTCTCCAGCCTGTGCTCGGCGCTGGGGGCGCTGCTGGGCTACCTGCTGCTGCAGGAGGTGCAGGCCTGGCTGCCCTACCTGCTGGTGGTGGCCGCCGGCAGCTTCCTGTACATCGCGGTGGCCGACCTGATCCCGCAGATGCACGAGCGCGCCTCGCTGCGCGACGCCGTGCCGCAGCTGCTGCTGGTGGGCCTGGGCGTGGCCGTTATCTACGGCGTGACCGTGGCGATGCACCACGGCGGCGGGCACGCCGGGCATGGGCATGCGATTCATGGCGATCACGATCACGCGGACCACGATCACTGAGTCGACGGCTCCCGTCAGGACCGTTCCGCGTCGTCCCCGCGCAGCCGGTTGGGCAGCAGCTCGCCGTGGCGGGCCAGCACCGGGTAGGCCGCCGCGCCGACGATGTGCGAATTGATGCCCTTCAGGTCGCGCAGCATTTCCAGGTAGAGCGCGCCGGCGTCCAGCACGTCGGTGCGGCCGGCCTTGATCTGCTGCATGTTCTGCTCGGCGGCGCGCGCCTCCAGCTGGCGGAACCAGTCCTTCTCGCCCGCCAGCCGGCGCGCCACCGCCAGGTCCTCGGCCACGAACAGCGCGGCGCTGCGGCGCTGGCTGTCGATCAGCCGGGCCAGGGTGGCGTCCAGCTCGCCGCGCTGCGCCTCGGTCAGCGCCCAGCCCTGCTTGCGCAGCCGGTTGGCGTGGGCCAGCAGGTCGTGGTGGGCGATGTCGGCGGCATGCCCGACGTTGCCGGCGAAGGCGGTGATGTCGGCCAGCCGCTGCATGTCCTGGCGGGTCATGTTTTCCTGGTCCAGCGTGGCCAGGTAGGCGGTGATGGCGTTCTCCAGCTTGTCGAGCGCGCCGTCCAGCTGGCGCGCCTGCACGAGCCGGTGGCGGATGTCGCGGCGCAGGCCGGCGCGGGCGTAGCCCAGCATGGTCTGCAGCATGTCGCTCATGCGCAGGGCCTCGCGCGCGGCGCTGCCCAGCGCCACGGCCGGCACGTCGCGGGCCGATTCGTCCAGGTATTGCGGGTGCGACGGGTCGTTGGGGTCGCTGCGCGCCGGCAGCATGCGGCTGAGCATGGCCGCGTAGGGCTTCAGGAAGGGCAGCAGGACGACCGCCACCGCGACGTTGAGCAGGGTGTGGAAGTTGGCCAGCGCGCGCGCCTCGTCGCCGGCCATGGCGCTCATCCAGGGCTGCAGCCAGGGCAGCAGCGCCAGGCCGACGGTCACCCCGGCCACGCGGCTGAGCAGGTTGCCCAGCGGCAGGCGGCGCGAGGCCGGGTCGTTGCCGCTGACGCCTTCCAGCATGGGGTTGATCGCCGTGCCCAGGTTGGCGCCCAGCACCAGCGCGAAGGCGGCCGCCGGCGGCACCAGCCCGTGGTCGGCCAGCGACATGACCAGCATCACCACCGCCACGCTGGAATGCGCCGCCCAGGTCAGCACGGCGGCCAGCAGCATGGCCACGAAGGGCTGGGCGCCCAGGGCCTGCAGGATCAGGCGCAGCAGCGGGGTGTCCTGGGCGGGCGCGAGCAGCGCCACGAACTGGTGCAGGGCCAGCAGCAGCAGGCCCAGGCCGATGAAGACCCGGCCCAGGTCGCGCGTGCGTCCGGGCGGGTGGCGGCGGAACATCCACACCCCGGCCAGGATCAGCACCGGCGCGAGCAGCGTCAGGTCGAAGGACAGCACCTGGACGATGAGGGTGGAGCCCACGTTGGCGCCCAGCATGGCCGCCAGCGCCGGCACCAGCCCCACCATGCCGCCGGCGGCGAAGCCGGCGATCATCAGCCCCGCCGCCGTGCTGCTCTGCAGGGCCGCGGTGATCGACAGCCCGGCGCAGAAGGCGCGCAGCCGCGTGCTCAGCGCCCGCGCCAGCGTCGCGCCCAGCGCCGCGCCGAAGGCCCGCTGCACGCCGGTCTGCACCATGTGCACGCCCCACAGCAGCAGGGCGATATAGCCGGCGAAATCCAGCAGTGTAAGGACGGCGGACATGGGAAGGGCCTCCATGTGACAGATATATGACAAGTCACATTATCCCCCCAGGAGCGCAATGGGTCGCCTGGCGCCGGCTTGCCCCGGACCGGCGATTGCCGCACGCGGCGTACCCGCGCGCGGGTTCGGCCGGCCCCGTCTCCCGGGGCCGGCGCATATCGAAGAAAGGCGAAGAAAGCGAAGAAAGGACCGCTCAGCCTACCCGCAGCCCCTGCAGCGCCCGGATGCGCGCGGGGATGGGCGGGTGGGTGGCGAACAGGGCGCTGATCGCCCGGCCGCCGCTGATGCCCGAGGCTTCGAAGGTCTTGGGCAGCTCGCCCGCCTCGACCCCGCCCAGGCGCGCCAGCGCGCGCATCATCGGCTCGCGCGAGCCCAGCAGGTGGGCCGAGCCGGCGTCGGCGCGGTATTCGCGCTGGCGCGAGAACCAGGCCACGATGATCGAGGCCAGGATGCCGAACACGATTTCACAGACGATCACGGTGGCGTAGTAGCCCAGGCCGACGCCGCGGTCGTTCTTGAGCACGGCGCGGTCGATGAAATAGCCCACCACGCGCGCCAGGAAGACCACGAAGGTGTTGACCACGCCCTGGATCAGGGTGAGCGTGACCATGTCGCCGTTGGCGATGTGGGCGACCTCGTGGCCCAGCACGGCGGCGACTTCCTCTTCGGTCATGCTCTGCAGCAGGCCGGTGGACACCGCCACCAGGGCGTCGTTCTTGAAGGCGCCGGTGGCGAAGGCATTGGGCGCGCCCTCGTAGATGGCGACCTCGGGCCGGCCGATGCCGGCGCGGTCGGCCAGCTGGTGGACGGTCTCGACCAGCCAGGCCTCGCGCGGGCCGCCCGGGGCCTGCGGGTCGAGGACCCGGGCCTTGGTGCTCCACTTGGCCATGGGCTTGCTCATCAGCAGCGAAATGATCGAGCCGCCGAAGCCCACGACGGCCGAGAAAACCAGCAGCATCTGGACGTTCAGGCCTTCCTGGGTCAGGAATCGGTCCACGCCGAGGATGCGCAGGGTGGCGCTGAGCACCAGCACCACTGCCAGGTTGGTCAGGAGGAAGAGAAAAACGCGCTTCATGTCGGAGCCCCGCGAGAGGTTGGTTTGTGGCCTTGGACCGCGCCGCGGAGCCCGGGTTCCGCCGGCCGCCGGCGGGCGGTCGAGAGCGGAGTATAGTAGCGGTTTGCCCAACCCCAGGCTTTACGGCGCACGACCCCATGCAGGCTCTCTGGATGCTCCTGGCATCGGCCATGTTTGCGGTCATGGGCTCGTTCGTGAAGCTGGCTTCCGACCACCAGGCATCGCTGCCGCAGATCATCCTGTTCCGGGGGCTGCCCTCGGTGGTGCTGCTGCTGGCCTGGGCGCGCGCCGGCCGCCATTCCATCGTCCCCAGCCGCTGGCGGCCGCACCTGTGGCGCAACGTCGCCGGGGTCTCGTCGATGTGGCTGGGCTTCTTCGGCCTGTCGCACCTGCCGCTGGCCACCGCCATCAGCCTGAACTACACCGCGCCGCTGTTCATCGCCGGCTGGATGCTGGGCTGGGGCGGCAGCCAGCGCGACCCGGTGCGCATCGTCGCCGTGGTGTTCGGCTTCCTGGGGGTGCTGGCGGTGCTGCGGCCCAGCATCACGCACGACCAGTGGCTGCCGGCGCTGGCCGGCCTGGCCGCCGGCGGCCTGTCGGCCATCGCCATGATGCAGATCCGCGAGCTCGGCCGCATCGGCGAGGCCGAATGGCGCA
>Ga0182738_1005510_pt1 | contig 13462 bp, 10 predicted proteins | sample eDN5th30CBELigMG_FD_128876 | JGI IMG/M metagenome (GOLD analysis project Ga0182738, IMG submission 128876) | Enriched Miracle-Growth compost microbial communities from Emeryville, California, USA - eDNA 5th pass 30_C BE-Lig MG (version 2)... ...
GGCCATGGCGATGAGGATCGTGACCGCATCCGCGCCGCTCACTCTGATGGCATCGGTCATGGCCTCAATCGAGCCACCCTGCGGAAGCACGCGAGCCCGCGCCTCGAAGCGCAACGCGCCTTCCACGCCATGCGCGCCCCCGTTCCGTCCGGTCAGGATGAGCGTATCTCGTTCGGTCTTGAGTTGCGCCCGGTGCGGCGATGTAAGGGCGATGCTGCACGAAACGGCGCCGGGCTTGTCGGCGGATAGGTGTACCGCGATCACCTGCTGATCCGGCGAGGCAACTACCTCGCGCCGCCACGTCACCCCATCCGCGGTGAAGCTGGTCGATGCCAGGGCCGTGTCGAGATCCAGTTCACGCAGGTAGCCCTGCGGGTCGACCGGGCCGAGGTCGGGCATGGTGATCGTGACTTCACCCAGCGTCTGGTAGGCCATCTGACTCAGTGGACGGGCCATCAGCTTCGCATCGGCGAGTTTCTGAGCTTCTGCGAACTGGCCCGCGTCGATCAGTCGGCGCACTTCGGGCAGGGCCGACCGCGCCTCAGGATTGACCGGGTTGTAGGGTCCGCCGCTCCACAGGGTGTCCTCGTTCAGTTGCAGGCGTTCGGTGGCGGTGCCGCCGAAGACCATTGCGCCGATGCGGCCATTTCCGACGGGGAGTGCCTCGATCCACTCACTCGCAGGCTGGCGATACCACAGCCGGTCGCCAGCGCGCCGTTTCGGGGCGGCTCCGGGGGGAAGGGACCAGCCAAGGCTGCCCGTTCCCGCCGCTATAGCGGACCCTGCCAACAGTGCGCGTCGGGTCAGGCGCATGAGCCCGCCCGAGGTGCTCAGCTAGCGGACGCGGCCGCGTCGTCCTGCGAAACCGGCTGAGGTGCCTCAAGCGCATTGGTCGGCTTCGCGCCCCAAAGGGCGTAGAACAGCACATAGAGTTCGCAGGCGGCGGTCAGCAGGAACGAGAACTGCAAGCCGTAGCTGTCGGCCATCCAGCCCTGGACCACGACCAGCGCGCCGCCTGCGATCGCCATGATCAGCAGGCCCGATCCTTCCTCGGTCAGCGGACCAAGTCCGCGGATGCCCAAGGTGAAGATCGTGGGGAACATGATCGAGTGGAAGAAGCCGACGAGGATCAGCGACCACATCGCCAACGGTCCCGAGGCGAAGACTGTTACGATCATCACCAGGAACGCGCCGATGGCGAACGTCGCGAGTACGGTTTCCGCCGCGACACGCTGCATGATTGCCGAACCGAGGAAGCGGCCGACCATCATCCCGCCCCACAGGAACGTGAGATAGTGGCCCGCCTGCTCATGCGTCATGTTGCCGATGTGCGGCTGGCTCACGAAATTGACGAAGAGGTTCGAGACCCCGATCTCGGCGATCAGGTAGATGAAGATCGCCGGCACGCCGAAAACGAGGTTGCGGTGCTTCCACAGCGAATGCTTGCGCCGTTCTTCCTTGGTGACGCGGGAGGTAGCGGAGCCCATCGCGGGCAGAGGGAACCGGCCGATGATGACCGCCAGCACGATCAGCACGCCGGCAACCAGCCCGTAAGGCAGGATCACGGACTGCGCGTCCGCCAGCCGCTCTGCCTGCGTCAGCACCGTGTCCGCCGTCGCCGTGCCGCTCTTTGAGCGGCCCAAGATGAGGTAGGCCCCGAACATCGGCGCGAGCATCGTACCGGCCGAGTTCATCGCCTGCACGAGGTTCAGGCGCGAGGAGGCCGTCTCCGGCTTACCGACCACCGCAACGTAAGGATTGGCGGCGACCTGCAGCAAGGTGATGCCGCTCGCGATCACGAACAGCATGACGAGGGTCACGCCATAGGACGGGATGCTGGCCGCGAGCATCATGCCCAGCGACCCGGCAGCCATGACCAGCAACCCGGTGACGAGTGACTTCTGGTACCCGATCCGCTCGATCAGCCACGCAGAGGGGATCGAGGCGACGAAATAGGCAATGAACCAGACGCTCTCGATCAGCGTGGTCTGCACATAGTTGAGGTCGAACACGCTCCGCAGGTGGGGCAGCAGCGTGTTGTTGATGACGGTGATGAAGCCCCACATGAAAAACAGGCTGGCCAGCAGCGTCAGCGCCGGCCCGTACCGGACTACGTGCGACTCACCAGCAGCGACACCCCCCGTCGCGGTGCCAATCGGACCGGCCATCAATCGTCCTTTCCCTCTCCAGTCCGCGTAGCCGTGACCCGCGGACTTGCTTTGCTTTCTTGTCGGAGTATTTGACTTGTGCGAGAGCGTCAACCATGGGTTGGTGCAGCATTCACGGTGGTGGACGGGAGAAGGAAATGAAGGCTGTGTTTGGGGGAGCCATCGCCTGCGTCTTGCTGGTTCCGGCAAGTGTGCACGCGGCGGAGGCGAACCGGTCCGAGTTCGGAAAGTTGCCCGACGGTCGGGCTGTCGAGGCGATAACGCTGACCAATTCCTCGGGAATGACGGCGCGCGTGATCTCCTACGGCGCGATCCTTCAGTCCGTCACCGTGCCCGATCGCAAGGGCAATTCGGCGGAGGTCACGCTCGGCTATGACACCATCGAAGGCTACCTGGTGGCGCCCAACTATTTCGGCGCGACGGTTGGCCGCTACGCCAATCGCATCAGGGACGGGAAGTTCTCGATCGATGGCAAGGCCCACCAGCTTGCAAAGAACAACAACGGCAATGCGCTGCACGGCGGCCCGACCGGCTTCGACAAGCGCCTGTGGAGCGTAGGCGAGGTCCGCAGCGGACCGGTTGCGAGCGTCCAGCTACGCTACGTGAGCGCTGACGGCGAAGAGGGGTATCCCGGCCAGCTCACGGTGACTGCGACCTACTCGCTCGACGAGAACAACATGCTCACGGTCGCCTACGAGGCTGAGACCACGAAGCCGACGATCGTGAACATCACCAATCACAGCTTCTTCAACTTGTCCGGGGAAGGCTCCCAGAAGTCGATCTACGGTCACTTCCTGACGATCCCGGCGGACGCGATCACGCCCGTCGACAGGTCGCTGATCCCGACAGGTGAACTTCGGCCGGTAGAAGGCACGCCGTTCGATTTCCGCAAGCCGACCCGCATCGGAGAGCGGATCCGTGACGGGCGCGACCAGCAGATCGTTTACGGGCAGGGCTATGACCACAACTTCGTCATCGCCCGGGATGTTTCCGACGAGCCGCGCCTTCACGCCCGCGTCGAAGCTCCTGATACCGGCCGCGTGCTCGACATTTATTCGAACCAGCCCGGCGTCCAGCTTTACACTGGCAACTTCCTCGACGGCACGGCCATCGGCCGTTCCGGCTATGCCTATCGCCAGGGTGACGGCCTGGCGCTGGAACCCCAGCTTTTTCCCGATACGCCCAACCAGCCCGCGTTCGGTTCGGCCCGGCTTAACCCGGGGCAAACCTATCGCAACGTGATCGTCTATCACTTCGGCACGACAGCGCCCTGACGACACGCGCAACCCAAGGACAACGTAAGAAAGATCATGGCGGACAACAGCGAAGCCCCCCGTAAACTGCGCAGCAGGGCATGGTTCGACAACCCCGCCAATGTCGACATGACTGCGCTCTACCTTGAGCGTTACCTCAACTACGGGCTCAGCCTTGAGGAGCTGCGGTCCGGCAAGCCGATCATCGGCATTGCCCAGACCGGCAGCGACCTTTCGCCATGCAACCGCCATCACCTTGTGCTGGCGGAGCGCGTGCGGGAGGGCATTCGGGAAGCCGGTGGCATCGCGATCGAGTTTCCCGTCCACCCGATCCAGGAAACGGGCAAGCGTCCCACTCCCGGGTTGGACCGGAACCTGTCTTACCTCGGCCTCGTGGAAGCGCTCTATGGCTATCCGATCGACGGGGTGGTGCTGACCATCGGTTGCGACAAGACCACGCCCGCGTGCCTGATGGCCGCGGCCACGGTCAACATACCGGCGATTGCCCTGTCCGTGGGCCCGATGCTCAACGGCTGGCACAAGGGGGAGCGGACCGGCTCGGGCACGATCGTGTGGAAGGCCCGCGAGCTGCTGGCACAGGGCGAGATCGACGACGAGGGTTTCATCAAGCTCGTCGCCTCGTCCGCGCCTTCGACCGGTTACTGCAATACGATGGGTACCGCGACCACGATGAACTCCCTAGCGGAAGCGCTCGGGATGTCGCTCCCGGGATCGGCCGCCATTCCGGCGCCCTACCGCGACAGGCAGGAATGCGCCTGGCGCACCGGCAAGCGCATCGTCGAAATGGTGAACGAGGACCTCAAGCCCTCGGACGTCATGACGCGTGAGAGCTTCCTCAACGCCATCGTCGTCAATTCGGCGATCGGTGGGTCGACCAACGCCCCGATCCATCTTGCTGCGATTGCGCGGCATATGGGGGTCGAGCTCGATATCCGGGATTGGCAGACTTACGGCCACAAGGTTCCGTTGCTGGTGAACCTCCAGCCCGCGGGCGAATATCTCGGCGAAGATTATTATCACGCCGGCGGCGTCCCCGCGGTGGTCAACCAGCTCATGCAGAGGGGGCTGATCCACAAGGGGGCGATGACCGTCAACGGCCGTACCATCGGCGACAACTGCGGTGGCGCTGCGATCGAGGACGAGGCGGTGATCCGGCCAATCGACAAGCCCTTGCAGGAGGAGGCCGGCTTCGTCGTCCTCACTGGGAACCTGTTCGATTCCGCGATCATGAAGACCAGCGTGATCGATGCGGAATTTCGCGCCCGCTACCTTTCGAACCCGGACGATCCGGACGCCTTCGAAGGGCCGGTGGTCGTGTTCGATGGTCCTGAGGATTACCATCACCGCATCGACGATCCTGCTCTCGGGATCACCGAGGATACCCTGCTGGTCATGCGCGGCACCGGCCCCATCGGCTATCCGGGCGCGGCCGAAGTGGTGAACATGCGCGCACCTGCCTACCTGCTGCATGAAGGCGTGCACTCGCTGCCCTGCATCGGTGACGGCCGGCAGTCCGGCACTTCCGGCAGCCCGTCGATCCTCAATGCCTCGCCGGAAGCGGCGGCAATGGGCGGCCTTGCTCTGTTGAAGAGCGGGGACCGCGTGCGGATCGACCTTCGTGCGGGCACGGCGGACGTGCTCATCCCGGACGACGAACTGGCGGAGCGCCGCGCGGCGCTCGAGGCGGCGGGCGGTTACGCCTATCCGGCTTCGCAGACGCCGTGGCAGGAGATCCAGCGCTCCTTTACCGGGCAGCTTGCGACGGGCGCCATCCTCGAAGGTGCCGAGCGCTATCAGCGCATTGCCCAAACCAAGGGTTTGCCCCGCGACAGTCACTGACTGCCGCGTCGGCGTTGCAACAAGCAGCGCCGTTCCTATTTTGTCAGAGTATTCCAGGAGTGTCCCGTGACCGACAGCATCAACGCCGCCTTCCGCTCCATCGATGCGGCAACGGGCGAACCGTTCGGTGACCCCTTCGAAACCCATGGCCTGGCCGATGTCGAGGCAGCATGCATCGCGGCCGAGGCTGCGTTCGAGCCATACCGCCAGGCCAGCCACGAAGCGCGGGCGGCGTTTTTGGAAGCCATCGCTGACGGGATCCTCGAGATTGGCGATGAGCTGATCGAAACCGCAATGCGAGAATCCGGCCTGCCTCGCGCGCGGCTGGAAGGGGAGCGCGGCAGGACGGTCGGCCAGCTCAAGCTGTTCGCGCAAGTCGTGCGCGACGGCGATTGGCTCGGTGTGCGGATCGACCCGGCCCTGCCGGATCGCCAGCCGCTTCCGCGCCCTGACCTGCGCATGCGCAAGATACCGCTCGGGCCTGTCGCGGTCTTCGGCGCGTCGAACTTCCCGCTCGCATTCTCGACGGCAGGTGGGGATACGGCGTCGGCGCTTGCCGCTGGCTGCCCGGTGGTGGTGAAGGGCCACCCGGCGCACCTCGGCACGGGTGCGCTCGTTGCCGCTGCCATTGAGAAGGCGGTCGAAAGCAGCGGAATGCCGCGCGGCACTTTCTCGCACCTCGTCGGGCCGGGGAACGAACTCGGAGCCGCACTGGTGCAGGATCCGCGGATCGCGGCAGTGGGATTCACCGGATCGCGTGCCGGCGGCCTTGCGCTGGTCAAGCTCGCCCAGAACCGTCCGGTGCCCATTCCGGTCTATGCCGAGATGTCGAGCATCAACCCCGTGCTGATCCTGCCAGAGGCGCTGAAGGCGCGCGGCGCTGCGCTGGGCAAGGAGTTCGTCGGCTCGCTGACCATGGGGGCAGGGCAGTTCTGCACCAATCCCGGCCTCGTGCTGGTGCTGGAAGGCGAAGGGCTCGATGACTTCATCGCCGCCGCCCGCTCGGCCCTGACCGAAGCCGCGGCCTCGACCATGCTCACGGCCGGCATCCATGCTGCCTACGAGAAGGGCGTCGAAGCCTTGGCTTCGAGCGGCGATGTGACGGAAATCGCCCGTGGCAAGCCGGGCGAGAGGACTTGCGGGCAGGCGGCCCTGTTCGAGACGACGGCAGAACGCTTCCTCGCCAACCGGGCGCTGGGCCATGAGGTGTTCGGCGCCTCCTCGATCATCGTGCGTTGCCGGGACGAGCAGGAAATGCTGGCGGTGATCACGGATGCGGAGGGGCAACTGACTGCCACCCTGCAAATGGATGCGGGGGACGTCGCGCTGGCCAGCCGTGTCCTGCCCGCGCTCGAGCGGAAGGTCGGGCGCATCCTCGCGAATGGCTGGCCGACGGGTGTCGAGGTCGCGCCTGCGATGGTCCACGGCGGCCCCTATCCGGCGACGTCGGATGGACGCACCACGTCTGTTGGCACGCTGGCCATCGAGCGCTTCCTGCGCCCCGTCTGCTACCAGAACCTGCCTTCGGACCTCCTGCCAACCGACCTGCGCGACTAGGGGCGGAGCGGCATGACGTGGACGGAGGTCACATGGCCTCGTCCACGGCTCGCAGGTCGATCCCGCGCGTTTCCGCGCAGAACAGCCACGCCAGCACCAGTCCGCAGGCCACCGGGATCACCGTGAACAAGGCCGCCACTCCGAGGGGTGGCACGAGCGCGGCGATGCTGAGCGCCTGCGCGCCAAGCCCCCCGGCTTTCGTGCATGCGGCAATCCAGCCGGTGGCCCTGCCGCGAATGTGCAGCGGGTAGCTCTCCGCTGAGTAAGGCAGGAGGATCGCCAACATGGCGTTCGTCCCGATGATCAGGAACGCGAGGACGATGACTGCCGTCGTGCCGCCTTCGACAGCGTCCAAGGCCATGACGCCGAGCAGCCCGACGCCGACTATCCCGCTCGCCGCGAGCAGCGAGTTCTTGGTGCTCCACCGGCTGTAGAACAGCGCGACCAGGAACACCGTGGGAAAGGCGATCAACGCCGACTGCGCGATGAGGCGAGAGGCGGCTGCCATGGGCACGTCATGCGCCACCAGTTCGGCTGGCAGCCACAGCAAGATGCCGAAGTTCACAATGCCCCATGCGAGGGCAAGTATCGTCAGCGCCGCAGTCCGGCCACGGAAGCCCCGCCGCCAGATGCCGCCGGCGCGCGGCTCCCGATCGATATGGCGGGGCACGAAGTCGACGTCTTCTTCCTCCGCCCCATGTCGATGGCTGCGCGTTCCGAACCGGGCCATCACCGCCTGCGCCTCGGCGCGGCGTCCGCGCGCGAGCAGGAACTTCGCGGATTCCGGGATGAACCGCCCCATCAGCAGCAAGATCAGCCCCGTCGGCAGGTTGATGAGCCACAGGATCCGCCAGCTCCAGATTGGCTCGAGCGTGGCTGCAAAAGCGCTCGCCGCGACATAGCCACCCGCCGAACCCAGGCCGCCAACCAGCACCAGCGCCCAACCGCGATGCCGACTGGGCATGATTTCCGCGAGAAGTGCGTAGCTGACTGGCAGCATCCCCCCTGCCGCGGCGCCCATCAGGAAGCACATCACGATGTTCCAGGTGAGTGACGGCATGGCGCCGCAGATCGATGTGCCGACGAACATCAGCGCGGAAAGGAGTATCGTTGCCTTGCGTCCGTAAATGTCCGACGCGATGCCCCACAGGATAGAGCCCACCACAGTCCCGCTCAGCGCCGCAAACGGAAGCAGAGCCGCCGTGGCTCCATCCACGCCGTACTCGCTTTTGAGGCCCGGCATCACGAAGCCGAGCGAGGCGGGCTTCATCACGTCGATGATCAGCGCGACCATCAAGACAACCATCACTTTCCAGTGAGCCGGCCCCAACTGCGCGTCCTCCGGCGCGGCGACACTGATGTGACGCGATGCCTCGATCTGGGCGGCCACGTTCTTCGGCAGAAGGCCCCAGGCGGCAAAAAACACGCCCGCGATGATCAGGCCCATACCGAAGATCATCTCCGGGTCCATGGGCATCCCCACAAGCTGGAAGCCCATGTGGCGGCCCATCCAGAACATCGGGAGGTGCAGCAAGACGCCGACCGTCACCGCCACGCTACCCAGCGTGAACAGCCATGCGCTCAAGCGGTCATTGATGAACTGCTCCACACATCCCCCCCCGGACACCCGGCGCCCCGATGGGAGCGCTATCATGATCTAAGGGGAATGGCCATGTGTCTGCTGAAGGTTGGGACGGAAGTCAGTTCAGCGGGAGGGTGGGGCGTCACCCCAGACTGTAGATGTCGAGTGTTCGCTCCCCTTGCGTGAGCCTGTGGCAGATATCCTCTTCCTGAGCGTCGCGGGCCCGGCCAGCCTCGACCACTTCGGCCGCTCTTTCACGCGGGATGGCGACGATCCCGTCGTTGTCACCGATCACGAGGTCGCCCGGGTTGACGACCACATCCCCGAAAAGTGTGGGGGCGTTGATCCAGCCGGTCGCGTCGCGATCCTTGCCGGTGCCACGGATGCAAAGCCCGCGCGCGAACACCGGGAACCCGACTTCCGCCAACAACTCATAGTCGCGCACGCAGCCGTCCAGCACGAGCCCGCCGAGGCCCCGCGCCACAGCTGCGGTGGACATGACCTCGCCCCAATAGCCGAACTCATGGGCGGCACTGCAATTCACGACCAGCACGTCTCCGGGCTGGGCGGCATAAATGGCATAGTGAAGCCAGAGGTTGTCGCCGGGCGGTCCATGTACCGTCACCGCCGGGCCGCAGACGCGAAAGTGGGAGTGTACCGGCTTGATTGCGGAGGGCAGGGCGCCGATCTTGCCGCCTGCCTCGTGCGCGGTAGCCGAAGCGAGGCCGACTGCCGATTTCACGATGTCGGGGCTGACACGCTCGAACCCGGCGGTCCGGATGCGGGATTTCGGATCGATCACTGCTGCACCTCCAGCATGTTTTCATAGTTGCCGCCCATCACCTCACCGATGGCCGTGCCAGACAGGATGGCCTTCGCCATCGCAGCCTCCCTTCCGGCGATCTCCTCGGCGACGTCCAAGACCTCGTCGATCCGGTCCTGTGGAATGAAGATCACTCCACTACGGTCGGCGATCACGTAATCGCCAGCCGCAACCTCGCGGTCGCAGATCATGACCGTGCCGTTCGTATCCTTCTCCACCACGCGCCCTCGCGCCGTGATGCAGGTGAGACGGTTGCTGAAGATCGGGAATTCGTAGGCTTGCGCCTCGTCGATGTCTCGAACTGGACCGTCTGCAATGACGCCGGCCACGCCTCGGCACTTGGCTCCCAGCGTCAGAAGCCCACCCCAGCAGCCAGCATCCAGCCCCGTGCGCTGCTCGATCACGATGACGTTTTCGGAGTTGGCCATTTCAACAGCCGTAGTGCCCAGGTGCCGCAGGGCTCCCGCGGGACGTTCTCCTACTCCCAGGCGCACCGTGATCGCCCGGCCCGCAACCATTCCGGAGCCGGATTGCTGTGCGAGTCCGGTTACGGTGCCCGCGATTTCGAGCCGATCGAGCGCGTCGGAAACCGAGCAGCAATCTAGCCGCCGGAGCCTCTTCACCCTTTCCGCGCCTTCTGAACCCGCCATATCACCTCCAATTGACATTTATTATCATAATGTCATAGCGGCATAGCATTCATTTGCTAGGGGGCATTCAACGTGAGTGACCGCGGGTGGATACTGATTGCTTACCGGCGAATCCCGCGTGTTTTTGGCGTGTAGCCGCCCTTCTTACCTCCTGTTAATAGGGGCGAGGCAAACCCTTTGACTGCCCGTCCATAATGATATAACGGCATAGCCTTTAGGGTTGGAGCCGTTCCCTTGACCGTACCGATTTCAGAATTCGTCAGCGCCCCGTTTGGTGGGGGGCGAATGGCGCTGAAGGTGGTCTCCGCAGAGGCGATCGCCGATGGATGTCGCCTGTTTGAGCTTGCTCTGCCGGATGGCGGGGCGCTTCCGTCTTGCGAGCCCGGTGCGCACATCGGGATACGGCTTCCGGATGGTTCGGAGCGTCAATATTCCCTGCTGAATTACGGGAGTGCGCCGACGTCTTACCGGTTTGCGGTCAAGCGCGATCCGGAGAGCCGGGGTGGTTCCGTATGGCTATGTGACAAGGCTGTGTCGGGAGACACCTTTCTTACGGAGGCTCCGCGCAACAACTTCCCGTTGGACGAGGGGGGGCACCCGACAGTTCTGATTGCCGGCGGCATCGGGATCACCCCGATTCGGGCAATGATAGATCGGCTCGAGGAGCTGGGCCGCGAGTGGGTCCTGCATTATGCGGCAAGGACGCGCGCCGAAGCGGCGTTCGCGGACGAGCTTGCCGGCCTTGGCTCCGTCCATCTCCATTTCGACGATGTCGAGGGTGGCGTCCTGCCGGTTGCCGAGATCGTTCGGGCAGCGCCCACGGATGCCCATCTCTACTGCTGCGGCCCGGCGCCTATGCTGGCAGCGTTTGAGGCGGCTGCTGCCGAGGCGAGCATCGCGCCGGAGCGCGTCCATGTCGAGTACTTCACGCAGAAGTACGACGTCGCGACCGAGGGTGGGTTTACCGTCGCGCTCGCCCGCAGCGGCAGCGAGTTCCGCGTCGAGCCGGGCAAGACCATTCTCGATACCTTGCGTGCAGCGGGGCTCGACCTGAGCTCGTCGTGTGAAGAGGGCATTTGCGGGGCGTGCGAGACCCGCGTCCTCGAAGGGTTGCCGGATCACCGCGATGCGATTCTATCCGAGCGGGAGCGCCAGGAGAACAAGACGATGTTCATCTGCTGCTCCGGAGCCAAGAGCGATCGCCTGGTCCTCGATCTTTAAATAATACAATACGTTGGGAAGGGATTTCATGATTATCGATTGCCACGGGCACGTCAGCCCGCCGAGCGACCTGTGGGCCTACAAGGCGAGCCTTCTTTCCCATCGCGGCGAGCATGGTCGGCGCATCGATGACATCAGCGACGAGGAAATTCTCCGTTACGCGAACAAGAAGGAGATGGCGCCGTGCGGCCATCTCGACATGCTCGATCGCGTCGGTACCGACTTGCAGCTGCTTTCGCCCCGTCCGTTCCAGATGGGCCACGCGATGAAGCCGAGTAAACTGGTTCACTGGTTCACCGAGGAAACGAACAACATCATCGCTCGCACGGTCCAGTTGATCCCGGACCGCTTCATCGGCGTGGGCGGGCTGCCGCAGGCCGCTGGCGAGCCGATTGAAAACGTCCTGCCGGAGCTCGAGCGGTGCATTAAAACGCTCGGGTTCAAGGGCGTGCTCCTGAATCCCGACCCCTACGAAAACAGCGGCACCGAGGCTCCGGGGCTCGGCGATCGGTACTGGTACCCGCTTTACGAGAAGCTCTGCGAGCTGGACGTGCCCGCTCATATCCACGCCTCAGGATCCCAGTCGGACCGTACGCCTTACACCCTGCACTTCATCAACGAGGAGTCGATCGCGATCTTCAACCTCGTCAATTCGGACGTGTTGAAGGACTTCCCGAAGCTCAAGATTGTCGTCAGCCACGGCGGCGGGGCGATCCCGTACCAGATCGGGCGCTTCCAGTCGGGTGCGGCCCGCAAGGGTTTCGATTTCCTTGAAAGAATGAGGCAGCTTTACTTCGATACGGTCCTCTATTCAGAGGAAGCACTGCGCCTGCTGATCAAGACTGTGGGCGTGGATCGCTGCCTGTTCGGGGCCGAATGTCCTGGCGTCGGTTCGACTATCGATCCTGCCACGGGCCGCACCCGCGATGACGTCAAACCGATGATCGACAAGCTCGACTGGCTCACCGCTGACGAGCGGCACGCGATTTTCGAAGGCAACGCCCGCCGCGTCTTCAATCTCGACTAGGGAGAACGCTCGTGAGCAAGATCGTCCTGGGAATCGGGACTTCGCACGGGCCCATGCTGGTCACGACGCCAGATCAGTGGGCCCTGCGGCTACCGGACGACGAGCAGAACACCCACCCGTGGCGTGACCGCACATGGAGTTATGAGGAGCTCGTTGAGGCACGCCAGAAGGAGGGCCTTGCGCAGGCTGTCGAGCCTGAGGAGCAGAAGGCGCGCGCGCAGCGATGTCATGATGCGGTCGAGGAACTTGCGCGCGTGTTCGAGGATCATCGGATCGATGTGGCGGTCATCGTTGGCAACGATCAGATGGAGATATTCGACGATCGTCTGATCCCGGCCTTCAGCGTCCTTTGGGGCGATGAAATCGTGAATGCCCCTTTCACGGAAGAGCGCATGTCGAAGCTGCCCCCCGGCATCAAGGAGTCCGTGGCGGGATATATCCCGCCCGGTGGCGCGAAGTATGAGGCCGTCGGAGAGCTGGGGCGGCACATCATTGAAGTCGCGATGCAGGAAGGGATCGACGTCGCCTCGATGAAGAGCCTGCCGAAGGTGGAAACGCCGCACGCCTACGGCTTCGTCTACCGCCACCTGATGCGTGACAACCCGGTCCCGAGCGTCCCGGTCGTGCTCAACACTTTCTATCCGCCGAACCAGCCCACGATCGGCCGTTGCATTGAGTTCGGACGCATGCTGCGCCGGGCAATCGAGAGCTGGCCGGGAGACGCCCGCGTCGCGGTGATTGCGTCGGGCGGCCTTACCCACTTCGTTATCGACGAAGACTTGGACCGGAAGTTTCTGGATTGGATGCGGAGAGGAGACCTCGAAGGCCTGGGGTCGGTCCCGGAATACGCATTCCAGTCCGGAACGTCTGAGGTGAAGAACTGGGCTCCGGTCGCTGCTGTGATGGCCGACCTGAAATTCGAGATGACGCTTGTCGACTATGTGCCGGTTTATCGCTCCGTTGCGGGGACCGGCAACGCCATGGGGTTCGTCTATTGGACGGCGCCCGAGCAATCCGCATGAGTAAGGAACCCATGACTGACGTGAACGTTGAACGGGCTGCCGCGCTCGACACACCTACTCTGAGTGACGCACTCGATCGCCTTGGTATCGTTGGTCAATGCTACAAGATCGAACCGCGCGATCCGTCATTTCGTATGGCCGGGCGGGCCTTCACGATCCTCTATGGTCCTCCCGGCAAGCCGGTCGGAACCGTAGGCGATTTCATCGACGATGTGCCACCGGGAAGCGTCATCGTGCTGGATAGCGGCGGCCGGGAAGACGCCACTGTCTGGGGTGATATCCTCACCGAGATTGCGCAC
>Ga0182738_1005511_pt1 | contig 13461 bp, 5 predicted proteins | sample eDN5th30CBELigMG_FD_128876 | JGI IMG/M metagenome (GOLD analysis project Ga0182738, IMG submission 128876) | Enriched Miracle-Growth compost microbial communities from Emeryville, California, USA - eDNA 5th pass 30_C BE-Lig MG (version 2)... ...
CCAAACTGAGCAGGTTGTATTTGCCTTTGAAAATGGCTTGAATGATTCGTAGGATGTATTCCTGTTCTTCTTTTGTCTAGAAAGGATTATTAAAAGAAAAGACTTGTCAATAAAAAGAAAATGAAAAGAAAACTTTTTGTCAATAAAAAATTGATTTCAATCAAACAGAGAAATTTCTTTAGGAAATTTGGCCTGGAAAAAGATTTGAAGCGGATTTGCGTTTTTCAATGAAAACCAAGGACGATTCAAAAATCTTCACAAAATTTGGACCTTTTTTCCATCAGCTTAAAAGGAAAACCCGATTGCCAATCCCTTCAAAAAGCTCAAAATTATTCCATAAATTCTCATGAAAATTCTCTACTGTAAAGAATTTTCTTCATCAAAATCTCCAAAAGACCCCACGCCCCATCTCCAATAAAAGTCATCAATTGTTCCTGATACTTACATAGGATTGATTTGCGAGACATAATCGGTCGTTTTATTCCAGACATAGACTCTTCCATCTTCGGAGCCCAGCAAAATCAACTCTTTCAAAGCACTATTCCTACAGTCAATAATCTCAACTCCCAATGGTCTTACTTGTAACAAGGCTGAATATGGTACTTTCCACTGCTATGGCCTTTATACTTAACCTTTGTCTCATAATTTTTAAAGTCAATAAGCCTCATTCTTGAGTCATTTGTCATCACCAAAAATTCATCTTGCTCCGTAAATATTATCGCCGTCACTTTCTTCCCCACTTTATTCACCTTGCCCCAGGAGAACGCGTTCTTGCACGTTATCTCCATCGCAAATTTCAGTTTTCCCTGTGTTATTTTAGCATTAAATAAAGCTCCCAAATACTTGATCTGCGCGATAGATTTTTATTGTTCCTTTGAAGAACCCGACCAACAAATGATTTTTATCAGGCGAGAATGTCAAGGCAGTAATCAAGTCATTCGTCTGGACCCAATCGACCACCTTTGTTTCATTTATGTCCCAAATTCTTATTATCTTGTCAAAGCACCCGCTTGCAAAGAACTCGTCCACCTAATTTTTTTATAAGAAAAATTTCCTTTTCAAAAAATTCTCTTACAAAAGGATGGAAACTGATACAAGAAACTATATCAGAATGCTCGTAGATTTTCACGAGCTCCTTTGATTCGATGTTCCACAGGATAACCGTCTTGTCCACAGAGGAAGTCAACAATAATTTCGAGTCCTATTCAATAAGAAAAAGCCCTTATTCCCTCGATACCTTGAACCAAGAAAGGTCGATAATGTCGTATTTATGGCCAACATATCGATAGCAATTTGGGTCAATGACTTGGAAATCAGGATCTCCAGAGATATTCAAGTTGGTATTATCATAGTCCATAATATTAACTTTGTATACTCGAAGGATTCCGTCACTTCCTCCTGAAGCAAGAAACTTGTCATTTGGGCTGAACTTAGCGATCCAAGTAGAAGAAGGGGCCTTTTCTTTTTTCGAAGAAGCAACGTTAAAGTCAGTTTCTTGCTTCTTATTGTCATCGTCGATGAATTGAAGACAAATCAAATTGCCGAAATTTGTATGATTCATGTTATTCTGCTTGATATTTTCTCGTGAAAACTCAGCTTCTATTGGCTTCTTCCCCAACATTGCAAAGAATTTGTTCTTGCTTGAGGACAAATTCGTGCTCATTTGAATCGGATTTTGGATTATATTCTTTGTTATTCCTGTTGATTCCACAGATTTCGAGATCTCTGAATTGTCTTCTAATCTTCCGAGGACCTTATTCTGAATGTCCTGGAAAGCTCTTTCATGGATTTCTTCAGCGCTCGAGCCATGCTTTGAACTATTGCTTTTGTTTTGGATCGCACTCGCTTCTCGCATTTGTTCTTGAATGACTTTTATTTGATTCTCGTCTCCTACAGCGTCATAGAATATCTCATCATCACTAATTATTCCAAGAGTTTTTAAAGAGAAAACCAAAGAGATTCCTTACCTTTTATCTTCCATAGGTTCTCTTGTTTGTAAATGAGAAGTTTATTTTTTGTGTATTTCGAGAAAAAACTTAATTTTTGCTTTGAACTATTGAACTAATCAACTAATTAACTAACTCCAAAAAAACACTTCAAACAAATCCCTTGCTTTTAATGTTTGTTTAAGGGCTCTTTTGCCTCTCTTTTTAATTTTAGTCCCCTTTCCACCAAAAATTCAAAACCCCTTCCCTCATAAAATCCCATAAAACCTCCCCTTTATTTCCCCTGTAAATACCCTTCCTAGCCTTTGCTTACGGAAATGTGCAATAAGATTGAAGGAAATCTTGTTTGGTGGATGATAAAAAGGGGAGGATTTTGGCTCAGAGGTTGGGTGATTAAGCGGGAAAACGAATTTTTGTTTGAGGGGTTGAAATTTAGGGCCAAAAAAGTTATTCAACTTTTGATTTTTTCCGCTTTTGATTCTGATTGGCATGCTTCATTTCTCTTCATTTTTGTTGTTTAAATGTTTCAACAACCTCCTTTAATCCTTTATTTATGCTTTTGCTTCATTGGAAAATACATGGATAAAGGCAATAAATAGATCCATTTGGGAGATATAAGGAGGTAAAAGAGTCTTTAGGAAGGAGTTGTAAGAAGGGATTTGGAGGGAAAGGATGAAGGAAGAGTTTAAAGGGAGTGTGCAAAATTTGATTTTCAAAGAGATATATATCGCTAATTAGAAGGATTAGAATTATTCATAAGCGAGTACTATAATTAGATTCAAAAATATGTAAAGGCGATAAATAAATTTTGCTTTGTGGGGTCACATATTGAAAAACTCATTGAATTTGTTTCAGTATTTTATCCGTGCCCTTTTTGAAAGTAACTCAACTCATCATGCTTGCTTTCAAGAAATTCTTGTAGAGATGAAATCTATCAATTTTAGACGAAATCCCTTAATCGTGATGACACCCTAGGAAAATAATCCGTCTCATAAGATAAGGCAAAAATTTTTGTCTTCAGAAGTGTTGATAATCAATACGATTTTTTTGTTTATAATTCTTAATGTATTTTACTCAGGTGATCCTCTCAATGAAATTTTTTAATTCGTTTTACATTAAATTTCCTTAAAATATAAGATTAAACCAAAACAAAGCCAAGATATTTCAGGAACTCCACAAAATCTTGCAAGCTATCAACAGAAAGTTGACTTGTTCCATGGAAGCTAACCTTCACAAATTCCAATTCCTTCAATTGTCTCAAGCCCTGTATGCTTACACTATTGACCCCTTTACTTGTAATTCTCTTGCAAGAATCAAAGCTAAGCTCCAAAGTCCTCAACGATTTCAAATAACATAGAGCCTCTATGCTTAAATTCTCAAGTCCTTCATCTGTAATGCCTGAGGCTCCACTCAAAGAAAGTTTTAAAGTGCATAATGACGTTAAATATTTCAGTCCTTTTACACTCAAACTCTGAATTCCTTTATCGCTAATATTGCTTTCTGAGCCAAAATTAAGATTTAACTCTGTTAATAAAGTCATATTCCTGAAGCATTCGAAACCCAAAATCTCCAAATCTTCATCAGCCAGACGCATTGAATCTCCAAATTCAATACTAAGACTTGTCAATAATTTCAAATTCTTCAATCCTTCTTGAGCTAAAACAGATAAACCACCTTTCTCTGCGCATGTAAAGCTTCCAAAATTTATATCTAAGGTCTTTAGTGAAGACAAACAGCCAATCCCATAAACACTAAAGCTCATTATTCCTTTCTTTGTAAACTCACTTCCATTTACAAAACTCATCTTTAAATTTGTTAAATTTTGAAGATGACTTAATCCTTGCACACTCAAAACCTCAAGCCCTTCATCTGTAATCTTGCCTTTTTCTCCAAAATCCAACTCTAAGCTTGTCAATAGAGTTAAAAACCTCAATCCTTGTAAAGCAAAATTACTGATTCCTTCACTGCTAACCCCCTCCCATGAATCTCCTTGTGGCTTCAAGCATAGTCTTAAGCTGTTCAATAAACTCAAACATTTTAATGCCTGCCCCAGACAAGTCAAACCTTTATCTCCAATTTGGCCACATTTCTCAAACTCAAGGTCGAGATTTGTCAAAGAGAGAAGATGTTGAAGTCCTTGAGAACTTAAAACTGATATTCCTTTTTCTGTAATCAGATTGCACTCTTTAAAACGAAGGCTTAACGTCTTCAAGGAGTTCAAATATCGAAGACCATGTGAGCCAAGAGTATTCAATCCTTTATCTGTTATACAGAATTTACTGAATCGAAGATCAAGATGAAGGAGTTTTGGGAGATTTTTAAGGCCTTTCATACAAAAGCCACGGAGTCCTTCGTCAGTGATTGAACTACTTATTCCAAAATCAAGATATAGCGTTGTTAAAAAAGGTAATTGAGAGAGGATTTGGGATGCAAAATCGGTCAATTCTTGATCTTCAAGCTCCCACCATCCAAAAAGATTCATATGAAGAGTCGTTAGCTTTGTGATTTGTGTGGAGATCTGGAGAATTGGAGATTCAGAGGACTTTGAAATGGGAGCATTGGGATTCAATCTAAGGATGATAGAAGCAATATAAAAGTCATTTTTGTTAAAAAATGGAATGGAAAGATGTGGATTTTCTTGTTGAAATTTCTTGAGAAAAGCTTGAAGATCTTGATCATTATTTATCATTATTGTATCCCCATTTATCAAACCATCCACACCAGATTTTGAATCCAAAGGTTCCTTCTTTAAATCTCGCTTTAATCTCAATTCTGTCTGTCCATAAAATTTATTCTCTTGTTTCTCAATCACTCTTTCATTAGAAGCTTCTTCACAATAAAAATCCTCTTCTGTAAGGAATTCCTCTTCATTATATTGAAAAGTTATTGATGTCATTGAAGCCTTATTTACCAAGCCCTTTTCTAAAGCATCAATACCTTTGCTTGTAATTTCAACCTCCCCATCACCACAATTACTCAAATTCAGATCTAGAATTTTCAGAGATTTCATCTTGTTCAATCCTTCTAGGCTCAAACTCTCAAGTCCTTCATCTGTAATCTCTCCACATCTTTGAAAATCGAGGTTCAAGCTAAGAAGTTTGGTCATGAATTTCAGGCCTTTCGAGCTGAGAATAGCAAGTCCTTGATCATTGATTTCACATGATTTAAAACCCAAAGTGAGGTCTTCTAATTCTATCAAATTCGTAAGGCCTTCTCCACCTAATATTCCAAGTCCTTCATCAGTTATTGTCCAGTTCCTTTCAAGGTTTATCTTCAAATTCTTCAATCCAGGCAAATTTCTCAATCCTTCCTTACTAAAGCTCTCGATCCCTTTATCACCTATCTCAGGACATCCGCCAAAATAAACACTCAAACTCTTCAAATTACTTAAACACTTCAATCCTTCAGTGCTCAAAGTTTCTAGACCCATATCCCCAAGGCCACTGCTTCCACCAAAATCAAGACTCAATATCGTCAATTCCTTCATTTTCTTTATCCCTTGTGAACTAAATCTCTTTAAGCCTTCATCTGTTATATTCTGGTTTGACCATCCTGGTCTTATCCCAACATCGACATTTAAACTCTTTAATTTCTTTAAATGTCCCATTCCTATCCCCAAATCTTCCAATCCTTTATCTGTAATATTCTCATTTTCTCTCACATTAAGACTTAATGTTTCCAATGATTCCAAATATCTTAGCCCTTCTAAACCCAGAGAACTCAGTCCTTCATCCATAACATTCTCACAGAATCGAAAGTTCAGCCAAAGTTTTGTCAATTTCTTCAAATGTTTCAGTCCATTTAAACTTAATCCACGAATTCCCTTGTCTGAAATCTCACGGCAGCATCCAAGATAAAGATATAAAGCGGTTAATTCAGCCATTTTACTCAGGGCGTTCTCACTAAAACTGTTTATTCCTTCATCACGAAGATGATGACAATGGTCAAAAAGCATATTGAGACTTGTTAATGAAGTCAAATGACTCAGACCATTTATCGATAAATCATGGAGCTCTCTTTCTGTGATGTGATCACATTCTTCGAAAAATAGGCTTAAGGAAGGAGGATAGTCTTGTTTCTGAAAAGGAACAAGGCTATTTTGATCATTTTCCGAGAGTTTTCCAAAGTGAATTGTGAAAGTCTTGAGAAAATTCCAAGATTTTAATTGAGAAGAAATTGCTGATATATGTCGGTTTTGCACAGATTTGTCATGGATCTCCAGGCTTTGTATTCGAAAGTCAACAAATATACTGAGTAAATTCGCCACATGATGCTTATCACTTGAATATGTGGAATAAAATGAGACCTTTTGGAGGTCTGGAATCGTCATCAATATGTCTTTTAAGTTCGATAAGATCTCTTTATTAAATTTACAAGAGGTAAATCTCACTTCTTGTATTAGTTGATTGCCCTTTAAGAAGCATAAAGCCTCCCATAATTTCTCTTCTTCTAGCCCGCTTATCTTTGATATTTTCCCTTCTTCTATCTCAGTCTGTAAAGATCTCGGTAAAATATGTCCTTGATGCTTTAGTCTATTGATATCAGCAACAAGTCTCAGCCGGATCTCAGAGATTTTTCCTTTTTTGATATCGAGAAGCTCAAATGTGCTTCCTGGAGCCAAAATAATCTCTTGCTCTCCTTTATAATCTGAGAAACTCTGAGCATCCAGATAGCGAGTTGAAAGCCCTATTAAAGGGATTTCGATCTCAAATAAAACAAGAGATTTCTTCGGATTAGCCCTCCAATTATTTTTCATAAAGCTCTCAGCAATTCTCTTGTTTTTAGTCGTAGAGGTCACAGCATACCACGAAAAGTTCTCTGCTGTTTGTTTATTATATTGATTCAATGAGTCCAAGTCAAATGCTGCTCCTCTAAAAACGATGATATTCCCTTGGTTTTCTGAAATATCAAAGGTTTGCTTTTGGAATTCTGAGCATCGGAATGCTTCACATAGACAGAAAATATAAGGTAAGAGAGAGTTGAGCTGAGTCCAATCTTCATTACGAAGATAACTATTGAGATTTTTGAACAAAAAGCTATCATATGTGTACGCCTTCAAGACTTTTATGTATAAATGTTCTAAACTTTGCAATTTCTCATCAAAAAGGTTTGATATATGAGAAAAACCTTTCTGGGATTTTGCAGATATTTCCAAAGATTTCGGTTTTTGTGATTCTCTCTCAATGCATTCTTTCAATAATGGAACTATTTCTTGATTGAGCCTTGAAATATCTTGACTAATCTTGATTTCGTTGAAAACTGTGGAGAATTGCTTGATATCAGAACCTCTTCCTTGAAGAAATTGAAGGAAATCCTCAAGAGTTCCAAATGTCATGTTAAAGGTTTTTGGTTTCTCACCTCCAAAGAACCGTTCTTTGCGGACTTTTTCTTGAGCTTCGGAAGGATCTTCAATGATTTCTCTCCTGATTGGTCTTTTTTTGGATCCATCATCTCTTTTCTTTTGAATTCGATCTTTAATACAGATGATATAATCTCCAATCTCTATAGTTTCTTGATTATTTTGAAAAGCTTGCTCAATAAGATCATTTTCTAAGTGATCATAAGGGGTCCATTTTGGAGCTTCTTTTGTGGACCAAGGATCTGGATTTGATTTCCATTCCCAAAAGATTTTTGGGTCAGGGATAATGGAGTCTAATTGTTCCATGAAAAGAAAATTAATTTGTTTATTATGCTGAATATAATATAAAATTGTATAGAAAGTTTCGGAAGGTTGGTAATATTTGGATTGGATCGTCGTTTGAATCAAATAAAAGAGAGAATTAGTCTTGTAAAAAAATTATGAAGTGAAAGCTATGAGAGAGACTTGATTTTCATTGAAAAAAAATTCTTGAAATATTTTCGAAATGAAAAGATTTGAATCAAGCCAAACCTCTGCATGGCTCCAAATGAACCCAAAAATCAATCTAAGGCTTACTGTGGCTGATATGCTAAAAATTTCCTTATTATTGTCTGAAAAAAGGCTTTAAAATACTTTGTTCATGGTGAAAAGCGAGAAGAGTTCAATCAACATCGTTTCCTTTTCATGAGCCCTCTTGGAAAATATGAGAATAACCTGAGAGAAACCAATCATTAATTTTTTGTTCAACTCACAAAAAACACTTTATACGATCATATTCCGATTATTTCTTTATATAATTACGAACAAAAGAAAACACCATTCAAAAAAATATATATCAATATAGAGACCAAGTCTTCACAAAAAACTTTATATATCTCCTCATTCCACCAGTATCCCCATGTCCAAATCCTTCTCTAATATGCTTGATTTCTAAAGCTTCCTAATTGATAATGTTATTTTCACCCTTTAAAACCTCTTTCCAATACCTTTGCTATCACCTCTAACGCTATTTCTTGAATTACTTTGAGCTCTATTTCCGCTGATTTGAGGCAAAGAATGTGTGGGAGTGGTATCTTTCAAGCCTCCTCCCATATTATTATCCAGCAATTTACTATGCACTTGATCAGGAACCGTATTATTCTGTGGCTTATCCTTAGGCGATTTCTGCTCTTGTTGCGCCTTTTGATTATAATAGAATTGTTGATTGTAATTATGCTCTCTTCCTCCGAAATCCTTGGCTATTAAGCTGTCAGTATTTCTTTCTCAATAACTCTTTTACCATATTGTTGCTTTGTAGGGTCAGCGTACCAGAAATCATCTGCATTCAACATATATTCGGCCTTGTTTCTCATATACTGTTGTTGCATTGCCTTTGGTGTCAGGGCCTTTTCGGGGAAAATCTCCTCTTCTCCTAATCCGGCTACTCCCTTCTCTGCTGTCGCCGCAAATGTTCCATCCCTGTGGAAATGTGAGGTTTTCTTTAGATTAGAAGAAATACTTCATGTATAATAATCTTGGGTTTGCCAAGAGACGATTCAAAACGTTCTTCACATCGGTCAATTTGAACATGACACCACGCATATCTTCTCGTTCTTTCAACAAATTTTTGATTTCTTGGCTCTTCAAAAAACAATTAGAGGTCAAGCTAAATATTCTCATTTACCTTTTCTTCGCCTTCACGTTCCAAATTATTCTTTTGTAAATCCAGATTTTCCAGCATAACATCGTTATCACCAACTCTCATTTGAAGTTGTTCCAATTCTTGGCCCTTTATGTAATTCTGATTATGCAACAATCTCACTGTATAATCAAGTTCCCTTCATAAAAATCATTCAAAATCTCCTTTCAAAAGAAATTCTCTATTACTCTATCATCATTTCTCTTTCCATAATCTGTCTTTTCACTTCATTTCTTGCATTTTCCGCTTCGACCTTTGCAACAACAGCTTGTTCCAAGGTCTGTTCAATTTTTTCATGGACTTTCTATTATCCATTATCAATAAAAAATTCTCTTTTGTTGTTCTTCTTACGTCTCTTATTGGCCTTTCTTCTTTTTCTTGAAGTTTCACCAGCTCCTTCTTTTTTCCTTCAAACTCTCTTGTCAAATTTCCAGTCAACTATTCACATTTAGTCTTGGCCCAACTATCAATTTTCTTACTTCTTTTTCTTTTAGTAATGCAGTAAAGGCTTCATTTATCGTTCCCTATTCATTTTGAATACCCCAAAGGACCAGAAAATTACATGAGTTTGTTCAAGTTTATTTTTAAGATACGCAATTAAACCATCTTTATCTTCAGGGATATGTTCCACTTCTTGCTCTTCATACTGCTGATCTTCATATTGTTGGATTCCCTGGTTCATTTCTTCGTTCTATTTTGGCTTAATACAGGGTTTTTTAAAGGGAATCTTTTACTTCAGGATCTTCCATTTCATTTCCTTCTTGGTCAAATCCCATATCATTGTCTAATTGTTGGAAATTCTCTTCATTTTCCTCAGGATTCTGGTCGAAATCTTGAGAGTTTTCATTAAGGAGATCTAGAGAGGGGATGAGTGGGAGATCTGGGAGGAGATTCTTACTGCTTCGGTTGTTAACGGGGGACTCGTTTATCGACATATTAGAAACTGATTTAATGGAATTAATAATTGAAATACACTACTGAAATTAAAGAAACTGCTTTTCTTCAAATTATTATTTATTGAGAAACCACAGATCAGTCAGAGTGAGAAGCCTTTTTATTTTTTTCCTCTCAAGTTGAATCTTTTTTTAATAAGGAAAATTTCTCTTTTTCATCCAAAAAGAATTTTCAGAGTCAGAAAACTCGGACCAACAAAATCTTCTCCGCCAGGGCTTCCAAAGATCCAGACTTTGTAAGGGTATCCTTTTCAAAAAATCCGATATTTTCCTCAAAGAGTCTGACACAACTTATTTTACAGAGACAGTTTTTCTCAACCTCAGTATTTTTATTATGAGTCAATAAGTTTAAAAGATTGAGCCATAAAAGTCCAAAATCCTAACAAAACTTTTTGAATTTCCCAAATGATGAAAAGAGTGAGAACAAAATTGTATATTTTCTTCAGGGAAACTGTAGATCTGACAAATCTGTCAATTGAGTTTGTGTAAAAATTCGACAAAGTCCGACACAAAATAGGCACTTTAAGAAGCCCGTTTCTCAGCCCTTCCATAAATATTAAAAAAAAAATAACAAAAAATATCCTTATTTAATCATCATTAGAGACACTTTTCAAAAAATTTTGAACTTCTCTACCTACGGGTCGAGTTTTGCTTGCGAGGAAATGTAGATGTTTTTTTAGAAAACCTGGAGGTAGGGGAGCAATCAGCAAATGAAGAAGGAGAAATCAAAAACGTTGTCGTCAAGGTCTTTTCTTTTTCTCAATAAATAAGGAAAATTACGCATAAAAATCATTATTAAATCTAGATAAATCGATATTTTATTCATTATCCGACAAGCAGAAAATCTATTCAAATGATGGTATTTGTCTATCTCACAAGAGAAGAATACTTGGAAAGACATTCTGATGAGGGTCCAAAACGCTGACCTCCTTTTTTTTTAAAGAAAGGCTAGAATTTCAATAGAGCTTCTCCCAAATATTCAGTTTAGATGTCATGAAAGGGATCATGAAGCCTTTGATCAAAAAATGAAAGAAATCTTTTTAAAAGTTCATTTTTCTCCGAGGGAGAGTCTCAAGCTATACATCCATAGATTTATTATAGAAAAAACTTTCCTGAAAGGTTGACTTCATCATCAAGCAAATTTTGTCAAATAGTCAGACTTCGAAATCTTCAAAAATCTCCTATTGTTTCCTTTTTTGTCTGGAGGACATGATCCAAAAAGTAGTCCATTATTTTCTTTCTCAACCAAAGAAGACTCGAAGCGACTGGTACAAAATCATTCAGAGAAACCTTTCTATTATTAAACTCTGGTTTATTTCGAAAACTCTTCTTGGTTACCCACTATGATCAATAAAATGAGATCAGAAATCTTTACAAACCCAAATGGGACAGTCCAGTGGAACCCATTCAAGACTAGTCTTTATCGAAAAATGGTGAATAGGTATACAAAACCCCAAGATAATGTTTGATGTTGATTTAATTTATAGATACAGATTGAACCTAACAGAGATGAGCAAGATGAATCGAGACCTGATAAAGCTGAGAGTCACCACTACAGAGATCCTTTCACGAGAAGGGTAAAAGAAAACTCATCTCAGAAAATGTGACGAAATAAAATAGTACTTTCATTGGTGATAATGATGGTGATCTGGGAAAACTGGCAAGGACTCTCAAGCTTTCAGATCGAATGCGAAAACTCGAGCTAGATTGCGGGTAAGAAACCATAGCCTTCATGCATTTGGGAGGATTTCATTATATCAGAAGAGGCTTCTTTTTCGAAATATCTTCATCATAAGTCTCACAAATAAATAGCGGCGACAAGAATAGAACCACAAGAGAGCTTCAAGTGATTGCTAAAGGCCTCAAGGCCCTGAAATGCTTAAATAATATCAGTCTTAACTTCTTCGAGTAAAGATAGATTTCAAAACAATATTCCTGAACCTCCAAAGCTGCCACAAAGTGGCTGATAATGGTCTGTACTCTTTAGGTAAAGCCCTGAAAACGCTCTCTTCTTTGGAAAGACTTCACTTAAACCTCGGCTCGTAAAATCTCGAAAGATACAAAACTCTCAATCGATTCAACAAGCTGCTCAAGATTTAGTCATTCAGGGTTGAAGAGCATTCTCAAAGATCTCAGGGTTATCACTTCATTAAAACATCTTCACCTTGTTTTTGATCAGTTAAAATCGACATAATTTCATAATAAAACAAACAGGTCAAACGATGCATCATTTGTGAGCCTAAGTAAAACACTGAAAACGCTCAAATCTTTGCAAGGGCTTAAGCTCGATTTTAGCTATAGCTAGTAAATGATCTCATAGAAATCCAATAAAATAACCTGCTTTTTAGCTTTCCAGGAATCACCAATACAGCATTAAAGAACCTCAGTGAAGCCTTACAGACATCCACCTCTTTAAGGAATCTCAGTCTTGACTCTTCTTAGTAAAGAATTTGATATTTGTAAACTCAATTTTGCAAGTTGTAATAACTTAACCGATGCGGCTTTATGCTTCTTAAGTGTGGCGCTAAAGAAACTTGTCTTCTTAGAAAACATCAGTCTGACCTTCACTGGAGATCGATATGATCGCAGCTGTGAAAATATCACAGACACTGGATTACAGAAAATCAGCCAACTGCTGAGAAGTCTCAGCTCTTTACAGAGAATTCATCTTGGTTTTAATGGGTAAGATTTTCAAGTCTTTTATCGCTTATTTGTCAAAAGCCGCACTCAAATAAGTGATGCCGCACTGGAGATATTGAATGAATCTTTGGAGAAACTCATTTCGTTAAAAGAGATCAGCTTGAGTCTCTCTTGGTATCCAACTCTCTGATTGCAATATTGTCAACTTATCGTGAAAGTGGCAACAAAATATCTGATTCAGGGGTGCAAAAGATAATTCAAACTCTGGGGAAACTCACCTTATTAAAGAAAATCACCCTGAACTTTTCTTTGTAAGCAGATCTTCCTCAAGTTCAACCTCTAAATTGACTGATAGTTGTTCTCAAATCACCGATACTGCATTCGAGAAGATGAGTAATCATTGGGAAGCACTCTCGTCTCTTGAAGACTTTACTCTCACATCATCTCAGTATGCTGATCCAATTGTTTAATGATTTTCTTATGACCACAGGTGTCAACAATTAAATGACCAAGCACTCCAGAACGTCAGCAAAGCCCTTCAAAAACTCACTTCTTTACAAGTTTTCTCTCTGAAATGTGAAGGGTAAGCAATTATAATCACCCAATATGTTGAACTGACGTGCGCTTTAGTTGTTATGGCCTCACTCAAGAGGGCAAAAATGGTTTCATTGAGAGTCTCAAAGGATTTAAGTTTGAACAACATATTCAGTTCTAAAGAATCTTCTTCTTCATATATGATGTTTGAAAGGAAACATTTCACATGTGAAAATGTATAAAATTGTGTATCGGCGAAAGCTAATAAAGTGTCAGAGATTACGCTCACCCATTCACAAATATTCCAAACTGCAGGAAAAGAAAATTTTCTATATTCTATAAATCGACAAC
>Ga0182738_1005512_pt1 | contig 13459 bp, 11 predicted proteins | sample eDN5th30CBELigMG_FD_128876 | JGI IMG/M metagenome (GOLD analysis project Ga0182738, IMG submission 128876) | Enriched Miracle-Growth compost microbial communities from Emeryville, California, USA - eDNA 5th pass 30_C BE-Lig MG (version 2)... ...
ACGACGATGGCGAAGGCGCCGGCCTCGGCCACCGCGACCGCATCGGCGAGGATGGTGTCGGCCGCATGCGGGTCCCGGCCCTGGACCTTGAAGCCGCCGATGGTGTTGAACGCCTGCGGCGTCAACCCCACGTGGCCCATCACCGGGATGCCGCGGTCGACCAGGAAGCGGATCGTCTCGGCCATGCGCTGGCCGCCCTCGAGCTTCACGGCGCCGCAGCCGGTCTCCTTGAGGATGCGCGAGGCGGTGCGGAACGCGGCCTGGGGGCTCTCCTCGTAGCTGCCGAACGGCAGGTCGATGACGACGAGGGCGCGCTGCGCGCCCCGCATCACGGCCTTGCCCTGAAGCACCATCATGTCGACCGTGACCGGCAGGGTCGTCTCGAGCCCGTGCATCACCATGCCGAGGGAATCCCCGACCAGCATGAAGTCCACGACCTCGTCGAGGATCGCGGCCGTATGCGCGTGGTACGAGGTGAGCGCGACGATCGGCTCGCCGCCCTTGCGGACGCGGATGTCGTTGGCCGTGAGGCGGCGGACGTGAACCTGTGCAGACATTTTTCCTGAGATGCTCCTAGGCGGGTACGGGGCGCGGCAGGCGGTCCCCCGTCCCGATCACAAATCGGTGAATCCGGCAACCGGCAATGCCGCTGGCCGGTACTGCCGCAATGCGGTGCGCCGGTCGCCGCCGGCATGTCCTCGCGGCCCGACCCTGCGCGGGGAGCGCCGAGGGCCACGACGCGGGGCGGCGCCCAGCCGCCTCACCCGAAACATCCTCATAGGCATACAACATCATGGCAGGACACGCGAAATGCCGATTCGTCGCCCTCCGGTCCCGGCCTCGGGTCGAACGTTCCGCGGGCGTCCGTGACGGCGCATGGCGCCGGAGTCGAAGCGAGCGATCGGAGACGATGGGCGAGGTCGCATTGGCGGCACGTCAGACATCGCTGCCCATTCTTTGCGCAGCGCACCATTAGCACGCCTGTGACCGGCGTTACACGTTGTTTATCGCCGAATCGCTATCGTGCGGCCTCACTGACAAGGGGCCGAGTCCCGGAATGAGACACGTTCCGGACGAATCGATAGAGGGCTGATCAATGAAGTTCCTGGGCTTTGTCGTCGCCATGGCGGCGCTGATGTTCGTGGCCGTGCCGGCCGACGCGGCCACCGTCGAGGCGCGCGTCTCGCTGTCGAGCCAGCGCATGTACGTCTCGGTGAACGGCGTCCGCCAGTACACCTGGAAGGTCTCCACGGGCCGGTCGGGCTACGGCACGCCGACCGGCAGCTACCGGCCGCAGCGGCTCGAGCGGAGCTGGTACTCGCGCAAATACGACAATGCGCCGATGCCGCATTCGGTGTTCTTCCGCGGCGGCTACGCGATCCACGGCACGAGCGCCGTGAGCCGGCTGGGCAGCCGCGCGTCCCACGGCTGCGTGCGCCTCGCGCCGAGCAATGCCGCGACGCTGTACTCGCTGGTGAGCAAGTACGGCATGGGCAACACCCGCGTCGTCATCGCGCCCTGACCCGGGGCGCCGCCCCGACGCCGCGTGCGGGGCCGCGGCGATGCGCCGGGGCTCAGGCGGGTCCGTCGAAGAAGTCGCCCTGAGCCTCGTCGCCGAGCTCCCCGAGGACGTCGCCGGCGAGGCGCCTCGTGACGCTCCGGCGGCCCGACAGGGCGGCCCGGTCGAGCGCCGCGACGATCCGGTTGGCCGAGGCGAAGGACCGCTCGATGCGCGTCGCGACATAGGCGATCACGCCCGGCTCCACCTCCACCTGACGGTCGGCGAACAGCTTCGCCAGCACGCGGCGGAGGAGCTCGTCGTCCGGCGCTCCGAGGACGACGAGCTGCAGCGCGCGGAGCCGCGAGACGAGGTCCGGCAGGGTCAGCCCGAGCTCGGCGATCGGGCGCCGCGAGGTGAGCAGCACCCGCGCGTCGCGCTCGTAGGCGAGGTTCAGGAGGTGGAAAAGTGCGCGTTCATCGACCGGACCGTCCTGCAGGTCCTCGACGGCGACGGCTCCCCCCGCCGTGAGGCGGTCGACGTCCTCGTCCACGAGGTCCCTGGCGGCGATCGCCGCCGTCCCCGGAAAACCGCTCCAGATCGAGACGAGATGCGACTTGCCGCTGCCCTCGGGGCCGAGCAGGAGCACGCCCCGGAGCGGCCAGTCCGGCATCGCCTCGATGAGGGCGACCGCCTCGGCATTGGCCCGGCCGACGACGAAGTCGTCGCGGCCGCTGGTCGGCTCATGGGGGAAGCCGAAGGTGAGCTGCGTCCCCGGCGGCTCGCGATCCTCGGTCACGGCGTCGGCGTGCCGCCGCTTCCGCGATAGAGCGGACTGGCGAGGTAGCGGGCGAGCGCGTAGCGGACGAGGACGCCGATGGCGGCCGCGATGGGGATCGCGACCAGGAGCCCGACGAAGCCGAAGAGGAGGCCGAAGGCGAACAGCGCGAACATCAGCCACACCGGGTGGAGGCCGACATTGGTGCCGATCATGTAGGGCTGGAGGACGTAGCCCTCGATCAGCTGGCCGGCGATGAACAGGGCCGCGGTGGCGAACGGCATCACCCAGTCCGGCCAGAACTGGAGGAGCGCCACGCCGACGGACACCACGAATCCGAGCGTCGAGCCGAGATAGGGAATGAACGAGACGATGCCCGCCACCAGCCCGATCAGGAAGCCGAAATTGATGCCGAGCAGCACCAGCCCGGCGGCATAGAAGCTGCCGAGCGTCAGGCTGACGAGGGCCTGGCCGCGGACGAAGCCGGCGAGCACGCGGTCGACCTCGCGCGCGATCATCCGCACCTCGTCGACGCTGTCCCGCGGGATCCAGCTGTCGATGAGGGCGATCATCCGGTCCCAGTCGTAGAGGAGGTAGAAGGCGACGACCGGGGTCACCACGAGGAGCGCGAGGATGTTGATGAGGGCGAGCCCGCCGCTCCAGAGGCCCGTCACGACGGTGGCGAGCCACGTCGCGCCCTCGCTGAGGAAGCCGGTGAGCGAGGAGCGCACCGCGTCGGAATCGACACCGAGGCTCTCCGCCCAGCTGCTCTGCAGGATCGAGTTGATGAGCAGGTCGAGCCGCTCGATGTAGCTCGGGAAGTTCTCGGCGAGGAGGATGAGCTGGTTCACCACGATCGGCAGCACGAGGAGCATCAGCGCCACGAGGACGACGATGAACAGGACGAGGATGGTCATCGTCGCCGCCAGCCGGCTGAAGCCCTGCCGCTCGAACCAGTGCGCCAGCGGGTCGAGCAGGTAGGCGATCGCGGCGCCCACCACGAAGGGCAGCAGGATCGAGCTGAAGATGAAGAGGAGGACCAGGAACGCCAGGAGCGCCGCGACCCAGAACGCCACCTTCCGGTCCATCTGCATCTAGGCTCGCCCTCGATCGGCCGGCGGTCCGCCCGGCGCCGCTTCGCTTCCCATGTGCCGCACCCAGTCGACCGCGTAGACCAGCGTCGAGGCGATGGTCAGGAACCCGACCAGCACCACCACCACGTTGCGGATCATCATCAGGTCGATCGGGTAGGCGAGATCGGCCAGCACCAGCCCGGCGAGCACGATCTGGGCCGTGGTATTGGCCTTGGAGATGATCCGCGGCCGCATCTCGACGGGCCGGCCGAGCATGCCGGCGAGCATCACCGCGCCGATGATCAGGATGTCGCGGCTGACGATGAGGATCGCCAGCCACAGCGGAATCTCGTTGAGCACCGCGAAGGTCACGTAGATCGAGACCAGGAGCACCTTGTCGGCGAGCGGGTCGAGATAGGAGCCCAGCACCGAGCGGAGGTTGAACTGCCGCGCCAGGAACCCATCGACCGCATCGCTCACCCCGGCGAGGATGAAGATCCAGAAGGCGGTCGTCGATTCGCCCTTCACGATCAGCCAGACCGTGAACGGGACGAGGAAGAGCCGGCCAATGGTGATCAGGTTCGGGATCGTTACGGGCATGGTCCAGACCTTGCCGCCGCCCGGTCCCGAACGGCGGATTTCCCGGCTAGGAATGGCACGCGGCGACGGCCCGCGCAATCTTGCGGAAATCATGGCCTCCGGCTTGCATTCCCGCCGTCCGCGGTCGATAGGGAACGCGGCCGAGAACGGGAGACGAGCGCGAGATGAGCGATGCGGGGCGGCAGCCGGGTGCACCGCTGGCCTATGCGGATGCGGGCGTCAGCATCGAAGCCGGCAACGACTTCGTCGAGGCGCTGAAGCCGATCGTGCGGACCACGCGCCGGCCTGGGGCCGATGCCGAGCTCGGCGGCTTCGGCGGCCTGTTCGACCTCGCCCGGACCGGCTACCGCGACCCGCTCCTCGTCAGCGCCACCGACGGCGTCGGCACCAAGCTCAAGGTCGCCATCGAGACCGGCATCCTCGACACCGTCGGCATCGACCTCGTGGCGATGAACGTCAACGACATCGTGGCGCAGGGCGCCGAGCCGCTCTTCTTCCTCGACTATTTCGCGACCGGCAGGGTCGATCCGGCGTCCGCGATCGCCATCGTCGCCGGCATCGCCCGCGGCTGCCGCATCGCCGGCTGCGCGCTGATCGGCGGCGAGACGGCGGAAATGCCGGGGATCTACGAGCCCGAGGAGTTCGATCTCGCCGGCTTCTCGGTGGGCGCCGTCGAGCGCGACCGGGTGCTGCCGCGGCCCGACGTCGCCGCCGGCGACGTGATCCTCGGCCTCGCCTCGTCGGGGGTCCACTCCAACGGCTTCTCGCTGGTGCGGCTGGTGGTGGCGCGGAGCGAGGCACGCTTCGACCACCCTGCCCCGTTCGCCGACGGCCCGCTCGGCCGCGCCCTGCTCACCCCGACGCGCATCTACGTCAAGCCGCTGCTCGCCGCCCTCCGGGAACCCGGACGGATCAAGGCGCTCGCCCACATCACCGGCGGCGGCTTCGTCGACAACATCCCCCGGGTCCTGCCGAAGGGCCTCGCCGCGCGGATCGACCTTGCGGCGATCGACGTCCCGCCCGTCTTCCGCTGGCTCGCCGAAGCGGGGCCGATCGCCCAGCCGGAGATGCTCCGCACCTTCAATTGCGGGGTGGGCATGGTCGTGGTCGTCGCCCGCGACGCCGCCGACCGGGTCGCCGAGATCCTCGCCACCGAAGGCGAGACGGTGTTCCGCCTCGGCGGCATCGAGCCCCGGACCGGTGACGCCGTCGTCTTCGACGGTGCGCTGGACGTCCGGGCCGGCTGACCGGCGATGGGCGCACGGCGGCGGACCGCGGTCCTCATCTCCGGCCGCGGCAGCAACATGTCGGCGCTGATCGCGGCGGCCGCCGATCCCGCCTTTCCGGCCGAGGTCGCGCTGGTGCTCTCGAACCGCGCCGCGGCGGCGGGCCTCGATGTCGCGCGCGCCGCCGGCATCGCCACGGCCACCGTGAGCTACAAGGCGGGCCTTGCCGGGGCCGAGAGCGAGATGGCCGCCGCCCTCGACGCCCACGGCATCGACCTCGTCTGCCTCGCCGGCTTCATGCGGCTCCTCTCGGCCGGGTTCGTCGCCCGCTGGCGTGACCGGATGATCAACATCCACCCGTCGCTCCTGCCGCTCTTCCCGGGCCTCGACACCCACGAGCGGGCGCTCGCCGCCGGCGTGAAGGTGCACGGCTGCACGGTCCATTTCGTCCGCCACGAGATGGATTCCGGCCCCATCATCGGCCAGGCCGCGGTGCCGGTGCTGGCCGGCGACACGGCGGAGACGCTCGGTGCCCGCGTGCTCGCGGCCGAGCATGCGCTCTACCCGCGGGCGCTGGCGCTGGTCGCGTCCGGCCGGGTCCGGGTCGTGGACGAGCGTTGCGTCGGCGACGCGGCCGGCGAGACCGGGATGCTCGTTTCGCTCTGACCGACCCGTCGTCCCGGGTCTCCGCTCACGCCCCCGTCCGGAGCGACGGCGTCACGCCACCTCGATCCAGACCCGGTTGTCGTGGAAGGCGGCGCCGCCGAAGGGCGCGATCGGATCGGCGCCGGTGAGCATGTTGATCCCCTCCCCGTCGACGAAGGCGGCATTCGGCCAGATCCCCTCCGAGATGAGGACGCCGCGGCGGAGGCCGTCGAAATGGCGGGCGTGGAGGCGCACGACGCCGCGGCCGTTGCCCATCCGCACCAGCGCGCCGTCGGCAATGCCGCGGGCGGCCGCGTCCTCGGGATGGATCATCACCTCGGGCCGCTCGCCCTCCTTCTTCCGCGAGGCGGGCGTCTCGTTGAAGGTCGAGTTGAGGAACGAGCGCGCCGGCGAGGTCGCGAGGCGGAACGGGTGGGCGTCGTCGGCCGCCTCGCTCGTCGGCCACCAGTCGGGCAGCGCCGGGAGCGAGGCCCACGGGCCCATCGGCCCGTTGTTGCTCGCATCGACCCGCGGCCAGTCGGGCTTGAACCGGAAGCGGCCGCCGGGCTGGGCGAAGCCGTCGAGGAAATGCGCGGTGCGGAAATCCGGCTGGCAATCGATCCAGCGGTTGGCCTCGAGCTCGGCGAGCGTGCCTCGCCCGGAGCGGCGGAGCATCCAGTCGACGTGCTCGCGCGCACTCATCCCGAAGCCGGGGTGGTCGAAGCCGAGGCGGCTCGCGAGCCCCGCGATCACTTCGTGGTTGCTGCGGCATTCCGCCGGCGGGGCGACGAGGCGCGGGCCGAAGAGGATGTGCTGATGCCCGCCGCCCCGGTAGATGTCGTCGTGCTCGAGGAACATGGTCGCGGGCAGGACGACGTCGGCCATCGCCGCGGTCTCGGTCATCACCTGCTCGTGGACGCAGACGAACAGGTCGTCCCGCGAGAAGCCGCGGCGCACCTTCGCCTGGTCGGGCGCCACCGACATCGGGTTGGTGTTCTGGATGAGCATGGCGGCCACCGGCGGGCCGTCGAACAGCGGCTCGGTCTCGCCGCAGAGGATGGGGCCGATCCGCGACTGGTCGAGCTGGCGGATGGACGGGTCGCGGAGGTCGTGGCCTTCGATCATCGACTTGTCGAGGGCGAAGATTGCGCTGTTCGAGTGGAACGCGCCGCCGCCCTCGTGCTGCCAGGCACCGGTGACGGCGGGGATCGACAGGACCGCATGCATCGAGGCGGCGCCGTTCCGCGAGCGGGTGAAGCCGTAGCCGATGCGGAAGAAGGTGCGCGGCGTCCTGCCCACGGCGGACGCGAAGGCCTCGATCTCCTCGACGGAGAGGCCGGTGATCGCCGCCGCCCATTCGGGCGTCCGGGCGGCGAGATGCGCCTCGAGCTCCTCGGGCACGTCGGTGTAGCGGGCCATGTAGGCGCGATCGGCATGCCCGTCGCGGAAGGCGACGTGCATCACGGCGCAGGCGAGCGCCGCGTCGGTGCCGGGCCGGAGGCAGAGCCCGATGTCGGCCTGCCTCATGGTCTCGTTGCGGTAGACGTCGACCACCGCGATGCGGGCGCCGCGCTCCTTCCGCGCCTTCACCGCGTGGGTCATGACGTTGACCTGGGTGGCGACCGCGTTCGTGCCCCAGATCACGACCAGGTCGGACTTCGCCATCTCGCGCGGGTCGACGCCGGTGATCCGGCCCGCCCCCGCGGCATAGCCGGTCCAGGCCGGGTTGACGCAGATCGTGTCGAACTGGCCGGAATACTTGCCGGCATGCCGCAGCCGGTGGATTCCGTCGCGCTGCACGAGGCCCATGGTGCCGGCGTAGAAATAGGGCCAGACGGCCTCCGCCCCATGACGCGCCGTCGCCCCGACGAAGGCCTCGGCGACGATGTCGAGGGCGTCGTCCCAGCTGATCCGCTCCCATCCCGCGCCGCGCCAGTCGGCATCGCCCTTCGGTCCTTTCCGGAGCATCGGGTGGGTCAGCCGGTCGGGATTGTGGAGCCGCTCGGCATAGCGCGCGACCTTGGCGCAGATCACGCCGGCCGTGTAGTCGTTCGACCGCGCCCCGTGGATCCGCCGGATGGCGATGCCGTCGACCACCTCGACGTCCAGCGCGCAGGTCGAGGGACAATCGTGGGGACAGGCGGAATAGCCCGTGGTCTTGCCGAGCGGTGCGTTCATGCGCCAGTCGTGCGCGAGGCGCCGAGGCGTGTCAATCCGCGGGAGACGCCCGCGCGCGGGCGTGTCCGCCGGCCGGCGCCGCGATCAGAAGGCGCTTCATTTGCGGCGGGCATCGCGCTACCTACGCGCCGATGCCGTCCTCACCCGATCCTTCCAGCGCCGTCCCCGATGCCGTCCGCGGCAACTGGGTGGACCGGCTCCTGCCCGCGCGGTGGAAGCCCTATGCGCGGATGGCGCGATTCGACCGGCCGATAGGCTGGTGGCTCCTGCTCCTGCCCTGCTGGTGGTCGGCGGCGCTCGCCGCGATGGCCGGCGGCCGCCCCTCGCCCGATCCGTGGCACCTCGCCCTGTTCTTCGTCGGCGCGGTGGCGATGCGCGGCGCCGGATGCACCTACAACGACATCGTCGACCGCGACATCGACGCCCGCGTGGCGCGGACCCGGGCGCGGCCGATCCCGAGCGGCCAGGTGAGCGTCCGCAATGCGAAGCTGTTCGTGCTGGCGCAGGCGCTGGTCGGATTGCTGGTGCTGGTCCAGTTCAACCGGTTCGCGATCCTCGTCGGCATCGCCTCGCTGCTGACGGTCGCGGTGTACCCGTTCCTCAAGCGCGTGACGGACTGGCCGCAGCTCGGCCTCGGCCTCGCCTTCTCGTGGGGCGCGCTGATGGGCTGGGCGGCGGATTTCGGCAGCCTCGCCGTCGCCCCGGTGCTGCTCTATCTCGGCGGCATCGCCTGGACGATCGGCTACGACACGATCTACGCGCTCCAGGACAAGGAAGACGACGTGCTGGCCGGGGTCCGCTCGACGGCGCTCCTCTTCGGGGCGCGTACCCGGGAATGGCTCGCCGGCTTCTACGCCCTTGCCGTCGCGCTGTTCGCCGCGGCCATCGCGCTCGCCGGCGGCGGCCTGCCGGCCTTCGCCGGCCTCGCCCTCGGCGCGGCGCATCTCGGATGGCAGGTCGCCACCCTCCGCCCCCACGACGCCGATTCATGCCTCCGCATCTTCCGCTCCAACCGCGACTTCGGCCTGATCCTCCTCGCCGGGCTGCTGGCCGATTGCTGGCTCGGGGCGGCATAACCCAGACGGTCGGGTCCCCCGCGGTTGACGGCGGGAGCAAATCGCCGCCAGATGAGACCCGTTCGAAGGAGTGAGACGTGGGCAACGGGCCGCATCACATCCCCGGCCGCGCCGCGGCGGCGCCCGCAGCGAACGGCATCGACCGCCGGACATTCCTGGTCTCGGGGACGTTTGCGCTCGCCGCCCTCGGCGGCGTCCCGGCGCTGATCGTCCCGGCGAAGGCCTCCGACGCGGAGACCTTCCGCACCCTCAGCGCCTTCCTCACCGATGCTCCCGACATCGACCCCGCGCTCGCGGCGCGCGCCTTCGGCCAGCTCACCGAGCTCGATGCCGCGTTCCCCGAAAAGACCGCGGCGCTCGCCGATGTCGTCGCCTCCTCGCTCGCGCCCTCGATCGACGATTTCCTCGCCCATCCCGCCTCGAGCGGCAGCGGCCTGCGCGAGACGATGGTGACGATCGTCTCCGCCTGGTACCTCGGCTATACCGGCACGCCGGTCGCGCTTCGCGCCGAGGACGACACGCGGTTCGTCACCTTCACCGAGGCGCTGATGTACGGCCCGACGATGGACGCCACCGTCCGGCCGACCTACGCGCGCGCCGGGCTCGACTACTGGGTCGAGCCGCCGCCCTTCGTGACGCCGCCGCCCATGCCGGAGCACATCCGGGCATGGGGCCAGGACTCGCCGCAAGGGATCGGCGCTGTCCCGCAGGCTCCCGAGGAGGTTCCCGAGGCGCCCGGCGCCGAACCGCCCGCTGCGGCCCAGCAGCAGGAATAGGCGATGGAGACGCAGTTCGACGCGGACGTGATCGTCGTCGGCTCCGGTGCGCTCGGGGCCAATGCCGCCTACGAGCTGGCCCGACAGGGCAAGTCGGTGATCATCCTCGAGGCCGGCGTCCGCATCCCGCGCTGGAAGATCGTCGAGAACTACCGGAACTCGTCGAAGAAGCAGAACTACAACGCGCCCTATCCCAACGAGCCCTGGGCGCACACCTCCTACGACGTCGACTACATCGACAATACCGGTTCCTTCGACTTCCGGCCCGGCATGCTGAAGCTCGTCGGCGGCACGACGTGGCACTGGGCGGCGGCCGCGTGGCGCTACATCCCGCACGACATGAAGCTCCGCTCGACCTACGGCGTCGGGCGCGACTGGCCGATCGACTACGACGTCCTCGAGCCGTGGTACGGCCGCGCCGAGGTCGCGCTCGGCGTCGCGGGGACCGGCGACGACGACCAGAGCGGCCAGGGGGGCGCCCCCTTCCCGCCGCGCTCGACGCCCTATCCGCTGCCGCCGGAGGGCAAGACCTACATGTTCCAGCGGCTCCAGAGCCGGCTGCGGGAGCTCGGCTACAACTTCATCCACGAGCCCAATGCGCGGACGACCGCTCCCTATGACGGGCGCCCGGCCTGCGCCGGCAACAACAACTGCATGCCGGTCTGCCCGATTGGGGCGATGTATTCGGGCGACGTCCACGTCGACCATGCGGTCCGGGCCGGGGCCGAGCTCCGCACCGACACCACCGCCTACCGGCTGGAGAAGGGCGAGGCCGGCCGCATCGCCGCAGTCCACTACCGCCGCTCGAGCGGCGAGGACGTGCGGCTCACGGCGCGCTATTTCGTCATCGCGTGCCACGGGCTCGAGACGCCGAAGCTGCTCCTCCTCTCGGAGGTCGCCAACTCCTCCGACCAGGTCGGGCGGAACCTCATGGACCATTCCGGCATCGGCCTCCAGTTCGTCGCCGACGAGCCGGTGTGGATGGGCCGCGGCCAGATCCAGCAGGGCGGCATCTTCAACTGGCGCGACGGCCCGTTCCGCGCGCGGCACGCGGCGATCAAGCACGCGCCGAGCAACTACGTCCCGAACACCTCCGTGACCCAGCGGCTCCTCAAGGAGGGGATCATGGGCGCCGAGCTCGAAGCCCGCATCCGCGACGAGGCGGCGCGCTGGGTCGACATCTCGACGGTGTTCGAGATGCTGCCCCACCCGACCAACCGCGTAACGCCCAACTACGACCGGCAGGATGCGCTCGGCATCCCGATGCTCCGCGTGCACTACGAGATCGACGACTACGTCAAGGCGGCGCGCCCGGTCGCGATGAACGACTTCCGCAACTTCGTCCGCGGCATGGGCGGCGCGGTGGTCGACGACGACACCGGATGGCAGAACCGCGACCACCTGATGGGCAGCGTCATCATGGGCGCCGACCCGGCCGATTCCGTGGTCGACGGCGACTGCCGGACCTATGACAACCCGAACCTCTTCCTCGCCACCACCGGCGTGATCCCCGCCTCGGGCGTGATCAACCCGACGCTGACCGGCGTCGCGCTCGCGATCCGCCTCGCCGACACCATCGCGCGGGAGGTGTGACGGTGCTTCGCCGGCTCGCGCTCCTGTTCGCCCTGATTGCCGCGACCGGTGCGGCGGAGGCGCAGACCGCGCCCGACCCGGCCCTGGTCGAGCGCGGGGAATATGTCGCGCGGGCCGGCGACTGCGCCGCCTGCCACACGATGCCGGTGCCGGGCGCCGCGCCGTTCGCCGGCGGCTACGCGATACCCTCGCCGATGGGCGATATCGTCTCGACCAACATCACGCCGTCGAAGACGCACGGGATCGGCAACTACAGCCTCGAGGACTTCGCGCGGGCCGTGCGGCGCGGCGTGCTGCCGGACGGCACCCGGCTCTACCCCGCGATGCCCTATCCCGCGTTCTCCGGCATCGCCGACGACGACATCGCGGCGCTCTACGCCTACTTCATGCTCGGCGTCGAGCCGGTCGACGCGGCCCCGGCCGCGGCCACCCGCCTGCCCTTCCCGTTCGACGTCCGGGCGCTGATGATCGGCTGGAACGTCCTCTTCGGCGGCACCGGCTTCGCGCCGGCGCCGGGGGCGAGCCCGGAGGTGATCCGCGGCCAGTACCTCGTCCAGACCCTCGGCCATTGCGGCACCTGCCACTCGCCGCGCAACCTCCTCATGGGCGAGGAGACCGGGAGCCGCTATCTTTCCGGCGGCAGCGTCGGCGGCTGGATCGCGCCCAACATCACGTCCGATCCCGTTGCGGGGATCGGCGGCTGGACCGGGAGCGAGATCGTCGCCTTCCTCCGCGACGGCTACGCGCCGGGCAAGGGCGTCGCCGGGGGGCCGATGGCCGAGGCGGTCGAGCATTCCCTCCGCCATCTCAGCGACGGCGATCTCGGCGCCATCGCGGCCTACCTCAAGACCGTGACGGCGGTCGGGGACCCGGGGGCGACGCGGCCCGCCTTCGGCTGGACCGAGGCGCGTCCGGTGGCGGTCACCGCCTACGAGACCGGCAACGGCCCGACCCAGGCCGACCTCGCCGACGCCTCGACCCTTGACGGCGCCATCCTCTACAACGGCGCCTGCGCCACCTGCCACGGCATCGACGGCGCCGGCACGCCCGACGGGACGTTCCCCTCGCTGACGGCCAGCACGACGGTCGGCTCCGATGATCCCGCCAACCTCGTCCTCACCATCAGCCAGGGCATCGACCGCAAGGGCGCCGGCGGCCACGCCTTCATGCAGGCCTTCGGCGCCGAACTGTCCGACGCCCAGATCGCGGCGATCGCCAGCTACGTGACCTCCCGCTTCGGCAATCCCGCCGTGACCGTCGACGAAGCCGCGGTCTCGGCGCTACGCGCCGGCGGGCCGACGCCGTGGATCGTTCCGGCCGCCCCGTGGCTGGTCGCGATCGCCGGCGGCGCGATCCTCCTCGTCATCGTCGGCCTCCTCTCGCTCCTGTTCTTCCGTCGCCGTCGCCACGGCCACGGCTTCGCCTGATCCGCGGCGGGAACTTGTCCGGCGCGGGCCGGTTTCCACTCGAGCGACGGAGGACGCCGTGCGCCACGAGACCAGAACCCGGACTGCCGCGACCCTGTTCGAGCCGGCCGAAGGCGATACCCCGGCAGCGACGACGCTCGCGGAGATCCGCGAAGGGGTCGACACCTGCCGGCGCTGCCCGCTCTACGCCGACGCCACGCAGGGCGTGCCCGGCGAGGGGCCGGCGGATGCGCGGATCATGCTGGTCGGCGAGCAGCCGGGCGACCAGGAGGATCTCCAGGGCCGCCCCTTCGTCGGGCCTGCCGGAAAGGTGCTCGACCGGGCGCTCGGCGACGCCGGGCTCGACCGCGGCTCGGTGTTCCTCACCAATGCGGTCAAGCACTTCAAGTTCGAGCCGCGCGGCAAGCGCCGGCTGCACAAGCGCCCCAACGCGGGCGAGATCGCCGCCTGTCGCTGGTGGATGGAGCAGGAGATCGGCCTTCTTCGCCCCCGCCTCATCGTCGCGCTCGGCGCGACTGCGGCCGCCGCTCTTGCCGGCCACCCGGTATCGGTCACCCGCGAGCGCGGCCCGGCTGCATTTCGCGACGGC
>Ga0182738_1005513_pt1 | contig 13453 bp, 12 predicted proteins | sample eDN5th30CBELigMG_FD_128876 | JGI IMG/M metagenome (GOLD analysis project Ga0182738, IMG submission 128876) | Enriched Miracle-Growth compost microbial communities from Emeryville, California, USA - eDNA 5th pass 30_C BE-Lig MG (version 2)... ...
CTTCGGTGGCTCGGTTCCGGCCGTGGCGCCCCGCCTCGAATGGTTCGACACGATCAGGCCGGGCTGCAGCCGGCCATCGCGCAGGACGCCTCTTCAACAGGCCACACTATAGCCGCGCCCTACCGGCAGTTCGTCGTCGGATGCGAAAGCGCAAACCCCGCCGGCAGGGTGGTGCCGTGCAAGCAGGCCTGCTTGCCGTCGCCCTGGTGCGGGCCGCAACGTCTCCCCGGCGCCGGCGCGGAGGACAGTTCACACGCCTGGTCGGTCCGAGGCGAAGCCTCGTTAGTTGTTGGCCGCAGCCATGACCGCCATCCCCGCGCGCTTTGGCGCAGCCTCCATCAGAGAAGCGAGCGCCACAATGCCGAATCCCATTCCCATCGCCATGGCGATGCCAGCCATTTTCCTGAGCATGTCATTCCCACACAAACGAGCCCAGCGTCCCACAGCCGGGCTTCCCGCCGTCACTATAGCAAATCAGCCACGAAAGGGGGAGAGGGTCGGAGCGGCAAAAATCGAGTCCTATCGTCGAGCTCCGGCGCGGCCGCAGTCCCTCCGTGAGCGAAAGTCGTCGGTCATGAGATGCAACTTCACGATGCATTTCCAGGTCTGGTGGACGACTCGAAGGCGCTTTCGGAGTACCTCATCGACCCTGGCTGACCGATTCTGTTTTTCCTGTTCTATTGGGTGCTGGATGGGTCGGGGCCCACTGGGCAAGCCGGACTGGGCAAGCCGGACTGGGCAAGCCGGGCCTCATCCGACTACGCGAAGCCTGAGCGACGCTTCCATTCCGAACGGCTGCCGGCACGGGGTTCGATGCATACATCGTCCATTTTCGTACTATCTAGTAGTAAAAATATCTTATCAGGTTCTCCACGGTTGTATGAAGATCGAAGGCTTGACACACACATGCCGTGTGGGACGTGCGGGATGGTTTGGGGGTGAAGATGCAACGAGATGCCCCCACGGGAGTCGTGGGCCCTGCCGGTCAACGGCTCAGGACTTCGGGCATCATCGTCGGCGCCGGCCTCGAGGCACTGAGGAATCTCATGAAGGTGAGGAGCGGAATAGACCGCGGTCAAACGATCGTCGATCGAACCGGTCTGACGCATTTCACGGTGTTGCTCGAGGGCGTGGCGTGCTTCTCCACCCAGCATGAGGATGGGAGCCGACAGATCTACGCCTTCCACTATCCGGGCGACTTCCTCGGCCTTCACAGCTTCCTGTTCCCGCCATCGGCGGAGCTCAGCGAAGTGCAGGCACTTACCAGTTGCTCCATCGGCACGATCGACCGCGATGTGCTGGAGCGGGAGATGAAGAGCCGTCCCGCGCTCGGCCGGGCGTTGTGGCGAGCCGCCATGACGGAAGCGAGCATCTTTCGGCAGCGACTGGTCATCAGCCGGCGGCCCGCCCTGCAGCGGGTCGCTCATCTCCTGTGCGAGCAGTTGGCGCGGCTTGGGATCGACGAAGGGGTAATTCCGCTCAACCAGGTAGACGTTGCCGATGCCGGAGGGCTCTCGGTGGTGCACACCAACCGCATCTTCCAGGAGCTGCGCCTGCTGGGGGTGCTGTCGAAACAGCGGCTCGTCGAGGTCGTGAACAAGGAGCGTCTGCAGGAGCTCGCCGCCTTCGATGGCCGCTACCTCGATTTGAGCGGGACTTTGTCCAGGTGGGACCTGCGCATCGACGACTAGGAGCTGGTCCAAGTCGGCTGCAGTCCCCGTGTGTGGCATCCCATCCGCACTCAGGTTTCCCCGGGGCCGCCACCGGAGTACCTCCGAAGAGTCGGCGCGCCCGCCTTCTGGTCACATGCAGTTTGGCAGACCCGGCCGTAGACAAGGCGAAGTCGATGACGGCTCCTGATCCTCCACGAAGGCCGGTTCGCCGCCTCTCCCGTCGGAAAATGGGGCTGGCGTTGGCGCTCCCTTATGCAAGAGCATTGCGGTGTGTTGTGCCATGAGGATGTCGCGGTTCCTGGTTTATCTCGCGATGCTGTTTGCGATGACTGTCGCCGTCGTCGCCATGGCTTTCGCGATGCTGCTGCGATAGCGCGCCGGTTGCCCCATACAACACGCGAAGAATGCCGCGGCAGGCAAGCAGAAGGCTGCCGCTTCGATGCCCGGCAGCCCCGTAGACTTGCCACACCAGAGTGACTGTATGCCCAGCACCAGCTCCCTGAAGTTGATCGAGCGAAAGATCAAGGAACTCCAGACCCTGGCTGAAAAGCTCAGGCGAAACGAGCAGGAGGGAGTGGAGCAGCTTCGTGCCGTCATCGAGAAATACAAGCTGGAGCCCGCTCATCTCAAGATGGCCATGGGCGGTATGGGTGCACAACGCAGCGCGCACACCCGCCCCCACTTCAAGACGGCACCCAAGTATCGCAGCCTGGACAACGCGGCGGCTGTCTGGTCGGGGCGTGGTCGCAAGCCGTCCTGGCTCGTCGCGGGGTTGAAGAGCGGTAGGACGATTGACGAGTTCCTCATCCGGGATACGGAAGATGAGACCTCCGATCCGTCACCGGCTGCGAAATAGGCCGCTCGGATTCTCTCGGGGCGGTACCGCATCGAGGCCCCCGCCGCGCGGTGGTCCCTTCACGATGGGGACTCGATGTTGAAAATCGCGACTTGTTCCGTACTTCCGACTATCGCACAGGCAGCCGAGGCTCGCCCACCACGCGCGCAACGGGTAGGCCCCGAAGTCGACACGAAACGTTGGCATCCGCCAGCACGTTGATCAGACATGCCGACGCTTGCCAATCCGCAGCCGATGTTGACCTTCGACCCGTCCAAGGCGGCGTTGCTGCACGAAAAGATCAATGACGAGGTGATGGTATGGAACCCGGAGTGCGCGCGCGACTGGCGACGTACCGCCGACCAGCACCCGGACGGCGTCCGCTGGAACGGGTTCGTTTTCGACGCCTGGAGCATCGAGTGCCTTCCGCGCGAGGCGCGACAGGGGCTTCGCCCGGTAAACGGCTGACGAGGCCAGTCTCGGACCGATGGGCGGTGCAGGACGTAGGCCACGCTCATCGTCGTGATCCCGAGCGCAGCGAGGGACCTATGGCGGCAGCTGCCATAAATCCCTCGCGGCGCGCGGGATGACAACTTTGCCGAATACGCGGACGTCATCGTCACGAGCCCTAACCGGCCTCCTCCAGCGTCGCGCACGTTCCGCTGACACGGGTCTGGCGCATGTAGCGGCGGTGGCGGTCGGCGTCGTAGCCGCTTCCGGCGTGAAGGAGGCAGCGGTTGTCCCAGAGGACGACGTCTCCCGGTCGCCAGGCGTGGGTATAGACGTGCTCGGGCTGGATCGCTGCTTCGGTCAGCTCGTCGATCAGGGCGCGGCCGTCGGCCTGGCTCATACCCTCGATCTCCCGGACGTGGGAGCCGAGGAAGAGGTTCCTGGCGCCCGTCGCCGGATTGGTCCGGACGAGCCGCTGGCGCACGGGCGGCAGCGAGGCTGCCAGTTCGGGCGATACGGCATCGGGAGCGACCTTCGAGCGCGAATACACGTAATCGTGGATCGCGACCAGGGGATGGAGCTCGGCCTGGCGCTCGGGCGAGAGGCGGTCGTAGGCGGCGCGCAGGGAGACGAACATCGTCGTGCCGCCCTCAGCCGGCGTTTCGTAGGCGCACATGATCGAGAGGAACGCCGGCACCGGCTTGAACGAGGCATCGGAGTGCCACATGTTGTTCCCGGTAAGGAAGATGGTCTTCCTGTGCGAACTGCCGAGCACCGTGCCGTCCTTCTGGACGTTGCCGATGGTGCCGAAATATTCGGTCTTGCCCACGCTGGTGTGGCTTGGCTCGAGGTTGCCCAATTGCCGCGTGAGGGCGAGCTGGCGGTCGTCATCCATCGACTGATCGGGGAAGTGGACGAACGAATACCGATCGATTGCCGCATTGACCTCCCGGATCAGGCCAGGTGCGAGTGGCCTGCCGAGGTCGATGCCTCGGACGCTGACGCCGAACTGAGGATGGAGCTCTTCGTATCGTAGCTGGGACATGGCTTCTCCATATGCCTGACGGTCAGGTCGTTGCCCTCCCGTTCAATGTCATCTTCACCGAGGTGCCGCCTGCCGTGCCGCGCTGCCTTCGGGAGTATGCGACTTGAGGAACGTGCGGACACGGTTGATCGTGCGGGCCTTGAGTTCCGCCGGCTCGCGCCACGGGAAGACCGTGATCTCCGCATTGGGCGCCAGCGACGCAACGTCGATCGATGTCGGCAGCGGATGCGAGGGCGTATCGTCCGGCAGGACCAGAATCGACGTCGGGCAGCTGGCGATGAACTCGCGCGGCACGCTGTAGAGGAAATCGGGCTGCACGCGCCAGAGGCTGTGGAGATATTTCTCGATCGTCTCCGTCGTCACCTCCGGCCGTCGTGCCCGGAAATCGGCGAGCCAGTTCTGCTGGCTGTGTCGAACCATCACGTCCGGGTCTTCGGGCCGATGGCCGACGGTCTGGCAGAACACGGCGGCAACGACCCGCTCGGGCGCTCGCTGCAGCAGCTTGCCGGCAAAGCAGCCGCCGATGCAGTAGCCCATGTAGAAGAATTCGCGGATCCCGAGATGATCCATCAGCCCAAGCTGGTCGTCGGCGAACGCGCCCCATGCGTTCTCGACCGGGACCGGACCGCTGGACTCGCCGCCATTGGCATTGCGCTGGTCCATGGTGATGCAGCGGAAGTCGTGCTTGAACTCCTCCATCGCATTGAAAACGGCGGTCTGCCAGTTGCTGACGCGCGAATTCAATCCGCCGCCCGGGACGACCAGCAGCGGGAAGCCGGAGCCGACCTCCTCATAGCGAATGCGAACGTCACCTTCTTGATAGAATGGCATCGAAATCTCCTCGAACCAGGAGCAGTCTACGCGAACGCCGCATCCAATTCGATCTCGACCGTATCGGTCCGGCGCGAGAGCCTCTCGGTCCGCACGAAACTGGCCATCGGGACCAACCGGTCATCAGAGCCGGAATTTGTCACTGTCGAGTGCTGCCGCTCCTGGCCTTTGCAGTCGGACGGCCGCTGGCCTGGCCGAGCGAGACCGCCATGCCGCTCGAGCAGCTGTCGGCGATGAAGCTCGACCGCGAAGCGTCGCTCATGAATCTCGACGGCGCCCGCCTGTTGCAGCCACCACCATCGATCTCTGCCCTGGCCTGCTCGAGTCGCCGAACGGCATGCAGACGCGTCAGATTTCCAACGTCGAACACAGGCTGGACCCACCCGGTCGGGCCGAGGCGCAGCCTTGCCCGATCATGATCATTGGACCGCGCGCATCCTGCGCGCTCATGATCGATGAGCGCGCAGGATGCGCGCGGTCCAATGAGGATGACCCGGCGCACGCTCTCGTCGGTCCGAGGCGTAGCCTCGCTGGAACAGTGAGCTCCTTGCCTATGAGCTGCGGACTCGATCGTGTCCGCGGCGCCCATGGCCATGATCGCCCGCGGCAGGTTGCAGGCGCCGCCGCCATCGGGCTACGCGTCGGTGCGCGAGCTGATGTTCGCCGACGAGGAACAGGACGCCAAGCGGACCTGCGATCCCGTCGCTCGCGCCCGCCAATCCGACGCCGCCCGCGAGAAGATCGCCTCACCCACCCCTCGACAGCGCGCCACTTCATGGCTGCAAGTCGGCGCGCTGCCCAAAGCGGAACTTCAGCCTAGGCACCCAGCCCGAACGCCTCCGCGATCAGCTCGTACGAGCGCTTGCGCCTGGCGAAGTCGAAGCTGATCGTCACCAGCATGATCTCCTCGACGGCGTAGCGCGCCGCATGCTCCTCGATGCCGGCGCGCGCCGTGCTGGGCGAGCCGGTGACGCCACGTCGGCGCATCGCCGCCATGAAGGCCCGTGTGCGGGGATCCTTCTCGGCCTGGAGCGCCTCCTCGACCGGCGGGAACGGGCCAGGCTCGTTCCGGGTGCGCAGCCGCGTCGCCCACAGCTCGCGGCTCTTCGACAGGAGGTCGGCTTCCGCGTCGGTCTCGGCGCACATCACGCCCATGGCCATCATCGCCTTCGGCTCCGGATGGAGAGCGGACGGCCGGAAGTGGGCCCGGTAGGCGCGCGTCACGCCATCGCCGCCGTCGGGATTAATGAAATGCGCGAAGCAGAACGGCAGGCCGAAGTGGGCCGCGAGCGCGGCGCTGTCATCGCTCGAGCCGAGCAGCCAGACATCGGGCGCGGTGTTGCCGGTCGGCTGGGCCAGCACGCCGCGCGCGCCGTGCGTATCGGGCAACGCATCGTGCAGCCAGGCGACAAGATCGCTGACCTGCACCGGATACTCCGCGGGGTCGTTCCATCTGGGCTTGCCATCGGCCAGGACGCGCATGGTGCGCTGGTCGCTGCCAGGCGCGCGGCCGATACCGACGTCGATCCGGCCGGGAAAAAGCGTTTCCAGCATGCGGAAGTTCTCGGCCACCTTGAACGCGCTGTAGTGCGGCAGCATCACGCCGCCCGAGCCGATCTTCATGCGTTCGGTCAGACTGGCGACGCGGGCGATCAGCACCTCGGGCGTGGAGCCCGCCAGCGCCTGGCTGCTGTGGTGCTCGGCGAGCCAATAGAGATGGTAGCCCAGCCGATCGCAGAGCTGCGCCAGCTCGAGCGTCTCGCGCACGGCATCCGCCGCGGTGCCGCCCTTGCGGATCGGCGACTGGTCGAGAACAGAGAGACGCAGAGTCATTTTCCTCCCGGTCTGTTGGGGAGATGGCGCCGTCATACGGCGACGGAGGGGTCAAGGGCTGGGAGGTGAAGCGATGCGACTCATGACCACTTCGTCAGCGCAAGATGCTGACGCCTCCCCGGAAGGCTGGCGAGGAGGCTGAAGAATCAAAGCCCCTTCTTGCCCATCGCGAGGAACTTTTTCTGGCGCTGGCGGCGCAGCGTGTCGGGGTCGAGCTCGGCGAGCTGGCCAAGCGCCTCGGACACGACCTTGCCGACGGTATCGATCGCCTCGTCGGGCGAGCGGTGGGCGCCGCCCATCGGCTCGGGGATCACGTCGTCGATCACCTCGAGCTTCCTGAGATCCTGCGCGGTGACCTTCATCGCCTCCGCTGCATCCTGGGCATTGGCGTTGGAGCGCCACAGGATCGAGGCGCAGCCCTCCGGCGTGATCACCGAATAGACCGCGTTCTCCAGCATGAAGACCTTGTCGGCCGACGCGATCGCAAGTGCCCCGCCCGAGCCACCCTCGCCGATCACCACGCTGACCAGCGGCACGCCGATCGCGAGGCATGTATCGATCGAGCTGGCGATCGCCTCGGCCTGGCCGCGCGCCTCGGCATCGAGGCCGGGATAGGCGCCGGGCGTATCGACCAGGGTCACCACCGGCAACCTGAAGCGGTCGGCAAGCCGCATCAGGCGCTGCGCCTTGCGGTAGCCCTCGGGCCGCGGCATGCCGAAATTGTGCTTGATGCGCGAGTCGGTGTCGTCGCCCTTTTCCTGACCGACGATCACGACACTGCGGCCGTTCAGCCGGCCGATGCCGCCAATTATCGCGAAGTCCTCGCCGAAGGCACGGTCGCCGGCGAGCGGCTGGTAGTCCGTGATCAGCCGGTCGACGTAGCGCTGGGCGTGCGGGCGCTCGACATGGCGCGCCACCTGGACCCGCTGCCACGGAGTCAGCTTGGCGTAGGTCGTCCGCAACAGCCTTTGCACCCGGTCCTGCAGGCGCATGACCTCATCGGCGATATTTACGTCGCCGGAATTGGACAAGTGGCGAAGCTCGGCGATCTTGCTTTCCAGGTCCGCGACCGGCTTCTCGAAATCGAGATACGTCGTCATGCAGGGTCAGGTGTCGCCCGGCTCCCGAGACCTGTCAACCGGGCGGACGCGGCGCCGGCGGGCCAGCGGATGCTTGTCCTGCACCAGAGCGCGCAACTTCTCGTCCAGCACGTGGGTGTAGATTTGCGTCGTGGCGATGTCGGCATGGCCGAGCATGAGCTGCACGCTGCGCAGATCGGCGCCGCCCTCGAGCAGGTGGCTGGCAAAGGCATGACGCAGGACATGCGGCGAGACACGTGCCGGGTCGATGCCGGCCCGCAGCGCCGCTTCCTTGAGGAGCTGGGCAAAACGCTGCCGCGTCAGATGGCCGCCACGCCCGCGCGAGGGGAAGAGATAGCGCGACGTTTCGTCGTCACCGAGCATTCCCGACCGGACATGCAGCCACGAGGCAATCGCGGCCCGGGCCGGATCCGACAGCGGCACCATGCGGTCCTTCTCGCCCTTGCCGTGCACGACCAGCACGGTCGGGTCGCGCTCCACCGCCGACAGCGGGAGGGTCACCAGTTCCGACACGCGCAGGCCGCTGCCGTAGAGAATCTCGAGCAGGGTCGCCAGGCGCCCGCCATCGCCGTCCTTGCCATGCGTCGCCTCGATCAGCCGGTCGACCTCGGCGCGCGACAGCACCTTGGGCAGCGGACGGCCGAGTCTGGGCGAATCGAGCGTGCTCGCCGGATCGTCGTCGCGCATCCTCTCCGCCAGCAAAAAGCGGAAGAATTGCCGGATGACCGACAGCCGGCGCGCCACCGTGCGCGGTGTCATGCCGACATGATCGAGCGACTTGAGGTAGGCACGCAGTGCCACTGTGTCGGCACCGGCCGGCTTCTGCTGGCGCCGTGCGAGAAAGATCTGGAGATTGTCGAGATCGGCGCCATAGGCCGCCAGCGTATTGCGGGAAGCGCCGCGTTCGGCCTGCAGCATCTCGAGAAAGGCCTCGACCTCGCGCGTGCGGCCGGGCGCCGCCTTCTTCTTCACAGGCCGTAAGCGATCGCGACTTCGATCGCGAACAGACGTGCGGCCTGGTCCTCGCCCGCCTCTCGCACGGCCCGCACGATCGTGGCGACGGCGGCGGGATGGAGGGCGGTCAGCGCCGTCTCGCCGATCGCGAGCGAGCCGAGCAGCGCGGTTTCGGCGCGCCGCCGCCCGGCTGCCGCGGCCTGCAACGCCTGCAGGGTCGCGGTCGGCGGTGAGATCGCTCGCATCCCGGCGGGCGCCGCCTCGGGCAGCGCGGTCGGACCCGCAGGCAGGGCACCGGTCGCACGCAGAAGCTCGTACATCAGGTAGCCGCGGTGCGGCGCCCGTGCAGGATCGTCCTGCTGCATCAGCTCGTACCAGCGATTGAGCTCCCCGACCGACAGACGGCGCGTGCCCTCGACGCCGGCGACGGCGATCAGCGGCAGCATGCGATCCAGGGCGATGATCGCGCGGGCGTTGTTCGCGACCGAGGTGAGCGCGAGTTTCGTCCAGGCTTGGGTCAGCTGCTTGTCGCCGAGCAGAAGCAGGCCGCGGATCGCCTCCTGGGCCACGTTGGCATACTCCGGCTTTGCCGGCAGCGTGAGCAGGCTGGAGGCGCTTGCGCGCGCGACGGTTGCGAACAGAGGGCTGCCGTGTGCCTCGCCATAGACCGCGACCAACGACCGCATGATCTCTTCCGCATTGCCGGCATTGCGCGCAGCAGCCACGAGCCGCGCGCGCCGGGCCATCGCCGCCGGCATGGCAGCACCCTCGCGCACGGCCAGGACGTACAGGTCGCTCAGCCGGGTCGCCTCGATGATCGCCGACGCCTCGCCCCGTTCGGCCGCCTCGAGCCGGATCACGATCGGCAACGACCGATCGGCGACCAGGGCACGGATCATCGGCGGGTCGTTCGACTGCAGCGCCGCGGCCGGGGGGCGCACATGGGCGAGATCGAACATCATCATCGCCGGCCCGTCGAGAGGTCCCGACGGTACCCGGGCGGCCGGTTGCCCGCTGGCCGCGCTCTGCAGCAGTGCCGCAAGTTGCGGCTCGGTGGCGCGCAGGTCCGGTGCCGCCGCCAGTGCCCCCGCACTGTCGCCGGCGAACGCCCGGCAGGCGGCCCGGGCGCGGGAAGCGAAGGTCGGGATCAAGCCGTTGTGAGCCACGACGGCGCAGGCGCTGGGGCGCTCGCCCGACATCATCAGCGCATTGGACGTCATGGTGGCGATGCCCGGATCGGCGTATCCGCCCGCCGAGCGCACCATCTCGTTCAGGCTCTCGCCCTCGCCCATCGCCGCCAGGCGCTCGACCTTGCAGCGGAACAGCGTCGGTGGCGGGCTGCCGTCGGATGCCGGCGGCGTCAGTTCGCTCACCATCACGCGGAACTGCAGGTCTCGCAGCGCCCGGCTGCGCGGCGCCGCCGGCAAGGCAGCGACCAGCTGCTTGGCCCTGGCCAGCGACGTGCCGCTCCAGGCATCGGTCGGCAAGCCACCGGTGCGCGGATTGAGAAAGCCGGTAGGGCGATCGTCGAAACCTTGCGCTCCTGCCGGGACGCTGCCGGCTGCGAGCGCCAACAGGACGAGGAGGCTAGCGCGCGAAACGGTCATTCGGCACTGGCACCTCGAAATGCTTCAGCGGAGGACGGGGTTCGAACACCGCCAGCGCCATCAGTCCGCCCGCGACGAGACACAGCACGACAATGACCGCCACCGGTCCCAGCCGGACGGCCGGAAGGTGCATGTGGCTCTTGGAACGGAAAATGGGCACGCGGCGCAAACTACCTGTCCTCCCGTGAAGCGGCAACGACTGCGGGCCGAGGATCGCTTGAATCACGCGTCGGAATGGGCGACATGCAAGAGCTCGAACGGACCATGGACATTACTCCTCCTCTTTCGCCGCCACGTACCGTGGCCCTCGTCGGGCTCATGGGAGCCGGCAAGAGCGCGATCGGCAAGCGGCTGGCGCACCGGCTCGGCCTGCCCTTCGTCGACGCCGATGACGAGATCGAACGCGCGGCAGGCTGCACGATCTCGGAGTTCTTCGAACGTTTCGGCGAGGCCGAATTCCGCAACGGCGAGCGACGCGTCATCCAGCGCCTGCTCGAAGGTGCGCCCCACGTTCTCTCGACCGGCGGCGGCGCCTACATGGATGCCGAGACGCGGGCCTTGATGCGGGGACATGCCATCACCGTCTGGCTGCGCGCCGACCTCGAGGTGCTGCACGACCGCGTGCGCAAGCGCACGCACCGGCCGCTGCTGCGCCAAGGCGATCCCAGGGACATTCTCGCGCGCCTGATGAATCAGAGGTACCCCATCTATGCCGAAGCCGATCTCGTGGTCGAATCGACGGCCCAGCCCGCCGATATGACGACCGAGCAGGTCATCGAGGCGCTGCGGCGTCACCTCGCGCGGCAAGCAACCGGAGCAACCGCGTGACCGTGCGCACCGTTCCGGTCAGCCTCGCCGGCCGCGGCTACGACATTCTGATCGGCCCTGCGCTGATCGATCGTGCGGGTGAACTTAGCGCGGACCTGCTGGCGTCGCAGCGGGTTTTAGTTGTGACCGACGAAACCGTGGCGCCGCTTTACGGTGCCCGCCTCATCGCCTCGTTCGAGAAGGCCGGCATCGCGGCAACGACGGTCACGGTGCCTGCCGGCGAGAGCAGCAAGGAGTTCGCCGCTTTCGGCCGGCTGATGAACGCGCTGCTCGACCAGCGGCCCGACCGCAAGACCACGCTGGTGGCGCTGGGCGGCGGAGTCGTCGGCGACCTCACCGGCTTTGCCGCGGCGAGCCTGCTGCGCGGCGTCGACTTCATCCAGGTGCCCACCACCCTGCTCGCCCAGGTCGATTCGTCGGTCGGCGGCAAGACCGGCATCAACACGCGTCACGGCAAGAACCTGATCGGCGCCTTCTACCAGCCGCGCCTGGTGCTGGCCGATACGGAGGTGCTCGACACCCTGCCAAGGCGCGAGCTGCTGGCGGGCTATGCCGAGGTCGTGAAATACGGACTGATCGACGATCCGGCGTTCTGGAACTGGTGCGAGACGAACGGTGCGGCCGTGCTCGCGGGCGACGCGGCCAGGCGCACCTACGCCATCGAACAGAGCTGCCTGTCCAAGGCGCGCATCGTGGCCGCCGACGAGCGCGAGACCACCGACTTGCGCGCGCTGCTCAATCTCGGCCACACCTTCGGCCATGCCCTCGAGGCCGAGACGGGCTTCGGATCCGAACTGCTGCATGGTGAGGCGGTCGGCGCCGGCATGGTCATGGCATTCGACCTGTCGGCAAGGATCGGCCTCTGTCCGCCGGCCGATGCCGCACGCGTGCGCCGGCATCTGGCGGCAGTCGGACTGCCCGTGCGGCTGCGCACGATCGGCGGCGACAATCATCGTGCGTGGGACGCCGCCCGGCTGATCGCGCACATGCGCGGCGACAAGAAGGCGGAGGCGGGCAAGCTCACCTTCGTTCTCACGCGCGGCATCGGTCAGGCCTTCGTCACCCGGGAGGTCGACGAGACGGCGCTGCGCGGCCTGCTAGACACCGCCATCGCCGCCTGACGGCCGATGGAACCCGAGATTTCATTCCATCTGCCGCTCTACGTCGCCGTCCCCATGGTCGTGCTCTGCCTCGCGCTGGGCGCCTACATGTCGGCGGCCGAGACGGCGGTCACCGGCGCCTCGCGGCCGCGCATGCATCGGCTGGCCCAGCAAGGCAGCAAGCGCGCGGTCGTGGTGAACAAGCTGCTCGACCGCAAGGACGAGGCGGTAGGAGCGGTGCTGCTCGGCAACAGCGTCGTCAACATCCTCTCGGCATCGCTCACCACCGCGGTGCTGACCTCGCTGTTCGGCGCCGCCGGCGTGGTCTACGCCACGATCATCGTCGGCGTTCTGGTGGTCGTCTTCGCCGAGGTCATGCCGAAGACCTGGGCGCTGCTGCGCGCCGACCGGGTCGCGCTGATCCTTGCCCCCTCGATCGTGGTCACGCTGGCGATCCTGGGGCCCATGGCGCGTGCAGTCGCCTGGATCTCGCGGATTTTTCTCCGCATGCTCGGCGTGCACACGATGCTCGGGCACGATGCGGAAGAACAGACCGACGTGCTGCGCGGCGCCATCGAGCTGCACGGTTCGGGCCAGACCGACGACGATGCACCGGCCGAGAAGGCGATGCTGCGCTCGGTGCTCGATCTCGCGGAACGCACCGTGAGCGACGTGATGACCCATCGCGGCAACGTCGCGCTGATCGACGCCGACGATCCGCCCGACGAGATCGTGGCCCACATGCTGGCGGCGCCCTATACGCGCATCCCGCTCTATCGCGGCGAGCCGGACAATGTGGTCGGCATCCTGCACGCCAAGGACATGTTCCGGGCAGTGCGCGCGGCCGGCAGGCCGGCCGACGTCCAGGTCGACGGCATCATGACCCAGCCGTGGTTCATTCCCGAATCCACCATCCTGTTCAACCAGCTCCAGGCGTTCCGCGCACGCCACGAGCATTTCGCCATCGTCGTCGATGAATACGGCGCCCTGCGCGGCATCGTGACCCTCGAGGACATCCTCGAGGAGATCGTCGGCGACATCGAGGACGAGCACGACGCGATCAAGCGCGGCGTCCTAAAGCGCGAGGACGGCAGCCTGATCAGCCGGGGCGATGTTGCGGTCCACGACCTCAATCGGGAATTCGGCTGGAACCTGCCCGAGGACGTGGCCACCACCATCGCCGGGCTGGTGCTGCAC
>Ga0182738_1005516_pt1 | contig 13451 bp, 10 predicted proteins | sample eDN5th30CBELigMG_FD_128876 | JGI IMG/M metagenome (GOLD analysis project Ga0182738, IMG submission 128876) | Enriched Miracle-Growth compost microbial communities from Emeryville, California, USA - eDNA 5th pass 30_C BE-Lig MG (version 2)... ...
CCGGCGGCTTCATGCCGAACGTCTTCCTGCTGGCGGACTACGGCTACAGCACCTATTCGACCACGGTCGAGGCGATGCAGGACACGATCGACAAGCGGCCGGAGGTGGTGCAGTGCTTTGTCGATGCCTCGGCGAAGGGCTGGTACAAGTATCTCTACGGCGACAACAAGGCCGCCAACGAGCTGATCAAGAAGGACAATCCCGACATCACCGACGAGCAGATCGCCTTCACCATCGCGCAGTTGAAGAAGTACGGCATCGTCGATTCCGGCGACGCGGAAAAGCTCGGCATCGGCGCCATGACGGACGCGCGCATGAAGGATTTCTACGACAAGATGGTCAAGGCCAAGGTCGAGCCGGAAGGCATCGACATCTCCAAGGCCTACACGCTCCAGTTCGTCAACAAGGGCGTCGGGCTGGACTTGAAGAAGTAGCCCGGGCCACATCGACCTCCCGTCATGCCCGGGCTTGTCCCGGGCAGCTGCGTACATCGAAGAAGTGAATTGCGTGAACGGTTTCAGTTGCCTGGTTGATGCCGGCAGAGCCTCGGGACGAGCCCGCGGATGACGGCGGCGGTGCCAACGACCCTTGCCGGCAGTCAGGGCAGCGGTGCGCCGCTGCTTGCCTTGCATGGCGTCGGCAAGACCTTCTCCAACGGGGTGGCCGCGCTCGACACCATCGACCTGACGATCAACGAGGGCGATTTTCTCAGCCTGCTCGGCCCGTCGGGCTGCGGCAAGTCGACGGCGCTGCGTATCATCGCCGGCCTGTCGACGCCGACCTCCGGCGGGCTCGACTGGCGAGGCGGCGCACTCGACCGCTCCGGCATCGGTTTCGTCTTCCAGGAGCCGACCCTGCTGCCGTGGGCCAGCGTCTTCGACAATGTCTGGCTGCCGCTTCGGCTGCGCGGCGTCTCGAAGGCGAAGGCCGCGCCAGCGGTAATGGAAATGCTGGCGCGCGTACACCTCGACGGCTTTGCGCAGGCCGTGCCGCGCGAGCTTTCCGGCGGAATGAAGATGCGCGTCTCCATAGCGCGCGCGATGGTGACCAAGCCGCGCGTGCTGTTGATGGACGAGCCGTTCGCCGCACTCGACGAAATCACCCGCTTCAAGCTCAACAACGACCTTCTGGAGCTTTGGCAGGACGAACGCTTCACGGCGATCTTCGTCACCCATTCGGTGTTCGAGAGCGTGTTCCTGTCCAGCCGCATCGTCATCATGGCGGCGCGGCCGGGGCGGGTGTTCAAGGACATGCCCGTGGACGCGCCCTATCCGCGCGACGAGGCCTTCCGCACCTCGCCCGCTTATGCGGCGCTCTGCCGTGAGGCTTCGGACGTGCTGTCGGCGGCGATGAACGCGAACGGAGGCTCCGGTCATGACGGCCCCAATCATGACGGGCACTGAGAGCCGCGTCGTGCGGCTCGACGCCGAGGAGGCGCGGCGCCTGCGCCAGCAGCGCGTGGAGCGGATCGGCCGCTGGCTCCTGCCGCTGCTCATCATGATCGCTGCCATCTGGCTGTGGGATCGCATCTGCGTGTGGAACGAGATCCCGAAATATATCCTGCCGAGGCCGCTGGAAGTGTTGCAGACCCTGCACGACGACGCCGGGCTTCTGTTCACCTCCCTTTTGTTCACGCTGAAGATCACGTTCCTTTCGCTGCTGCTCGCCGTCGTCGGCGGTGTGGGGCTGTCGGTGCTGTTCGCGCAGTCGAAATGGGTGGAGATGTCTTTCTTCCCCTTCGCCATCGTCTTGCAGGTGACGCCGATCGTGGCGATCTTCCCGCTCATCAACATCTATGTGAACAACCAGACGGCGAAGCTGCTTCTGTGCGCATGGATCGTCGCCTTCTTCCCGATCCTGTCCAACACCACGCTCGGCCTGAATTCGGTCGACCGCAACCTGCGCGACCTGTTCCGGCTGAACGGCGCGAGCCGCTGGCAGGAGCTCTGGCACCTGCGGCTGCCGGCCGCGATGCCCTATTTCCTCGGCGGGCTGAAGATCGCCGGCGGCCTGTCGCTGATCGGTGCTGTGGTGGCCGAATTCGTCGCCGGCGCGTCGGGGCAGGCCTCTGGCCTGGCCTCGCGCATCATCGAGGCCGGCTACCGGCTCAACGCGCCGCGCCTGTTCGCCGCGCTCATCCTGATCTCGCTGACCGGCATCGTCATCTTCCTGGTGTTGTCGCTGATCTCGCACCTCGTCCTGCGCCGTTGGCACGAAAGCGCGCTCAAGCAGGAGGGGTGAGGTGAGCGCTGGTGCAGTCATCCCGGAAGCCGGGTCGTTCACGCTCGCCAACGCGCGGCTGCATTCCTCGCTGACGCCGGGATTGCAAGCACCTGCCGATGCCGAGGGCTTTGTCCTTGCCGATATCGATGTCGCGGACGGCAGGATCAAGCGCATCGAAGCCGTGCAGCGGGCGGCAGCGTCGGAGAACACCGTCGATCTTGCCGGGCGCGTCGTGCTGCCGTGTTTCGTCGATTGCCATACCCATATCGACAAGGGCCATATCTGGCCGCGCAAGCCGAACCCGGACGGCACGTTCCTCGGCGCGCTCGAGGCCGCCGACGCCGACCGCGAGGCGCATTGGAGCGCGGAAGACCTTGCCCGGCGCATGGATTTCTCGCTGCGGTGTGCCTATGCCCACGGCACCGCCGCGCTGCGCACGCATATCGACAGCATCCCGCCGCAGGAGGATATCTCCTGGCCGGTGTTTGAGGCGATGCGGGAGAAATGGCGCGGGCGCATCGAGTTGCAGGCGTCCTGCCTGTTCGGCATCGAGCGCGTCGGTCAGGCGGACTGGTTCGATGGTCTGGTCCGGCGCGTCGCGGCGGCCGGCGGCATTCTCGGTGCCGTGACCTATATGGCGCCGGACCTCGACGCCTTGCTCGACGGCATGTTCGCGGCGGCGACCAAGCACGGTCTCGACCTCGATTTCCATGCCGACGAGACGGACGCGCTGGAGGCGGTTTCGCTGCGCAGGATCGCCGAGGCGGCGCTGCGCCATCGTTTTCAGGGAAAAATCCTCGTCGGCCATTGCTGCTCGCTGGCGCGGCAGCCGGACGACGAGGTCAAGGCCACGCTGGACAAGGTGGCTGAAACGGGGCTTTCGGTCGTGTCGCTGCCGCTGTGCAACCTCTATCTCCAGGATCGCCGCAGCGACAGCACGACCCCGCGCTGGCGCGGCGTGACCCTGCTGCACGAAATGAAGGCGCGCGGCATCCCGGTCTGCGTCGCCTCCGACAACACGCGCGATCCTTTCTATGCCTATGGCGACCTCGACATGCTGGAGGTCTATCGCGCCGCCACCCGCATCCTGCACCTCGACCATCCGGTCGCCGACTGGCCCAAGGCAATGACGACGACACCGGCCAGCATCATGCGGTTACAAAACCCCGGAAGCCTCAGGGCAGGCGGATCAGCCGACTTCGTCGTTTTCAGGGGGCGGAACTGGACGGAATTGCTGTCGCGGCCCGAACAGGATCGCATCGTGGTGCGCCAAGGGCGCGTCATCGATCGCTCCTTGCCCGACTATGCCGAACTCGACGATCTGATGGTGTGACGATGAATATGGATGCGCTGAAGCGCGACCTCGATGGGCTGAAGATCGAGGATAACGCCAAGCTGGTGCAGCAGAAAAGCCGGGACTTCTACTGGTACAGCCCGGTGCTGAAGCGCCAACTCGACGCTGTCACCGCCGATCTGGTCGTCACGCCGCAGTCGGAGGCAGAGGTGATGCGGGTCCTGGCCGCCTGCCACCGGCATGGCGTGCCGGTGACGCCGCGCGGCTCCGGCACCGGCAATTACGGGCAGGCGATGCCGCTGTCGGGCGGCGTGGTGCTGAACCTTGCCGAGATGAACGCGATCACCGAGATCGCTCCGGGGCGGGTGGTCTGCGGGCCGGGCGCGATCCTGGCCGACATCGACCGGGCGACGCGGGCGCATTCCAACCAGGAACTGCGGCTTTTTCCCTCGACCTACAATACCGCCTCTGTCGGCGGCTTCATCGCCGGCGGGTCCGGCGGGGTGGGGTCGATCAATTTCGGCGGCCTGCGCGATTTCGGCAACGTCATGCGGCTGCGCGTCGCCACGATGGAGGCCGAGCCTCGGCTGATCGACCTGACCGGCGAGGACCTGCACAAGGTGACCCACGCCTACGGTACCAACGGCATCATCACCGAGGTCGAGATGCCGCTGACGGCGGCTTACGACTGGGTGGACGTGATCGTCGGCTTCGACAGCTTCATGAATGCGGCCCGCTACGGCAACGCGCTCGCCTGCCAGAACGGGTTGCTGACGAAATTGATCACGCCGATCGCCGCACCCGTGCCGCAGCTCTATTTCAAGCGCCACGCAAAATTCTTCGCCGAGGGTATGAGCATCTGCCTCGTCATGGTGGCGCCGCAGTCGCTCGACGCTTTCCTGGCCTTCACCCGGCGCGCCGGCGGGACGATCGCCTACAACTCCGCCGACCTGCCGCCCGAGGAGAAGAAGGGCCTGCCGCCAACCTACGAATTGGCCTGGAACCATACGACGCTGCGGGCGCTCAGGGTCGATCCGTCGATCACCTACCTGCAGTCGCTCTATCCGTTCCCCAACCAGCTGGCGCTGGTGGAGAAAATGGACAGCCTGTTTCCGGGCGAAGTGTTCTCGCATCTGGAGTTCGTGCGGCTGGACGGCAACATCACCTGCTTCGGGCTCAATCTGGTAAAATTCACCACGGAGGAGCGGCTGGACGAGATCATCCGCACCTTCGAGGAGAACGGTTGCCCGATCTTCAACCCGCATCGCTACACGCTGGAAGAAGGCGGCATGAAGCAGACGGACGCCGTGCAGCTTGCCTTCAAGCGCGAGGCCGACCCGCGAGGCCTGCTCAATCCCGGCAAGATGATCGCCTGGGAAAACCCCGACTACGATTACCGCAGCGGCCGCACCTTCCTGTTCAAGGGGCTGGAGAGAGCAGGATGACGGGGAGGGCGGGGGACGCATCATGAAGGTGCTGGTGGTCTATTGCCATCCGGTGGAAGACTCCTTCTGCGCGGGGGTGCGCGACACGGCGGTCGCGGCGATCCGCGCCAAGGGCTGCGAGGTGCGCGTGCTCGACCTCTACGCCGAGAATTTCGATCCGGTGATGCGGCCGGAGGAGCGGCGCGCCTATAACCACAGCGCGCCGGAAGACCCGGCCCTGCAAGTCCACATCGAGGCCCTGCGCTGGGCCGAGGCGCTGGTGTTCATCTATCCGACCTGGTGGTACGGCCTGCCGGCGATGCTGAAAGGCTGGCTCGATCGGGTGTGGGCGAAGGACGTCGTCTTCACCTTCGCCGGCACGCGCCAGTCGATCGCGCCGCTGATGGGGCATATCCGGAAGATCGCCGTGGTGACGACCTGCGGCGCGCCTTGGTGGTGGAGCGTCATCGTCGGTCAACCGGGACGCAAGACGATCGTGCGCGGCATCCGCGCGCTCTGCGGCTGGCGCTGCCGCACGCTCTATCTGGCGCATTACCTGATGGATTCGTCGACGCCGGAGAGCCGCAAACGGTTCCTGGAGACGGTGAGGCGGAGATTGGAGCGGTTCTAGGTTTCCACTCCCCGTTTACGGGGAGAGGATGCCGGCAGGCTGGTGAGGGGCGGCGCCAAGCTCTGCAATCTCAGCTCCGCCCCTCATCCGGCCCTTCGGGCCACCTTCTCCCCGTAAACGGGGAGAAGGAAGAGCCTCTACATCCGCACCCTTTCGCTTTTCGGATCATATAGCGGTCGCAGCGAAGCCTCCGCCGCGAAGCGTTCGCCCGCAATCTCGATCTCATAGGTCGAGGCGAGCACCTCAGCCTCGCTCTCGCCGGCGCATGGCACGTAGCCCATGGCAATCGCGCCGCCGAGGAAGTGGCCGTAATTTCCGGAAGTGACGGTGCCGACGATTTCACCGTCGCGCAGGATCGCTTCGTTGTGGAAGACCAGCGGTTCGGGGTCCTTCAGCCGGTACTGCACCATGCGCCGCTCCAGCCCGGCCTCCTTCTTCTTCAACACCGCGTCGCGGCCGACAAAATCACCCTTCGCCGTCTTCACCGCGAAGCCGAGCCCGGCCTCCAGCACATGGTCCTCGTCGGTGATGTCGTGGCCGAAATGGCGGAAGGCCTTTTCGATGCGGCAGGAATCCAGCGTATGCAGGCCGCACAGTTTCAGGCCGAGGTCGGCGCCGGCTTCTTCCAGCGTCTCGAAGACGTGCGCAGTCTGGTCGGTCGGCACGTAAAGCTCCCAGCCGAGTTCGCCGACATAGGTGACGCGGTGGGCGCGGGCGAGGCCCATGCCGACCTCGATCTCCTGCGCGGTGCCGAACGGAAAAGCCTCGTTGGAGAAATCGTTCGGGCTGATCTTCTGCATCAGGTCGCGCGCCTTCGGCCCCATGACCGGCAGCACGCTTTCGGCAGCGGTGACGTCGGTGATGACGGCGAATTCGTCGCCGAGATGCCGGCGCAGCCAGGCGAGGTCGCGCTGCAGTGTTGCACCCGGCACGACGAGGAAGAAGGCGGTTTCGGAAAGCCGCGTGACGGTCAGGTCGCTCTCGATGCCGCCGCGCGCGTTGAGCATCTGCGTGTAGACGATCTTTCCGGGCGCGACGTCCATGTCGTTGGCGCACAGCCTTTGCAGGAAGGAAAGCGCGTCGCGGCCCTCAACCCGGATCTTGCCGAAGGAGGTCATGTCGAACACGCCGACGCCGGTGCGCACGGCCATGTGCTCGTCGCGGGCATTGTCGAACCAGTTCTGCCGCTTCCAGCTGTAGCGGTATTCGCGCTCCTGGCTTGGCCGAGCGAACCAGTTGGCGCGCTCCCAGCCGGCCGTCTCGCCGAAGACGGCGCCGCGCGCCTTCAGGTGCTCGTGCAAGGGCGAACGGCGCACGCCGCGCGCCGTCGCCGGCTGGCGGTAGGGGAAATGGTCGGCATAGAGCAGGCCGAGCGTCTCGACCGAGCGGTTGTAGAGATAGGTCTTGTTGCCCTGGAAGGGCTGGACGCGGCGGATGTCGACGTCCCACAGGTCGAACGGCGCCTCGCCGTCCTGCATCCATTCAGCCAGCGCCATGCCGGCCCCGCCGGACGACTGGATGCCGATGGAGTTGAAGCCGCAGCAGACCCAGAAATTCTTGAGGTTGGGCGCTTCGCCGAGATAATAGCGGTCGTCGGGCGTAAAACTTTCGGGACCATTGAAGAAGGTGTGGATGCCGGCGGTGGCGAGCAGCGGCATGCGCTTAACCGCTTTCTCAAGAATCGGCTCGAAGTGGTCGAAATCCTCCGGCAACTGGTCGAAGCAGAAATCTTCCGGAATGCCGTTCATGCCCCAGGGCTTCGCCACCGGCTCGAAGGCGCCGAGCAGGATCTTTCCCGCGTCCTCCTTGTAGTAGGCGCACTCGTCCTGCACGCGCAGCACCGGCAGGCGGCCGAGGCCGGGGATCGCTTCAGTCACGATGTAGAAGTGTTCGCAGGCGTGCAGCGGCACCGTCACGCCGGCCATGCGGCCGACGCCATGCGCCCACATGCCGGCGCAGTTGACGATGTGGTCGCAGGCGATGCGGGTCGTCTCGCCTTCATGCTCGACGGTGACGCCGGTGACGCGGCCCTTGTCCTTGTGGATTTCGAGAACCTTGGCCTGCTCGACGATGCGGGCGCCGTTCATGCGCGCGCCCTTGGCCAGCGCCTGGGTGATATTGGCGGGATCGCCCTGACCGTCCTTGGGGATGAAGACGGCACCGACCACGTCGGAGATTTCCAGGTGCGGGTATTTTTCCTTGGCCTCGGCCGGGGAGATTTCCTCGACATCGACGCCGCGGGCGCGCGCCATGGAGGCGCCGCGGTAGAGTTCCTCCTTGCGCGCCTCGGTCAGCGCGACCGAGATCGAGCCGCACTGGCGCATGCCGGTGGCAACGCCGGTTTCCTCCTCCAGCTTGACGTAGAGGTCGGCCGTGTATTTGGCCAGCCGCGTCATGTTGGCGGTGGCGCGCAACTGGCCGATCAGGCCGGCGGCGTGCCAGGTGGTGCCGCTGGTGAGCTGCTTGCGCTCAAGCAGCAGGATGTCGCTCCAGCCGAGCTTGGCGAGGTGGTAGGCGACCGAGCAGCCGGCAACGCCGCCGCCGATGATGACGACACGAGCTTTGGAAGGAAGGGAGGTCATGGGCTGTTTCGGTACCTTGGAGGTTGATCTTACGGTCTTATGCCGCCTTGCTCCGGTAGGTGGAGGCGAAGCGGCGCAGGCGGCTGGCGGCCTCGCGCAGCACGTCTTCCGGCTGGCACAGGCTGATGCGGATATGGCCGCTTGCCGCCTCGCCGAAGGAGGAGCCGGGCATGACGGCGACCTTCTCGGCATCAAGGAAGGCCCAGGCGAACTTCTCGTCGTCCGGTTCGACGGCCGAGATGTCGAGCATGGCGTACATGCCGCCTTCCGAGCCGCGCACGGTGACATCGTTCATGCCGCGCAAGGCGTCGAGGAACACGGTACGGCGGCGGGCATAGCGTTCGGCGATCTCCTTGACCCCATAGCCGTTGTTCAGCGCCTCGATCGCCGCATGACTGACGAAATCGGTCAGGCCGTAGGTGGTGACCAGATTGAGGTTGACGGTCAGCGCGATGAAGTCCGCCGGACCGGCCAGCCAGCCGAGCCGCCAGCCGGTCATGCCGTGGCTTTTCGACATGGAATTGATGACCAGCGTGCGCTCGGCCATGCCGGGCAGGGCGCGCGGCGAGACATGCTCGCCGCCGCCGAGCGTCCAGTAGACCTCGTCGGAGAGCAGCCAGAGATCGTGCCGGCGGCAGACGTCGGCGAGGGCTTCAAGGGCCGTGCGCGTATAGACGGCGCCGGTCGGGTTGTTCGGCGTGTTGATGAGGATGGCGCGGGTGTTTTTCCGCACCGCCTTTTCGATGGCCGCGGCATCCGGTTGGAAGCCGTTCGCGGCGCGCGTCTCGACCACGGTGAAGTCGGCTTCCGCCGCGCGGAAGGTGCCGGGATAGGTGGCGTAATAGGGCGCCACGACGATGGCGTGGTCGCCCCGGTCGAGCACGCCCTGCACAGCGGCGTAGAGCGCGGCCTGTCCGCCCGGCGTGACGATCACCTCGTCGGCGGCGGTTTCGACGCCGGTGCACTGCGTTGAAATGCGCGCCATGGCCTCGCGCAGCGCCGGTATGCCGGGCAGCGGCGTATAATGGTGATGGCCTCCACGCACAGCCGCCACGCAGGCTTCCACCGTCTTGGCAGGCGTATCGAAGTCGTGGTCGCCGACAGACAGCATGATGATCGGTTCGCCGGCCTCCTTGCGCTGCCAGGCGGTGAAATGCACCTCCCATCCGTCCTTGCCGGACGGAATGATGTTGGAAATGCGGGATGAAGGGTGGGGCATCCTAGCTTCTCAACCGTTCGTTCTTCGGGTCCCACAGTGGCTCGTCCTTCTGCACGATCGCGCGGAAACGATCGCCGAAGATCTCGACCTCGACGGTGGAACCGGGCTCGGCGAGGTCGGCCCGGATCATGCCCAGCGCTATCGACTTGTCCACCCGGTGGCCCCAGCCTCCTGACAGGGTTTCGCCGACGATCTTGCCGTCGTGCCAGAGGGTTGCCATGTAGGGCGCGTCGCATTCGCCGGGGTTTTCGACCACCAGTGTGACGAAGCGCTTTTTCACGCCCTGCTGCTTTTCGTTTGCCAGTGCCGCCTTGCCGCGGAAGTCGGGCTTGTCCCACTTCACGAAGCGCTCGAGCCCGCCCTGCAGCACCGTGTAGTCGGTCGAAAGGTCCTGCTTCCAGGCGCGATAGCTTTTCTCGAGCCTCAGCGAATCCAGCGCGAACATGCCGAACGGCTTCAGGCCGTGCTTGCGGCCGGCTTCCCAAACCGCGTCGAAGACGGCGGCGGTGTCTTCCGTCTTGGTGTGGATTTCCCAGCCGAGCTCGCCGGCGAAGGAAACGCGCACCAGTTGCAACCAGCGCCCGCCGATCTGGCAGGACTGGTGCGTCAGCCAGGGCAGGGACAGGTCGGCATCGCTCACCTCGCCCAGAATGGCGCGGGCGTTCGGCCCGGTGAGGATCTGACAGGAGAACCGTTCGGTGACGTTTTCGAGGGAAATTGCCGTGCCTTGCGGCAGGTGGCTGCGAAGCCACTCGAAGTCGTGCAGTTCGGCGACCGCGGCGGTTATGAGGAAGAACAGGTTCTCCTCGATCGCCATGATCGACATTTCGGTGACGATGCGACCCTTGTCGTCGGCAAAATAGCCCAGCCCGATGCGGCCGGGCTTCGGCACGATGCCGGTGATTTGGGTTGCCAGCCAGTCACGCGCGCCTTCAACGGCCAGCCGGAAGCGCGAGAAGCCGGGCAGGTCGAGGATGCCGGCAGCGTCGCGCACGGCATGGCATTCCTCGCGGACGCGCTTTTGCCACGGGCCTTCGCGGCGGAAGGTCTGCGTCGCTTCCTCGGAGGTGTCGTCGCCCGGATGGGCGTACCAGTTGGCGCGTTCCCAGCCGTTGGCCGCGCCGAACTGGGCTCCGAGCGCCTTCAGCCGGTCGTGCAGGGGCGAGAGTTTCCGGCCGCGCGCCGCCGGCCATGCGTGGCGGGGGAAGGAGATGGCGTATTCGTGGCCGTAAATCTCCTTACCCTTGGCGACTGCGTAGTCGGGCGCCGAGGCGAAGGCGGTGAAGCGGCGCGGATCGCAGCTCCACATGTCCCATTCTGTGGCGCCCTGCGTGACCCATTCGGCCAGCACCTTGCCCGCGCCGCCCGCTTGTGCGATGCCGAAGGTGAAGACGCAGGCTTCGAAGGCGTTGGGCACGCCGGGCATCGGGCCGATCAGCGGGTTGCCGTCCGGCGCGTAGGGGATGGGGCCGTTGATGACTTTGGATAGACCGGCCGTGCCGAGGATCGGCACGCGCTCGACGGCGTCGTTGAGGTACCATTCCAGCCGTTCGAGGTCGTCGGGGAAGAGCTGGAAGGAGAAGTCGGCCGGCATCGGGTCGTCGGAACTTGCCCAGTGGGCGCGGCAGTTGCGCTCGTAGGGGCCGAGGTTCATGCCGTTCTTTTCCTGCCGAAGATACCAGGAGGTGTCGACGTCGCGCAGCAGCGGCAGCTTGTGGCCGGCTTCCTTCGACCACGCGGCCAGCTCGGGGATTTCCTCGAACAGAATGTACTGGTGGCTCATCACCATCATCGGGATGTCGCGGCCGAACATCTTTCCCACTTCGGCGGCGCGGTAGCCGGCGGCGTTGACGACGATCTCGCAGCGAATTTCGCCCTGTTCGGTCTCGACGACCCATTCGTCGTTCTCGCGCCGCACGCCGGTGACGGGGCAGAAGCGCACGATCTTCGCGCCCATGTCGCGCGCACCCTTGGCCAGCGCCTGCGTCAACTGGGCGGGGTCTATATCGCCGTCATTGGGGTCGTAGAGCGCGCCTTTCAGGTCGTGCGTGTTGATGAAGGGATAGCGCTTGACGATCTCGTCGGCACTAATCACCTCGATATCCATGCCCTGATAGCGGCCCATGCCCTTGGCGCGCTGGAACTCGCGCATGCGTTCGTCGGTATGCGCCAGCCTGAGTGAGCCGGTGACGTGGTAGTTCATCGGGTAGTCCACCGCCTTCGCGAGCCCCCGATAGAGCTCGGTCGAATAGCGCTGCATGTTCATCAGCGACCAGGAGGTGGAGAAGGTCGGCACGTTGCCGGCGGCGTGCCAGGTCGAGCCCGAGGTCAGCTCGTTCTTCTCCAGCAGCACGCAGTCGGTCCAGCCGGCCTTGGCGAGATGATAGAGCGAGGAGCAGCCGACGGCGCCGCCGCCGATGATGACCACGCGGGCGCGTGCCGGAAGATCAGCCATTTTTTCCTCCCCATTCCATTCAATAAACGGCCATTCAATAGACCGGCGGCGACACGACCCAGATCACCACGGCGGGTTCCGTGCCGGGGTTACGCCAGCGGTGGGGTTTCTTCTCGAAGCGGAAGCTGTCGCCGGCTGTCAGCCGGTGCCATATGCCGTCGATCTCGATCTCGAAGACGCCGGACACGACATAGCCGGCTTCCTCCGTCTGGCGCAGGTTGGGCGCCGCAAGCTCGGCGCCGGCGGCGAATTCGGAGCGAACCATTTCGAAGGAACCGCCGAGGTCCGGCGACAGAAGCTCTTCCACGAGGCCTGTCTCGCTGGTGCCGAGCGCGCGACGGCGACCGGCGCGGACGACGACGCCGCGTTCGCGCTCGTCCTCCACGTCATGGCCGAAGAACAGGCTGATCGGCACGTCGAACAGGGCGGCGAAGGCGCGCATGTCGGCCAGCGAGGGCATCGACAGGCCGCGCTCGACCTGGCTGACCCAGCCGACCGAGCGGCCGAGCTTCAGCGCGATTTCGGACAATGTCAGCCCGCGCGTTTTGCGCAATGCACGGATGTCGCCGGCGAGCAGGTGTTCGCCGGGTTCCGTCTGCGGCTTTGCGGCAGGGCGGGGCATGATGCGATCCATGAAAAGTCTTACGCGATTTTCATGTGATCGCCGTTTCGTGAAAAAATCAAGAAGAATTTCACGACGCCACAAGATTCGCTTGCGGTGCAGAGGCGGTTGAGGCAAAGCCAACGCGGACGGCGAGGGGGACGACCGCTTACAATCTACTGGTTCGCTGGCTGTTGGCCCGTCGGCCGGTGCAGGGAATGGCCGATGCTGGCACCGGAAAATCGCATGTCATCGCAGGACGAAACGAGCGTGGTCGACGAGGCGATCGCCTCGCGCCGGTCGGTGCGCGCCTTCCTGCCTGATGCCGTCGACGACGAGACGATCCGCGATATCCTCAAGGTGGCGGCGCGCGCGCCTTCCGGCACCAACATGCAGCCGTGGCGGGTCTACGTGACCAAGGGCGCGGTGAAGCAGCGCATCACCGACGCGATCCTCAATTCCGGCATCCGTGCCGAAAAGGCGGAATGGGACGAGTACAAATACTATCCCGACCAGTTCTTTGAGCCGTACCTGACGCGGCGGCGCGCCAACGGCTTCGGCCTCTACGGCGTGCTCGGCATCGGCCGGCGCGAGGTGGACAGGATGCGCGCCCAGCACGACCGCAACTTCGTCTTCTTCGATGCGCCGGTGGGCATGATCTTCACCATCGACCGGCGGCTCAACCAGGGCTCGTGGATCGACTACGGCATGTTTTTGCAGAACATCATGATCGCGGCGCGGGCGAGGGGGCTGCACACCTGCCCGCAGGCCGCCTTCGCGCCCTACCACAGGCAGATCAGGCCGGTGCTCTCGATCACCGACGAGGAGGTCGTGGTGTGCGGCATGGCGCTCGGCTACGAGGATACGTCCAAGCCCGAGAACGATTTCCGCACGGATCGCGCGCCGCTGGAGGAGTGGGTGACGTTTGTGGAGGAAGGGGAGTAGGGCAATAAGGCAGTAGAAGTCAGGGTTCAGAGCTATTCTTTCCTACTGCCCTACTGCCCTACTGCCCTACTGCCCTA
>Ga0182738_1005517_pt1 | contig 13449 bp, 9 predicted proteins | sample eDN5th30CBELigMG_FD_128876 | JGI IMG/M metagenome (GOLD analysis project Ga0182738, IMG submission 128876) | Enriched Miracle-Growth compost microbial communities from Emeryville, California, USA - eDNA 5th pass 30_C BE-Lig MG (version 2)... ...
ACAGGAAACAGGAATCAGAAACTGCACCCCAGTCCGAACGGGTGTGCAGTTTCTGATTCCTGTTTCCTGTGTCCTGTTGCCTCGCAATTCCCGCTTTCTGCTTTCTGCCTTCTGCCCTTATGTCGTCTTCCTCCCCCCGATTCCGATCTACCAATGAGCAGGAGAGTCGGCATCCGGAATGGAGGTCTCAATGTTTCGCAGCGGCAGGAGTTCGGCAGCCCTCGTAATTCTGTTGGTCGCTTCCACGGCGGCGTGCAGCGATGACGCCGCGGTGGCGCCCCCCACGGACACCGCCACGCCGCGTCTCATACGCGAGCTCGCGGCGGTGCGCGGGATAGTGCCACTCGAGAAGCCCGCCCCGGTTCGCCCGGAACTCGTGCATCTGGGTCAGGCACTGGCGTTCGACAAGATCCTCAGTGGCAATCACGACGTGTCGTGCACCAGTTGCCATCTCCCCGCCTTCTCCACGAGCGACGGTCGCAACCTGTCGATCGGGGCCGGCGGTTCCGGGTTCGGCCCCGCACGCACGCATCCCGACGGCGCACTGATCGCGCGCAATTCGCCGCCCATGTTCAACCTCTCCACGCTCCGGCACATGTTCTGGGACGGCCGCGTGGAAGTGGACGAAGGCGGTCACTTCGAAACGCCGGCGGGCGCGCAGCTCACTCCAGAGATGACGAGCGTGTTCGAGTTCGGCGCGCTCTCGGCACAGCCGATGTTCCCCGTGCTGAGCCGCGCGGAGATGCGCGGCGCGAGCGGCAACGAGCTCGACGACATTCCGGATGACAGCGCACGGCTGATCTGGTCCGCGCTCATGAAACGACTGGGCGACATTCCCGAGTATCGCACGCTGTTCGAAGCGGCATACCCGGGCGTGAATTTCGACGACATGAACTTCGCCTACGCATCGAACGCGATCGCCGGCTTCATCGTGGATCGCATGTCGTTCAACGATACGCCGTGGGATCGCTTCCTCGCGGGCGACGACCAGGCGCTCAGTCCGGCACAGCTCCAGGGTGCGGAGACGTTCATGGTGGCGAAGTGCTCCATCTGCCACGACGGCGCGACATTCAGCGACGACAAGTTCCACGACGTGGCGGTGGTGCAGGTCGGGCCCGGCGAAGGAAACGGCGCCTCGCTGACCGATGACTTCGGCCGCATGAACGTCACGGGGAGTCCCGCCGACAAGTACCTCTTCCGCACCACGCCACTGCGCAACGTCGAGCTGACGGCGCCCTACGGACACGACGGCGCGTACACCACGCTGCGCGAATTCGTCGAGCACTACAGCGAGTCGGACAAGAAGCTGATGGAGTTCGATCCGTCGGAGCTGAACGCATCGCTGCAGGCCACGCTCCTCACTTCCAACAAGCCCGACATCCTCGCCAATCGCGACACTCTGCTCACCGGAGTCGTGCTCACGCCGGAAGTGGTGGATCAGCTCCTGGCCTACATGAGCGCGCTCACCGATGACGCGGCGCGCGATCTCTCGGGGATCATCCCGGCGAAGGTGCCGAGCGGGCTCCCCGTGGATCGACCGTGAGCTCTTCGAGGCGCGCGAGCGTCTCGCCCAGCGGCGCGTCGATCCGGATGGTGGCCTGGTCGTCACCGCGAGTGACACCGCGCGTGACGATCGCCACCGGGATCTCGCGCTCCGCCGCGCGCAGCACGAAGCGGTAGCCCGACATCACGTGCAGCGACGAGCCGAGCACGAGGAGAGCGTGTGAGCGTTCCACCTCGGCGAAGCAGCGCTGGACCAGCTCCTTCGGCACCGATTCGCCGAAGAAAGTCACGTCGGGCTTGAGCAGATCCGAGCCGCAGACCAGGCAGCGCACGAGCTGAAAGCGGCGCACTTCGTCATCGTCGATGACCACGTCGCCGTCGGGACGGATCTCGTGCGGCGTCGCGACGAAGTCGGGGTTCGCGGCGCGCATCCGCTCCTCCAGCTCCACGCGTGACGAGCGGCTGCCGCAGTTCAGACAGACCACGCGGTCGAGCGCACCGTGCAGCTCGAGCACCTGGTGCGCGCCGGCGCGCTGGTGCAGACCATCCACGTTCTGCGTGATGACGGCGCCCACCAGGCCGGCCCGCTGCAGCTTCGCCACGGCATAGTGGCCGCCGTTGGGAGCCGCCGCCGCAAAGCGTCGCCACCCCACGAAGCTTCGTGCCCAGTACCGCTGCCGGTTTGCCACGGAGCCCACGAACTCCTGGTACATCATCGGCGTGACGCGCTGCTTCCCTTCGGGACCGCGATAGTCGGGGATTCCCGACTCGGTGGAGATGCCTGCTCCGGAGAGAACGACGACTTCCCCGCCCCGCACCAGATCGGCAAGTCTGCGAAGTTCGGCTTCGACCTCGCTCATTCGAATGACGCGCGGCGCCCTCTACTGGACGCGCTGAAAGACCTGAGTGCTGGATACCGGCTCATCGGCCGGGTAGTCGGTGAAGTGCAGTGTGAGCGTTTCACCGTCGATGGTGAAGTGGGTGTCGTCGTAGAAGTGGTCGTACGGGTAGTCTGAGTAAACCTGTGTGGGGGCATCTCGGCCAAACGTGTAGTCCCATAACAAGAGCATCTGCGGCTCGAATATCAACCTGTCGGACTCTATTCTGAACGAGCCGGTCACCCTCTCGAAACCCGACAACTCACCCGCAGACTGATTGTCGTACACACCGAAGGAGCGATGCAAAAAACTGAAGCTGCCGTCCGCACCAAGCGTGAGATGGCGCTCGTAGCTTTCCTGGGAAGTCCCGGTACTGTCAGCCTGCCAGTTGCCGAGGACATCACGAGTAGACGATGAGTCGGTGGAACTCGAGCAACTCGCCAGCACGGCGAAAGCACCGAGAGCGAGAGAGAGGAGTCGGAGACGGCCTGACACGGTAGCCGTGGGGGAAGGGCGAACGGGAGACACGCCGATTCCGGAGTCTGCGTCGCATCCGCCTGCGGCGCAAGGGAAAGTGGGACGCGCCACCAGGGAAGCCACACAGGAGACGTCGCAGTTGGCCGCGAGCACTCGCCCACACTTCGCCAGCTACGGTCGCGACCCGATCAGTGCAAGGTTGGGTACGGTCCAGATCGCGATACTGCCGCACTCCCCTTTCAGCCCCCCGCGGAACTGAGGTGGCGTCTCGCCAACGCCGTTGTAGATCTCGACCGCGGCGACCTCTTGCGGTTCGACCATCATGTCGAGGCCTTCGGAATTGACCAGTGCAACGCCGTCGATGAAGATGAGCGGCCGGCACGCACCACCTGACATGCTGCCGTGGGAGGCGACGATCGTGTAGTTCAACCCACCAGTCGCTACCAGTCTAAGGCCGGGAGTCGAGCGCAGCAGATCGGTAAAGCGCAGGGGCCGTTGCTTCTCGATGTCCTCGCGAGTGATGAAGCGACCGAAGCCGAGCTTGCGTCTCTGATTGAATGCGGCGAGATGGTTCTGGAGCTGTTTTGCCGCACCGTAAACTGTCACCTCGTCCAGAACGTCTGCACGTTCGGACATCGTAATTACGGTAGCCACCGTATGGCCGCTCTGCAGATTGACGGTCCTCCGAGCGGGTGCATACCCCACGTAGCGGGCCTCGACGGTCTGTGTCCCTGCGGGAAGCCCGGCGATCGTGAAGCGACCGTCATCGCGAGTGGTCGTACTCCCACCGCTGCCCCAGACCATGAGCTGCGCGCCAGCCAGAGGTTCTCCCAGCTCGTTGCGCACGACGCCAGAGAGGGTGGACCGACCCCGCCGCACGGGAGCGGGTCTGGCGACTGCGGAGTCGAGAGTCGAATCGACATCCGAGGCGACGATAGTGGCGGCGTCCCCGATGGGGACGCTGAAGTCGCGATGCAGGATCCCGCGCGGAGGGACGCGTATGTCGATGTAGCCGCTCGCGCTTTCGTCCACCTCCGCGTGGGCAGATATGGGACCTGCCGTGGAGACGCCACAGATCGCGTACCAACCGGCACGCGTCGCGTTCGCGGTCGCCGACCTCTTCTCCGCATGGATCGCTCCGTCGGCAACTATCACCTCGGTCCATTCGAGAAGAACGGTCCCACGGTCGAGGTGTGTGGCCTGATCGGCGTCACTCAGGAAGCCAAGCATGAGTCCGGACGAGTCCACGGGCGAAGTGGCTGGGCAGATCTGCCTGCGAACGGACGGCGCGCTCGGTATCGCCAGAGAAAACTGGATCTGTGCCGTGCGATCGCCGATCGCCAGAGTGCGTAAGGGCACCTCGAGGCCCAGTGAATCCAGGAAGGGATGAGTGAAACCCACGATGTAGCTGCCGGGCCGCACCCGATCCATCCGGAAGCGCCCGTGTGTGTCGGTGATCGCTTCGATGACAGCGCCACTGTAGTCGCTCGAACCGAGTTGCACATGTGCGTCGGCGAGTGGCTGCCCCTTCAGGCTGTCGTACACGACACCGAATACGGTCGCGCGCTGCGCCGCCATCGGCGTGGTGAGCATGGCGGCGAGCGTGACGAGCGCCGGGACGGTGGAGAGGGCCGCGAGTCGATGGCTCGACACGGAGACCTTCCTGGCAGAGGTGGTCCGGCAAAGAGCGCGGTGACATTGCACCGCAACAGGGATGCCTAGCCTACGGTCCTACGTCAATCGAGTATGGGCTGACAAATGAACACTTCCAGCTCTGGCCGGCAAGCTTGCATCTGTTTCCAGATGGATTTCTTGCATGATTCTGACGTCTCCAATCAACGGGAGCGGAGTCCTGGCCAGGAAAATTAAAATTTGCTCATATGTTTATGATGCGTTAACGTGGACCCCGGTGGCTCGGCACCAAGCAATTAGGTAGGCGGAATCCACATTCAACGCAGAGGGCATCACGCGAACTAAAACGCTTGCCGTGACCTGCGTGGCCGCGACGATTGCTTTCCTCGTGCTCGTCGCCGGCGGCGCATCCACTGGACTCGCCAGCGCAGCCGGCAGCATCAGCGAGGGACGCTCCCTCAACGCCTCGATCATCGGCCCGAGCATGGTGAAGCCGAACGTGACCTGCCTCTATCAGGCAGATGTCACCGGAGGAACTCCACCGTACGAATACACATGGAGCGCCCCAGGCGGCGGTTCGAGCAGCTCCACGTTCGACTACTCGAACGTGGGCTCCGGGGCATCCTACAACATCACACTCTTCGTGACGGACGCCGCCGACGTGCAGGCATCGGACCAGTTGCACGTCACGACATCGTCGTCGGCACCTGTGTGCCCGAGCTGACCCAACTCTCGAGGCGGGAGGGCCGAGCTCCTCTCGCCTCGAGGCACGCCCCCTCCGCCGGCATGACGTTCGACGCCCTGCCGGCCCACTGTCGGACGCCGACAGAACATTCGCCGAGCCAGTTACTGCAGTGCTCGGTAGACCGTTGACCCAAACTTGACACACGGGCCTGGTAGGTGCACTTTAGCTCCCGGCCAGGAAGCAAGAGATGCACGATGACAGGCGACCGCGCAGAAGCGTGGAACTATTCAGGGCGACGCACCGCCCCACTCACGCATTCCAGATAGTGCCGGCTCTCTGGTCGTCTCTACAGGTACGATTGCGTTTCCCGCTTTACCCCGAACTTCCCACCTCGAAACTGTAATCACCGCCAGCGAAGGCGAAGTCAGGCGGCCTGAGTTCTAGCAGCACTGCAGTCAATTAGCACGCGGTGTCAGTCGTACGAACGAACGTCTGATGGAACGCAAGGACGGCAGTCAGGCCATTTTGTGGCCTCGCCACCCCCTCATTCGAAGGGGTGGGAGCTCCATGTCGCCACTGCAATCATCAGCTCGCCGCCGTCCCAACGCATATCCCACCTTCTGACCACTGAGACACGGCATTCATCGAAATGGTTGCCTTGCCTCCAGACCCACCACCCTCGCGGAGGAGCCGATGATCCAAACTGTTTGAACGGTTTCGCCCTCGGTGGATCGACCTGCAGTCACTTCTCTGGTCCTTTGTACGGTCGATGCCAGGGCGCGGTTTCACGCAGCCCCACTCGGAGTCACGGTGGTTCACTATCCATCGACATTGTTCAGGGGATCAACCATCATGCGAATCACACGCGCGAGGCGGCTCGTTTCGATAGCTGCTTCGCTCCTCGTGTCTGCGGTCGCCTTGCCAGCATTGGCGAGCGCGCAGGAAGCGATAGTCAAGGGCACGATCACCGGCCCCGGCGGGCAACCGCTCGAGGGCGCCCAGGTATCGGTGCAGTCGCTGCTCGTCGGCTCGGTTTCCGACGCAAAGGGCTTCTACTCGTTCAACATCAGCGCCGGCAACGTCAACGGACAGACCGTACAGATCGTTGCCCGCCGTCTTGGATTCTCCCCGGTCACGCAGCAGCTCACGCTCACGGCCGGTGAACACACGCTCGATTTCACGCTGCAGGAAGACGTACGCCGCCTCGACGAAATCGTCGTCACAGGCCTTGCCAGCGCTACGAGCATCAAGAACACCACCATTTCCATTTCGAAGGTCACCGAGGATCAGATCCAGGCAGTGCCGGCTTCGGATATCGGGACCGCCCTGTCCGGAAAGGTTCCCGGCATGACCGTGCTCTCCCAGAGCGGCCAACCAGGGGCCACGGCGACGGTGCAGATCCGCGGTGCGACCGTTTTGCAGATCGGTAACAGCCAGCCCGTTTACATCATCGATGGCGTGGTCTCCAAGAATGGCCTCTCCACCATCGATCCGCAGGACATCGTCAGCATGGAAGTGCTGAAAGGCGCGGCGTCCGCCAACACGTACGGCTCCCAGGCAGCCAATGGCGTCATCGCCGTGACTACGCGCCGTGGAAAGTCACTCCCCGATGGCGAGATCCGCTTCAATGCGAAGACGGAGTTCGGTCGCAGTGGCATCGAGCACTACGTGCCGCTGAATCACTACAATGCATTCCTGTTGAACGCGGACGGTACGATCGTCACGGACGCCAACGGAATCCGTCAGGTGAAGGACGACCGCTTCATGGATAGCCCGTATCCCACCCAGGCGCAGGACCCGACTCACTACTGGCGCGACCAGCTCAAAACGTGGCTCGAGTCCAACACCGTCGCCAACAGCTACCTGAGCCTTGGCTACCGGAAGAGCAACACCAACTTCCAAGCTTCGTTCTCGCGCCTCCGCGACCCCGGCATCCTGCCGATTCTCAACGGCTTCACCCGGTCGAACTTCCGCTTCAACATCGACCAGGGGATCACGGACAAGCTCGACGTTTCGTCCAGCCTAATGTACGGCTACACGACAAACGATCAGATCGACCGCAGCGGCAACAGTGTCAGCTTCTTCGCGCTGCTGCAGGCACCGCCGGACCTCGACCTCGCCCATCCGAACGGGCCCGCTGACACAGTGCTCTACAGCAACTTCCTCGACCCGAACATCGCCGTCAACGACCGAGGAAACCCGCTGTACGATTTCCTCCACACCAAGAATCTGGAGCGGCTCGACCGGCTATTCGGCTCCTTCACTGCGCGGTATCGCCCGACGGCATGGATGGCATTCGATGCCACGTACGGAACCGACCGTTACAACAGACAGGCCGGTACCTACCAGCACTATGGCTACATGAGCACGAAGGGTATCGAGCAGACGGGTTACCTGAACTACGGCACCGACCGCGACGTATCCAGCAACGCCGCAGTCAACGGAACGCTCACGTACAATCTGTCGAAGCTGGGCATGACCACGAAGCTCACGTATCTGTATGACGATGAGCACGAGGACATCATCAACACGAACGGCAATCAGTTCAAGCTTAGAAACATCCCGACGCTCAATGCGATCGACCCCTCGCAGATGCGGGCCAATTCCACGACGTACAACGTCCGCTCGATTCAGGGGCTGGTCACCCAGGGCCTCAACTATGACGACCGCTATCTAGCGCAGCTCGTGTACGTGCGCGATGGGTCGTCCCTCTTCGGCAACCAGGAGCGCTGGACGAACTTCTACGGCGTCTCTGGTGCATGGCGAGTTTCCCAGGATTTCCACATCCCTGGCATCCAGGAGCTGAAGCTTCGCGCCGCAGTGGGAACGGCAGGGCTGCGCCCGCGCTTCTGGTATCAGTACGAGACGTACGGCGTCAGCAATGGCAGCTTCAGCAAGGACCAACTCGGCAACCCGGACCTGGAACCGGCCATCCAGAAGGAAACGGAGTTCGGCGTCAACGTGAGCTTCCTCGACCGCTTCGACCTCGAGTTCGTTCAGTCGCAGCGCAAGACGGACAACGCGTTCCTCGCGATCCCGCAGTCGGTCGCCCGCGCTGGTGGCTACAGCAGTCTCTGGTCGAACGCCGCCACCGTCACTGGCAACACGTCGGAGCTCGCCTTCACGACCCGCGTGATAGAAACGCCAAATCTGAACTACAGCTTCACGCTCACTGGCCAGCACACGCGCCAGCATATCGACAGACTCGACTCGCCGCCATTCCAGCAGAACGCCGGCGGCCAGAACCAGGGCATCTTCTACTATCGTCAGGGTGAAGACCTGGGCGTGATCTACGGCGTGAAGTGGGTGACGGAGTACGCCCAGCTTCTCGATGCGCCTGAGAACGCGGGGAAGTCGATGGCCGATCTCCAGAACGAGTACACCAGGAACGTGGAAGGGTACATCGTCAAGACGGCCGATAAGGGCACGCAGTACGAGCAGCCCATCAAGTACGCCAAACTCGATGAGAGTGGCAACAGAATCGAGCAGTGGGTCATCGGCAACACCAACCCCGATTTCACGTGGGGCTGGTCGAATACCGTCCGCTACAAGAACTTCTCGGTCTACGGCCTGCTCGTGGGCACGAAGGGCGGCCAGATCTACAACTTCACGAAGCAGTGGATGTTCCAGGACGGTCGCCACGCCGATCTCGACCAGTCCAAGCGTGCGCAGGGAGACAAGATCGCTCTGGATTACTACCAGAACTCGCTGTACAACGTCATGAATCCGAGCAGCTACTTCGTGGAAGATGGCAGCTTCGTGAAGCTGCGCGAGCTGTCGGTCGCGTATCAGTTCTCGAACGACGTGCTCGATAAGCTCCATGTCAACAACTACGTTCGGTCGCTCAAGCTCGCGGTGATCGGACGCAACCTGAAGACCTGGACCAAGTACAGCGGGTTCGACCCCGAGGCCGGCTCGGGTGGCGATGCCGCGTTCCGTATCGATGGCTTCCGCTATCCCGCGTTCCGCACGATCTCCGGTCAGATCGAGATCGGGTTCTGATCATGCCAATACGATTCTGGAGTGAATCTCTCATGAGATCGACGCGTTCGAGGACGCTGCTGGCGGCAGGCGGGGTGATGTTCGCCCTTGCCGCCTGCTCGCAGGACCTCACCATTCCCAACAACAACGAGCCCGACACGAAGAGGGCAATCTCGACGCCGAGCGATGTGCAGGCGCTGGCCATCACAGCCATTTCGACCTGGCACGATGCATCCAACGAGATGAATCCTGCATTGGCGTTTGCCGTGATGGCCGATGCCCTGACGGGTTCCTACAACAACTTCGGGATGAACCTCAGCTCCTCTGAGCCGAGACTCGCATACCCAAACAACACCACGGGTGGCGACTACACCGCCATGGCGCAGGACCCGTGGTACAACAACTACATCGCGCTCAGCGAGGCGAACGACGTGCTCGGCGCGGTGGCGAACGGGCTCGTGATCGATGACGGCTTCGTGGAACTAGCGAAGCTGACACAGGGTCTGGCCCTGGGGAACATCGCACTGATCTTCGACAAGGGCTGGACCGTCGACGAAACCATGGAGCTCCCGGTCCCGGTCGAGGATCTCAAACCGTATCCGGAAGTCGCGGCCTTCGCGATCGGCAAACTGGACGAGGTCATTGCCAGCACTCAGGGTGCGTCGTGGGAGCTGCCGCACGATGCGCTGCCGATCGAAGGGGTCAATCTCACGGCCGAGAACATCGGCAAGCTCGCCAACACGATGGCGGCGCGAATTCTTGCCTATACGCCGCGCAATGGTACTGAAAACGCCGCCGTGGACTGGAACAGAGTACTTCAGTACGCGTCCCACGGGATAAGCTCCGGCACGCCGTTCGACTTCTCGATCAGGGAAGATGGCGGTACTCTCTGGTGGGACGGCTACAAGGCCTATGGCAATCTGGAGTCGTGGCTTCGTGTGAGCATGCGCGTCATGCACGAGATGAATCCCAATCTCCCGGAGCGCTACACCACGTGCTCCGGAATTCCCGAGGATGCCGAAGGGTTCGTGGATGCGCGGTACGAAACGGATTTCACCTATATCGATAACATTCCGTTCTCATGCACGCGTGGCGCGTGGCACTTCAGCAACTGGGAGCACTCGCGCTACGGCCAGAAGGCCACGCAGGGTGACGTGAGCTGGTGGGTCGGAACATGGACCGGCGTTGCTCCGTTCACGCTCGCCGCCGAGAACGACCTGCTCTGGGCCGAGGCATTGGTCCGGACGGGTGGCGATCTCAGCGTGGCCGCCGACAAGGTCAACATCTCCCGCGTGGGACGTGGGCACCTGGCGCCCGTGCCTGCCGATGCGGGCCAGATCATGGACGCGATCCACTACGAGCAGGATGTGGAGCTCCTCGTTACTGCGGGCGGTCTGCAGTGGTTCAATCGACGTCGTATCGATGGCCTGCAGCCCGGTACGCCTCGCCACCTGCCGATTCCCGCTAAGGAGCTGGAGATCGATCAGCTTCCGATCTACACGTTCGGCGGCGCAGCTCCGAACCCCGTCTATCCGGATCAGTGAGCCGGTAACGACGGAATCTGCAGGATGAGAAATGAGAACGGCCCCGCGGTTGAATCCCACCGCGGGGCCGTTCTTCATCGGATCTACTTCGACCTACGCTCAGCCCTTGTATCTGAGATCCGCGCAAGCCACTACATCCGTGATCCGCGCACTGTGTCCCGAGAAGAAATCCACGTGATACATCCCGCTCGTCGGAAACTCGAACGGGATGGTAACAGACTTCTCGATCCTGCCATTCGACCCGATATCGAGCGGATCGAACGCACTCACCGGCAGCACCGGTGCTTCGACCGATCCGCACCGCCCTGATGCCAGCACCCACGACATCGCCTCGTTGTTTTGGGGAGGTGGGCCGCTGAAGAGAATGTGGATGCTCGTGCGACTGATGTCGCCGTCGGTTCGCGTGAGGCGGACAGTTCCCTGATAAATCGCCGTCGGCCCCGTGGGCGCCGCTTCCCCCGTCCTCGCCTCGCGGGCGCGCACGTTGCCCGTCCAACTCATCTCCTTCACGGAAAGCTGTTCGGTGCCGCCTTGATGGCTCGAACTGCTGCTGCAAGCCGATGCTACGCACGCCATCGTTGCGAGGGCAAGCACGCTTCTCAGTTGGTGCATCGTGGCTCCACGTAGAGGTTACGAAATGGGGGTCGAAATTACGTCATCCCTGCCCGGATGTCTATGTGCCAGGCGGGCACGGCCCCCCCCCTACACCCGCCTCGGCACGCTCGCCCTGTAGATCCCCCATATCAGCACGAGCATCAACAGCACACCCGGCCACACCAGGTCCTGCACTCCCCAGAACGCCAGCACGTCGGCACGGCCCGAGATCACGATCGGGATCGCCATCGCGATCCCCACCAGCGCCTCGCCCGTGATCAGCCCCGACGAGATCAGCACGCCGCGCTGTTCGATCTCCTTGCGCGCTTCCTCGGCCGCCTCGCCGCTTCCCCAGTCGCTCCGACGCTGTGCACGCTGTACCAGCCACGCGACGATGCCGCCCAGCAGTATCGACACCGACAGCTCGAACGGGAGGTACACGCCGATCGCCACCGCGAGCACCGGAACCCTGAATGAGCTCTTCCGCCGCTCGAGCGCCAGATCGGCGATGATGATCGCGACCGCCAGCGCCATTCCGATCAGCACCATCCCCCACGGCAGTCCGCCCCGGAACACGCCCTCGGCGACCGACTGCATGAGCGTCGCCTGCGGCGCAGTGAGCGATTCGGGATGCGTTGGCGTCGCGGGACCGATGCCGTATGCCTGGAGGAGCAGGTTGAGAACCGGCGCCATCACCAGCGCCGAGACCAGCGTTCCCACTATCAGCATCACCTGCTGCTTCCACGGAGTGGCGCCCACGATGTGGCCGGTCTTGAGGTCGTGCAGATTGTCGCCGGCGATCGCGGCTGCACACGCGACTACGGCTGCAATGAGAATCGCCGCCGCAGGTCCGTGCTCCAGTCCGCGACCGAAAAGCCCGAGGATGATGAGAGCCGCAAAGAGGAGCGTGGCGATCGTCACGCCGGAGATGGGATTGTTGCTCGATCCCACGAGCCCCGTCATGTAGCCCGACACAGCCGAGAAGAGGAAGCCGCCCACCACCATGATGACGGCCATGGTGATGCTGATCGCCGCCCGTCCTATCAGGAAATGGTAGAGGAAGTAGAGCGGAACTATCGATACGATGATCGCTACCAGCACCCACTGCATGGGGAGGTCGCGGTCGAGACGATCGCGCTGCTTTCCTTCCTTCATCTCGCGATACGCCGCGAGACCGGAGCTCACGCCGGAGAAGAGACTCCGACGCATCCGCAGGAGCGCCCATAGCCCTCCCACCACCATCGCGCCCACTCCGATGAACCTCGTCTGCGCGGACCAGATCTGTCCCGCGAGCTCGGCGGCCGCCGCGCCCGGCGGCGCGCCGGACGATGCCACGATGATGGGAATAGCGACGAGCCAGTTGAGCGCGCCGCCGATGAAGATCAGAACGGCAATGTTGAGTCCCACGATGTAGCCCACGCCCAGCAGCGCCGGCGAAAGATTGGCGCCCATGTAAGCGATCGTCTTTCGCCCGAACAGAAAGGTCGCGCCTTCAGCAGTGCCGGAGATGAGCCGAAGACCGGTCTGAGCGAACTTGAAGAGTGCGGCGGCCACCGCGGACCACGCCACGAACTTCACCGCCGCGCCGCCCTTGTCTCCCGTCTCCAGCACCTCGGCGCATGCTACGCCCTCGGGGAACTGCAGCGGGTGCTCCACGATCAGTGCCCTTCGCAGCGGCACCGTGAAGAGGACGCCGAGCACGCCGCCGAAGCCCGCGATGAGCGCCGTCTGCCAGTAGTCGAACTCCGCCCACCGGCCGAGGAGCACCAGCGCCGGCAGCGTGAAGATCACGCCGGCCGCGAGACTCTCTCCGGCCGATGCGCACGTCTGAACGATGTTGTTCTCGAGGATGTTGGAGCGCCTGAACAGCTTCAGCACTCCCATGGAGATCACGGCGGCCGGGATCGAGGCCGACACGGTCATCCCCGCGAAGAGTCCCAGATAGGCATTCGCTCCGGCGAGTACCACCGCCAGGATCACACCCAGTACTACAGCCTTGATCGTGATCTCCGGCAGACTCTGCGAGGCCGGGATGTAGGGGCCGCGGCTCACGCGCGCGGGAGGCTCGGCGATTGCCATGGAGAGGAGGTCCTCTTCAGGCGGTTGCCGCTGCGTGATCCTCGGGGCTCATGAACCGGAAAGCGGCGGCTGCGAC
>Ga0182738_1005518_pt1 | contig 13448 bp, 12 predicted proteins | sample eDN5th30CBELigMG_FD_128876 | JGI IMG/M metagenome (GOLD analysis project Ga0182738, IMG submission 128876) | Enriched Miracle-Growth compost microbial communities from Emeryville, California, USA - eDNA 5th pass 30_C BE-Lig MG (version 2)... ...
CAAACATTTTGCTGGTCTCAAGGAGTTGAATTTCTTTGTCTACATCTTGACAAAATTAAAAGATTAACGGTGTGTATTTATCATTGCTTTTTGTCTTTTCTATCTGCAGAGTTGTATGTGCATGACTAATATAAGATATGTTTTGTTGGAAGGTTAAACTTTCAGAAAAACTAGGGGAGCTAATTTATAATTAAATTAAACGTAAAAAAATGGAACTTCCTCCTTCTGTTTCCGTAAACCATGTAGCCATTCACGGTATATACGCAGATGCCGAATTTGAGAAATGCCGTGTAGCTCTCAAGTACTTGACCAGCTATAAGAAAGGCATCAAGACTGAGTCCAAGCTTTATTTTTCAATGGACTATGAGATTTTGATTGAAGATATGAAGAAGAATTCCAAGTTCCAAGACACTGCTATCATGCTTTTTAAGAGTTCCAGATCTCCTTTGATTGTTGTGAACCACAAATACGTGATCAATCCTTCCCATTTATACAAGCTGATGTTGGAAAATCACGACTATGAAGATAAATCCCCTATGTTTATCTACAAGAGACTCGCAGTGACTGAATATGCCAGATATTTCCAAGAAAACAAGCAATTTGAATATGTTTACATGGACTTTATCATTAATTTCGAAAGACATTCGATGCCCCAAAGAGTTGTCTTTGCTTTGGATATCCAAAATGCCCCAAAGACTTGCCAGAACTTCATTGAGCTGATCAAGGGTACTCACACTGGTCCTGATGGACAGAAATTGCACTATAAAGATACACTGATTCACAAGGTGTGGAGAAATGGGTTCATCCAAGGAGGTGATGTGGAGCACCAGAAAGGAAAGGGTGGCCACAGTATTTATGGCAAATACTTTGAAGATGAGAATTATGTTTTGAAGCACGATATGCCTGGTTTGTTGGGTATGGCCAGCAATGGACTCAGACACACAAATAATTCTCAATTCTATGTGACTTTGATCCCCTTGCCTTCCTATGATAATAAATTTGTTGTCTTTGGTAGAGTCGTTGAAGGATTCAGAGTCATCAAATTAATCAATAAACTCACATCCTACGGAACTAAGCCTCAATATGAAATTAGAGTTCACGATTGTGGCATGTACCATTATAATCTCAAAAAAGCTGAAGTTAAAAAGAAGAAGAATAGAGGTTATTTTTATTAAATGAAGTAATGGCTTTTGGTGATAGTAATAATACATAATTAACTCAAAAAACTATCTTTATTTTTTGTTCATAGATTCGTAATTTTGATAATAAATATGTGCATGCATTTATGAGAACTTGAAATTGATAGTTAATACAATGAAAGTGAATTAAGATAAATTAGACTGTTAAAATTTCCAAAAAAATTTTTAAATGTCAGAACCAGGTTTAACAAGAAAAAGGCCAAACACCCAAAATATCCAGAGTAACAGAGTTTTAAATTCATTCATCTCATCTGTCTAGTGGTGGAGCATGAAAGGCCAAGGTCTCCAATAACTGAACATGAGCAATCTCAAATTCATGGAAGAGAATTAGATGAAACTAATAAATTATTGAATCAAAATCAGCTTGCTTCCAAGCCAGTATCACATGGCCAAAGTGCTGGAGGAGGAGTTGGAAATCATGCGACTTATTTGAAGGATAATTTTGTGTGGTCAAGTTTTCCTCTTGGTGAAAGGGCAGGATTAGGAATGAAGAATTTTGCTCTTTGTAGAAATCAAACAACTTTTGTTGATTATATTGATCTCTCGAAGCCGACAGTCGTTCAATCTGAAATTGACAAGCTTAGAGATCAAGCAGTGAGAATAAATATTCTGGAGACATCACAATTAGAGCTGGACAGATATGTGATTCACCCTTTTGTAAAGATGCATATTGTGGATATTCACACTGGTCGCTACGTGTCAAAGAGTGGCACCAAATGCGTCGTAGGACTCAATGAAGCAATGACTGTGACCACAGGACACAAGAATTTTGCCGAATCAGGAATCGATTTCATTCCTCCCTTTGCTACAAACTGCTGTGATCTCAGGCTCGAAGGTATCGCCAGAGCGAGATGGAATTATAGTATAGTATTGAATGAAGAGGCGTCATATTTATATGATCCAAAACATATCATCTTGTTTGAAATTCTTGATTTCAGTAAAGATCTTTTGAAACAGAATTCAAACAAGTTGGATTCAAATCATCATTACAGAATTGCTTGGGGGTATCTAAGATTGGCAGGCTTAGCAAAAAATCATATTGGGTTGTCAAAAATCCAACTATTCAAGTATAAGTTTGACCCGTCAGTCACTGCTGTCCAAAATCTTCAAAAAAATTACAAACGTGTTCCTTTCGTTTATTTCGATTTTATCTGGCCCAACAAGGTAGAAGTTTTGAAGAATGATTTATTGATCTAATTGTACAGACAAATTATGAAGGATATTTGAATGTTCAAGTAAATGGAATAATGAAACCTCCACTGACAAGAGTTCAAAGAACGTCTAAAAGTATTTTCGAAGTTGAGGAAGATGATAGAAGTTTCAACTTTAGCACTGGATTTAAAAAAAAAATTGCCTCGTAACTAATATTTTGTGAAAAGGATAGAGTGTAATAATATTTCCTAGACAAAATGAAGATTTGGATGATCCAGAATTTGTAAAGAAACAGAGAATATTATTGAAGAGAAAGAGATTTAATGATGATGAGTGCAGAATTCCAACTCATGTATTGTTTAGATTTCAAAGCGCACCTTTGGGATGCTTCAGACTTGCATTTTCTCCAAACGGAAAATATCTTGCTGCTGCCTGCACATATGAGAATTCAAAGACTGTGATCAAGATATTTAATGTAGAAGACGGGGATTTGAAATATACCCTGAAAGGACATAAGAATATTATCCATGATTTGAATTGGCATCCAACAAATAAATATTTGGTGAGTTGCTCGAGTGACTTTTCAGTCAAAGTATGGAGGATTCCAGAAGTTGAAATTAATGAAATCGACGAAGAAGAAAGTGAAAGACAGCTGTTTGTCTGCGAACTCCTGCATCCTGCTTATGTGTACTCTGCTAAATTCTACCGTGATAGAGATCCTAATTGTCTCATTATTGCAACTGGTTGCTTTGATGCAAAAGTCAGAGTTTGGAGAGTTGACTTGGAAAACGAAGTCTTTTACAGAAGCGGTAATGAGGATTTTTTGAATGAGTGGAGTAATTAATTTCTTTCGTAGATTTGATATCTGAGGATGTTTTGACAATTGGTATGAGAGGATTAGAAGCTGAGAATTTATTGGAGCATAGACATCCAAATATTCTCAAGTTTGATGAAGAAGGTCGTTTATATATCGGTGATTCACTGGGAAGCATCCATGTTTGGGATGTTCACGTGAAATATAACAAGGTTTCAGTTTCAAAGTTGAAAGAATTGAGTCATACTGAATTGAATGGAGATGCAATTAATACGTTAAATCTCCTTCCATACGAAAAGAAGAGGTTATTGGTCCATTCTAGAGACAATTGTATCAGAAGTATCGATTATGGAAATCCTTCTGGATTGAGAGTAGAGAAACCATGATTTTTAGTTATAAATATTTTCTTAGATACTGGGAAGATTTTTTGGATCGAAATCTGCCAAGATTGCAATTAGAAGTGTTGTGAGCCCTGATGGACAAAATGTTCTTTCTGGGTCAGAAGACGGAAAATTGTACTTGTGGGATTTCCATACAAATGAGCCTTATAACACTGATCATCTTGGTCTTTCAATTGTCGGACCAGCAACAGATGTCGATTGGAACCAAGGATATCATATGTTTGCGGTCAGTGGATTTGGTGATGAATATCCAATTTTGGTGTTTGCTTCAGAACTTGAAGAAGGAACTGATCTCCACAGAGTTTTAGGAAAAATGAAAGATATGGAAGAAACATCAATGAGATCTGAACATATTGATCATAGTCAGACTGAATTAACTAGAAAGCGAATTGTAAAAAGATTTTTTGAGAATTATTTGCTAAAAGTGAAATAGGATCGAGATGATAGAGATGAAGGAACAAGAGGAGAGAATTTAAGATCACCAAGCCAATCAGGAAAGAAAAGAACATTTGGATCTTAATATTGTTTGTAAAATTCTATTTTTCTATTTTTATACTGAATAAATATTTTTTGTATCCAATTGAAATATAGCAGAGGAATATTTTCTTATTATGAGAAATTATTTTATAGAAACTCGAAAATGATGTCAAGAGGGATATGGGAATTTAATATGTAAGAATTTATATCTGGACATTACTCTATGATAAATTTAAAGTTTTTTTTATAAATCGAGGTTAATTCCAACAAATATTGCGAATTATAATTGAAAGCATCTTGGTCTTGATCAAAATGCCAGAAGAGTTTACAATGTGGAGTAACTTGGCAAATGGGATCCTTGCCTTTTCATGTTCTACAAGAGGTTCCGATGGGGAAACTGTGCCAGTCAAAGTGTTTACATGTGCGGGGTAATAAAAATAATTCTCTATGTAAATCAATGGAAATAGACTTAAATTGTCTTTGGTGTTCGCAATCATTTTTCTTTTTGCAAATCTCTATCAAATTGTAATCTACTACACCAATCACCGGAAGAAACTATGGAAAACAAGACAGAGAATCGTATATTTGAACATCGCATACATTATTTGTAAAATTTCAACGGGATTCGAGAATATTAACTGCTTAGGCTCAACAATCTGTCTATCAATTGTGAGTGTGCTGGGAATGTTCCACCTTATGTTCTTTTTCCAGCAAGCGTTATTTTTGCAAGTTCTGGCATACTTGATAAAAAAGATTGAGAAGCTAACAATGGGAAATTTTATCGATCTGTAATTTTTATGGTTTGCTGTTGCTTGATAATATTTTAGAGCCAAAAAGGCTATCTACGTCTTGATCGTTTTATTGTTTGCTTGTCTCGGACTTTGCCTTACAACTAAACTACCCAAACTTAATCGTACTTGTCCAGGAATGCTTGAGACACATGGCGTAAGTGTAAAAACCTTTGTGCTGTCAATTATGATGGGCCTGTATGTGTTTGGAAGTAAGCAATCTTTCTTGAGATAGTGAAAAAATTTTTTAGCTTTTGTTTTGACAAGACTGCTTGCGAGACAACATAAATCTTTATTTGATCAGACATCATTGAAAAAGAGAGACACCGAACTTTTGAAACTCAAGTAATGCGAGCATATTATATTTATCCGAAGTTCGAAGGTTTGCAATGATTATAATTGTGACGGCAGAAGCTGTGCAGCTTTTTATTTCAATTTATCACTTGACATTCCCCAACGAAACTGACGCATGTGGAACAATTCAAATTTCAGATTCTCCAGCTTTGGAAAGTCTCATAACCGTGGTTTACCGATTTATCGGGTATGCTATGCCTGTTTTTGTTATTTTATGGTTAATCTGGGTCAGAAAAGATCCAAACAGATCATTCAGCCAAGTAAGTAAAGATTTTTTATATGCATCCTAATGATTTCACTAAGCCATATGCTGATGATGAAGAAGATGCGAGCTATGCACGATTTGCATCAACATCAAGTTTGTCATTTTACAGTCGTTCTCCTACTAAATACACAATGTCAGAATCGTTTTTGACCCAATATGGCATTAAACGTAGTGTCACTAAATCTGGCATCAATAATTAACTCCTTAATAATTTACATATTTATTTTATTACCTACATTTCGAGAGATATGGCGATAAATGACAACAAAATGGTATGTTTGGGATTTTTTTAACTTTGCATTCCAAAAGCACCTTATTGTAACCGCTGTAATTTCCTTAATAAAATTCTTTTTTGCAATTCAACTCTAATCAAATAAAATATATCTAAAAAATGGCAACCGAAAAAACCCAAACTCTTAGCGCACTTAGAACCAAGATTCTCAGCGAAAGTTTACGCAGTGAAGGAAGGTAAATCCTTGAGTACGAGACATATTTTAATTGCCAAAGAAATCGTTTCGGTTTATTCAGTTACCCACCTGCAGGAGTTGCTGGAGATGGCGAGTATGTCTTCAACAAATGTAACACAAAATCATGAAGAAACCTAAATTGAATAGCAAAAAAACTCGGAGCTGATGGCAAGCCAATCACTCAACCCCGTGGTCTCTATTCTGGACCCGGGAGATCCGGCAAGTCCGAATCCTCATACTTCTCCAAGTCTGGTTATGTAACAATCGGTAATAAATTTGAGATGGCTTTTGAGCTCAATGAATATAAAGGCGACAAGTATATTGACCCTGCCAGCATTGAGAGGCAATATCAAAACTCTAAAAAACAAAAGAATACTCATGAAAATGAATGGAAACCCGCTGATGGAACCAAGTCAGAGTAATACCGATTTATCGACACTTGGAGCGCTATAATTTTCCCTTTAGTCCCTTTAAGGCCGTCTTCAAGCATATGGATGACCACCGTGAAACAAAGAAGAATTACAGAGGCCCAGATGGTAATTTTATTTTGGGTTGAATTGCAGAGATTAATAATTCATATAGGCAAGGTTATGACTGCTCCTCGAAATATCGTTGCCCACTTCCCCAAGGAAGGTCACGGAAGCTCTACTGTTGGACATTTGTTAAGCAAAACAGCAAAACATATGCCTGACCCTTATGAAAGAAAAAGAGAAATGGAAGCTGTAAGGAAATTGATTGAATATTTTTTCTAAGGAATCCAATAACAGAAAGAAAGAATTGAGAACAAAAAGAAATTACAAGAGCAACCTTTCAGAAGCACTTCTCATGGAGGTGAAAACTTCACCACCGTCAAACAAACCTTTGGAAAAGATGCTAAAGTTCTTCCATATGTAGAGGATTTTATGGGATGGGAAAATCTCTAATTGATAAATTTTAGGTTCCTCCAAAGCCATTGAAAGAAGCCTCCAAGACTCATCACGAACAAGCTTTCAAGCCCTCGAATCCTTCCAAACAAGTAAAGTTTATTGATTAGAGTAAGATTCTAAAGCTCAATAAAGGGATACAATAAAACAATTAATAAATTCCCTGAGTATAAGCCTGATCCCATCAGACAAGCCGTCAGACAATTCGAAGATCCTTCTAAGAAGAAAGAAGCCTTCAGGTACTTTAGGAATAACTCAAAATTTTAATCTCTTGATAGACCAAATAATACTGCGTTTAATGAAAGACCAACTCCTTCTGTTTCTTTGAACAAGTTGAATCTTAAGAATGAAATGATCAGAATTTCTGGAAGTGCTGGTCTCATTTAAAGATATAAGATAGATAAATAAATAACATTCTTTGTCATTTTTTAAGGATATGATTTTTTTTTGGTAAGCTGAAGTCGGTTTATACGTATGTGCGTACGTAATGTTTCATTTAATTTATGAAGATACACACGATGCAAAATAGTACTTTTTGTTTTTTATTGAGACGTAACTTTTGAAACAAGTTTATCAAGACTTGTGCAGAAATGATTAATACCCTCTGTCCAAGTGTTATATTCATCAAATTCTAAGTGGAATGGGTTAGAGGTTTGGACTGAGAAAATTTTTACCTTGAGTGAAATCAATAAAACCTGAAACTTGGTCAATAGTAGCGGTCAATCTCTTTTCATTAATCATACTATGAATAATTTTTTCACACTAAGATAGATTAAATTGGGATCTCTCAATACAATAATTTTACAGGGTATTTGGAGATGTCGAGCATTTTGGAAAGAGTGTCGAAAGAGATGGTTTCGTAAAGTTTGGAGATGGCGACAATATTATGTTCAATAACGGCCTTATCAAGGACAGTAAAATCGTCTTGTAATTTGGCCTTTTGATGTTTCTTGAGACTTTCAGCAAATTTATCCTTTTCTTTCTTTGTAATAATTCTGTCAACGTACCTGTGAAAGAAAATGTGAATAGATATTCTTTTAGGAAATTATCTCTTACATGTTGTAGAAGATATCGAAATGCTCACTTCTTCTGGATCTTTCATCTTTATACAAACCAGCCAAAATTCTGGATCTTTGAGGACCAGCAGCACCGAGAATGGCACAAACAATTGAACAATCCAACAAATACATTAAATTTGACTCATCCTTTTTGAGAAAAATAGGTTAATCTCTCTTTGTATTAAAAAAATTAATCTTACAATGCCAGGTTGTAAAGAGAGCCAATGGTATTTAGAGGCAGATTGAAGGAATTTTCTAGCGTGATCTAAACTTCTAGCGAAGCAGACTTCGAATCTCAATTGCATTTCTCTGTTATCAGTTTTTTCAACAAGTTGAGAGCATTTTCTGACATATGACTCAGCTGAAGTGGAATCATCATATTCGAAGTAGAATTCAGCGATCTTGATGTAATTTTCGAGTTTTTCCATATCAGTATATTTCCTATTCGAAATTTAGAATATGGGTGGGGTCAATTGGTCTTACAAATTTTGAGATTCAAAGTTGACTTCAGAAAGAATACGGGCAGCAGAGTAAAAGTCAGATTGAGCAGAAAAGACATCAGCCATGGTTTCTTTAATTTTGGCGATCTTTGAAATTAGCTTAGTGCGAATCAGAGAAAATATACATGATATTCGAAATGGGATTTCTGTCCTATGCTCTTTAACAATTTTTGTCCAAAATCAATCATATCATCATTTGAGACGGATGCCAATTTGGTAAGAAGTGTGTCGAATAACTTTTTGGCATTAATGATATTTTGTTCATTGGAAGCCACTAAGAAGAGATTTGTGAGTTGTTCTAAGACTATACAATGAGAATACCAGATTCAACGGCAGAGATGATGGTGTTGAAGTCTCTCTTAGCAATTAAAGCGTCGAGAGTTTCACTAACTTCGGTTCCTCTGATGAGATTATCCATTTGACAATAAAATAATATAAAATTAATATTAGTCAATTGTAAATTTTTGTTATAGTCTGATCTCAAAGAGCAGATTCTTTTTGTTTCCAAATTATTAACTTAATTGTTCGAACTCAGGGATTTGAGCTAGTATTTTAGATTTTACCAATTTGACATGTCTGAGGTAATCATAATTTTCCATAAATTTTTTTAGGAAGAATAAAAAGAATCAAATCATAGATTATAAGGGGATACAAAAAAAAATTTATCTAAGAAGAAGAAGAAGAAGACAAGAATTTTTCTTCATAAGATTTTTTGGTGATTTTAAAGATTTTTTCCGAGGTCTTTGGTCCAGTGTTGAGAATCATAGAAGCAAAGAGACTATCTGTTTTAGTGATTGTATTGTCACCGATTGTCTGGACAAGTAATCTATAAGGGTGATCATACTCGATTTTTCTGCCCTTATCAAGGACCAAAACCTTATCGTAGTTAGCAATGGTGGTTAATCTATGAGCAATAGTGAAGATAGTGCAATGACTAAATTTTTCTCTGATTTTTTCTTGAATAAAATCATCAGTGTGGATATCGACATTAGCAGTAGCTTCATCGAGAACAAGCATTTTTGACTTCTTCAAGATTGTTCTTGCGAGGCAGATTAATTGTTTTTGCCCAACCGAAAATACTGATGAAGCGCTGGTCATGTCTGTATCCAATCCATTTTCCAAGGCTTCAACGTGTGCCTTCAAATTGACATCTTCTAAAACTGTCCACAATTCTTGATCAGTGTAATGGCCAAGAGGGTCAAGATTTTTCTTGACTGTTCCAGAGAAGCAGAAAGGAACTTGAGGGATTATGGCGATATTGTCTCTGAGAAGATGAAGGCCCATATTTTGAGTATCTGCCTCATCAATCTTAATGTAGCTTGAGTCTGCATGATCACCACTTCTATCAATTTCGATCATTCTGAATAAAATTTGAATAATTGTCGATTTTCCTGCTCCTGTTCTTCCAATGCAGCCAATTTTCTCACCAGGCTTCGCATGAAGGGTCAAGTCTTTGAGAACAAAGTCTAATTCAGGTCGGTACTTCATATAAACTTTGTTGAAATCAATTTGTCCGTGCTGAGGCCAGCCTGACTTTTTGATAGCTTGATCTTGTGGAAGGGTAAGTTGAGCTTCAGGTTGGATTTCACAGTAGGCTTGGACTCTTGCAGAGGAAGACATGAGGATGTGAGCTTGGAGTAACTGTCTTAAAGCGAATTGGATGGCACCCGTGACACTGATAATGAGCATCAAAGCAAAAGCAGCCAATCCTGGATCTCCTCCGAGAGCTGTGACGATATAAGTGTTACCAGTTGCTGCAATAGTGTAAAAGACGTCAACGTAAATGGCAAAGAATCTGGATGCTGTAATGTAGCCAACACTTCCTTGAGTGTTATTATTGACATAATTTCTGAATTTTTCGGTAATGGTTTGAACTTGTTTATATGATCTGATAACAATAAGTCCTGACAAAGTTGATGAGAACTGACTAGAAAGAGGGCTTCTACTCACAAGTTCATAGCTTCGAGATTGCTCGATTGCTGGATAGCAAAGTTTGATTAAAAGGGCAATGGTGACCAAAGCTGCAGCAACTGGGAGCAATGTCCAAGGTTTCATAATGACTAATGCAAGGACAAGACTGAGGATAATGGCATTTTCATCTAAAGCATCAAGAGCAGAAGCAGCGAAAGATGAATCGAGAGTGCCGATATCATTTGAGAATCTATTGAGAATTCTTCCAAGAGGGTTCATATCAAAGAATGTGACGGGATTTCTGACCATACTGTCCAACATTTTATCATGATATCTTTTTGAGGTACGGATGGTGAGGTAGTTGTAGACAAAGTTTTGAATAAGATAGATGAATAAGATAAAGCCAGCAATACCGCCAGCGATAGCAAGTGATGTGTTTTGACTGAATTCTCCAGTGGCCCATGCAGCTAATATTCTTCCATATCCGACATTTGCAAATTGAGTTGTTAAGAATACAGCAAATAATCCGAAAACCACAAAGAAATTTCCCATTGTTTTCAAATATTTTCCGTATGTTTTGAATGTAACTCTTCCACTCGCTGCATCATCAGAATCATTTTTATTGGGGGTGGCGGGGGCAGTTTGTGTTGGCTGGTGTTGGGATTGAACTTCAGCGGCTGACATCTTTCTAAGAGGTGCTGCAACTGTCTTTGCATTTTCTTCTTCAGGTTGTTCTTCATCTTTATGATGATCAGGAGGGAAAACCTTATTGATATCAGCATACTTTTCTTTGAGATGTCTGTATGATCCATTTGCGACGATTTTGCCATCATCAATAATCATAATATTTTCCAAATCTTTGACAAAATGGATTTGGTGAGTAGCAAGAATAACTGTTTTGTCTCCAAGAAGGCCCTTGATGGCATCATTATAAAGACTTTTAGCGACTTTAGTGTCGACAGCACTCAAAGGATCGTCCAACAAGTAGATATCAGCATTTGAATAAACAGCTCTAGCCAAAGCTAATCTCGCTTTTTGGCCTCCTGAGAGATTGTTTCCTCTTTCTCCAACCTCTGAGAGATCACCATTAGGGAAGAGCTTCAAGTCGCTTTCAAGGTTACAGCATTTGATGACCTTTTGATAGAATTCAGCATCGTATGGTCTTCCAAAGAGAATACCTTCTCTGATGGTTCCAGCGAAGATGGTTGGCTCTTGTTCAACGTATGCAATAGTTCCGCGATATCTCAAGTCTCCGATTAAGGTTGGCATTTCTCCTGTTAAAGAAAGGAGAAGGGATGATTTTCCAGCTCCAACTTTTCCGACAAGAGCGTTAAGAGATCCTGTTTTAATGTTGATATTGATATCCACAAGAGTGAGTTTGCTTTCTTGTGTGGTAAGCTTTTCTTTTTCCAGAAGATCTCTTTTGGTTTCCTGGACTTGGATTACAGTTTCTGGCTCATCTTTTCCCCAAGAAGCAGAGAACTTGTTGAATTCGATAGCATTTTCTGAACTTAAAGGTTCAGCAAAAGAGATTTCACCAATTTCTGGGGCATCGATAATTTTGGCGAGCCTTTTAAGAAGAATATTCGCTTCTGCAAGAAAGACGATACCCTGTCCGACAAAGATAGCTGAGAACTTTCTCATAAACGTAAAGAGGAAATGAGTAGCAAAGACTTCAGGGGCTCTCAGAGTTCCACCAGTAACACTGTAGAGCATAAAGATGAGGAAAGTCGTGAGAGCATGAGTGCTATACGCAATACTTCTTCCGACACTATCAAACTTTTTGATGTATTTCAACAAAGCCAATTCTTCTCTTCTGACCTCCTTGACATTATCTTTGAAAATTAATTCCCAAGTGTACATTTTCAAGAGCCTGATGCCTTCAAGAAGCTCGCTAGTAATTTTGACTCTATTATCTGTGACGTGATTCAATTTTTCTCTTGGCTTGACAGAGAAACTCGTGATAAAGTGTTGGATAGGTAAAGTCAGGAGCATGAAGCCTATTCCCAAGAGAACTGTAAAGTTGAAGAAAATCCAAACAAGGGCTGTGCCTCCAATCAGGCCAACAACTCCTGTGATAAGGTGACTAAAGAACAAGCCACTGGTTTCAAAGATATTCAAATCATTTGCGACAATATTAATGATTTTTCCGAGAGAAATTTTATTTAAAGTATATACTGAAAGCTTGTTGACTTTTGAATACACCATGCTGATTAAAGCACCTCTAACATAAAGTGGGAGAGCGCACTTGAGCTGATACATGTGATGTTCAACATAGATTGAGAGGAACTGACTGATAGCGAGGATAGCGGCCCAAATATAAGCATAATAGGTTTCAATGTCATCATAGGTGACAGCATCAAGGAGTTTCTTGCAACAATAAGCGGAAAAGACTCTGAGGAAGATAAATGCTATTTCAAGGACATGGCAAATGATGATTTCCCACTTTGTAGCTTTGATAACAGCAATCGCAAAGTTAGTTTGGTTCTTAGGGCGATGTCGTTTCTGTTGTTCATAGTAATATGCGATCTTCTTCTCAAGGTTTTCTGCACGATATTCCCAGGCGAGACCAGGTAAGGTCTTTTCATCGAGAGACTTTCCTTTTTTGCTGAGCTTATAGGCTTTTAAGACTGTAGGAAGCTCAAATAAGAACAGAGCGAATGCAAGCCATCCACTTCGTTGAGAAGGTGTTTTGTAATTCGGATTATTTCTGTCCTTCTCTGGCCTTAATGGGGTTTCATTAACTAACTCAAGCTCTACTTTGTCTTGGTTGGACATTTGTACGAGAATAAATAATGTTTTATAAAATACTTTGAGTTACGATTGCATTTAAATCAATAATAATGGTACTTTCTGGAATCTCGAATCTCGAATTTCTGCGCCGTAAAAAATATCTATCATCAAATCTGCTACTAAAGTTAAAAAATTAATTAAACGACCTTGATTGTGGAAGATATAGGTTTATTGATTGATTTTAAAGTCTTTCAATGGTGTCATGGTTGGAAATCTAAGCTAACGGGTGAAGTTTTGTGATGAGTGAAAAGTTTGAATTTTACATTGAGATGTTTGATTGAAGAAATTTACCATTTATTAAATTTTAACAAGAAGATGTTTTAATCTTAGGCAAGAAATAAACTTA
>Ga0182738_1005519_pt1 | contig 13447 bp, 7 predicted proteins | sample eDN5th30CBELigMG_FD_128876 | JGI IMG/M metagenome (GOLD analysis project Ga0182738, IMG submission 128876) | Enriched Miracle-Growth compost microbial communities from Emeryville, California, USA - eDNA 5th pass 30_C BE-Lig MG (version 2)... ...
CCATATCGGCGTGCAGCGCCTTCGGGCACTATCGTGCCCAGGGCCTGGGTGGAAAGGTTCAGGGCGGCAAAGGCAAGGCCCCAGATCAGCCGCAGCGGCAGCAGCAGCCAGAAGCCCGACAGCGCCGCGCAGCCCAGCGAACACAGCGCTGCCGCGCCGACCGCGCACAGGCAGGCGGGGCGGTCGCCATAACGGGCATAATTGCGCGCCACCCACCCATAACCCACGATGCGCACCAGCCGATTCGCCGCCAGCAGCACCCCGGCCTCGGCCAGCGTCACCCCAAAGGTGTCGTGATACATGGGCAGGAGCAGATAGAGCAGTACGTCGACGGGCAGCGACAGCCCCAACGACAATGCAGAGTTGCGGGCATCCCGGTCAGCGACGGCAGTTGAGGTCATGATGAGCACGGTTGGCGAATATGACATGTGAAGAACTCCGGCCTTGGGGCCGGAGCTTCTCCGCCACAATGCAGGGGCGCCTTTGGCGACGCATTGATATGGCCTCGCTTGACCTCGCCGTGAACGGCGAGGCTTGCGCTTTGGCGCGTGGTCATATTCATAAGCCAGCCATGATACACCGCCCTGGGTATCACATTCCGCGCAGAAGGCGCCCGCATGTTGAACTCGCCGCCATTGATCTTCACATGACCAAATACGGTGGGGCTTGACGTAATAGGCTAGAAGATGTTGCCGAAGCATTGTGGCTAACCGGCTAGCATATCGGCAGCCGCCTGTAGCCCATTGAGGATGCTGTCAGCGACAGGCTGGGGAAATCGCTCGGGTAGCAGCGCACGAACTGTGCGTACGACTTCCGGCGTCTGAGCCACCATTACATCAAGTATCGCCTCGGCCCCACGGCCATCCGGCGCTACGACACCATGCTCCGTGCCTACGGCCAACCAGCGCCGACGCACAATGTCTCGCATGACCCAATGCGTGTTCTTCGAGCGCACGGCCATCGCCATCTTTGCCTTGAATGGAGATAACTGATTCGCTCCTGTACCTATAAGCGGGTAGGCGGAAAGCACGTCGTACAGTGGCGCGAGTTCATAGGTTCCACCAGGGCACAGGAAAATACTGAAGTTCTTCGCATGGCCGTCAGTGGCTCGAAGCATCCAAAAAAGGACCTGGGCCTGGAAGAACGTGCGCCGATCACGATCAGGATCTCTGGACGTTGCCAGCAGCTTCATGACATCGCGCATCCCAGGGCCTCCGTCAGACTCGTACTTCATATGCGGCGGAGTTCCCGTTGCCTGGCACATGTCTTCCTGCGGCAGCCGGAGGAGCCATCTCTTGCCTTCTTCGCTTTCCCACCACAGGCGGTCGAAGCGCTCGACCGCAAGCACCTTCATATCCTCAAACTGAAGAACTTGCGTGCTCGCCACTGGCAGTCCGTATGCGTGCAGAATCCGGGAACACAGCCATTCGTTTTCAACCGACTCGCTCATATCAAGCCTGAGATTGCCGACCAGACCCAGAGGCAGTTTGAAGATATGCGTAGTTGGCGTCGCCCCATAGGGCAGACACCACCGGCCATTGAACCACAACAGTGCGGTCTTTTCCTGCGCGCCTGCGATGGAAATCCGAAAGTCAGCCCCATCACTGTCTCGGCCCGCCAGCGATGCCGGCGCCAAGGCATTGCGTATCACTTGAGCCACCTCGGCATCGTTCAACGGTGTCGCCTTTACCTCGCGAACGCCCTCAGGCGGAGCGTTGTCAGGGAGTATTTGCAGCCCACCCACGCAATCTCGTCCTACCTCTGCCAGCAGCGCAAACGCATCCGTCGAACCCGCCTGAAAACGGCGCGCGACACGTTCGCGGATATCTTTGCTGTCAGGAAGCAGATTTTCGAAGTAGGCACGCACGGCATCGCCACGATGCGGTTGATTGCCCGGCATAAAAGGGAGTGATAGTGACAGCGGCCGGCCTTGCCTGGAGGCCACCCAGCCGTTGTCGTATTGCAATGTCTCACCAACGTGGGGCCGCACGCTCCAGGTGCCGACAAAGACGCCGTTCATCCAGAGGTACAAAGTCTGCGTACGAGAGCGTCGTCCCATGGCTCACCAATTCGGGGCTGTAAACGATTTTGGGGTGGGGGAATCGCCACCCTGACGCAGTACCAGCTCCACACCCAGGATGCTCAACAACGCCAGCAACCTGTCGGCACTGACTTTTTCGGCATTGCGCTCCAAGGCGGAGAGCGTCTGTTGCGTAATGCCCAGGCGCATTGCCGCGGCGGACTGGGTCAGGCCAGCCTGCTTACGAAACGCTTGCAACAATACCGGAAGCTGCTCTGCGGTACGAATAGTGAAATCGGCCATACAAACCTCATACTGTATTTTGCATTTACATACTATAGTCTGTAAATCTCAAATACAATATAAGAGCTGTAAAACAAAAATACAAACTAAAGACTGTAAACTCAATTTACAAACCATAATTTGTAAAACCACCAGTCCGCGCCGCAGATTTCTATGGCCAAGGGCCCCCGGCGTCGTAGCGATAACAGATGGCGCAAAAAAAGCCCATCTGAATGGGCTCTCTCTAAAATATGGTCGGGGTGACATGATTCGAACATGCGACTCCTGCGTCCCGAACGCAGTACTCTACCAGGCTGAGCTACACCCCGACGGCGGTGTGTCGCCGCCAGCAAGCGCTTGAAAACGCAGCCTGGCGACTTCGGGAACCTTCAGCGGTCTCGTTCGACCGCGAAGGAACAGAATTTTAGCAAAGTTTCCTGATGAACGGAAACGGGCAGGTCTGCCAGCGCCTGGCGCGCGATTTCCGCTTCAGCCACGGCGGCCTGGCGCGTATATGCCAGTGCGTCGGTCTGCTGGATGGCGCGGGCCACGGCGGTAAAGTCGCCGTCGCCGTTGCGAATGGCGTCCTGGATCAGCGTACGCTGTTCGGCCGTACCCACCTCCATGGTGCGGATCAGCGGCAGCGTCGGCTTGCCTTCGCGCAGGTCGTCGCCCACGCTCTTGCCCAGCACATCCACATTTCCGGAATAATCCAGCACGTCGTCGATCAGCTGGAAGGCCGTACCGATGTGGCGGCCGTATGCGGCGGCAGCGGCCTGCTGCTGCGCCGTGGCGCCGGCAACGATGGCCCCCACTTCCGCGGCAGCCTCGAAAAGCTTGGCGGTCTTGTAGCGCACCACCTGCAGGTAACGATCAAGCGACACGTCTGGATCGTGGACGTTGAGCAGCTGCAGCACCTCGCCTTCCGCAATGACAGTGGTCGCCGCCGACAGGACGGTCATGGCCGGCATGGAATTGGATTCCACCATCATCTCGAACGAGCGGGAATAGAGGTAGTCGCCCACCAGGACGCTGGCGGCATTGCCAAACATCGCATTGGCAGTGCTGCGGCCGCGCCGCATGTCGGATTCGTCGACCACATCGTCATGCAGCAGCGTGGCGGTGTGGATGAACTCCACCACCGCAGCCAGCAAGTGATGCGTGCTCCCCTGATACCCCAGGGCCCTGGCGACCAGCAGCACCAATGCCGGACGCATGCGTTTGCCGCCCGCGCTGACGATATATTCGCCTATGGTGCGGATCAGGACGACATCGGAATTGAGGCGCGCGCGAATCACCGCGTCGACAGCCTTCATGTCGTCTGAAATGGGGGAAATTATCTCGGATAGACTCAACACGTGTTCCGGCTCAAGATTTACAGTGGTCGGATCCCTTGCGGATCAAGGCTAGGATTATACGTGACGCGCCCGCGGGCCGCTGTGGCGGGGCGAGTTGGGGGCTGGAAGGCGTGCTTGGCGATTTGCGCGATAATAACGGCTTTTGCTGCTGCATCTTGACCGGAGACCCCGTTGACCACTCTTGACCTTGGCCCGCTCATTGCACGCGCCGAGCGTGTGCTGGCGCAACTCGAAGCCTGGCTGCCACCCGCGCCACCCAGCATAGACTGGACGGCGCATGCCTACAGATGGCGCAAGCGCGGCGCGCAAGGTTGGCTTGACGCGGTACGCAACATCTCCGTCATCCATCCCGAGGATCTTCAGCATATCGATCGCCAGAAAGACGTGATCGACCGCAACACGCGCCATTTCCTGAAGGGCAAGCCAGCCAACAATGTGCTCATGACAGGCGCCCGCGGCACTGGCAAGAGCTCCCTGGTCAAGGCCATGCTGGCCACCTACGGCGGCCAGGGCTTGCGCCTCATCGAGGTCGACAAGTCCGACATGGGCGACCTGGGCGATATCGTTGATCTGGTGAGTACCCGTCCCGAGCGCTACATCATCTTCTGCGACGACCTGTCCTTCGAGGAAGGCGAAGCCGGCTACAAGGCGCTCAAGTCGGTGCTGGACGGCTCGGTCACGGCTTCAGGCGACAATGTGCTGATCTACGCGACATCCAACCGCCGCCATCTCATGCCCGAATACATGAGCGAGAACCTGTCCGCCCAGCACCAGAGCGATGGCGAAATCCATCCCGGCGAAACGGTGGAGGAAAAGATCTCCCTGTCCGAGCGTTTCGGCATCTGGCTGTCGTTCTACCCTTTCCGCCAGGACGATTACCTGGACATTGTCTATTACTGGCTGCGCGAACTGGGCTGCAAGCCCGAAGACGTCGACGCCTCGCGTACCGAAGCATTGCAGTGGGCGCTGGAGCGTGGATCGCGCTCAGGCCGCGTGGCACGCCAGTTTGCCCGCGACTGGGCCGCGCGATACGCATAGGAAATCAAACCAGGACATGAGCAAACCCTTTGTGGAAGTGGCCGCCGGCATGATTCTGCGGCCGGACGGATCCCTCCTGCTGGCGCAGCGGCCTGCCGACAAGCCCTGGGCGGGCTGGTGGGAACTGCCTGGCGGCAAGATAGAGCCAGGCGAAAGTACCCTGCAGGCGCTGTCGCGCGAGCTTGAAGAAGAGCTGGACATCCGCGTTACGCAGGCCACGCCCTGGGTTACATACACCCACGAATACTCGGTGAACATCGTGCGCCTGGCATTTTGCCAGGTGACAGCCTGGGAAGGGGAACCCCGTGGCGTCGAAGGCCAGGCGCTGTCCTGGGTCGATCCTCATGCCGTGCCCTTGCCCGTCGAACCGCTGCTGCCGGCAACCTTCCCGCCCATGCGCTGGATACGGCTGCCCGATCGCTACCTCGTCACGCAGATAGGCAGCCTGGACAAGCTGCCAGCCTGTCTCGAAACTCTAAGGCAATCCCTGCAATCAGGCGTCAACCTGGTTCAGTTCAGGGAGCCTGGCGACGGTTGGCAGCAGGAACAGCTGCATAATGCGTTTCGCCAGATCCTGGCGTGTTGCCACGAATATGGCGCCCGCTGTCTCGTCAACAGCACGCACCCCGAAAGCTGGTGGCAAGAAGCCGACGGGGTGCACTTCCGGGCTGCGGATGCCCGCGCCAGGGCGGGGCTTGCTGCATCGGAACATGAGCCTGTTTTCCCTGATCCCGCCAGCTTGGCGGTCACTGATGCACCAAAAGGCGCGGACGGCAGGCAGGGGCGGCTTGTGGGGGTATCTGCGCACTGCGCACAGGACCTGGCGGCCGCGCGCGCGCTGGATGCGGATTTCGTGGTTCTGGGCCATGTGCTGGATACGCCCTCGCACCCCGGCATCGCAGGTATGGGCTGGGAGCGCTTTGCGGCGCTGGCGGCCCAGGCCGGCCTGCCCGTGTTCGCCATCGGCGGGCAGTCGCCCGCCACAATGGCACAGGCGCGGCGCCACGGCGCCCATGGCATCGCCGGCATACGAGGGATCGTCTAGGCTGCTTTACTCTGCCTGCCCCAACATGTTGACCCGGTAACTGCCGGTCCAGCCGCCCCCCAGCGCGGCGATCAGCTGTACGCTTGCGACCAGGCGGCTTGCCTGCATCTGCAGCGCGCTGCGCTCGGCGCTGAGGGCCGTGGTCTGTACCTGAACCACGCTCAGGTAATCGATCAGGCCCGCATCGTACTGGTTCTGCGTCAGCCTCAGCGTCGTGCGGGCGGCCTCCAGGGCCCTGTCCTGAGCAAGCTGCTCGCGAGCCAGCGCACTGAGGGCCACAAGATAGTCTTCGACCTCCCGCAGGGCGGTCAGCACGCTCTGGCGGTACGCCGCAGCCTGCGCATCATAGGCCGCACGCGCCTGTTCCACCTGGGCGCTGCGCGCGCCGCCATCGAATATCGTGAGTGCCAGCGCCGGCCCCAGCGACCAGAAGCGGGCAGGCGCAGTCAGCCATTGCGCGAACTCGCCGCTGCGAAACCCGCCCTGCGCGCTCAGGGTGAGGTCCGGGAACCATGCGGCCTGTGCCACGCCGATTTCCGCATTGGCCTGCGCCGCGCGCCGCTCGGCCGCCGCCACATCGGGCCGGCGCTGCAGCAGTTGAGCCGGCAGGCCAACCGGTATTTGCGGCACGGCAACCAGAACATGGGTCTCCGGCAGGCTGAAGCTCGCAGGCGGCACCCCGAGCAGCACCGCGATAGCGTGTTCCAGCTGCGCACGGTCAGACTGCGCCGCCTCGAGCTGCACACGCGCATTTTCCAGCTGAGTGCGCGCCGATTCGACATCGACCTGCCCCGCCACACCCGCATCGTAACGGTTCCGGGTCGTCGTCAGCGAACGGTCATAGGCCTGGACAGTCTGTTGCAACAGGCGAAGTTCGGCATCGGCTGCCCGCAAATTGAAGTACGTCTGCGCCAGGGTGGAAGCCATGCTCAGACGCACAGTGGCGACGTCCGCCGCGCTGGCCTGCAGGCCGGACTGGCTGGCTTCCACCGAACGACGCACTCTGCCCCACAGGTCGACCTCCCAGCTGACGCTGCCCGAAAGGCTGTACTGGTTGCCCACATTGCCGTCACCGGAGTAGCCGCTGCCCGACGAGCCGGAAGCGCTGCCGCTGCCCGAACCCGACCGGGTGACGGAGGCCGACGTGCCTATGGTCGGGAAGAATTCCGATCGCGACGATTTCAGCGCCGCCTGTGCCTGACGGTATTGCGCCTGCGCCTGGACGATGTCCAGATTGCCCGACATGAGCCGCTCCATCAGCGAAGACAGCACGGGATCGTCGTAAAGCGCCCACCAGTCGCCGCGCAGGGCCGAATCGTCCGGCCGCGCAAGCACCCAGCCGGCATTGATTGCCTTATTCTCGCCCGCGACCGCGGCTGCCCCATCCAGGGCCACACCGGTTTCCTTGTATGCCGCACCGACATCGAGCGCCGGACGCCGGTAATCCGGCCCCACTGCACAGGCCGACAGCAATGCACACAGAACAATGGGCGCCGCCAGACGCCATCGCGGCCTGGCCGCACAGATCTTGTTTTCCGGGTCTGTTCTCATTTCATCAACCATCCCATCTCCAGCTGAGGCGCCGCCCCTTGCGCGTCATCATGATGCCTCCGTCGCGGCCGAACCCTTCTGACGCTGCCAGCGCGATGCCCACAGGCGGAACCGGTCCAGATACAGGTAGACCACAGGCGTCGTATACAGCGTCAGCACCTGGCTGATGAGCAGCCCGCCAACAATCGTCAGGCCCAGCGGCCGGCGCATCTCGACGCCGGCGCCCGATGCCAATACCAGCGGCAGGGCTCCCAGGGCCGCCGAAAGCGTTGTCATCATGATGGGCCGGAACCGCACCAGGCAGGCCTGGTAAATAGCCTCGCGCGATGTCAGCCCCTCGCGCCGCTCGGCCAGCAGCGCGAAATCCACCATCATGATGGCGTTCTTCTTCACAATGCCAATCAACAGAAACACGCCTATCAGGGCGATAAGCGAAAACTCTTCCTTGAGCAGGATAAGCGCCAGCAGCGCGCCGATGCCTGCCGAGGGCAGCGTGGACAGAATGGTGATGGGGTGCACATAGCTTTCGTACAGCATGCCCAGGACGATATACATGGTGACTAGCGCCGCAAGAATGAGCCAGGGTTGCTGCGCCAGCGATTCCTGGAGCTCGCGCGCCGACCCCTGGAACCCGGCCTGAACCTGGTTGGTCGGCATGCCGGTGCGTGCGACCGCCTGTTCGATCGCGCGCGTGGCCTGCTCAAGCGAAACGCCAGGCGCCAGGCTGAATGAAATGGATTCCGACGCCAGCAGGCCTTCGTGACGCACGCTGAGCGGAGCGCTACCCATTTCGAAGCGCGTAAAGGCCGACAGCGGCACGCGATTGCCGTCCGCTGTCACCACCTCGACGCGCTTGAGCGACTCGGCATCCTGTGCATACTGGTCCGCCACCCCCATGACGACGTGATACTGATTGAGCGGCTGGTAGATGACAGATACCTGCCTGAGGCTGAAGGAATTGTTCAGGGTGGACGCAATCAGCGACATGTCCACCCCCAATCGGGTCGCCGCATCGCGGTCGATCACCAGCTCCACCCGGCGGCCTTTGTCCTCGATATCGGTTTCCACATCGACCAGTTCCGGCACCTCGAGCAATGCGCGCTGCACGCGCGGCAGCCAGGTCTTGATCACATCCAGGTCGCTGGCCATCAGGCCATAGCTGTAGCTGCCGCTGCCTCCCTGCGGCCCGCCCACGAAGATATCCTGCTGCGGCACCAAAGTCAGCCGCGCGCCCGGCACACCCATGAACTTTGGCCGCAGGCGATTGACAACATCCATCGCGCTGGCCTTGCGTTCGGCCTGCGGCCTGAGCTGGATCATGAGAAAAGAGGAATTGCTGCCCCCTCGCCCACCGGCAAAGCCCGCCACACTTTCTATGGCCGGGTCCTGCAGCAGGATGTCCCGAAAATGATCCAGCTTGGGCTTCATGGCGTGGAAGGATGTTCCCTGGTCCACCCGGAAAAACCCCAGCAGCTGGCCCGTATCCTGCTGCGGAAGAAAGCCCTTGGGCACGACCGCATACAGGTAAAGATTCAGGCCTATGGTGGCAGCCAGCAGCAGCATCATGAAGCGGCCGTGCGCAAGCGCCCAGTCCAGCGACCTTCTATAGCCTCGCCAGAAAAGATTGCCGAGGGCTTGGCACCAGCGCGCCACTGCCCGCGCCAACGCCCTTGCGCCATGCCATGCTCCTGCAACAACCCGGCGCAGCCCGCCTGCAGCAAGCCGGGCATTTGTCCGGCGCCCGTCTTGCCCGCCGGCAGCACCCGCCGGCAGCGCCTCCTGGCGCCGCAGCAGCCGGGCGCACATCATGGGCGTGACGGTAACAGACACCAGCAAGGACACGAGCACTGAAATAGACAGCGTGACAGCGAATTCCTTGAACATGCGCCCTATCATGCCTCCCATCAGCAACATGGGAATGAACACGGCCACCAGGGACAGGCTCATGGCCACCACGGTAAAGCCAACCTCGCGCACACCGCGTATGGCCGCGCGCAGCGGGCTGGCGCCCCGCTCGATATGGCGCATGATGTTCTCCAGCACCACAATGGCATCGTCGACCACAAAGCCCGTGGCGACAATCAGGGCCATCAGCGATACCGTGTTGAGCGTGTAACCGAACCACAGCATGAAGCTGAAAGTGGTCACCAGCGACGCCGGCACGGCGATGGCCGGCACCAGCGCGGCGCGCACATTGCGCAGAAACAGCAGCACAACCATCACCACCAGCGCGACAGCAATCAGCAGGGTGAGCTCAGCTTCGTGCAGCGAAGCCCGGATACTGGGCGTCCTGTCCTGTGCGACCGTAAGCGAGACATGCGCGGGCAACATGGATTCAAACGCCGGCAACTGCGCCCGTATGGCGTCGACTGTCTCGATGATGTTGGCATCGGCCTGCCTGCGCACCAGCAGCAGCACCGCCTCCCGGTCATTGAAGAAACCGACGTTGTTGGCGTTCTCGACCGAATCCTCCACCGTGGCGATATCCTGCAGCCGTATGGGCGAGCCGTCGCGCCAGGCCACGATCAGCGGTTTGTACTGCTCGGCGCGGGTCAGCTGCCCGCCCGAGCTGAGCTGCCAGTTGTACTGGCTGTTCTCCACCACGCCATTGGGCCGCATGGTATTGGCGTTTGCCAGCGCAGCGCGCACTTCATCCAGCGCAACACCGGCGTTGTTCAGCGCAAAAGGGTTGAGGCTCACGCGGATGGCCGGCAGTGAGCTGCCCCCGACCTCCACTTCGCCCACCCCAACCACCTGCGCAAGCTTTTGCGCCAGCACAGTCGAAGCCAGATCGTAAAGCTGCCCCTTGGTGGCGGTCGCGGATGTCAGCGCCAGCACCATGATAGGGGCGGAAGACGGGTTCACCTTGTGGTAGGTGGGGTTGTTGCGCAGGCTGGATGGCAGCATGGAACGCGCGGCATTGATGGCCGCCTGCACATCGCGTGCAGCGCTGTTGATGTCGCGGTCGAGGTCGAACATCAGCTGCACGCGGGTGGATCCCTCGGAGCTGCGCGAGCTCATTTCACTAAGCCCCGAGATGGCCCCCAGCGACTGTTCAAGCGGCGTGGCCACGCTCGATGCCATGGTTTCCGGGCTTGCGCCCGACATGCTGGCAGAGACCGAAATCATCGGGAAATCAATCTGCGGCAGGGGCGAAACCGGCAGAAATACCAGCGCCAGCCCGCCGGTCACCACCATGGCAAGGCACAGCAGCGTGGTCGCCACCGGACGCATGATGAACAGGGTGAAGAACCGCATCACACCGCCCCGTCGTCAGCCATGTATGGCTGCTGCCCTCCGCGCAGGCGGCGCGACAGGCGTTCGAACATCAGGTAGATGACCGGCGTCGTGAACAGCGTGAGCACCTGGCTGCACAGTAGCCCGCCCACCATGACCAGGCCCAGCGGCTGACGCATTTCCGCGCCCGAACCCGATGCAAACATCAGCGGTATCGCACTGAACAGCGCCGCCAGCGTGGTCATCAGGATAGGCCGGAAGCGCAGCAGCGCCGCTTCCCGTATGGCATCCAGTGGCGCCAGCCCGCGCGCGCGCTCGGCATCGAGCGCGAAATCGATCATCATGATCGCATTCTTCTTGACGATGCCGATCAGCAGGATGATGCCTATCACCCCTATCATGTCCAGATCCGAGCCGCTGAGCAACAGGGCCAGCAGCGCGCCAATGGCCGCCGACGGCAAGGTGGAGAGGATGGTTACGGGATGGATATAGCTTTCATACAGCACGCCCAGCACGATGTACATGGTGGCCACCGCGGCCAGCAGCAGCCAGAGTGTGCTCGACATGGAAAGCTGGAAGGCGCGCGCCGCCCCCTGGAACCTCAGGTCCAGAGATGCCGGCATGCCTATCGCAGTCTGGGCGGCCCGCACGGCTTCCACTGCATCGGACAGCGCCACGCCGGGCGCAAGGTTGAAGGCAATCGTGGTTGCCGGAAACTGCCCCAGGCGCTCGACCGCCAGCAGCGTGCTGCGTTCTTCTATATGCGCCAGGCTGCTGATGGGCACCGGCGCGCCTTCTGAGGTGGCGACATAGATATGGTCAAGCGCCTGCGGATCCTGGCGGAACTGGGGTGCCACCTCAAGCACGACGCGGTATTGCGCTGACTGGGTGAAGATCGTCGAAATCAGCCGCTGCCCGAACGCGTCGTACAGCGCATCGTCAATCGCCGCATTGCTGATCCCCAGCCGCGCCGCCGCGTCCCGGTCTATCACCAGCGAGGTCTGCAAGCCCCTGTTCTGCAGATTGTCGACGACCTCGCTCAGCTCGGGGATGTCGCGCAGCGCCTGCACCAGCCTGGGTGTCCATTCGGACAGCAGCGCCGTATCGGGGTCCGACAATGTCATCTGGTACTGGGCGCGGGCGATGCGGTCTTCGACGGTAAGGTCCTGCACCGGCTGCATGAAAACCTGGATTCCCGCCAGGGACCGCAAGGCGCCGTCGAGCCGCTCGATGATTTCGGCTGCCGAGGCATCCCGCTCGCCCAGCGGCTTGAGCGCAATCTGCATGCTGCCGGTATTGAGCGTGGCATTGTTTCCATCTATGCCTATGAATGAGGACACTGCCTCGACGTCAGGATCTTTCAGTATGCGTTCCACTGCCTCCGACTGCCGTCTGGCCATGGAGGTGAACGACACGGTCTGCGGCCCCTGGCTGATGGCCTGGATAAGGCCTGTGTCCTGCTGTGGAAAAAAACCCTTGGGCACCACCATGTAAAGCAGCACTGTCAATGCCAGCGTACCCAATGCCACGAGCAGCGTCAGGCGCTGATGGCCCAGCACCCAGCCAAGGCCTCGGTCATAGGCCTGGATCAGCCTCTCCATCCATCCGGCCAGCGTGGCCTGCAAACGCCCGCCCTGCTGCTGCGACTCGGGCCGCAGCAGGCGCGCGCACATCATGGGCGTGAGCGTGAGGGAAATCAGCAAGGAGAGCAGGATGGCCACTGCCAGCGTAATGGCAAATTCGCGGAAAAGGCGGCCAATGACATCGCTCATGAACAGCAGCGGGATCAGTACGGCAATCAGGGACAGCGTCAGCGAGACCAGCGTGAAGCCTATCTGCTTCGCCCCCTTGAGCGAGGCCTTGAGCGCTGTTTCGCCGCGCTCGATGTAGCGCGCGATATTCTCGATCATGACGATGGCGTCATCCACCACAAAGCCCGTGGCAATCGTCAATGCCATCAGCGTGAGGTTGTTGATGCTGAACCCCATCAGATACATGATGCCAAAGGTGCCCACCAGGGAAAGAGGCACCACCACACTGGGGATCAGCGTTGCCGTCCAGCTGCGCAGGAAAGCAAAGGTCACCAGCACCACAAGTACGACAGCCAGGAACATTTCGCGCTGGACATGGGAAATGGAATCGCGGATGGTCTGCGTGCGGTCTGTCGCCACTGCGACATCCACCCCCACTGGCAGCGCCTCGCGCAGCGAGGGCAGCAGCGTCTTGACCCTGTCCACCACATCAATCACATTGGCGCCGGGCTGGCGCTGTATGTTCAGCAGGATGGCGGGCGTCGTGCCCATCCAGGCCGCCTGACGTATGTTCTCGGCATCCTGCCGTGCATCGGCGACGTCCTTCAGCCGCAGCGGCGCGCCGTTCTCGTAGGCGATGATCAGGTTCTCATAATCTTCTTTCGAGCGCAGCTGGTCATTGGCATTGATAGTGGTTGACCGCTGCGGCCCGTCCAGGTTGCCTTTGGGCTGGTTGACGTTGGCGCCCGTGATGGCCGTGCGCAGGCTTGCCAGCGTCAGGCCGTGAGACGCCAGCGCCTGGGGGTTGGCCTGAATACGCACGGCGGGCCGCTGCCCGCCTGCGACGCTGACCAGCCCCACGCCCGTGATCTGTGACAGCTTCTGCGCCACGCGGATATCGATCAGGTCGCGCACCTCGTGCAGCGGCAAGGTAGGCGACGTCACCGCCAGGCTGATGACCGCGGTGTCGGCGGGATTGACTTTGTTGTAGATGGGCGGCGCGGGCAAATCGCCGGGCAGCAGGTTGGAAGCGGCGTTGATGGCGGCCTGCACCTCCTGCTCGGCGACATCCAGGGGCAAGTCCAGATCGAACTGCAGGGTGATGAGCGAAGCGCCGCCGGAACTCGATGATGTCATCTGTGTCAGGCCGGGCATCTGCCCGAGC
>Ga0182738_1005520_pt1 | contig 13446 bp, 14 predicted proteins | sample eDN5th30CBELigMG_FD_128876 | JGI IMG/M metagenome (GOLD analysis project Ga0182738, IMG submission 128876) | Enriched Miracle-Growth compost microbial communities from Emeryville, California, USA - eDNA 5th pass 30_C BE-Lig MG (version 2)... ...
TTCCGAGTGGTGAGCGTACGGAATTTCAAGTAAATGGCGAACAATTTGGCATGCTGATAGAAGGAGATAACGGGGAACTGCAATATCAAGGAACAAGATATCTAGGCTTTACTAGAAATGAGCCCATAGGAGAACAAACACAATGAGCTATTCTTTGCATAAGATGACCGAAGAAGTGGCGAGGGAGATCCTTAGCTGGACATATTTGCCGCCATATGACCTATATAATAGTGAAGTAACAGAGGAAGCATTACAGGAGTTTGCGGAAAATCCGTACTATGCCCTTTATAAGGACGGAGCATTAGTTGGATTTTATTGCACAGGCTATGCAGCGCAAGTTCCAATCGGCTATTTTTTTCATGCATATCCAGAGGGGTACCTGGATATTGGCCTAGGTATGCGCCCAGACTTAACAGGGAGAGGACAGGGAACTGCCTTTCTCCAATTTATTATCGCTTCCATCGAGACAACTCAGCCTTTGCGCCTAACTGTAGCTGCCTTTAATAAAAGGGCAATTGCTTTATATGAAAAATTTGGATTTCACAAAGTGTCTTCCTTTACGAATGCGAATGATGTATCGTTTTTAATCATGATAAGAGAAGAATAAAAAAAGCTCTGGCTGATAACCAGAGCTTTTTTTATTAAAGGGTTTATTATTGTTTTATTAGTATGAGAATTCATAAGCGGAGAATTTCCGGCTAATGTATATAGAGTGAGCTTAAGTAGCGGATATAAACGGAGATATTCCGATTAGCTGTTGAAAATAAGACGAAATTTGAAGAATTTAATTCGATAAACGGAAAAACCTCCTTTATTTTTAAGGAAATGAGTGTATTTCCCAATTTAAGCGGAATTGTTTCGTTAATTTTTTAAGACAGTAAAATCAACATTCAGTTATAACAGAGTCTTATGAAAAAAATGACATTTGTCACCTAATATTCCTGACATCTGCGACTAATCAGCCCTCTTTTTGCAAGCTACAATAAAGATAGAATCTGGAGGTGGGAAGCTTGCAAACAATCGTAGAGCTAAAGAATGTAACAAAGGAGTTTCAGCAGAAGAAGGCAGTAAATGACGTATCTTTTTCAATCAAACAGGGAGAAATGGTGGCAATCTTAGGTGCGAATGGAGCAGGAAAGACGACGACAATGAGGATGATGCTTGGGTTAATGAAGCCAACAAGAGGCACTGTTTCCCTTTTTCAAAAGGATCCCAAACACAAAGAAGTATTGGAAAGGGTAGGTGGGATGCTGCAGGAAGTCAGTGTGATGGATAGCTTAAAAGTAAAGGAATTGATTCAATTAATACAAAGCTATTATCAACATCCTCTTGAATTGTCCTCTTTATTAGAACTAACAGGTCTTCATGAAGAGGAGTGGAATAAGCGAACAGAAAAGCTTTCAGGTGGCCAGAAAAGACGTTTGAACTTCGCACTGGCGCTTGCAGGTAATCCAGACTTACTGTTTTTAGATGAGCCAACTGTTGGCATGGATGTTACGGCAAGAGAAAATTTTTGGAGAAAAATCAAAGAATTAAATAAGCAAGGAAAAACAATTCTTTTTACAACACATTACCTGCAAGAAGCAGATGAAGTAGCGGAAAGAATCATTATGATTAATAAAGGCGAAGTAGTTGGTGACGGGACACCTGAGCAGTTAAAGGGAAAATTGACGAAGCCAAGGGTGAGGTTCCAAGAGAAAATTTCATATCCCATCGATTTTTATCGGACTTTGCCATTTGTTGTAGAAGTGCAAAAAGAGAAGGAAACGGTAACCCTTATCGCAACAAACGCTGATCAACTGCTAAAGGAAATCTTCGATAGGCAACTGAATATCCATCATATTGAAGTAAAGCTTGGTAGATTGGAAGAGGTTTTTTCACAGCTAATGGAAGATACGAAGGAGGTAGACAGCAATGAACACCTTTTGGATGCAAAGTAAAGCAGAGACCGTTCGAATGCTTCGGAATAAATACTATATTTTTTGGTCCTTATTAGTTCCGGTCCTCTTCTATTTTTTATTTACAAACATTTTTATAGCTCCCCGAGAAGATGACGGGCTATGGAATCTACATTATTTAATGTCGATGACGACATTCAGTATTATGGGATCAAGTATGATGACGTTAGGAATTAAAATCGTTCAGGAAAAAGCAGAAGGTTGGACGATATTTTTAAAGATTACGCCACTCTCCCAATTTATTTACTATGGTGCAAAAATGGTTGCTCAAACAGTGATTCATTTATTTTCCATTCTTGTTATATTTACCGCAGGAATCCTCATTAATGACGTGAGTCTTCTTTTTTCACAGTGGCTATTTTGTGGTATCTGGATTCTGTTTGGATCTCTTCCATTTCTAGCTCTTGGAACAATTATTGGCACGATTAAAAAAGTAGAAACAGCTTCAGGAATTAGCAATCTATTATATATGTCTATGGCGATAACTGGGGGAATGTGGATGCCAATTGAGGTGTTCCCATCCTTTATGCAACAAGTGGCAAAATGGGTTCCTTCGTATCATTTTGCCAACGGAGCATGGGAAATAATCAGAAATCACTATCCATCTTTTTCTAGTTATCTGATGATTATCGGGTACCTCGTTCTATTTATGGTATTATCAACTTATATTGGAAAAAAAAGAGAGGCGGTGTAAGAAGATATGGATACCAAGAAGAAATTCGAGCTTTTTCCAAGAAGGTTTGGCTTTTTCCCCTATATCTTTTTAGTCTACATATTGATTCCGGTTATGCAGATGATAAAGGAAGATGGGACGAAGCAAATAATTGGTTTTCTTCTTGTGCTTATATTTCTTCTTTCATACCGGCAATTGTATACGCATATAGAAGAGAACTCCTTTAATTATTGGCTCGTTATTCAAATTTTGATCGTACTGATTTTTAGTATCTACTATGATCCTAATCTATTATTTATGGGCTATTTCCCAGCTAATTTCATTGGCTATTATTCGGGCAAAAAAAATTTTTATTACTTCTATAGCCTTTTGGTCTTTTCAGTACTTTTTCCAATCGTCATTAGTTGGAATGCCATCAATCCTTACTCCCTTATTTTTATGGTTCCGTTCTTTATTATCATGCTAATCTCTCCTTTTGGAATCCGCTCGATGAATCGGCGCATGGATTTAGAAAAACAACTGGATTTAGCAAATGAACAAATTAGTTATCTAGTAAAAAGAGAAGAACGAATGAGAATTGCTCGTGATCTGCATGATACGCTTGGCCACACTCTATCTTTGCTGACACTAAAAAGCCAGCTCGTTGGCAAAATGGTGAAGCCGCAACCAGATAGTGCGATGAAAGAGGCGAAGGAAATGGAAGAAATTTCTCGTGCGGCATTAAAACAAGTGCGTGAGCTAGTATCTGATATGCGGGCTATAACCATCCGAGAAGCAATAGTGGAAGTTCAAAAGACGTTACAAACTGCGGGAATTGATGCAGACATAACCATCGAAATGGAAGATGGCGAGGTAGCCCTTTTAACCCAGAATATTATCAGTCTCTGTTTAAAAGAAGCTGTTACTAATATTGTTAAACACAGTGATGCAACGAAGAGTAAAATAGCTATCCAACAAGATCCTGGGACAGTCGGGCTAACTGTTCAGGATAATGGCAAAGGCTTACATATCGAACAGTCCCACGGAAATGGATTAAAAGGAATGAGAGAGAGACTGGAATTGGTAGATGGAAAATGGAGTATTGCATCTAATCACGGAACGACTATTCACATTGTCGTTCCGATTATAAGAAAGGAAAGGCAAAAGGAGGAGATATTATGATTCGAATTATTATCTCAGAAGACCAGAGAATGCTTAGAGGCGCATTAGGAACACTGCTTAATTTTGAAGAGGATATGGAAGTTATTGGCCAAGCGGAAAATGGCAAACAAGCATTAGAGCAGATTTCCGAACTTAAGCCAGATGTTTGCTTGTTGGACATTGAAATGCCTATTAAAAGTGGTCTTGAAGTCGCAGAGGAGTTAAGAGCATTAAATTCCTCTTGTAAAGTGGTAATTTTAACAACGTTTGCAAGGCCAGGGTATTTTGAAAGGGCGCTAAAGGCCAATGTTCATGGCTATTTATTAAAGGATGGTCCGAGCGAAGAGCTTGCAGAAGCGATCCGAAATATTATGAATGGAAAAAGGGAATTTGCCTCCGAATTGATTTTTGGCAGTATCGGAAAAGATAATCCATTATCAAAGCGCGAGAGAGAAGTATTGATTCTGGTGGAAGAGGGGAAGTCGGTGAAAGAGATTGCTGCAGCCTTATTTTTATCTACAGGAACGATTCGCAATTATATTTCAGAAGCAATCAGCAAATTAGGGGCGAAAAATAGAATGGAGGCCATAGCAGAAGCGAAGCAAAATGGCTGGCTATAAACCCCTCTTGCTTCGCTTCTGCTTTTCATCCTTATTTCCCGATTCGAATAAAGTTTAAGTGCCATCTTGTATAAACCAATGCAACTGCATAATAAATCCCTGAATACCATAAGCTCCATCCACTGTAGGTAATGAAACCAAAGTAAATAAGGGCAGACTCTAAAAGAATAGAATAGGCAATCCAAGCGAAAAAATAAGGAATAAATCTTTTAACATCATGGGGCATAAAATTTAAATAAATGATTCCATGGGTGGCACCAAGTGTTAGTTCAATAAAATGAACAGTAAATTGCACGCCTTTTGGTCCAAGCTCATACAGATGGAATACAAAACTTAATATAATATCTGAGCTTAAATTAATTAAGCCAACGACAAACCAAGTCACATATATTTCCACTTTTGTAAGATGCTTTGGCATAAACCATATGATGATTAAAGTAACAAGGAAACAAATATAAGGAAACCAAGTCATAATTTCACTCCCGAAAGATACATAAAATAAGTATGACCTAGTTGGCATTATTTAAAACGAGAAGGATGAAGAAAAAAGGAATCATCTATTTGTTAAATGCATATAAAAACAATAATCGATTTTAAATGATTCAGTAATTTTCAAGTTTTTAACAATTTATTTCCTTATTTTGATAGAATGGTAGTAATTATCCTTTGGGAGGAACAAATATGGTAGATAGTCAGAATATCCGCAAGGGAATGGGATATGCCTTAATAAAGCTAGCAGGAGCTGGGTTTGCTGCCACACTCTTTTTTTGCTATATGTTTTTATCCAGCTTTGATTTATATTTATTTTCCCATGAAATCAAAAATCCCTTCTTTTGGATTGCTTTTTTTGGTGTGGGGATTCTTGTTTCTATGATAATTGATCGTATAGCAAAATATTATCCGAAACTAGAAATTGTATTGTATCTTTTAGCAGGGCTTTGTCTGTTTTTACCGATTGTGTGGAATGTATACCCTTTAATAGCTGCAACCATTGGCTTGATTTGCTCGTTATTATTCTATATAGGAATTAAATTAGCGGCAAAGCTAAACGCATTTAAATGGACATTTGCCTTTACGCCTATTCTCTTTCTTTTGTTAACGATTCCTGATTTTACAGTAAAAAAAGAATGGAATACGGTCAGAGGCGATCAGTCCTATGAAGCCTATTTTTCTTATTTTAACGGAGAAGATCATATCCCAGTTAAAGCGCAAAAAGGAGAAAAGATAACAATCGACATTGATTTTACGAATCGCAATGGCGGTGGATTTGGCTATTATTTAATAGATGAAAAGAATCGGAGGATAGGGCTGAGTAATGAGGAAAAGTCCGTTTTAACCTTTGAGGCAAAAAACACAGAAACCTATATGCTCATTATTACCGGCGATGGATTGCAAGGTGGTTTTGAGGTGAGCTGGAAGAAAGAGTGAGAGTAAGGATGAAAAAAAGAATGTTACTAGTGGGCATAAGCATATGCATCCTTATGCTATTTTCCTATTATCAAAATAATAGTCTATCTACCTCAACCTTCAAGCTTTCATCTGAAAAAATAAAAGACTCGATTAAAGTAGTGCAACTATCGGATTTACATAGTAAACAATTTGGAAAAAATCAAAACCGTTTAGTAAGAAAAGTAAAAAACTTAAACCCTGATATCATTGCATTCACAGGTGATCTTGTTGATTCGAAAGACTATGATGAACAGAAAAGCATGACATTAATGGAAGAGCTTGTCCAAATAGCCCCAACCTATTATGTAACTGGAAATCATGAATCCTGGTCAGGAAAATTCTCTGACTTAGAAGAGAAATTACGGAAAGCAGGCGTGTATGTCTTAAGAAATGAACAGGCGCTAGTGAAAATAAAGGAAGAAACAGTGAATCTTATTGGAGTAGATGACCCAACCTTTTTGTCAGGTGAAGAGGAACTATCCGAAATTATCGACAGCCACCGCTCTGAGGAACATTTTAATTTGCTGTTGTCCCATCGACCAGAGTTGTTTTCCCTCTATGAAAAATTGGATCTAGTCTTAACTGGTCACGCCCACGGAGGGCAAGTAAGACTCCCGTTCATCGGCGGAATAGTCGCACCAGATCAAGGCTTTATGCCCGAATATACAGCCGGCATGTATAAAAAAGAAGAAACGGTAATGATTGTTAATAGAGGTTTAGGGAATAGCATAATTCCCCAGCGGATTTTTAATCGACCAGAAATTGTGGAAATAGTATTAGAATAAGGAGCTTTCCTTAGAAGAATCGATCTTCTTGGAAGGCTCCTTTTTACGATTATGCTTTATCTGTCACAGGGTATACGGTGAAAAAGTCAGCATAGTCTACTAGATGAAAGTCAGCAATTTCACATTGATTTTGGAACATACAGGTTTGAATTCCTAATTTATTTGCCGGAATTAAATCCAATTCTCTATCACCAATCGCTAAATCAATCGAATACTTCGTATGTAAATAGTGATAGGAATCTACTGCAGGCTTCCTAGGAAATCCATTCTCCAAAGTTACGATTTCCGCAAAATATTTCTCCCATCCATAATGGCGAAGAAAATGAGTAACTCCCGCATAACTTTTATGTGTCATAATCACATTCGTATCCGCTTTTTTTAAAATCTCCTCTACACCTGGAAAAGGCTTTACCGCACTCACATCGATTTCCTTATTCATAGTCTTAATCTCTTTTATCTGCTGTTCCGTTAATCCGAAAAATTGAATCGCATGGGAAAAGGAAACTTTTAACTCTTTATAAATAGAGTCCTTCTCTATTTTTTCTCCAAGTATCTTGTAAAGAACCTCTGTATAAGCAGGATATGTATCAAATAATGTACCATCAAAATCCCAAAGAATATTCATATAGGAATCCTCCATAAATGTTGTTTCTTCTATGTTAATATACTTAATTTGGTAAGTCTATTAGGAGATTGCTAGAGTGGGAGAGGAAGGAATAGGGATGAACGCAGGACTTTGGAGGGAGGAAGAGGAAAGTAGTGTTCATTAGGGAGATGAAAACCAAAAGTAGTAGTCTCAAAGGAAAAAGTGGTGTTCATCAAGGAGATGAAAACCAAAAGTAGTAGTCTCAAAGGAAAAAGTGGTGTTCATCAAGGGGATGAAAACCAAAAGCAGCAGTATCAAAGGGAAAAGTGGTGTTCATCAAGGAGATGAAAACCAAAAGCAGCAGTATCAAAGGGAAAAGTGGTGTTCAGCAGGGTGATGAAAACCAAAAGCAGCGGTATCAAAGGGAAAAGTGGTGTTCATCAGGGGGATGAAAACCAAAAGCAACGGAACCAAAGGAAAAAGTGGTGTTCATCAAGGAGATGAAAACCAAAAGCAGCAGTATCAAAGGGAAAAGTGGTGTTCAGCAGGGGGATGAAAACCAAAAGCAGCAGTATCAAAGGGAAAAGTGGTGTTCAGCAGGGGGATGAAAACCAAAAGCAGCGGAACCAAAGGAAAAAGTAGCGTTCATCAAGGAGATGAAAACCAAAAGCAGCAGTATCAAAGGGAAAAGTGGTGTTCAGCAGGGGGATGAAAACCAAAAGCAGCAGTATCAAAGGGAAAAGTGGTGTTCATCAGGGGGATGAAAACCAAAAGCAGCGGAACCAAAGGAAAAAGTAGCGTTCATCAAGGAGATGAAAACCAAAAGCAGCAGTATCAAAGGGAAAAGTAGTGTTCATCGTTCATCAGAGACAATAGTAGTAGCTGTCCCCTCCCCATAGGTAAAGGAAATGCCAAAAAACCAGTCCACTAAAATATCCCCCCTAATATTGACGGATAATCTAAAAATGTTTATTATATTACTAACGAAATATAATTTTGTTTATAAAATAACAAACGAAATAACGAGGTGTTTGTTTTATGGATGTTTCAACATTTTTTCAAAACGCAACAATAGATGAATTAAAAAAGGGATATATAGAGGAAGACGATTCGTTTCTTTGTCTTTTGTGTGGGGAGCAGGTAGAGAAGGGCATTATCTATCCAGTGGATGGCAAATTATATGAGGCGGAGAAGTTTATGAAGCGTCATATTGAGGGTTCGCATCAATCTGTGTTTCATTATTTGATTGGTCTTGATAAAAAGATGACAGGGTTAACGGAGCATCAGACGAAATTACTGGAGCTGTTTTATCAAGGGAAAAGTGATGCAGAGGTAAAAAAGGAACTGGAGATTGGCAGTGCTTCAACGATTAGGCATCATCGTTTTGCTCTGAAGGAAAAGGAACGGCAAGCAAGAAATTTTCTGGCGATTATGGAGTTAATGAAGGAAAAGGACAACCATGCCCCTAGTTTTGTCCCCATTCATCAAACAGCTACGATGGTAGATGACCGATACAATATTACGGAAGCAGAGCAGGAAGAAATAGCAGCTAAGTATTTTAATGCAGGAGTCTTGAGTAAATTTCCGATGAAACAAAAGCAAAAGTTAATGGTTCTTCGTGAAATAGCAAAGCGATTAGAAGGACAGGAGAGCTATTCGGAAAAAGATTTAAATCACCTGTTACAAACAATTTATGAGGACTATGTTCTGATTAGACGATATTTAATTGAATATGGATTTCTTGATCGCAAGGCAGATGGAAGCCTTTATTGGTTAAAAAAATAGACTGTTTTCAAAAAAAGATTATTGCTTTTTTAATAGGATAAATACATTGATTGGGAACTGTGAGAAAGTCCAAGACCTTGCAGGAGCCGGAGTTGCGAAGCCTCCCTCCTATGGAACGCGAAGTGTATTTCAAGCTGAAGCTTATAACAACAAGCTTTACGATAATAGCCAAAAATAAGAGAAGGGTGAATAAAATGGACCGCAAAAAAGTACTAAAACAGCAATATCGAGAAATTCCGATTGAAGCTGGTATTTATACAATAACAAATAAAAAGAATGGGAAGGTATGTGTAGTCAGCACACGGAATTTTAAAACAATTAATGGTGTAAAATTTTCCCTAGAAAATGGCGGATATGCGAATAAAAAGCTGGTGGAAGAATGGAAGGAATATGGAAAGGATGCATTTTCCTTTGAAATAGTAGAGGTATTAAAGCCGAAAGAGGATCCTTATTATAATGAAAAAGAAGAGCTAGCAAAACTGGAAGATAAGTGGTTGGATAAACTACTGCCGTTTGGTGAGAAAGGCTATAATAATCGGAAAAATTAAGGATAAATCTAAATACACAAATAAAACTGTATTAGCAATATAGATAACAATAAGACAGCATACACAAAGGTTGGGGATAAAAGGAATAGTAAGTCCAACCTTTGTGATTTTTGTATAGAATTTATTAATTCCTCAAAGTTATCCCCTAACTTTTTTCTTAACTGCCACCCAAACTTCACTATATACATTTTCCGAAGCAGTAGTGTATTTGGTAAATGAAATTCCAGGTAATTCTACCAATTCATAATCAGAAGAAGGCAACCATTCAGAATATATTTTTGCGGTAGTCTCTTGGAGTGTAACTGGAAATGGTCCTTGATTAGGGAAGATTGCCCATAAACTTTCTTCAATAGAAATTTGCTCTAAATGATCGACTGAATTTTCTTTTGTCGTTGCAAAACCAATCATATGAGTTAAATATCCTTTTTCCTCCAAATAGCCATCATCAAAGTCAAAAGAAACATTTAAGACTTGATAAGGGTATAAATCAGCTAATTGATGCATGTCATTTCTTTGTTGTTCGGTAATGGAATGGGCTAGTTCTAAGATAGCTTTATTTTCACCTTCGAATTGTATGGGGACTCTTTTCGAGACACCTACAATATTAAATTTTTCTTTCTTTTCTATTTTGAATTCCATAGAAGTTCCTCCTTTGATATCGATATAGAATGAAAATTTGGGAAATGATTTTTGAATTTTATTTTTGATTACTTCTGAAGGTAAAAAACCACTCCATTCACGAAAGGCTCTTGAAAATCCTTCTATTGATTGATAGCCATATTTATAGGCAATATCAGTCACTTTTGCTCCGCTAATTAATTCAACATTCGCAACCGATAATCTCCTATTTTTGATATACTCATTTAATGACATTCCAGCCATATAGGAAAACATTCTTTTAAAATGATATTCAGATAGTCCGACGATTTTCGATATATCTTTTCCAGTGATTTCTTCCGTTAGATGTGTTTCGATGTGCTCCATTAAATTATTTAATTGTTGTAGCATTTATTTCCCTCCTCACAAATACATAGTATCGTTAATAGGTATGATTTACTCGATAATTATCATACGGATTATATCGGAATATGCCTTTTATAAGAGTTTAGCCTATGATAATGGAAATGCTATTTACACGGCCAAAACATTGACAGCTGAAGTAATGTAGTATACCCAAAAGCAATTTGGATTTAGATCTTTGAAGACAAATTATAAGTGGTCACGGAAACTTTTCTAGAAGGTGCCAGATGAAAATGGCATCTTTTTTTCATAAAAATACTTTCATTTTTCCCCACGAATTGGTATCTTACTTAATAAGATTATAAAATTAGATGGAATTTTTCCAATAGTAAAAAAAGGGGATATGGCGATGATCCGAGAGATGAAGGAAACAGATTTAGAAGAGGTACTAGAGATTTATAATGATGCCATTTTACATACAACGGCTGTTTATGATTATCGTGCACATTCCTTAGCAGACAGAAAAGGATGGTTTAACCAGAAAACAGAGGGAGGGTATCCCCTTTTTGTTTTTGAGGAAGATGGCAAAGTGCTTGGGTTTGCTACATATGGTCCATTTCGGGCTTGGCCAGCTTACAAGTATTCGATTGAGCATTCTGTATATGTCCATAAAGAGGCAAGGAAAAAAGGGATTGGCACAAAGCTATTAAAAGCCCTAATCGAATGTGCTGAAGAAGAGAGCTATGTGACATTAATTGCGGGAATCGATAGTACGAATAAAGGAAGTATTCTCATCCATGAGAAACTAGGATTTACTTATTCAGGCACGATTAAAAAAGCAGGCTATAAATTCGAGAAATGGCTAGATTTGGCTTTTTATCAGCTAGAATTAAAGGGTCCAGAATCCCCAGTAGAAGGATAAGGAGGAATAATAAGGATGGCAAAACCAGCAATTACGGATTATCCAGAACATTATAGAGGCTATGTAGGTCTAGTTCCAGAAGGAGACATAATCGAAATTATTGGTTCTCAGCTAGACGAAACAATTGCTTATGTGAAGGCGAATGAAGAGAGAAGGGATTTTCGCTATGCAGAGGGGAAGTGGTCCCTTATAGAAGTGATTGGTCATCTTATCGACACGGAAAGAATTCAGGCTTATCGTTTATTACGGATTGCTAGGGGAGATAAAACGCCGTTAGCTGGATATGATGATGAAAGCTATGTGGAGAATGCTAATTTTTCCTCCAGAACAATAGACGACCTTCTCCAAGAATTTAAAGCTGTTCGCTCGTCTACTGTTGCCTTGATAAAAGGTCTTTCAGAAGATGCCTGGGAAAAGAGGGGATTTGCTAATAAGGGAGAATTTACAGTGAATGCCCTTGCCTATATTATTGCAGGCCATGAACGCCATCATTTGAAATTAATTAAAGAAAGATATACGCTCTAGCATATAGGGAGATTCCTGAGAGGGAGTCTTTTTTTGTTGTTCTTCGGAAAAAAGGGTGAACTCAATAGAGAAAAGGAAAAAGAATTGTATAGATATATTAACTATATTGGTTAGTTAACGGCATTAAAACAGTGCAAAAAACTGTCCCTTTAATTTTTATGGAAAAATAAAATTGAGTCAAATTGTCGGAAATTTACGTGCTATAATAAAAGGAAATTAAACTTATATAGAAAGTTGGGGGTTTTTAATGGCTGTATATACTCCTCAGACAAGGTTTCATCCAGAGATTGCTCTTACAAATCTCTCCGATATGACTAGTGGCGCACACATCATGTACATAACAAGTAACAAAGACACATACATAACAAATGCTGCGTCCTTCATAAAAGCCGGTCTGCTTTTGGAGCAAAAAGTTGTTTTAGTAGATCAGAAGAAAATATGGCCACTAATAATCAAGAAGCTGGAAGAAAGCGGGGTAGAAAAGGAAAAAATTAATCAGATTCATTTCATAGATAGTGAAGAAGTCTATTTTAGAAGTGAAAATCTTCAATTAGCAAGTATTATAGAAACAATTAGTGGCTCAATTGATCCCGATTATTTTTTTAATAAGGATATAACGATTCGGTTTTGGGGGAAAGCCCCAAGTCTCTTTGAACAAGACAAAATCATAGATAACTTGCTTCAATATGAGAATGAAGTGGATGAATACATAAGAGATTATCAAAATTATGCTGTATGTGCCTATGATGGGACAGAATTATCTGCAAGTAATTATATCCATTTAAAAAACGCCCATCCATATGTAATGACAGATACAGAATTCACATTATCTAATGCGTATAAAAAAGAAATCAAGCCTCCATCCCCCGTACGGAATGGCAAATATGAGGAAACCATTGCCAATCTTCAGCTAGCACAAACCTACTATTCCCGACTAGTAGAAGACATGCTAGACGCGGTCTTCATTACTTCCAACAATATTATTATGTATGCAAATAAAGCAGCTACAAACCTATTAGAAACAGAAGACCTTGTTGGAAAATCAGCATATGAGATTATGGAACCAGATTTCTTAGAAAAGTATTTAGAAAAGGAAGAGCTTATTTTGGGGGGAGAAATAGCAACACCTTACGAGATGGAGCTTATTACCTCTCAAGGCAAAGTAGTAGAGGTGGAAATTCTAGCATATCCATTTCTCTTCGAAGATTTAAGCTCGACAATTATTATAATTGCCCGAGATATAAGGGTCAGAAAAGAAAATCAGCAGCTTCAGATTAAAAATGAAAAACTAGGAATTGCTGGTCAATTAGCAGCAAGTATCGCACATGAAATTAGAAATCCCCTTACTGCTATTAAAGGATTTCTAAAGCTCGCATACCAAGGAGCAATGAAATTAGAAGATATTTATCCAATCCTTGATATTGAAATTAATCGGATTGAAACAATAGCAAGTGAGTTAATGTTTCTAGGCAAACCAGCTAAGTCGGAAATTAAA
>Ga0182738_1005521_pt1 | contig 13445 bp, 16 predicted proteins | sample eDN5th30CBELigMG_FD_128876 | JGI IMG/M metagenome (GOLD analysis project Ga0182738, IMG submission 128876) | Enriched Miracle-Growth compost microbial communities from Emeryville, California, USA - eDNA 5th pass 30_C BE-Lig MG (version 2)... ...
GGCCGCCTCAAGCGGCCCCTCTGGTCAGGTTGGCGCGGGCGGTCTCACGCCGCCGTCATGCCGCTCAGGCTTTCATTCCCAAAACACCGGCGACGAGCCGCCGCAGCAGCGGCTCGACCCGGGCAAGCGATAGGTCGGGGTCGTTGATCTGGCGCAGCGCAATGCCGTCGACGGCGGCCTGCAGCATGCTGATCGTTGCATCGAGATCGGCGTTCGGCGGCATTTCGCCCGTCTCGATCGCCTCGAGGAAAACTTCGCGCATGATGTCGCGCACGCTGTCGTCGATCTGGGCAAAGCGCTTGCCGATCTCGGAATTGCGCAGGCTTTCCGCGCTGATTTCCGCCATCAACTCGCAGGCGCCGGGATCGCGCATATAGGCGAAATAGCCCATGGCGCAGCTCATCATCCGATCCAGCAGCGGCCCGGTTCCGCGCATCGTCTCGATCAGTTCGGCCGCGCCGCAGCGTTCCTCCTGGGCGATGGCCTCGATGATCGCTTCCTTGGAAGGGAAATAGCGATAGAGGCCGCCGGGGCTCATCTTGGCTTCGAGGCAGATCTCCTGCATTGAGGCGCCGCGAAACCCGGAGCGGGCAAAGCAGGTGCGGGCCGCGTCGAGGATCTGCGTGCGTCGGGCATCCTGCGCGCTTTCGCGCGGCGAGAGGTCGGTGGCTTCAGGTTGCGCGAGCTGGGTCATTGGCATCCGGGCTGACTTGCGAATGAATGTTCGCTCGCAGCAGATGCTGTCGCCATGCCGCTAAGTCAAGATGGGGCTGGAAGCGCCGTTGTCGAATCTTCGTCCGGCCCGCCAATCTGCGGCAAATCCGTCACAACTCGCCCGGCGCTGCCGCGGTGGATGGAGAGATTGGGAGTGAAGAGGGCGCCTGCAAGGGCGCCTATCGCGGTGAGACGTCCCGCCGGCGACTTTTTCGGTTGCGTCGGAAGCACGGTGCTCCGTCCGCGCAAGGCCGGGTGCAAGCCAATAAAGAACCTCCGCCCCGCTGCCGGGCCGGAGGTTTGCTGGAAAAGCGCGATGATCAGTAGGTAGCGCGGCCGCCCGAAAGATCGAACACGGCGCCGGTGGTGAAGGAGCATTCCTCGCTGGCGAGCCAGGTCAGGATGGCGGCGGCTTCCTCGACCGTGCCGAAGCGGCCCATCGGGATCTTCGACAGCATGTAGTCGATATGCGCCTGGCTGACCTGCTTCAGGATGGGCGTGTCGATCGTCGCCGGCGTGATGGCGTTGACCGTGATGTTGTCCTTGGCCAGTTCCTTGCCGAGCGACTTGGTGAAGCCGATGACCGCGGCCTTGGCTGCCGAATAGGCCGATGCCGTCGGATTGCCTTCCTTGCCGGCGATCGAGGCGACATTGACGATGCGGCCGTAGCCGTTTTTCTTCATCAGCGGCGCGACGAAGCGGTTGCAATAGAACAGGCCGTGGACGTTGATCTCGAACACGCGCTGCCATTCCTCGATCGGATAATCGACGACGAGCGCGTTCTTGCCGGCGATGCCGGCCGAGCAGATCAGGATGTCGATCTTGCCGAGATGGCTTTCGGCGGTCTTGGCGGCGGCTTCGACCTGTTCCGGCTTGGAAATATCGAGCTGCACGCCATGCGCCTTCGGGCCCAGTGCGGCCTTGGCGGCGTCGATTCGGGCTGCGTCCACGTCCCAGATACAGACTGTTCCGCCCTCGGAGACAATGCGCTCGGCGGTCTTGAACCCGATTCCCGAAGCGCCGCCCGTCACGATCGCTCCCCGACCGGAAAAACGCTTGATATCTGCCATTCGTCTATTCTTCCTCTGTCCGCGTCCGAACAACGCCGCCTCTACGGTGGCGATACTGGTAAGGCCCATATGGTCATCAGACAACCCGTTTTGCGCGCTTGCGGAGTGGCACTCCGTGGTTGATTGCTTATAAGGACAGGATCTTTTCCGCTCACGGACATGGTTCATGGCCCTCAATACGATTGAAGAAGCCGTCGCCGCGATCGCTGCCGGCGAACTGGTTGTCGTCGTCGACGATACGGATCGCGAGAACGAGGGCGACCTGATCATGGCCGCGTCGAAGGCAACGGCCGAGAAGGTCGCCTTCATGATCCGGCATACCAGCGGCATCATCTGCGTTCCCGTCCATGCCGATCGCGCCGAGGCGCTGCATCTGCCGCCGATGGTCGCCAACAACCGCGATCCGATGCGCACTGCTTTTACCGTCACGGTCGACTACAAGGTGGGCCTCACCACCGGCATTTCGGCCGAGGAGCGCGCCAACACGATCCAGGCGCTTGCCAACGACAATTGCACCGCATCGGACTTCCTCCGGCCCGGCCATATCTTCCCGTTGATCTCGCGCGAGGGCGGCGTGCTGATCCGTTCCGGCCATACCGAGGCGGCGACCGACCTGGCGCGCCTGGCCGGGCTGGAGCCGGCCGGCGTGCTGGCCGAGGTCGTCAATGACGATGGCACCGTCAAGCGCCTGCCGGAATTGCTCGAGTTCGCCAGGGAGCATGGTCTGAAGATCGTCTCGATCGAGGATCTGATCGCCTATCGGGCCCGCACGGAAAACTTCGTCAAGGTCGTCGACAGTTTCCAGGTTCCGGTCGGCGGGCGCACCGCGACGGCCTTCGTGTACGAGACCCCTTTCGATCCGCTGCAGCATCTGGCTATCGTCTTCGGCGACGTCGCCGAGCAGACCGACGTGCTGGTTCGCATCCATCGCGCCAATCCGATCTCCGACCTGATCTCGCGCGGCCCGGACTCCAAGGGCTGGCTCGAAACGACCTTGCGCAAGGTTGGCGCCGCCGATCGCGGCGTCTTCGTGCTGATCCGCGATCCCGCGGTGGTGCGTCCGGATGGCTCGGCCGCCGGCGATGGCGAGGAGCGCCATATGTCGGCCCGGCAGCGCAAGGAGCGCTGGCGCGAGATCGGCGTCGGCGCTCAGATCCTGCGGGATCTCAAGGTCCGTTCGATCCGCCTGCTGTCGTCGCAGGAGCGCCAATATGTCGGCTTGCAGGGTTTCGGCATCGCCATTACCGGCCGCGAGCATTCGGATGAGTGATTTCCTGGCGCGGAAGGCATAGGGGGTTTTCGCGGAGGGAACCGCATCGCTCATTCTGCATTGGATGCTTGAGCGGCCTGAAGCCGCGTGCACCCATGGAGAATTTTGATGCTGAGCTGGGCGATTTTCTTTCTCGTAGTCGCGCTTGTCGCTGCCGTTCTTGGTTTCGGCGGCATCGCTGGTACCGCCATTGGCATCGCGAAGATCATCTTTGTGGTCGCGATCGTTCTGTTCCTGATCTCCGGTGTCATGCACCTGATGCGTCGGGCCTGAACGCTCGAAGGCGACGTCACAAAAAACCCCGCGATCTCGGATCGCGGGGTTTTTTGTTGGGCTATCGGGGGAGCGGTTCAGCCGGCGCGCAGAGCCATTGCCTGTTCGATCTCGTCGGCGGAGCGCTTGGCCGTTTCGGCCGGCGGCAGGGGAACGCCGCCGCTCATGATCTCTTCCAGCCGGGCGCGGGCGCGGGAAACCCGGCTCTTCACCGTGCCGACCTTCACGTCGCAGATCTCGGCCGCTTCTTCGTAGGAGAAGCCGCTGGCGCCGATCAGGACGAGCGCTTCGCGCTGTTCGTCGGGCAGGAGCTGCATGGCGCGCAGGAAGTCGTCCAGTTCCAGATGGCCGTGCTGGGCTCCGATATCGGACAGACGGGCGGCGTGCGTGCCTTCCGCGTCCTCGACCTCGCGCCGACGTTTACGGCCTTCCGAATAGTACTGATTGCGCAGGATCGTCACCAGCCAGGCGTGCAGGTTCGTGCCGACCTGGAACTTGTCCTTGTTGGCAAGGGCGCGCATGACGGTTTCCTGCACGAGGTCGTCAGCGCGATCGCGATTGCCGCTGATCGAGCGAGCGAAGGCGCGAAGCATGGGCAGTGCGTCGACCAGTTCATTCTTCATGTCTGTCTCCGTGGCAATCCATGCCTTGGGGCAGTTTCAGGATATGCGGCAGTCGTCTCACGGGGTGCCCTTGGGTGGTGGCGGCGGCTCGGACTTCACGGGCTCGTCGTCGATCCGGTCGAGAAGGGACATGATGTCGTCGGGGAGAGGTTCGCTCAACGAATTGTCGAAGACACGGCGCAACTGCCGGCCGATCCAGTCCTCTTTTTCGCCCTGGCTGTTGGCCGAAGGGGGCGCGGAGCGAAACTCGGCGCTTTTCGCGTTGCTATCGTTGTTGTCCACGTTTCTTGTCCTGGCTGTGCCCAATTTGCGCTCCGTCGGTGAGTGCGGTGCGTCTCTGTCGGTGCCAATGCGGCACCCCAAAAAAGGTTCCTGAATTTTTGGAACCGAATCGAACCGACTGCGTTCTCTCGTCTGGAACGATCCTTTTGAAGGGGGAATAGATGCCCGAAAGTCTGTCGCAGGCGCTTGCGCCGCATCTGCCGTTTCTGCGGCGCTACGCGCGCGCCCTGACCGGTGGCCAGATCAGCGGCGATGCTTATGTCCGGGCTTGCCTGCTCGCGATTGTGAACACGCCCGCGATCATCGATCGCTCGGTCCATCCCAAAATTGCTCTCTATCGCCTGTTCCACGCCATCTGGTCGGGAACGCAGCTTGGTAGCGACGTTGTCATCGACGGCCTGAGCCGCCAGGAGACGACGGCGCAGCAGCGTCTTGCCGCCATGACGCCGGAAAGCCGGCAGGCCCTCCTTCTGACCACGATGGAAGGTTTTTCCGACGAGGACGCCGCCGCCGTCATGGGCATTCCGGCCGAGCGAGTCCAGCCGCTGCTGAGCGATGCGCTCGCGGAGATCGATCGCCAGACCCGCACGCGGGTGTTGATCATCGAGGACGAGCCGCTGATCGCGATGGATCTCACCGGCATCGTTCAGGAACTGGGTCACGAGGTCGCCGCCGTGGCGAGGACTCGCACCGATGCGGTCGAGGCTGCAGCGCGCGAGCAACCCGGTCTGGTGCTGGCCGACATCCAGCTTGCCGACGGCTCCTCCGGCATCGATGCCGTGAAGGACATCCTCTCCGGTTTCACGCTCCCCGTTATCTTCATCACGGCGTTCCCCCAGCGTCTGCTGACGGGCGAACGCCCGGAGCCGACCTTCCTGTTGACCAAGCCTTTCGATCCCCGCACCGTCAAGGCGGCGATCAGCCAGGCTCTGTTCTTCAACTCGACAGCGTCGGTGGCAGCCTGAGGCGAGAGGGCCCGGCGTCAAGCCGGGCCTCCCCCCGCATCATGACAGCCGCTTCATCCATTCATCGACTTCGGCCTCTGCCTTTTCGCGCGCGATGCCGTAGCGCTCCTGAAGCCGGCCGGCCAATTCCTCGCGTTTGCCGGCCGCCACGGTGAGGTCGTCATCAGTGAGCTTTCCCCACTGCTGGCGGGCCAAGCCCTTGAACTGCTTCCAATTGCCTTGGACTGCGTCCCGGTTCATTGTCCGTCTCCTCTTTCGGGTGGAGTAGTGGAAGGTCAATGGCCGGTCGGCCGGATCGTTCCCGCATTTACGCAGCGCGAAGAAGGACCATTCCATGGACTGGCTGCTCAACATCCTTTCTCAGGGTTCGGATGCGCTGGGCGGAAATCTGTTGCGATCGATCCCGAGGCTGATGGTTTCGGTCAGCACTTTTGCGATCGCGGTGGCCGCGATATCGTTTCTGTGGCGTCGCCGCGATCTTCCCACCGTCTATCGGCGCGTCGCGCTGTCGCTCATCCTGCTGCTGTTGGGAATCGCGGTCTCCTATCTGATTGCGGCCTTTCCGGTGCTGCGACCGTCGATCTATGCGCGGGTCTTCGAGATCGTCGCCGCCCTGAGCGCGCTGGTGGCGGTATTCCTCATCCGATACGTTCTTCCGGAGCTGCTCGCTTTGCCGTCGCCTCGGCTGCTGGAGCGCAACAACCGCCATCTCAAATCCGAGATCGACGCGCATATCGACACGATGCGGCAGCTGACCGACATCCGCAGCGAGCTCGAGGAGAAGGTATATGTCCGCACGCGCGAGCTGACGGCGACCAAGCAGCGCTTCGAAGCAGCGCTCTCCGGCTCGGATATCGCGGTCTTCAACCAGGATACGCGGCTGGTCTTCACCTGGGCCTATGACCCGCGGCGCGGCCTGACGCCGGAAGAGGTGGTCGGCAAGACGGACGCGGACCTGTTTCCCGAAGATGTCGCCCAGTCCGTGTCGGACGCCAAGCGCAACGTGGTCGAGAGCGGCAAGGGGACGTCGCTCAACGTCGTGGTCAAGACCGATGGCGCGTCCCAGTATCTGCGCCTTTCGATCGAGCCGCTGCGGGACGGGTCGGGCGAGATCATCGGCCTGACGTCCGCGGTCGTCGACCTCACCGAGCGCCATGACTACGAGACGCGCCTGTCGGCGCTGACCTCCGGACTGGCCGAGGCCAATGCCCGGTTCGACATGGCGCTGCGGGGATCCTCGATCATGGTTTTCAGCCATGATCGCGACCTGCGCTACAACTGGGTCTACAATCCGGCGATCGGCCTCAATGCCGATGACATGATCGGCCGCACCGACGAGGAATTCTGGCAGGACGAAGGCAGTCAGTCGATCGTCGACATGAAGAAGGCGGCGGTGGCGTCCGGCGAGGCGCAGCATGGCGAGATCGTCATGACGCTCGATGACAAGCCACGCTATTTCCAGCTCCGGCTGGAGCCGATCCTCGGGCGGGATCGCAGCATCCAGGGACTGGCGGGCGTGGCGGTGGATGTCACCGAGGCGCATCAGCAGGAACTGCATCTGCGGCTGGTCATGCGCGAACTGACCCACCGCTCCAAGAACCTGCTCGCGGTGATCCAGGCCATGGCGCGCCAGACCGCCGCCCGCTCGGACGATCCGCAGACCTTCGTCACCCGTTTCTCCGCCCGGCTGCGGGCGATGGCGGCGTCGCACGACCTGCTGGTCGCCCGCGAATGGCACGGCGCCACGCTGAAGGACCTCGTCAGCGCCCAGCTTTCGCAGGCGATCGATCCGGGTTCCGACCAGCTCGTCATCGAAGGACCGATGCTGAGTCTTCGCCCGGATGCCGTGCAGAATATCGGCCTGGCCTTGCATGAGCTGACAACCAACGCGGCCAAGTATGGCGCGCTTTCGGTTCCGGACGGGCGCATCTCGCTAAACTGGGGCATCCGCAACGGCGATCGGCTTCACCTCCGCTGGGAGGAGACCAACGGGCCGATGGTGCAGCAGCCGGAGAAGACCGGCTTCGGCGTCACGCTGCTGGAGCGCAGCGTCGGCCAGGCGCTCGACGGCATCGTCACGCTGGAGTTCACGCCGGGCGGCGTGGTGTGCGAGATCGACATCCCCTCGAGCCACGCGCTTGACTGAGGCCATTCGAGGTTCCCGGTCGGACGGCCACTCCGCCGAAGCCCGCAACAAAAAAGGAGCCTGTGAAAGGCTCCTCTCCGTTTCCGCAATTTGGATTGTCCAGCCGCGGCGCGGGGCCGGGCTGGAATTCAGCGCTTGCGCGCCAGGCCGCCCAGGAGGCCCATGGCGAAGGCAAGGGCGACGCTGGTGGTGCCGACCTCCTGCTGTTGGCGGCGGCCGTTACGCCAGTTCGCCACCAGCAGGATGATCAATCCAACCACCAGGAACGCTCCGCCCACGACCATCTTGGCGACCAGCGATCCATAGCTGTAGGCCAGTGCCTGGTACCCGGCAGCCACGCCGAAGCAAACGCCGACAATAATGAACACCCCCGCGAGGGCCAGAAGGCCGACCCGCTTGAGGGTGCGCACGGTGGTTTGCGTGGCGGCAGCGGCCGCCACGCTTGTCAGGGCCTGGAACAGGCCGCTCATCGCCGGCCTATGAGCGCACCGATGAACAGGCCGATGCCGGCTGCGATCAGCACGGCGGGAACCGGATTGCCGGTGATCTGGCCTTCGATATCCTCGGCGACCCTCTGCCCGCGGCGGCGTGCCTCGTCGGCCGAGGCGCGGAAGGTCTCGCTGGCCCGGCCGGCGGCATTGTGCAGCGCGTCCGCTCCGGCGCTCGCTTGTTCCGAGCCGAATTTGCGGATCGTATCCGTCAGCGAGGCCAATTCGGCCTGGATGGCCTTCACCTGGTCGGAGAGGTCCGAACCGTCTGTCTTGGTCACCATTTTGGCACTCCTGTTCGTTGCTCAAGTTTAAGAAGGCTTGAGAGATCTACCCGGAAGTATATGCGGCGCGGGCGTCGAGTTGTCGACATGTTTCAGCGCGGTGGAGAGTTCCATGGTTAGCTTTTTACAAGCTTCCCGCTCCTCGGCTGAAGCAAGGGGCGCCAGCCTGCTGACCGCTCGTCGCCAATGCAGCAGCGTTTCCGCCTTTTGGCTGTCCGAGAGAACCTTGTCCTCGACGATGTCCCCGGGCCGCCAAAAGCCGGCATATCCCTGATATGCGATCATTTGTTCCATCCTGGTTCATTCCAAGCGACCCGCAGAGAGAACGGCCCAAATCGCCAATGGTTCCAGTGGCATCGCGACCGCTCTTCGCCGCACGATGGCAAGCCTGCTCCAATGCAATCCGCCGCGCCCGGGTGACCCGGGCGCGGCGGAAGTCTGTCACTTCGACAAGAACCGGGACCGGGGCCGGGCCCCTGCGTCCTGTCTCAGGTCGTGCCCTTGCCCGCGTCGGAGCCATGACGCTTGCGGCGATGCTGGGCGATCAGCATGGCGAGGATCGCCAGGCCGATGACGGCGAAGGAGACCGCCGTCGTCACGGTGCCGAGCGCGTAGATCACGGGTGTGGTCACCGTGGTGGTGAGGCCGCGCAGCGTCAGCGGCAGGGTATTGACCGAGCCGACCGTCTGGCTGGAGCGGGCGATCTCGTCCCAGGACAGCGTGAAGCCGAACAGCGCGACGCCAACCAGCGACGGTGCGATCATCGGCAGCACGACATAGCGGAAGGTTTGCCACGACGAGGCGCCGAGGTCGCGCGCCGCTTCCTCATAGGCCGGGTTGAAGCGGTTGAAGACGGCGAACATGATGAGCAGGCCGAAGGGTAGCGTCCAGGTCAGATGCGCGCCGAGGCCGGAGGTGAACAGCCCCATCAGGGTCTGGAAATTGTCCTGGATCAGGATGCCGATATTGCCGAGGAAGTTCGTCCACATCGTCGGGTCGGGGATGTCGACATAGTTTTCGACCAGACGGTCGCCGAGGCCGGTGATGGTCTGGTTGAACAGCTGGAATTCCAGCGCGATGCCGAGCGACACGACGATCGAGGGCAGGATCAGGCTGGCGATCGCCGTGAAGAACAGGATGTTGGAACCCTTGAACTTCTGGCGGAAGGCATAGCCGGCCATCACCGAGATCACGACGGTGACCAGCGTCACGACGAGACCCAGCTTCAGCGAGTTGATCAGCGCGTCGACGACGTTGGGCACGCCGATGCCGGCCCACAGATTGTGGAACCAGTGCAGCGAGACCCCATTCATCGGAAAGGTCATGCCGCCGTTCGGGCCTTGGAACGACAGCACCAGGATGGTGATCGTCGGGCCGTAGAGGAACAGCACATAGAGGGCGAAAACCGCCGACAGCACGTAGAATGCGCGGGAGCGTCCTTCGGCCATGCTCAGAGCTCCTTGCGAATGTCGACGAAGCGCAGCAGCGTCCAGATGATCATCAGCACGATGGCCAGGAGGACGACGGCGTTGGCGGCGGCGATCGGGAATTGCAGCGCGTTGATCTGGCTTTCGATCACCTTGCCGGCGGAGGCGATCTGCTGGCCGCCCATCAGGCCGATCGAGATGAAGTCGCCCATCACCACCGTGATGACGAAGATCGAGCCGATGGCGATGCCGGTCTTGGATAGCGGGATGATGACGTTCCACAGCGTCTGCCAGCCCGAAGCGCCCGTGTCATAGGCGGCCTCGACGAGCGATTTGTCGATGCGGGACATCGAGTTCAGGATCGGCACGATCATGAAGACGGTGTTGAGGTGGACGAGCGCCAGCACCACGGAAAAATTGGAATAGAGCAGCCAGTCGAGCGGCTCGGAAGTGAGGCCGACGCCCATCAGCCACTGGTTGACGACGCCATTGCGTCCCAGCAGCGGGATCCAGGAGATCATGCGGATGACGTTGGAGGTCCAGAACGGGATCGTCGTGACCAGCGCCAGGATCAGGCGCATGTTGTTGGACTTGATCTCGAAGACGAGGAAATAGGCGATCGTGAAACCGAGCACAAGCGTGATCAGCCAGACCATCAGGCAGAATTTCAGCGTCGACAGATAGGTGCGGAAGGTGGTGCAGAGGTCCGGCAGCGAGGCGAGGCACTTGTCGAAGGCCGTGGCGTAGTTGTCGCCGACAAAGGCCGGTTCGATCGAGTAGCCCGTATAGGTCCAGAAGCTGACGGCAAGCGTTACCAGGAGCGGCAGCACGAAGAAGATCAGGAAGACGATCGCGAGCGGCGCGGCCTGCCAATAGGGTGCCCAGCGCGATTTCATTTCCAGCATGGTCGGGCAGGCTCCATTTCGATGGAAGAAGGCGGATAGCCGGGGATCGCATGACTCTGCGCCGACGGGCAGGGGCATTGCGGGGGCGACCGGGCGAGGGGCGGCGGGCGGGCGCGGTCGTCTGGTATCGCAGTTTGCCTGCGGGCGGGGGGTGGGATCCCGCCCGCAGGCAAGGTCATGGCCGATCAGGCGGCGATGAACTCGTTCCACTTCTGGATCATGTAGGCGTTCTCATCCATGATCGAGTTCCAGCACGCCACGGCACCCATGCGGGTGTTGTAGGAGCCGCCGTCACGGATCGAGCCGGCCTTCTCGAGCAGGCCGCCATCCGGACCGAGAATGTCCTTCTCGGCCGGTTTGCCTTCCATCCAGAACGCCCATTCGTAGGGTTCCATGCTCTTCTGCGCGGTATCGAGCACGGCGGCGTAGTAGCCCTGGCGGTTCAGATAGGCGCCGGCCCAGCCGTCGAGGAACCAGTTGATGAACTCGTAGGCGGCGTCGAGCTTCTTGCCCTTCAGCGTCTTCGGCAGGCCGAAGCCCGAAGCCCAGGCGCGATAGCCTTCCTTCAGCGGCTGGAAGGTGCAGGGGATGCCCTTCAGGCGGACGGCGGTAACGGCCGGCGACCACATCGACTGGATGACCGTCTCGCCCGAGGCCATCAGGTTGACGCTCTCGTTGAAGTCCGACCAGAAGGCGCGGAACTGGCCGGCCTTCTTGGCTTCGATCAGGGTCGCGATCGTCTTGTCGATCTCTTCCTTGGTCATGTTGCCCTTGTCGCCGTACTTCACGGTGCCGAGGGCTTCGTTGACCATCGCGGCGTCCATGATGCCGATCGACGGGATGTTGAGGATCGAGGTCTTGCCCTTGAATTCCGGGTTGAGCAGTTCAGCCCAGCTCTCGATCGGGCGCTTGATCAGGTCGGGGCGGATGCCGAGCGTATCGGCATTGTAGGTCGTCGGGATCAGGGTGATCCACTCGGTCTGCTCCTTGGCGAACTCCTTGCCGCGCTGCTTCTCGAGATACATCACCTTGTGCGGCGCGGTGCCCTGGTCGCCGATCTTCTTGCCGTCGATCTCGCCCTTGGTGATGGCGGTGGCGAGCTTGTCGACCAGCTTGACCTTCTTGGCGTCGATAGCCTGGAAGTTGCCGGAAGGGATCAGGTTGCGCAGCGAGAAATACTCTGTATCGACCAGATCGAACGAGTCCGGCTGGGTGATGATGCGCTTGGTGACGTCATCGGTGGTGACGGTGACGTATTCGATGTTGATGCCGGTGATTTCCTTCGCCTTGGCGGCGATGGCCGGCGACTGGTTGGTCGCGGTCGAGAGGTAGCGCAGCGTGATCGGTTCGTCGGCATGCACGGCCGGGAAGCCGGTCACGGCCGTGGTGCCGAGGAAGCCGGCGGTGATCGCGGAGCCCTTCAGCAGCGTACGGCGGGAGATCCCGCTCTTGGTTTTGTCGCTCATTCCCTGTTCTCCTCTGGGTTTGTTGCCTTGATCCGCGCTCAGGCCGAGGCGGAGAGTTCGTGGACGTCGTTGGGATCCCACTGCACCGTGACGGTGTCGCCGGTCTCGAAAGGCTGCTGGTAGAAGGCGCGCTCGGGGACGATCGCCGTCATCTCGATGCCGGCATCGGTCGCGAGGCTGAGATAAACGGCGGTGCCCTGGTACTCGACGTCGCGCACCGCGGCGGCGACGCCTTCTCCGCCGCCGGGCGAGACGCTCAGTCGGTCGGCGCGGACGCTGACCGTGCGTCCATCGACCGGCAGGACGTTGTGGCCGCCGATGAAGCGGGCGACGAATTCGCTCGCCGGAGCGTTGAAGATCTCGCGCGGCGTGCCGGCCTGCTCGATCTTGCCGTTGTTCATGATGACGATCAGGTCGGCCAGGGCCATCGCCTCTTCCTGGCTGTGCGTCACATGGATGAAGGAGATGCCGAGTTCGCGCTGGAAGCGCTTCAGTTCGGCGCGCACGCGGATCTTCAGGAAGGGATCCAGCGCCGAGAGCGGTTCGTCGAGCAGCAGGATCTGCGGATCGGTGACGAGCGCGCGGGCCAGCGCCACGCGTTGCTGCTGGCCGCCGGAGAGCTGCGCGGGCAAGCGCTCGGCATAGCGCTCCATGTCGACGAGCTTCAGCGCCTCGGTCGCCTTGATCGAGCGGTCGACCTTGCCGACCCCTTTCATCTTCAGCGAGAAGGCGACGTTGTCGCGCACAGAGAGATGCGGGAAGAGAGCGTAGGACTGAAACATCATCGCGGTGCCGCGCTTGGCGGGCGGCAGCTTGTTCACGATCTCGTTGCCGAGCGCGATGTCACCGTCGGAAACCGCCTCGTGCCCGGCGATCATCCGGAGCGTCGAGGACTTGCCGCAGCCCGAGGGGCCGAGAAGGCAGCAATAGGTGCCGGCCTTGATCTTGAGGTTGATCGCGTCGACGGCGATCGTGCCGCCATAGCTCTTGGTGACCGATGCCAATTCCAGATCTGCGGGTCGTGCCATCATCGTCTCCAATGGAACCTGCGGAGAGAGTGGCAAGTCGCGTGCCAGCGGCGGAATTCCGCGGTTTTCCGATTGGGAAAGGCTTGGGGAAGGGGAGGTCGCGACTGTTTGGCATGGCGAAATAAGATGCCTGCCGAATTTTTAAGCAGTCTGAGTGTCTGGCCAATGGCGGGCAGCCCGTTTTCAGGGCGCTGCGCAATTTCCATGCAGAAGCGAATCCGCGCGTTTCCAGGGCGCCGCGCCACTGGCTCGTTCTTGTGCAGCGCACACTTTGGAATGGCTCAAATCGAGCCTTGACGAAATTTCTAGAATTTGTCCAAATGATCAAGCTTTTGAGCCGCGACCCCAAAAATCAAAAAATGAGGGATGGTCGCGGCAGCAGTTTCGACCGGTTGGCGGAGCGCCTGCCGGACCATGGGAACCCAGGGCCACGCTTGGCCGGTAGGGAGGGATCAGCGCATGCCGTCGCATCTGCCGGGCATTGCATCGGGCCGACTTGCGCCC
>Ga0182738_1005522_pt1 | contig 13444 bp, 11 predicted proteins | sample eDN5th30CBELigMG_FD_128876 | JGI IMG/M metagenome (GOLD analysis project Ga0182738, IMG submission 128876) | Enriched Miracle-Growth compost microbial communities from Emeryville, California, USA - eDNA 5th pass 30_C BE-Lig MG (version 2)... ...
CCGAAGCAGTCCAGAGCCCCCACCCCAACCCTCCCCCGCAAGCGGGAGAGGGAGAAGAAAGACTGGATTGCTTCGCGGAGCCTGTGCTCGGACAGCGCGAAGCGCTGATCCGAGCGCTCGCAATGACGTGAGAATATGTTTTTCGTCATGCCCGGGCTTGTCCCGGCCATGACGAAAGGAAACCGTGGTCGCGCGAGATTACAGCCGCTCTACCGCGATACGTGCGCCGACACCGCGAGCCATTGGCCGTTCTGCCGCGCCCAGCAATCGGTGTAGCGGCCTGACGCCGCCGTACCATCGGCAGTCGTGTAGGTGGTGCGGGCGTGGATGATGGCGAAGTCGCCCATTACGCGGATCATCACGTCATGGGCTTCGAGATCACGGATCGTCACCGGTCGCGCGGTCTGCGCGAGAAAGCCGGCGCGGTCGATCAGCGTCTTGTCGGGATTGGAGCAATAGAACTCCGGCGCGAGAATCTCGTCGAAGCGCTTCACGTCGCCGTTCTGCACCGAACTGATGTAGTCGCGATTGAGTTGCGTCAGTTGTTCGATATCGGTGCTCATGCCTGTCGCTCCCAGATATGCCATGCGCTGTGCGGTGAGATTCCCTATTGCGATCAGAAAAAAGCCGTTAGCTCCGCTGGTTCTTCATCATGGCCGGGCTCGTCCCGGCCATCCACGTCTTTCTTGCCGAGTAGTTGTAAAGGCGTGGATGCCCGTGACAAGCACGGGCATGACGAAACTGGGTGTTTCTGGCTTCAATCCTTGAACATCGGCGGCGGTGTGAAGCCGCCGAATTCTCGCTCGATCAATGAGGCGAGGCGGATCGGCGTGTGATCCTCCAGCCATGGGCCGACGATCTGCGCGCCGAGCGGCAGGCCGTCCTTGCCGAGGCCGAGCGGGATTGCGGTTGCCGGCAGGCCGGGCAAGGTGGCGATGCCCGGCCACACCAGTTGATCTGTATAAGGATAGGCCCTGCCGTCGATCATGATGCGGCGCTGCTCCTGATCCGGCAGATGATCGTGCGGAAAGGCCGGAATCGGCATGATCGGACAGATCACCGCGTCGAATTTCTTGAACAGGTCGCGCCACTGCGCGCGCAGCCGGGTGCGGCCGCCATCGGCCAATACCCAGTCGCGATGGCTCAGCGTGATGCCGCGCAGCCGCTCGGCGGCAAGGCTCATGTCGTTGGGCGCGAGTTTTGCCGCCGCGGCCTGCGCCTCGGCATAGGCCTCCGGCGTGAACGAGCCGGCGAGGAACGAGAGCAAGAGGCGCATGTAGAGCCGTGACGACGCGGCGAGGTCGGGCAGCAGCGGTGTTTCGCGGCTGACGCTGACGCCGCGCGTCTCCAGATTACTGGCGAGCTTGGCGATGGCTTCCTTGATCACCGCACTGGTCGGCAGCAGCGGATGCGTGTCGAGCACCAGCACGCGAAAGCCCTTGAACTCGGGATGGCGCGAGGCCGGCAGCGACAGCCGGTAGGCGATGCCCGCATCGATCGGGTCGGGCCCCGCCATGACGTCGAGCAGAGTGGCAAGATCGCCGGCGCTGCGCGCCATCGGCCCGATCACCGAGAGATCGCGGGTGAATGGCAGCGGCGGATTGGGCGGCGCGACATGGCCGCGCAGCGCGCACAGATCATAGGTCGGCTTGTGGGCGTAGACGCCGCAATGAAAGGCCGGCACGCGCAGCGAGCCCCCGATGTCGGAGCCGAGCGACAGCGCGCCGTAGCCCGCCGCCAGCGCCGCCGACGATCCGCCGGAGGAGCCGCCCGGCGTGCGGCCGAGATCGTAGGGGTTGTTGGTGACGCCGTAGACGTCGTTGTAGCTCTGCCAGTCGCCGAGCGAGACCGGCACATTGGTCTTGGCGAGGATGACGCCGCCGGCATTCTTCACGCGCGTGATCGGGAGGGCATCCTCGGATGCGTTGAAATTCTTGTGCTGAACATAACCCCAGGTGGTCGGCAGGCCGGCGACGTTGAAGGATTCCTTGACCGTCATCGGAATGCCGAGCAGCGGCTTCTTCTCGCCGCGTGCCAGCGCGGCGTCTGCCGCCTTGGCAGCCTCAAGGCCGCGCTCGAAATCGCGCACGCAGACCGCATTGATCTGGGAATCGTATTTTTCGATGCGGGCGATGGTGTCTTGCGCCAGTTCGACGGCGGACACCTTTTTCGCAGCAAGCGCGGCGGACATGTCAGCGGCGGACTTGAAGCTCCATTGCGATGCGGCCAAGTTTTTTCTCCCGTGCTTGATGGTACGGCGGGATGATGCCATTTCCCGCGCCACATGCAAGAACGCGGCGTGCCGCTGTCACGCCGCGCGTGTCTGTCGCTACCTTTCGGTAAAATCCTTTGGCGAAAACGCCAGATCGAGCACTTTCCACTCGTCGTATTTGTCGGCCGGCAGCATCGTATATGGCTGACAGGCCTGCAGCGCGGCGATGGCGCTATGGGCCAATGCGACCGCCTTCGGCGAAGCCTTGCCTTCGATGAGAACCGGCGGGACGGCGAGACGCCCATCCGTGGAAAACACCGCGCGCAGCTTGATCCAGACGTCATCCGACATGCTCACCGTGTCGGGCATCGCCGAACACGTGCGCAGGTGGCGACGGAATGCCGCGATGTCGTTTGAAGCGAGCCTGGCCTTGTCGATCGCGGCGGCATCGAAATCGTTCTTGCCGAGCGACTCCGGCAGGCCGAGCGTCACTCCGTATTTCACCGTCAGATCGGGCTCGGGCAGCGTAAAGGCCGGTGCGGGGGAAGCCTGCAGGTCCGGTTGCGGCGGCGCAGGCTGTGCGTGGGCGTGCTGGTCGGGCGCAGAAGGCGCGGGTGGCTGTGGCGCGGTTTCAGCTTTCTGCTCAGGTTCTGCCGGCGGTTGCGGCTGAGCTTCCTGCGGATGCGGCGTCTCGACCGATTGCTTCAGGTCCAGTTGCGGCAGAACCGGCTCGGGCTCGGGCGGTTTGAGAGATTGCGCCGCTGGCTTGATCTCGTCCGATTCGACGAGATCGACCGTGATGGCCTTGGCGCCCTCGCTCTGAAACGGACGGACGCCGGTTGACAGCAACACCACAACCACGATTGCGCAATGACCGACAATCGAGGCGGCGGCTGCGAGCCTGGAAAGAAGCCGGGATTCAAACATGACGATCGATTGTCCGGCAGTCGGCGCACGCGTGCGTTGCTTGAAAGGAGGCGCAGCATGGTGCGCCGGTCGCGGAGTCGTCAAGCCGGCGCGCGGCTGGCCCGATCACGCTGTCACGATGTCGCGCGGTGAGACGTCGCGGCCTCCAGAAACTCAAGCAGCATGCGATTGACCTCGTCAGGGCGTTCCTGCTGCACCCAGACCGGCGCCATTGATCAGATGGCAGCCGCGCGGTCGCGGCAGCGCGGCGAGTTCGCGATGAATGGGATCATCGACCGCGTGGATGGGATGGTTCACGGTGTCGAATGGAATCGCCGGCGGGCCCGCGAACCGCGGCTCATGATCGCCACCGCGCGAAACACATCCGGCCGCGACAACGCGCACCATGGCGCGACGATGGCGCCGAAGTCGTGGCCAACAATCGCTTCGACGCTGCGATGTCCGAAGGCGAAAACCACGCCGAGCGCATCGCGCACCAGGTTCATCAGACGGAAGGGATGCAGGCTAACGTCGTAGTCGGCGCTCCAGCCGGTATGCGGCCGTAGCCGCGCTGATCCGGCGCCAGCACGTGATATCCCGCAGCCACCAGCACCGGCATCACCTTGCGCCAGCTATAGGCGAGGTCGGGAAGGCCATGCAGCAGCAAGAACACAGGGCCGTTGTGCGTCTTCGTATCCGGCCTCCAGCACTTGCATGGTGGCCATTGATCGTCTCGACGAAACGCGAGGCGGATGGTCGGCGGCAGCGGAAGTCGGGCAGGACGGCGGATGACGGCATGGTTCGAATCGAACAAGCGGGCGCGGCATCTATACGCATCTGGCTGCGGAACGACCGCTCCGCTCACCCGTTGATCCTGCACAAATATGGAGGAGTCAAATGGGTATCGAGGCAAAGGAACAGGGAAATCTGATCGGCAGCGACAAGGTCGAGGGAACCAACGTCTATAGCGCCGACGGCGAGAAGATCGGCGCGATCGAGCGCGTGATGATCGACAAGGTGAGCGGCAAGGTCTCGTATGCGGTGTTGGGCTTCGGCGGATTCCTCGGCCTTGGCAACGACCATTACCCGCTGCCGTGGCAGTCGCTGAAGTACAACACCGATCTCGGCGGCTATCAGACGATGGTGCCGGCGGACCAGATCAAGAGCGCGCCGAAATATGCGAGCGACAACGACTGGAACTGGAGCGATCCGGGCCGCACCCGTGCCGTGAACGATTATTACGGGGTGCCGATGGTGTGATGTATGTTGCGTTGAGTGGCGTTGCGTAAAAGGAGAGCCCGCCGTGGAGGCGGGCTTTTTCTTGAATGGGACTCGCAACTCGTCATGCCCGGCTTTGTGCCGGGCATCCACGTCTTTCCTTATCGCGAGAAGACGTGGATGGCCGGGACGAGCCCGGCCATGACGATAGCTTTCGTATTCTGCCAGAGGAAAGAGAAGCTCACGCCTTCTTCGGCCAGTACTTGTCGCGCAGGTGACGCTTCACCAGCTTGCCGGTCGGTGTGCGCGGCAGTTCGGCGGCGAAATCGATGCTCCTCGGGCACTTGATGGCCGACAGCCGCTCGCGGCAATAGGCGATGAGTTCGCTTTCGAGCGCTTTGCCGGCCTTCGCCATGTCATGCGGCTGCACAACCGCCTTCACTTCCTCGCCCATCTCCTCGTTCGGCACGCCGAACACCGCGACATCTGCCACGGCGGGGTGAGTGATCAAGACGTCCTCGGTCTCCTGCGGGTAGATGTTCACGCCGCCGGAGATGATCATGTAGGACTTGCGGTCGGTGAGATAGAGGAAGCCTTCGTCGTCGACGTAACCGACGTCGCCCAGCGTCGACCAGCCTTTGTCATTGAAGGCGCGCTGCGTCTTCTCAGGATCGTTGTGATAGGTGAACTGCGGCGCATCGGCGAAATACACCGTACCGATCTGCCCGATCGGCACCTCAACGCCGTCCTCGTCGAGAATTTTCAGCGAGCCGACCACTGCCTTGCCGACGGTGCCGCGATGGCTCAGCCATTGTTTGGAATCCGACACGGTGACGCCGTTGCCTTCCGAGCCGGCATAATATTCGATCAGGATCGGGCCCCACCACTCGATCATCTTCGCCTTGACCTCGATCGGACAGGGCGCTGCGGCGTGGATCGCACCCTTCAGGGTCGAGACGTCGTACTTGCTGCGGACTTCGTCAGGCAGCTTCAGCATCCGCACGAACATGGTGGGGACCAGTTGCGATTGCGTCACCTTGTGCTTCTCGACCAGCCGCAGAAATTCTTCGGCGTCGAAATGCTCCATGATGATCGAGGTGCCGCCGAGCGTGATCGCCATCATGTTGAAGCGTAGCGGGGCGGCGTGATAGAGCGGCGCCGGCGACAGGTAGATGCTGTCCTGCCCCATGCCGCACATATTGGCACAGAGCAGTTTCAGGAACGGGTTCGGCACGTCGATCGGCCCATATTCGTGGGCGCGCTTGATGCCTTTCGGCCGTCCGGTGGTGCCCGACGAATACAGCATGTCGTAGCCCGCGACCTCGTCGGCGATCGGCGTGGTCGGCTGGCTGCCGGCTTCTTTGTCCCACGAACGGAAACCCGGGGCGGGCTCGTCGAGCATGTAGAACAGCGGAGCACCGGGGGCGTTGCTGACGAGCGGGGCCATCTGCGCGGCGCATTGCGGCGAGGTGATCACGACTTTGGCGCCGCAATCCTTGACGATGTAATCGATCTCGTCCTGCTTCAGGTAGCGGCTGATTGCAGTGTAGTAGAGTCCGGCGCGCTGCGCCGCCCAGCAGATCTCCATGAATGCCAGCCGGTTCTCCAGCAGGAAGGCGATATGGTCGCCGGCCTTGAGACCGAGCGCGCGGAACAGGTGCGCACCTTGATTGGAGAGTTCGTCGAGCTCGCGATAGGTGATGGCCTTGCCGGTGCCGGCCATCTGGTAGGCGATCTTGTCGGGCTGAGTCTTGGCGTAATGCGACGGGTGAGTCATCGGTCTCCCTGGGCGTTTCCTGATCGTTGGCTCGGCGGATCGGGCCGCTCTTGGTCGAAGTCGAAGTGAGGAGCGAAAAGTGAGTAGCGAACAGAACAACGTTGTCTCTATCCGCTACCCCCGCTCGCTCTTCGCTTTGTTTGTTTCGCTTACAGCCGCTCAACGATGGTGACGTTGGCCATGCCGCCGCCTTCGCACATCGTCTGCAGGCCGTAGCGCTTGTTGTTCTGCTTCAGCGCGTAAAGCAGCGTCGTCATCAGCTTGGTGCCCGATCCGCCGAGCGGATGCCCGAGCGCGATGGCGCCGCCGTTGACATTGAGCCGCGCAGGATCGGCGCCCGTGGTCTTCAGCCATGCCGTCGGCACCGAGGCGAAGGCTTCGTTGACTTCGAACAGGTCGATGTCGTCGATCTTCATGCCAGCCTTCTGAAGCGCGCGCTCCGTCGCCGGCAGCGGCGTCTCCAGCATGATCACTGGATCGCTGGCCATCATGGTCATGTGATGGACGCGGGCCATCGGCTTGATGCCGAGCGCCTTGAGCCCCTTCTCGCTGACGATCATCACGCCCGACGCGCCGTCGCAGATCTGGCTGGCGCTGGCGGCAGTGAGACGCCCGCCGTTTTCGTTGATCAGCTTCACGCCCTTGATGCCGTCGAGCGAGACGTCGAAGCGGATGCCCTCATCGATGTGGTGAATGTCGGTCGAGCCGTCGGCGCGGGTGATCTTCACCGGCACGATCTCGTCCTTGAACTTGCCGGCCTGGGTCGCGGCGATCGCCTTCTGATGGCTGTTATACGAGAACTCGTCGAGTTCGTCCTTCGAGAGGCCGTACTTTTTCGCCATCATTTCCGCGCCGGTGAACTGGCTGAACTGGATGTTCGGATAGCGGGTTTCCATGCTCGGGCTCTTGTAGGTGCCGAGCCCCGCCTTGGCGGCAAGGATGCTCGGCGTGCCCATAGGCACCCGCGTCATGCTCTCCACACCGGCGGCGATCACAATGTCCATGCTGCCGGCCATCACCGCCTGCGCCGCGAAATGCAGCGCCTGCTGCGAGGACCCGCACTGGCGGTCGATCGACGTCGCGGGTACGCTTTCCGGCAGCTTGGACGCCAGCACCGCATTGCGCCCGATGTTGACGGCCTGCTCGCCGGCCTGGCCGACGCAGCCCATGATGACGTCCTCAATCTGCGCGGGATCGACGCCGGTGCGCTCGACCAGCGAGTCCAGCACCTGCGCGGCGAGATCGGCAGGATGCCAGCCGGCGAGGCGGCCTCCCTTGCGGCCACCTGCGGTGCGGGCGGCGGCGACGATATAGGCTTCGGCCATGGCAATCTCCTGGAGCGAGGTTAGGGAATGAGCCGCGATTTAACGAGTGGTGCAGGATTTAGTCAATCAATCAATTAACTCTTGAGCCGTGCGATCACATGAGGTTATCTGGACGGCATGGCTCCACATCTAAATACCGGCCAGCAAAGCCGTGTGCCGGCGACGAAGCATTCCACCGCGGACAAGCTGCTGGTCGCCGCCAGCGAGCTGATGATTGCGCGCGGCTCGCTGGAAATCTCGTTGAGCGACATTGCGCAGCAGTCCGGCGTCAATGCCGCGCTGGTGAAGTATCACTTCGGCAACAAGGAAGGTCTGTTGCTGGCGCTGCTGGCGCGCGATGCAGCCACCGAGACGACCAATCTCGAATATCTGCTCGCGCAGCCGATCACGCCGACCGCCAAGCTCAAGCTGCATGTCGCCGGCATCATCAAGGCCTACTACCGCTTTCCTTATATGAACCGGCTGATTCATTTGCTGCTTCATGAGAGCAGCACCAAGGCCGCCGACGAGGTCTCGAAGTTCTTCGTTGCGCCGCTGCTGGATTTTCATCGCCGCCTGCTGGCGGAAGGCGTCGCATCCGGTGAGTTCCGCCCGGTCGATCCGGTGCTGTTCTACACAAGTCTGATCGGCGCCTGCGATCATCTGTTCTTCGGGCGGCACGCGCTCTCGCGCGCTGTCGGCGTCGGTCCCGTCACCGACGAAGTGTGCCGCGAATATATCGCGCATGTCGAAGCGATGCTGCTGGGTGGCATGCTGACGCCGGCGGCGCGGCAGGCCCAGCGGGCGGCCGGATGACGTGCCTGCGACATGAACATTCATTGACGTCCTAACAGAAAGAGAGAGGTTGCCAGATGCAGTTGAAAGACGTTGCGGTTCTCATCACCGGCGGAGGTTCGGGTCTCGGCGCGGCGACCGCCCGCGCGATGGCGGCCAAGGGCGCCAAGGTCGCGGTGCTCGATCAGAACAAGGAGAACGCCGAGAAGGTCGCAGCGGAGGTCAAGGGGGTCGCGCTGGTGGGTGACGTCACCAGCGAGGAGCAGGTCCAGGCGGCGATCACGAAGGCGGAAGCCGCTCATGGCGTCGCGCGCGTGCTGGTGAACTGCGCCGGCATCGGCGGCTCGATGCGTATCGTCAGCAAGGACGGTTCGATCTATCCGCTCGACAAATTCACCCGTGTCGTCAACGTCAACCTGATCGGCACCTTCAACGTGCTGCGGCTGTTCGCCGGCCGGCTGGTGCCGACGCCGCTCGACAGCGAGGAACGCGGCGTCATCATCAACACCGCGTCGGTGGCGGCCTATGAAGGGCAGATCGGTCAGATCGCCTATTCAGCCTCGAAGGGCGGCGTGGTCGGCCTGACCTTGCCGGCAGCGCGCGACCTTGCGCAGCACAAGATCCGCGTCAACACCATCGCGCCGGGCCTGTTCCTGACGCCGCTCTTGATGGGTCTCAACGAGGAGGCCCGCAAGAGCCTGGGCGCGCAGGTGCCGCATCCGGCGCGGCTTGGCGACGCCAGCGAATACGGCGCGCTGGCGGTGCACATCGTCGAGAACGCGATGCTCAACGGTGAGACCATCCGCCTCGACGGCGCCATCCGCATGGCGCCGCGCTGAGGCGCGATGTCCGGATACGACGGCGTCATCCTGAGGGGCGGGCGACACTTGTCGCGCGCCTCGACGGATGGGCCATCGCCTTCGAGGCTCCGCGCTCCGCGCGTAGCGCCTCAGGGTGACGGCTATTCATCCGTCGCGCAGTCATTCGCCTTGTGAAGGGAGATCGCGTTTTGAGGCAGCCGCTGTTGATCGAACACGAGGACGGGTTCGATCGCGTCACGTTGAATCGGCCCGAGAGCCTCAATGCGCTCGATCCGACCTTGATCGATGCCTTGAACGATTATTTCGGCGGGCTGCAGCGCAATCGCGATACTCGCGTGGTGCTGCTCAAGGGCGCCGGCAAGGCATTTTGCGCCGGGCTCGATCTGAAGGAAGCGATGGCGCGGCGCGCCGGGCAGCAGGAGCCGCCGGGCGTGACCGAGTCGCTGGATTCGCAGCGGCGCATCGCCGACATCGTGATGCTGATGCGGCGGTGTCCGCAGCCGATCATCTCGCTCATTCACGGTTCGGCGGCGGGCGGCGGCTTCGCGCTGGCGCTCGCCTCGGATATTCGCATTGCCGCCAAGGGCGCGCGGATGAACTGCGCTTTCATCAAGCTCGGGCTTGGCGGCTGCGATATCGGCACGAGTTATTTTCTGCCGCGCCTCGTCGGGGTGTCGGTGGCGTCCGAACTGATTCTGACCGGCCGCTTCATCCATGCGGAACGTGCGCTCGCGGTTGGACTGGTGTCCGAAGTCGTTGAGGAAGCGCAACTGGAAGCGGCGGCGGAGCCTTACATCGATGCAATGCTGACCGCTTCGCCGGTGGGATTGAGGTTATCGAAAGAGTGCCTCAACATGAGCGTCGATGCCGGCTCGCTGGAAGCGGCGATCGCGATGGAGGACCGCAACCAGGTGTTGTGCAGCCGCTCGGAAGATTTCAATGAAGGTATCCGCGCCTTCCTCGAAAAGCGGAAGCCGGTCTACATTCGACGATAATAGTCACTGAAAGTCCGGCCAACGGACGGCAACGGGAGAACAACCATGGAAGGAAACGCGGCCAAGGTTATTCAGAAGCCTCCGTTCCGTAAGGTGAACTGGCTGCCGCGCGATATCGCGGTGGAGCGCCGGCCGGACGGCGTGATCGTGATGAAGTCGCGGTTTCCGCTCAACGATTACCTGCCGCACATTCCCGCCGCGCTGGCGCGCTGGGCAGTGGAGCGGCCCGATCACACCTGGCTGGCGCAACGGCGCGGCCCGAACCGCGACTGGCATCGCGTCAGCTACAGTGAGGCCAAGCGCACGGTCGATGCGCTGACGCAGGCGATCCTCGACATGAAACTGCCGGAGGGCGCGCCGGTCGCGATCCTCTCGGGCAATTCCATCGAGCACGCGCTGATGACGCAGGCCGCGATGCAGGCGCGTCATCCCGCGGCGCCGGTGTCGCCGGCCTATTCGCTGATGAGCCAGGACCACGCCAAGCTGAAATACCTGTTCGGCCTGATCAAGCCGAAGCTGGTCGTGGTGCAGGATGGATCGACCTTCGCGAAGGCGCTGGGCGCGCTGGATCTCACCGGCATCACCGTGATCCATGTCGATGGTCCGGCGGAAGGCATTCCGAGCCTGGCCTATGCCGATCTCGCCGCCACGAAAGTCACCGACGCGGTGGCTGAATCGATCGCGAAGATCACGCCGGACACGATCGGCAAGCTGCTGTTCACCTCCGGTTCGACCGGCATGCCGAAGGCCGTCATCAACACGCAACGCATGATGTGCGCCAACGCTGCGATGATGATGCAGGTGCGGCCGCGCGATCCCAACGGCCCGCTGCCGGTGTTTCTCGATTGGATGCCCTGGAATCACACCATGGGCGGCAACGCGCTGTTCAATCCGGCGCTGATCGAAGGCGGCACGCTCTATATCGATGACGGTCGCCCGGTGCCGGGACAGTTCGAGGAAACGCTGCGCAATCTGCGCGAGATTTCGCCGACCTATTATGCCAACGCGCCGGTCGGCTACGCGGTGCTCGCGGCGGCGATGGAAAAGGACGACGCGCTGTGCCGCTCGTTCTTCAGGAATCTCGGCATCATGGGTTATGGCGGCGCGCGGCTGCCTGACGACCTCTATGATCGCATGCAGGCGCTGGCGATCCGTGCCACGGGCGAACGCATCGTGTTCTACACCGGCTGGGGCTCCACCGAGACCGCGCCGACCTCGACCGGCACCTATTGGGACACCGAGCGCGTCGGGCTGATCGGCCTGCCGTTCCCCGGCGTGGAGCTGAAACTGGTGCCGGCCGGAGCGAAATATGAACTGCGGCTGCGCGGCATCAACGTGACGCCGGGCTATTACAACCAGCCTGAACTGACGGCGAAGGTGTTCGACGAGGAAGGTTTTTACTGCATCGGCGATGCCGGCGTGTTCGTCGATCCCGACGATCCGTCGCAGGGGTTAATCTTCGCCGGCCGCGTCGTTGAGGACTTCAAGCTGTTTACCGGCACATTTGTGCAGGTCGGTCCGTTGCGCACCGATGCCATCGCGGCGGCATCGCCTGTCGTTCACGACGCATTGGTGGCGGGGCAGGATCGCGCTTACATCGGCCTGCTGGTATGGCCCAATCTGCATGCCTGCCGGCAGTTGATCGGCAATGCCGATGCGAGCTTCGAAGACGTGGTGAAGCATCCGGCGGTGATCGATTGCGTCCGCAAAGGCCTCGAGGCACACAACGCTGCCGCTGGCGGCGCATCCAGCCTGCGCATCGGCCGCGTGATGCTGATGACCGAGCCGCCGTCGATCGACGGCAACGAATTGACCGACAAGGGCTACATCAATCAGCGCGCCGGCCTCGATCGCCGCGCCGCGCTGGTGGAACGGCTCTACGCCGATCCGCCCGCGGATGATGTGATCGTGCTGAAGTAGTCCAGAACGCTGCGTCGTCCCTGCGAAGGCAGGGACCCATACTCTGAGGAGTCACAAATGAAGACGAGGCGACGGCCCGGATAGAACATTGACTTAAGTGGTTATGGGTCCCTGCCTTCGCAGGGACGACGAAAGAGACAAATCGTTTCAAACCAGAGTGCATCAACATGAACTTCGAATTCTCCGACGACCAGAAGCAGCTTCGCGATCAGGCCCGGCGTTTCCTTGCCGAGAAGTGTCCGCCAAAGGCCGTGCGCGCGGTGCTGGAAGGCTCTGCGGGCTATGACAAGGCGCTGTGGAGTGGGCTTGCGGAGATGGGCTTTCTCGGCGTCGCCATTCCGGAGGAATTCGGCGGCACCGGCGCGGGGCATCTCGAGCTGTGCGTGATCGCGGAAGAAATGGGCCGCGCGCTGGCACCGGTGCCGTTTTCCTCCACGGTCTATCTCGCCGCCGAAGCGCTGATGCTCGCCGGCAGCGACGCGCAGAAGCAGACGTGGTTGCCGAAGATTGCATCCGGTGAAGCCATCGGCACGCTGGCATTGTTCGAAGGGCCGGGCAATCCGTCGCCGCAGGCGATCAAGGTCGCCGCTGCCAACGGCGTGCTCAACGGCGTCAAGAAGCCGGTGGCCGATGGCGCCATCGCCGACTTCGCCATCGTCGCCGCGCGCAATGGCGCGAGCGGCCGCGAAACCGATATCGCGCTGTATCTGGTCAATCTCAAGGCCGGCGGCGTCGCAGCGAAGACGCTCACCAACCTCGATCCGTCGCGCAATCAGGCCGAGTTGACGTTCACAGATTGCAAAGCCGAACCGCTCGGCGCGGCGAACGAAGGCTGGAGCATTTTGACCCGCGTGCTCGATCGCGCCGCGGTGCTGATGGCGTTCGAACAGGTCGGTGGCGCCGATCGTGCGCTGGAAATGGGTCGCGACTACGCGCTGGACCGCATCGCCTTCGGCCGACCGATCGGATCGTTCCAGGCGATCAAGCATATCCTCGCCGACATGTATGTCGCGGCGACGCTCGCGCGTTCGAACTGTTACTACGGCGCGTGGGCGCTCTCGACCAACGCGGGCGAACTTCCGGAAGCGGCCGCAACAGCGCGCATCAGCGCGACGCAGGCGTTCCAGCACTGTTCGAAGCAGAACATCCAGGTGCACGGCGGCATGGGCTTCACCTGGGAGTTCGACTGCCATCTCTATTATCGGCGCTCGAATGCGCTGGCGCTGTCGCTCGGCAGTCTCTCCTATTGGGAAGATCAGTTGATCGAGCGTATGCGCAAGAAGAACGCGGCGTAAATGTCGGCGTCGTCCGCGAGGCCGGGACCCATACGCCGCAGCATGTCGATTTGAAACGATGTGCGAGCAAGAGAAACGAAGGCAGTGGTTATGGGTCCCTGCCTGCGCAGGGACGACGCAGTAACTGACGAAGGACTATGTCTATGAACTTCGACGACACCCCGCAGGAAGCCGCATTTCGTGCCGAGGCGCGCGCTTGGA
>Ga0182738_1005523_pt1 | contig 13440 bp, 20 predicted proteins | sample eDN5th30CBELigMG_FD_128876 | JGI IMG/M metagenome (GOLD analysis project Ga0182738, IMG submission 128876) | Enriched Miracle-Growth compost microbial communities from Emeryville, California, USA - eDNA 5th pass 30_C BE-Lig MG (version 2)... ...
ACCGCAACCGCCGCGTCGGCATCATCGCCCTGGCGGTGGCCATCGCCATGCTCGGCGTCGGCTATGCCGCCGTGCCACTCTACCGCCTCTTCTGCCAGGTGACGGGGTTCGCCGGCACGACCCAGCGCGCCACCGAGGCCGAGGCTGCTGTCGCCGCTGAGAAGGCGACCGGCGACAAGATCTCCATTCGATTCGATGCGAGTATCGATCGGGGCATGCCTTGGGCGTTCCGCCCCGAGCAGGTGACCCAGAAGGTCACGATCGGACAGCGCTCGATGGCCTATTTCACGGCGAAGAATAACTCGGCGGTGCCGGTCACCGGAACAGCGAGCTTCAACGTCTCGCCGGAGCAGGCCGGGCGCTACTTCAACAAGATCCAATGCTTCTGTTTCACGGAGCAGACCCTCCAGCCCGGCGAAGAAATGCGGATGCCGGTGTTGTACTTCATCGATCCTGCGGCCCTGGAAGACGACAACATGAAAGGCGTCCAGCAGATCACCTTGAGCTACACCTTCCACGTTTCGAAAACCGGAGCATAGAGCCTCTGGACCCCATGCCAGAGGCGCATTAAGGGCTGCCACAACTCTCAGGGAAAACGACCACGATGGCCGGCGCTAAGAACCACGATTATCACATTCTGCCCCCCGATATCTGGCCGCTGGCCGGCTCGATCTCGGCGCTCACATTCACCAGCGGCATGGTGCTCTGGATGCACGAGATGGCGGGCGCGTGGCCCGTGCTCGGGCTCGGCATCGCTGGTCTGATCGCGACGTTCTTCTGCTGGTTCTCGAACATCGTGAAGGAAGCCCAGGCCGGCTACCATACGCCGGTGGTGCAGTTGCATCTGCGCTACGGCATGATCCTGTTCATCGCCTCCGAGGTGATGTTCTTCGTCGGCTGGTTCTGGAGCTGGTTCGACTTCGCGCTGTTCCCCAACGAACTTACCGAGGTGGTTGGCGGCGTCTTCCCGCCGAAGGCCATCGAAGCGGTTATGGATCCGTTCGACCTGCCGCTGCTCAACACGCTGATCCTGTTGTGCTCCGGCACCACGGTAACGTGGGCTCACCACTCGCTGATCCATGGCGATCGCGAAGGCCTGAAAAAGGGCCTGTGGCTGACGATCCTGCTCGGCCTGCTGTTCACCAGCATCCAGGCTTACGAGTACCTGCACGCGCCGTTCGGCTTCGGTGGCAACACCTACAGCTCGGCGTTCTACATGGCGACCGGCTTCCACGGCTTCCACGTGATCGTCGGCACGATCATGCTGATCGTCTGCCTCGTGCGCACCTACAAGGGCCACTTCACCCCGGATCATCACTTCGGCTTCGAAGCGTCCGCCTGGTACTGGCACTTCGTCGACGTGGTGTGGCTGTTCCTGTTCGTCACCGTCTACATCTGGGGCGGCTGGGGCGCAGAGATCCACTGATCCTGCAATGACCGATCAGCGGCAGCAGGCCGAACGGCAGCCTTCACTGGCCGAGGTTGCCGCTCTCGGCCTCTGTCCGCGTTGCGGAGCGAAAACGCTCTTCGCGCGCGGCATACAGTTCGCAGACAAGTGCCGCGCCTGTGGGCTCGACTACTCCCGCTTCAACGTGGGGGACGGGCCTGTCGCGTTCCTGACACTGATCGTGGGCGGGCTGGTGACCGGGCTGGCCTTGTGGCTTGAGCTATCGGTGGAGCCGCCCTTCTGGGTCCACGCCATTATCTGGATTCCGGTGACGGTGGCCGCCGTGTGGTTCGGCTTGCGCGCCGCGAAGGGCGCATTGTTGGGCGCGGAGTTTAGGCGGGGGGCTGCAGAGGCCGGCTCGCGGAATCCCGGTGAAAGGCAATGACTCGCAAGCTGCCGCTGTTGCCGACGCTGATCGTTGCCGCGGCAGTATCCGTGATGATCGCGCTGGGTGTCTGGCAGCTTGAGCGAAGGCAGGCGAAGGAAGGCCTGATTGCCCGCTACCAGGCGGCACAGGCGATGTCGGCTGATGTGCCGTGGCCGCGCGATGCGGCCGAGATCGAACAAGCGCTCTACCGCCATTCGCGCGTCATCTGCGACAGGGTGATCGCGATGAACGCGGTCGGCGGCCGATCGGCAGAAGGCGACTCGGGATGGGCGCACGTTGCGACCTGCGAACTGGACGGCGGCGGCAGCGCCGAAATCGCCTTGGGATGGTCGCAGGACTCGGCAGACGCAGTGTGGAACGGCGGCGAAGTCGCAGGCTTCGTAGCGCCCGGCACGGACGGCGCCCGACTGGTGGCTGCGCCCCCGCAGGCCGGACTTGCCCAGCTTGCGGCGCCCGACCCGCAGGATGTGCCGAACAACCACCTGTCATACGCAATGCAGTGGTTCTTCTTCGCCGGGACTGCGATGGTGATCTACCTGCTCGCGCTTCGCAAAAAGTGGCGTGAGGCCGGGCGCGGCTGAGCGCCTGGCCGACGCGAAGCAGAACCGACTCGGCCTTACTTGTACATCCCTTCGCGGATGTTGATGCCGTGCTCCACCCAGACCTTCAGGGCGGTGACCATCTGCGACCAGCCCATGCAGTTGCCGTAGCTCCCTGACAGGCCGCTGGATGTTTCGCGCCAGCCTTCCTCGGCGATTTCTACCAGCGTGCGCCCGTCCTCGGTCGGCTTGAAAGCCATCGTGACGATGACGTTGTAGTCGGCATCCGGCTCGTTGGCCTGCCATTCCAGCACGATCCTCTCGTCAGGAACGACCTCGATCACCTCGACCGGGAAGGCGCCGGGAAAGTCCGCGAAATCCCACGTCACCGTCTTGCCGGTTTCGAGCCGCCCCTTGGCGCCGCCGGTGGTGAAATACTGCGAAAGCTGTGTGGGATCGGCCACTGCCTCGAACACCTCGTGCACCGGCTTCGAGATGTAGGCGAACACCCGGTATTTCAGTTCCATCGGCACGACTCCTTGAACTGCCGGCCATTATGTTATAAAAACATAACATGTCAATCGACGATGATGCCGTCTTCCGGGCACTGGCCAACCCGCTCCGCCGCGCGATCTGCGACGAACTCAAGCTGCGCCCTCTCACCACCAGCCAGCTTTGCGCTTGCTTTCCGGAGCGTGACCGGTGCACCGTGATGCAGCACCTCGGCGTGCTGGAGCGGGCAGGGCTGGTCGTTCCGGTTCGCAAGGGGCGGGAGCGGTTCAACCATTTCAACGCCATGCCCATCCAGGTGATTCACGAACGCTGGATCGGCCCCCACGCCGCGGCCGCCGCATCAGGGCTGATGCAGCTCAAGCGGGAGCTGGAAAGCGGCGAGGCCAGCGCATCCGCCGAGGTCCGCGGCTAGCGTAGCAGGAACGCAACAGGCGCCTGCCCAAGTAGCGCAGCGTTAGCGGGATAAAATCGCGCTTGCTTGCCGCATTCCCTGCGCGCCGCTAATCCCCGCCGCGATGGAATACGTCTCCACCCGCGGCAGTGCACCTGCCCTAGATTTCGAAGGCGCTACGCTCGCCGGACTGGCCTCTGACGGCGGACTCTACGTTCCGCGCGAATGGCCGCGTTTCTCCGAGGAGGAGATCGCGGGCTTCGCTGGTCTGCCCTATCCGGAACTCGCGGCGCGCGTGATGCAGCCGTTCGTAGGTGACAGCTTGGCGCCTGAACGCCTGCTGGAACTTTGCCGGCAAGCCTATGGCCGCTTTAGCCACGCGGCCGTCACCCCGCTGGTCCAGCTCGACGAGCGCAACTGGCTGCTCGAACTGTTCCATGGGCCGACGCTCGCGTTCAAGGACGTGGCGCTGCAACTGCTCGGTCTGCTGTTCGAGGAATTCCTGTCGAAGCGGGATGAGCGGCTGACGATTGTCGGCGCGACGTCTGGCGATACAGGCTCGGCGGCGATCGACGCGGTCGCCTACCGCGAGCGGATCGATATTTTCATGCTCCACCCGAAGGGGCGGGTGAGTGAGGTGCAGCGCCGCCAGATGACTACGGTGCGCGCGCCCAACGTTCACAACATCGCCATCGAGGGCAGCTTCGACGACGCGCAGGCCATGGTGAAGCGCATGTTCGGCGACACCAGCATGACCGGGCGCTTCCACATCAGCGCGGTGAACTCGATCAACTGGGCCCGCCTGATGGCGCAGGTCGTGTATTACTTCGCCGCCGCCATTCAGCTCGGCGCCCCTGCGCGCAAGGTCGCGTTCTCGGTGCCGACGGGCAATTTCGGTGACGTATTCGCCGGCCATGTCGCGGCACGGATGGGGCTTCCGATCGAGCGGCTGATCGTCGCCACCAACGTCAACGACATCCTGCATCGCGCCCTTTCGAACGGCGACTACTCGGCGGGCAAGGTCGTGCCGACTTCGGCGCCGTCGATGGATATCCAGGTCAGTTCGAACTTCGAGCGGCTGCTGTTCGACGTCGGCGGTCGCGATGGCGCTGCTCTGGCGGAGCAGATGCGCGGGTTCGAGGCGACCAAGGCGATGCAGCTAACCAACGCACAGCGCGAAGGCGCCGCGGCGCTGTTCACCAGCGCCCGTGCGGATGCGGACGAGACCAGCCAGGCGATGCGTTGGGCGCATGTGACCTGCGACGAGGTGATCGATCCGCACACCGCGATTGGCCTTCACGCCGCGCGGCAACAGGATCTCCCGGCCGGCGTCCCGGTCGTGACGCTGGCGACCGCGCACCCGGCCAAGTTCGCCGATGCCGTCGAGCGCGCTACGGGCGTTCGTCCGCCGCTGCCGCTGCGGGTCGGTGACCTGTTTGCCCGCGAGGAAAGCTGCGTGGACCTGCCCGGCGATTACGCCGCGGTCGCCGCCTATGTGGCGGAGCACGCGACGCCGTCCAACTGATGGCGGAGCTGGTTCTCCAGCCACTGGTGATGCAAGGCAACGGCTGGGCCGACTACGGCCTTGTCGACAGCGGCAACGGGCGCAAGCTCGAGCGCTACGGCCCGTACCGGTTCATTCGCCCCGAGGGGCAGGCCCTGTGGTCCCCGCGTCTGCCCGATTGGGATGCCGAGGGCGAGTTCGTCCCCGGCTCGGACGAGGACGGTGGCGGCAGGTGGCGCTTTGCCCGTGAGGTGCCGCGCGATGGCTGGCCGCTGGGCTGGGACGACGTGCGCTACACTGCCCAATGCACGCCATTCCGCCATCTCGGCTTTTTCCCCGACATGGCGCCGGTGTGGGAGTGGATGCGCGAACGCCTCGACGACAAGGCGGACGCGCAGACGCTCAACCTGTTCGGTTACACTGGCGTCGGCACCTTGGCGTTGAGCGCCTGCGGGCCGGTCACCCACGTCGACGCATCGAAGAAGTCGGTGGCACAGGCGCGTGAGAACGCCGCGCTCTCCGACATGGCCGAGCGCCCGGTGCGCTGGCTGATCGACGACGCCGCGAAGTTCACCGCGCGCGAAGTACGGCGCGGGCGTCGCTATGACGGCATCATCCTCGATCCGCCGAAGTTCGGGCGCGGCCCGGACGGCGAAGTTTGGCGGCTGGAAGAGAGCTTGCCGGGCCTGATCGCCGATTGCCGCAAGTTGCTGGATGATGAGAGCCGCTTCCTGTTCCTCACAGTCTATGCCGTGCGGATGAGCAGCCTTGCCATCGCAGGCCTGCTCGCGGAGCATTTTGCCGGCCTGCCCGGCACCATTGAACACGGCGACCTGGCAGTCCGTGAAGAGGGCGAAGGCTGCCGCCTTTTGCCGACCGCCATTTTCGCGCGCTGGCGCAACGGCTAGGGGGCCGCATGAGCGATTCGCTGATTCTCGAGCTCGCCGACTTCGAGCACATGGTCCACACCGGTATCTTCTCGGAAGAAACCGGCAAGCCGCAGCCGTTGCGCTTCACCGTGCAGGTACAGCTGAAGCCAATTCCGCATTACGACGCCGACACCTCGCTCGATGCGAGCAAGAACTACATGGACCTGAAGTTCGCGTGTTCGGAAGCGCTGGGCGATCGCCACTTCAAGCTGATCGAGGCGGTGGCGGATCACATCTGCGAGACGCTGTTCCTGCAGGATGAACGGATCGAGGCGGTGACGGTCAAGATCATCAAGCTCGCGCTCAGCGAGGCGGACGAGAAGATCGGCATCACCCTGCGACGAGAGCGGCGTTGATGGAGCTGGCGGTGCTGCGCGTCGAAGGCCTGCCGGACGCGGCGCTCGATGCCGCCGAGGCTTTCTACGAAGCGTGGCTGCCGCAGGCACGGGCCCTTGCCCGCAGCCAGCATACCGCCATCGTCTTTCCTGCTGCTCCTTACGATCACCGCGGCTGGCGGCTCGCAGCGGTACAGGACCTTGCGCGTGAAGCCGCCCCGCAACGGGTGAACGGCATCGCAGGGGATGATGACGAAACCATCGCCGCCACGCTCCAGTGGCTCGCCTCCGCACCCGGAGTGACAGGCCAACTCCTTGCCGTGGATGGTAAAAGGGCAGAAAAGGTCTAGATTGCAAGGATGAGCTGCAAGCCCCTCGTGGACGCCTTCAACCGGCGGATCAGCTATCTGCGCCTCTCGGTGACGGACCGCTGCGACTTGCGTTGCTCATACTGCATGCCTGAACGGATGCAGTTCCTTCCCAAGAAAGACGTGCTCAGCCTCGAGGAGTTGCACAAGCTCAGCCTCGCGATGGTCGAGCGGGGCATCCGAAAGATCCGGCTGACCGGCGGCGAACCGTTGGTACGGCGCGACATGATCGAGCTGGTGCAGGCTCTCGGGCGGAAGATCGGCGATGGGCTCGACGAGCTGACGCTCACTACCAACGGCACCCGGCTGGCCCAGTTCGCGAACGATCTCGCGGCGGCGGGGATGACGCGGATCAACGTCTCGCTCGATACGCTGGATACGGAGCTGTTCCAGCGCCTCTCCCGCCGGGATCGGTTGTCGGACGTGCTGCAGGGCATCGCCGCCGCGCGCGAGGCCGGACTGAAGGTGAAGATCAACACCGTCGCGCTCAAGGGGCTGAACGAGGATGAGATCCCGTTCCTGGTCGAATGGGCGCATGCTCACGGGCACGAGATCACGCTGATCGAGATCATGCCGCTGGGTGAGATCGAGGAGGACCGCAGCGAGCATTACCTGCCGCTGTCGGTGGTCCGCGAAGCACTCGATGCGCGCTGGACTCTCACGCAGTCGGACCATGCCAGCGGCGGCCCGGCTCGCTACGTCGACGTGGCTGAAACCGGCGGGCGGCTCGGCTTCATCACCCCGCTGACCAACAACTTCTGCGCCGGCTGTAACCGCATTCGCGTTACCGCGACCGGCGAGCTCTATGCCTGCCTCGGCGGAGCGGAGAAAGTCGATCTGCGTGCCGCGCTGCGGTCCGCTTCCCCCGACGAGGCGCTGGCCGAAGCACTCGGCGAAGCAATGCGGATCAAGCCGGAGCGCCACCACTTCCGCATCGAGCGTGGCTCGGAGCCCGCCCAGCCGCGCCACATGTCCCTCACGGGGGGCTGATCCATGGCCGTCAAACTCGTCTTCCTCGGCAAGCTCGCCGATCTCGCTGCCGCGTCGGAGAAAGATGTCGCCGGTCCGCTGGATTGGGCGGGCCTGCTCGACGCGCTGCCGGGTCCGCTTGGTGAGGCGGTGAAGGGCGACAAAGTCAGGGTGGCGATCGACGGCGTGGTGTTGGCGGACAAGACCGCGCTCGCTGCGGCCGACGGCCAGGAAATCGCGCTTCTCCCGCCGGTCAGCGGAGGCTGACATGGCGAAGGACGTTCGCCTCCTGTCCGAACCCTTCAATCCCGGCGACCTGGTCGGCCCGTTCACCGATGCCCATCCGGGGCTCGGCGGTGTGTGCACGTTCGTGGGCGAGGTCCGCTCGGACGGGGACGTAGAGGCCCTCGAACTCAGCCATTACGAGCCGCTCACCCTGCCCGGCATGAACGCAGTGGCCGACGAGGCGATTGAGCGATTCGGACTGATGGGAATTCTCATCGTTCATCGTGTCGGAGAGATGCGCCCCGGAGAGCCGATCGTGCTTGTCTCCGCCTGCGCCCGCCACCGTCGCGGAGCGATCGACGCCGTCGATTTCGCAATGGATCACCTCAAGAGCGATTCCTGGTTCTGGAAGCGCGAGAAGCGTGGCGGGGGGTGGACCTGGATCGAACCGCGCGAAGAAGATCATTCCGATCTCGCGCGATGGACCGTTTGACAACAGTCAAAGCATTCTGGCGCCAGTCATGAGATTCGCTTGCTCACACAAGGAGCAAGACCGATGGCTGAGAAACTCACCCGTCAAGTAATCGCAGAACAGGCTTTCGTTCACGCCGAAATGCCGGTGGTCGCGCACCCAAGGCACCAGGTCGATGTTGATCGCAACTTCGAACTGCCCACCGGACTTTACGCGGGTACGGTCGCACTGTTCCTTGGTTACCTGGCAGTGATGACCATGGGTTTTGGCAATCCGGGATTGGCTCTCCCGATGGCCATCTTTGTGTTGTTCGTCGTGGCCGGCTTTGGCGTACCGGCGCTTTGGGCGGGCATGAAGCCCGAACATCGCGACCGGCCACTCAGCTGGAGCCGGTTCATGTCGGAAGGGGTGCAGACTCCGCACGGCCGTTGCAACGGGGGCGAAGCGGCAACGCTTGTGCTGCTGATGCCAGCGGTGATCCTGTGCTGGGGTATCGCGACAGTCACGATCGCGGCCCTCGCTCGCTAGTGGGTTTATCCCTCCTAACCCTCCGCCCGCTAGACGAGTACCTTCTCTCCCAGCCGCGCGGGGTCGGCCAGTTCGATCCCGCGCGCACCCTTTCTTCGGATCAGGCCATCATCCTCAAGTGCGGTCAGCGACCGGCTTACGGTCTCGATCGTCAGCCCCAGCAGGGCAGCGATCTCGCCCCGGGTCAGTGGCAGGTCGAATCGTGCCGTAGGGTGGCAGGGCGAATGGCTTGCCGCATGCGCCAGTTCCAGCAGCAGGGCAGCCACCTTTTCGCTCGCGCCTCGACGATTGGACAGCGTCATGAACCTGCGGCTTTCATGCAGGTCTTCCTGGGAGCGCCGGAGCAGCGCCTGGGCGAGCGCCGGATAGCGCTGAAGTGCGTCCTCTATTTCCGAACGCGCGAACACACAGAGCCTGCTGTCGGTCAGCGCCACTACGTCGTGATGCGAGAACGGCTGGAACAGTTCGCCGACAAAGCCGGCGGGGTGGACGAGCGCGAGGATATATTCGGTGCCTTCCTCGTCGGTGCTGGTGACCTTGAGGGCGCCTTCGATGAGGGTGGCGCAGGCGTCGTTCTCATCGCCCGCGGCGAAAAGCGTCTCGCCGCGCTTGAGTACGCGGGTGCGGCCAGCGCGAGCGAGCGCGGCACGTTCCTCGTCGCTCAATGCGGCACAGGCAGCCCTTTCACGAACCGGGCAGGAAGCGCAATCCAGGCTCATCGGCCATCTCGCAAGGTTTCGATTGTCTGGTCTTCTATGGCAACGAGGGCTGCGATCTGGTCGCGCGCCCCGGCAATCCGTTCAAGCCCCCCACCGGCAAGCTCGGCATCGACATAGAGGAGGTCGAGTTCGGCGAGGGCGATCATGGTCTGGCTGCGATTCGCGTGGAGATCGGCGAGCGCGACTTGCGCTACCGCCCAGCGTTCGCTGCCCTCCGCCGCTCCGGCCGCGGCGCGGGCCGGGCCCCGGGCCTTTTCCGCGGAAACAAGGAACGCCTGGTGCGCTGCCTGTCCCTCGGCAACGAGCGCGGCGATTCGGTCGAGCGTCTCGGCCGGGGTCGCCGGCGGGACAGAAGGTTCGGGGTCGGCGGGCTGCATCGTGCCCGCGGCGCGCTCGGCATCGCGAATGGCGAGCGACGGGTAGCGGCCGGGACTCGCACAGCCGGCCAGCAACAGCGCCGTGACGGTCAGGGCGAGAATGGGCTTGCGCACGGCGGTTGCCATACCAATTTCGCCCGGCGATGGAAGCTCGGGTCGTCGCGTATTTTGGTGACCCGTGGTCGTTGACAGCAAGGCGACCTTGGCCTAACGGGGCCGCCTTTCCGCTACCCCTTATGGGCGCGCGGCGTTCCTCCTTGTGGAGGGGCGGCACAGCATGAGATTGGAAGTTTAAGACCATGTTCGCAATCGTGCGCACTGGCGGCAAGCAGTATCGCGTTGCCGCAGGAGACAAGATCGCGGTCGAAAAGCTCGCTGGCGAGGCGGGTGACACGATCGTGCTCGGTGACGTCCTGCTCGCAGGCGATGGCGGTGAGATTGCGGACGCCGGCAAGGTGACCGTGTCGGCCGAGATCATCGCTCAGGCCAAGAGCGAGAAGGTCGTGGTGTTCAAGAAGCGCCGCCGGCACAACTATCGCCGCAAGGCCGGGCATCGCCAGCAGCTCACGCTGCTGCGCATCGTCTCGGTTGGCGACAGCAAGCCGGCTGCCAAGAAGGCTGCTCCGAAGGCGGAAGCCAAGGCGAGCGAGCCGGCCAAGGGTGCCGACGTCAACACTAGCGAGGCGCTGCAGAAGGCAGAGCCCGTGAAGGACGCCGCGCCGGCCGCGAAGGCCGAGAAGGCTCCGGCGAAGAAGGCCCCGGCCAAGAAGCCGGCTGAGAAGAAGTAAGAGGTAGGTCGAGATGGCACATAAGAAAGCAGGCGGTTCGTCCCGCAACGGTCGCGACTCGGCCGGCCGGCGCCTCGGCGTGAAGAAGTTCGGTGGCGAGCAGGTCATCGGCGGCAACATCATCGTGCGTCAGCGCGGCACGCGGGTTTACCCGGGTGCCAACGTCGGCATGGGCAAGGACCACACCCTCTTCGCGCTCGAAGCAGGTCGCGTGCGTTTCCACGAAGGCAAGCTTGGCCGCAAATTCGTGTCGGTCGACGTCATGGCAGCTGCCGCCGAGTAATCGGATGACTCAAGGAAGGGGTCATCCACCGGGATGGCCCCGCCGGACCTGATCCGGCAAGTCGAGGGAGATGGGGCCAGCCCGTCTCCCTTTTTTAGTCTCCCTCGCAATGAAGCCGTCACGTGGATGCTCCAGGCATCCGCCGGGCGGGGCGAAGGGAGCGAATACGATGTTCCACCGCAGTGAGCGCCTGTTCTTGAGGCCCGTCTTCGCGGAAGACTGGCAGGCCGTCTATCGTGGCATGTGCGACGAGGGCGTAGCGACCATGCTCGCCCGCGCACCGTGGCCGTACCGCAAGGCTCATGCGCGTGAGTTCGTCACCGTGCTGCCGAACCCGGCATATCCCCGCTTTGCCATCACGCTGCCCGCAGAGCAGGGCGCGCTGATCGGCAGCGTCAGCCTCCATGACGACGACGGCGAGGCGGCGATCGAGTTCTGGCTGGCGCGTGACCGCTGGGGGCAGGGCTATGCCACCGAGGCCGTGCGGGCGCTGTCCGAAGTCGCCTGCGCGTTGGGCTACAAGCGGCTCCAGGCTGGGCATTTCCTCGACAATCCCGCCGCTGCGCGCGTCCTGCGCAAGGCCGGCTTCGTCGAAACCGGCGAGATCCGTGCCGTCGAAAGCCGCGCGCGTGGGGACGAGTTGGTTCTCACCCGGCGGTTCGTGCTGGACCTGTGCGAGCCGGAATGTGTCGGACAAAGCGGGCAGAAGCGCGCGGCGTGAGTGGTCCTCCCTGTTCGGCGCTCGCCGGACAGGGAGGTTACTCTGCCGGCATCACCGCAGCGGAATAGTCGCTTTCGTACCGCGTGATGAGGGCGCGGTCGTCGACGTTCCACGGGTGGAAACCCGGCCGGAAATATCCGAGCCACGCCGGGAGGACGCGCCGCAGGATGCCCGGCTTGCCCCACAGGTACCAATGTAGCTGGCGACGCGCCTTGCCGCGATTGAAACCGTCCTGCTCCAGCAGGTCGAGCGTGTCGCGGATGCGGTGCGAGACGAACTTTCGGGTGACGCTGATCATCACCAGTGAGCGCATCGACCAGCGGCGGAAGCCCGGCCAGTCGCGCGTGGCGTGGAGCCAGGTGTCGTAAGCCACGCCCTTGTGCTCGATTTCCTCCATTGCGTGCCAGCGCCACAGGTCCACCTGCTCGATGTCGGCGCGGACGAATTGCTCGGGATTTGCGAGGAAATCGTGGGCGAACATGGCGGTGAAGTGCTCCAGCGCCATGGTTACCGCGAGCCGCGCGATGGGCGGCTTCTGGCTGGCTTCCGCGATCAGCTCCGCCACCTTGCGGTCGATCTCGCGCACGTCGTAGCCCGCCGCTTCGGTGGTGCGGTTGAACGTGATGTGCTCCCGCGAGTGGTTGGCTTCCTGTCGCACGAAGGCGCGAATCTCGTTCTCGAGCCGGGGAGGGGCGCCCTCGCGGTTGGCGCGAACCGCCTCGATGAAAAATGCTTCACCGCGTGGGAAAGTGAGCGAAAGTGCTGTAAACCACGCGCTCGCAATCGGGTCGCTACCGAGCCACCAGCGCTCAGGCGTGGCATCGCGACCGAATCTGCGATCTCGCACAGTGATCCGAAGATCGTCGGGTGTGGGGATATTCATGGTAAATCGCTTGTCACGTCAGCCGACCGATGGGAACCGTGCCATGGAGAGAGGTAGGTTTACTTACACTGATGTCAATTAGAAGGCGTCTTCCGCAGGCGGCCAGCCGTCTTGCCGCTCTTGAAGCTGCACGGGCCTTGCTGATCGAAACCGGTCCGCAAAGCGTGACGCTCAAGGCGGTGGGGGCTCGAATCGGCCGGACCCATGCCAACTTGCTACACCATTTCGGTTCGGCGAGCGGCCTGCAAAAGGCTCTCGCCGCCCATCTCGCCCAAGCGGTGTGCTCCACGATCGCCGATGCGGTGCGGGCGCGGCGTGCCGGTATCGGAACTCCTCGCGAGACAGTCGATCTCACCTTCGATGCATTCGACCGAGAAGGTGGCGGGGCGCTGGCAAGCTGGATGCTGCTCTCGGGTAACGAGGACGCGCTCGACCCGATTATCGAAACCATCCGCGACCTGGTCGAAGAACTGCATGACGACGAACAGGGCGACATGCGCGGGTTGACGCTTAACCTGGTGCTTCTTGCGCTGGGCGATGCACTGATGGGGGCACAGCTGACCAAGTCGCTCGGCCTGACACGCGATCATGCGCGTGATACTGCCGAAAAGATGCTGATCGAATCGCTGGAGGCTGCAGGCATGCATAAACCTGCCGAGGCAGGCGCCTAGCTCGCCATCAGCGAGGGCTTCAGCCACGTGGGCAGCAGGGCGGGGTCGATTCCTTCCACCCGCAGGTGATCGACCGCGAAACCGAGCTCGGGATAGGCCACCTTGCGCCTGCTCTCGTCCGAACGGTCGAGCGGCACCACCAGCACGCGCCGGTTGACCTTCTGCCGCCAGTTCATCCGCGCGGTGTTTTCCTGCCCGATGTAGCAGCCCTTGTCGAAGCTGACGCCATTCAACTCGGCCGCATTCGTTTCCAGCCAGAGGATATCGCCGAGTTCCGCGCGGCCTTCAGGCACGCCCAGCCGCAGGCGATGCCTCAGCCATTCGCTGTCCGCCGAAGTGTCGCCCGCCTCGGCTTCCACGACCCAGCGCTGGCCGAGGTCGCCGAGGCGC
>Ga0182738_1005524_pt1 | contig 13438 bp, 11 predicted proteins | sample eDN5th30CBELigMG_FD_128876 | JGI IMG/M metagenome (GOLD analysis project Ga0182738, IMG submission 128876) | Enriched Miracle-Growth compost microbial communities from Emeryville, California, USA - eDNA 5th pass 30_C BE-Lig MG (version 2)... ...
GCAAAATTATTCTGACTTTTGCTCCAGCAAATTTCGTTCAAATGGACTTATCTCTGGAGGTCATAAGAAGATAAATATATTGGGAATTTTTATAATGGTCACATATGGTCGCGTGTGGTCACGCATGGTCACATGGATGGTCACCATTTCAGTGACCACAAAAAAGTGTGGTCACAGTTGTGGTCACTAATTCAATTTTCCCATTCTAAAATGAACCTCTTCTACATTTTTTTCCAATTTGAAGACAGAGAAAAAAGTTGTGCAAGAAAAAACCTGGTATCGCTTCTTTTTCTGGAAACAGTTTGTTTAACCTTCTCATTTTCATAACGGTAAAAGAACTTGAGAAAGAGATTGAGTCATGGAGAGATGCACTTTGAACAGAGAAGTGACTTTGTGATGGACCTTAGGTCTCAGAGATTTTTCTCAAAGTATTGATAAATAAGTTTTTTTTCGTGAGTGATTTAAAATGAAAAGGGTTTGAAGATTTTCCAAAACACGGATAAAAAATCTGAGAACCTTACAATTTCAGTCAAAGGATGCACTTTTGGAAGTCTTGAGAGAACAAATTTTTTTTTCAGGATTCTTCGATTTTTGAGTTTTTGAACATTTTGTTAAAGAAAATTCAAAGAAAAAAAAAATGGTCTGATTTTCTTTCGAAAATATTTTTTTTTTCCCTAACGAATCTAACTTGGAGAAAAGTCAATTCATTTCTTTTTCTCAGCTCAGTTTTTTCATCAATAGTCCAAGAGATTTTATTAGGATTGAAATTTAGCTCATTGTGCTCAATATTGCCATTTTTCATTCACTTTCAAGTGAAAAGTTCAATTTTTCAGATTCTTGAATTTTTATGATTTTCTCAATTTTTGTTAATTTTCATTTTGCAAACGAGTTCAATCTTGAAAATACTGCTTTTGACAATCTCTAATGATGAGACTTTCATCAAAATTTGATTCGGCTCTCTTACTTATTTGTTTAAACAAAATCTCTTGAGAATTTGCAAGAAAAATAATTCCAAATATTTTTTACCTTATAATATTTCAATAAAAATTCATGATCGAAATTGTTCTTGAACTTGAATTTTTCCCGAGAGAATCAATAAAAAGCCAAAGATTTTCAGGGGAAAATATTCAACTTCTTTTTGTACGAGAGAAGACTGATTGGTCTTTTTGAAAAATTAACTAATTATACATTTCAAGATAAACAGTAAAATAGAACACATTAAACAGATATTTCAAATTGGAGGATACAAACAAACGAGTAGACTGATATTTCCGTATTTTAATCAAGCGGCTCAAGTTTATGTAGTGGGAAATTTGATTGAGATTTAATCTTCCAGAGGAATATACTTTTGTCAGTTTTAGAGCTTGTCAGGATGTAGTTTCTGTCGACGGACAACACAAAGTTATTGACATTATTCATATGTTCATTATAGCACCTATAATATCCAATGCCACTGTTTTCTTCACAGGGATAGCGGAACAATCGAATCTAGAAAAATTTAGAATTTTCAGAAATCAGAAGGGAAAAATACTGTTCCCATTTCATCAGTGACAGCAAGGGTTTTTTCTCCTATCCTTGCCATTTTAATTATGCTATTTGAAACTCCATTGTATTTGAGACTATAATAACTCTGCACTCCCTATATGTTGAATTAATCTATGAAGAAATCTCATTTGAAGGAATGAATACCTTTGTAAATTTGGAGAGTTGAATACCATCAGAGACCCATTCAACATTGAATTCGACAAGATTCAGATCGACTTCAGCTTTGCTGATAATATTGATAATTGTGGACTTATCAGAACCATCAGCAGTTTTATAAAGGAGATAAGAATTATCAGTGGAAAAGTCTATAAATTTCACACTTTTTACTTCTCGCTTGAGAAAAGTAACCAACTCTCCATCCTTATTTTCTAAATCATATCTAATATGGTAAGAATGATGAAAATTTAAAACAAAAGTTACAAGTTAATTCGAGCACTTCTATCATCATCTGAAGATAAAGCGACTGCAACGTATCTTTCATTGAAGGAGATTTTAACATCAACAATTTGAGTTTTGTATTCTTTTTCATAACCTGGAATGGCCTGATAATCTTCTCCCTTTTCTGCAGTCAACATGAGAATCTGAAAAAGATGATTATTTTAAGACGAATATATAAAAAATCACCTTGGTGTCAAAGACAATTAGGATCAGAGGTTTATTTTTAAATGCTATCATTGAAACAGTGTTGCGAGCAAATTCATAAGAGTAGATGAGATCAACACTTTTTAAATCCCAAACGCAAAATCGTCCATTATGAGTGATGGCATAGATCTTATCCATACCATGAGAGAACCCAACAGCTTTAGGCGTTTCATGATCATTACATTTTAGTTTGTTGATAACAAGATTGGTTTGCGAAGGTTTTTTCCATCGAAGATCAATGTCTTTGGGTTTCAAGAGTTCGTAGATATCACCAGTTTTGGTGCCGATGAGGATATTTTTGCTTCCAATAAAGACACTTTGGACATGATTTCGAGGATTCATAGCAGCTCTCGTGATGATGTCACTCGTAATAGAATATTCATAAACTTTCTCAAGAATAAAGTTTTTGTCAATCAGAAAAGTTTGCCAAATAACAACTCTTCCATCCTCACCTCCTGATACAAATACATCTAAAATTTTGGAATAGGGAAAACGAGAAGGTTAAATTTTACTTGTGTTATTCAAGGAGTTGAGACAAAGAACCGCAGATTTCGGATGTGCTGACTGTTTTTTCATAATTTTAAGATTGTCTCCAGAAGCTTGCCAAATATAAATCTAAAATTGATTTTTAAGACAACATTTCTAAATCAACGATGATTTACGTCACCATCAGTAGCTCCTGTGATTGGAGTGTTTTGGACAAAGCAAATCGAAGTAAATATCAACTTGAAGTGAGGAGCTTGAGTTTCGTTCATGGCACTTGCACTGGTCCTTTTGAATAAATTAAGGATATTTTGCTTATTGCCCGAGATTTCCTGCAGCGGCAATTTAACTGGTGACGAGCTTTCTTGAACTTCAATTTGACAAGAGGAGAAACTCAAAGTGGAGCCAGAATATTTCCAAACACTCATATGCTGGACTCCACATGTTATAAATTGATGAATTGAATTTGGGAAGAATACCAAGTCTCTGATTTTTTCGTTCAGACTATTGACATGGTTGATATATCCAAGAACCTGACCTTTAAGCGCATCAATGAGATAAATAATTTGTGTATAATCAGGAGAGATGCCAATCGCGCAAACATGACAAGAATTATAAGCAAATTTGATGTTTTGAATGATTGAGCAGTTGTTGAGTTTGAGAGATTTAATGCATGTTCGAGAACAAACTTCCCAAATATAGATACTGGCGTGGATTTCCTGTGTTCCAGCACATATGAACCTTCTATCTGTTGACAAAGCAAGAGCACTAATTTCAGGTGCGGTTGGGGTTGAGGCCTCTCCATCAACTTTGAAAAACTCTTGTTTTGCGGAGGCTGGTTTTTTCTTTGGTTTCTTGTTGTCTTCTTCAAAGCTTTCTAGAGACCCTACTTCTTCATTAAATGCTGCTTCGGAGGTGACAGGATCATGAACAATGATTAGATTTCCCATTGAATAGATGATTCTTTCGTCAAAATCATAGTAGAGGTTATTTTTTCTGTCAAACGCTTTACGACCAATCACAGTTTCTAGCTCGAGTTCTATTTCTGGTTCATCAATGCTTTGAGCACCTTTGCAAACATCTGAGATTCTATTTCTCAGCGGGAAGATTTCAGTTGAAAGTGACCTGAAAGTCTCATAGTGTGAAGATTCCATGACTGTTTCTCTTTCTCGTTCAGAATTAAAGTTTGTATAATCAGCATCCCATTGGCTCTCTTCATTGATTAACTTCCATTGCATAATACAGCCATCATGCGCGCCCGCACTAAACAGAAACTCGTCCTTAATTTCGATTTGATTGACAAAGGAGATATGAGCCGCAAAACTTTTTGAAATATACATTTGGTCTTCTTCTGGCTGGAAATCAAACTGCTGTATTGGAGTTGAGAGTTTTTTGGGATTGAGAGCAGACGATTTGAAGAAATAAAGGTCTCCATTTGTGCTCCCAACCACCGAGAGATTTTCAGGAGAGGCTATGGATTGATAATCTGTCATCACCGACATAGTTGGTCTTCTCGCAAAGTTCCTTTTGATGGAGGCTTAATGATGAGAAACACAAAGAAAGGGTTACATGAATTCTCTTTTGCCTTCTTCTGTGTAGAAGGAATATTGTGCTGAAACATGGTTAGGAAAGTTGTTTTTCTCCCAAAAAATTCCTTGAATAGTTTCATAGTCTTCAACTGAAGTATTGGTGTATAAATCTCGAATCACATAAAATCCATTTGAACTTTCGTTGACTCTAGAAAGATTTTGATCAATTTCTTGGAAATATAAGAGTAAGAATTGTTCATCAACACTAAAAGTCATGAAATAAACAGCAAGTCCAGAAAGACTATAGTGGTGATAAGTAAGATTTAAGTAGAATTTTGAGAAATACTAGGAATCGCCTTCGTCAGTTTCAAGGCAAGTGAGAGGCTTAATATCGATTTGTTTGATATATTGGAGTCTCATGATAATTTTGTTTTTAATACTGAGTTCTTCAAGCCCTGGAGCATAGATAGCAATGTGTGCTCCTTCCTTACTGAATTTTCCAACTTTGCCTAGTTTCTTTGTCTGAACATTATCTAGGGCAATAGTTTTGAGTGAATAAGTTCAGAAAAGAGATACCATATGAGACTGCCATTAAACCTTCTTGACGTGAAAATTCAATATTTAAAACAGGAGAAGGATCTAAAGTTTCGAGAATGATGGGTTGAAGCATTTCTAATGATGGAGCAATTAAACCTAAAAAATTCAACAAGGATTATTCTATCGAGAAATTAATTACTATTCGCAGATTTTTCTTGAAGTTTAGCATCAAGTAAGAGAACACTTCCATCGGTAAAACCAATAGCTAGAATATCTCCGTTAGGAGAAAGTCTGATGACAGTTGCTACCCTTCCAAGGTTTTTGGCCGTCAGAAGTTTCAAGTGTTCGATATGCCAAAGGTAAAGATCTTGGTTTTCTCCGATGGTATAGATAACAGGAGAAAATGGATGGACTGCAAATAAGACTCTTTGTTGATATTCAGAGGTTTTTTCATTGACAGCAATGCCACTATGGTTTTTGAGGTAGGAAATGAAGCTCAGTGAGAGGATGCCTTCAAGATCTGATCGAGAGTTTAGTTCCCAATCATTTATCGAAGCGTTTGTTGAGTCAGCATTTGCTGATTCATTTTCAATATCTTGCAGAGAAGCGAGGGTGACACCAATTCTTGAAGAAGGAAGAGTTTGACTGGTATCTGAGATGGACCTGATTCCTGAAAAGTTTTGAGTAACAATAGCTTCAATAATGTCTCCATTTCTCGTGCCCAATAGGATTCTGGGCTTGTTGAGTTTTTCTTCCTTTTTATCCTTCTGTCTATAATAATTGTTTTGTGATGGACTTTTGCAACAATACACATCAACACTTTGTATCGAAAAATTTTTATTGTCTTGCATATGAAATAGGTCAATCTGCCGAACATTGATTTCATAAATGAGATTGAAAGCGATATCCCAAATTTTTAAATACTCATCTTCGCCAGTTGTTATGATTAATAATTTCTAAGTTGAAGAAAGTTATGAAAGTTTGGGAGGAAAAAATACTTTGGAGATCATGTCAGTGACACGAAGACAATTGATAACGCCTTGGTGGGCATCTTTTCGAAGTGTAAGATATTTTCCAAAAGTAACAACTCCAATTTCTCCTTGATCACTTGCTAAAATAATATCTGAATCGACATCTTTTCCAAGCTAAAATTGTAAATAATAAGAGCATTTTGAATTCAATTACATGATAATTTAAATAAGCAACGCATGTGACGATTGGTTCAACACCTGGACTGTTGTTTTGAGAGAAGAGAAGGTCAATGGAGTTTTTTCTTGAAAGGGATCGGCCATGAAGTTCCCAAATTGCTATACTACGTTGTCCAACGACTGTGAACTCATGTTTGTTGTAGGGGTTAAACAAGACATCAAAGATTTTGGACATTCCTGTATTCTGAAAGGCGAGAGTTTCTTCAGTTTGCCAATTGATTATTTGAAGACTAAAGGAAGCATCAACACTGATTGAAATTAAGAGAGAGCCATCATTTGAAAATCGAAGCATTTGGATTCCATTTTTATGAGAAGCTTGAATAATTTTTAATGGCTCCAGATTTGAAACTTTCCAAATATGAATTTGTGGGGCTGGAGCTGATTCTCCTGTTGCAGCTATCATTTCTATGGGCAAGTTGATAAGACGGTTAAAGAAGTCTCTTACTAGAGGGATGTACAGATAGGGTTGTGATTCGATATCTATGGCCTTCGTAGAACCTTTGTGTATTGGTGAGGGGATCATAGATGATGGCAATTCTGCTGACAAAATAAAGGAAATATCTCTCACAATATTCATGTTTGCAGTCATATGGAATAATTCCTTCATTTGAGAAAAGCATCTGTTTTTGCAGATATGGTGGTAAGTGCATGAGACCAGGCTCTTTATCCAAATAATCAGAGAAATCTTCGATTTTTCCAGATTCCAATTTCTTGATTCTTTTGTTCTTTGGGTTCACCAATCTTCTATGTGAGGATTGATGAGAATGAACGTAGAAAAGGGTGTTTCTTTTTTCAGATGAAAGGAATCCATAGATATGATGTAATTTGAGAGATATTGTCGGGATTCTGGTATTTTCTTGTATTGATGAAGGTTTCAGAAGATTTTGATAAAAAATGGTGTCAATTCTCTGATCTGTTGTTCCATCGAAAAATATAAATGAATCTAAATAAGAGATTGGGAGGTTGAAAGGATATGAAAAGTTACCACGTAATCTATTTGAAACTAAATCAGAGAAAGTACAATAAGAGATTTCTTGTTTTAAAACATTTTGTTGAAGTTCTGATTTTATCTTTGTAAGTTTCATCTCTTCATTGGATTTCTTTTCTTCAGTGACATTCTCAACTGTTGAGGATTAAGATAATTCCCAAGAGAGGATAAATTGTTACTTTGCCATTCGATGAGAGTTCTGTCAGTTGCTCCAAGTGAGAAGAAGATGTTGTTATTTTTCGTTAAAGCAAATCGAGCAATTTGAGAGCTATGACCTTTGAGACAGGCACCCGAGTTATTGACTATTTCATTGCGATCCTTCCAGTGAAAAATTAGCCCAGATTCATCTGCAGCGATGGTAGCTTTGATTGTGTTCCAGAAGCTTGTTGGCTGGAGATTGCTCAAGTAATTTCCAGTCAGAGAGGAATATCTAAGATTCAAAATAGAAAAATCTGATTGATCAGCAAAATGATGGAGATGTTTGAGTTTATCAGTTGGGCCTGAAAGATCTAGAGTGTAGTGTGTTCTCTGGTTTGTTCCAATTAGAACAGTTTTGGAATTATCCGAGAAATTTATAGAAATTGGTATCTCACCCTCCAAAGGGACAAATCTAATAAGGGAAAAGAATGATGAGGGTGTCCTCAGGGAGAAAATTACTTTCGAGTGGCTTCATCTTCAGGATCAAAATATAGTCCATCTTTGAGAGTGAATAAGTACATAAAATCTTCATCAGCAACAGCAAACAAGAATTTTCCGTCTGGAGAAAATTTTGCATCCAAAATGGATCCATTACAAAAATAACTTTCCTTTGATTCTGAAGGCTTATACCCAATCAAAGCTCCATGTGATTCGATCCTATTATGCCGATGTTAGAATAATCTCAATTCTCTCTTGAATACCTGATTTGTAATTCTCCTGATTCTGTACCAATGCAAACCTTCTTTTTTCCATCTTCGAGATTCAAAGCATCAATTGCTGTAATCGTTTGTCTGACTCCTGCAAGATGAACGAGTTGATGGCTTTCAGAAGAAAAAGCACAGAGCGCTTCAGATCTGCCTCCAATGTAGACAAGAGTATCGTCTGATCTTTCGATAAGAGTTAGAGCATTCATTTCACCTCGAATCCTGCAGATGTGATTCAGTCTACTGCCCTAATAATAGATAGAGTTTTGAGAAAGTTAAAAAAGCTTTGCTTACTTGGATTTTGGCGATACTCTTGGGATCTTTTTTCATTTTGACAGTAATCTCAGCAACGTCTCCTTCGACAGTACTCAAGTAAATCTTATCGTTGGCCGATAAGAGGCTACCAATATTAAAGGAAAAGAGTTTGAATCTTAGTGAAACAATATCAATAGTTTTTAGTTTGTTCCTTAATTTCAAGTCCCACTTAATGAAAAATAAGGAAAAAATCAAAAGTCTCTCTTACGAAGTGGAGAAAGCTTGGACTTGAAGCAATGATCACATTGATTTCAGAGCAAGTGATATCGATGACAGTTCCTTTATAGTCGTCAAGCTCTCGTTTATCTTGCATATTCTCCCATACAAGAACCTTTCCGTTTGAATGTCCCGTCAAAGTAACAATTTTTTTGTCAATATTTTGGGTGTCGTCACTTGAATAATCACAAGTAAACGCATAGCAACAAGTTATTGGGGAAGTGATCTGAAACTCGCTCATTCTGATCTCTCCAGTTGTAAATATCCCACTCTCGTATGTAAAGATGTACAGTTCATGTTCTGTACAAGAAAATATCAAATTTGTTTGATCTTCTTCTGGAATAAAGTCCTTCTCTTCAGGATCCCATAAGTACGGTTTGGCAATTTGTAGATCCAACGCATAGCCTTTGAGACGGGTGCTGAGGACCAAGGTTCCATCATTCACATTATAGACAAGCAAAGGGGAATCTATTCTCACTCCACAAGATGCAAGAAGATCATTTTGTTTAATAAAGCACAAGAGACTCACGCCTTTACTATGAATTCCTTTTAAAACTGCAATATTCTGGAGAGTATCAGATTCCCAAACGTGAATTGCTGGTTTCTCTCCAAGTTCTCCACTTGCCACTAAACCTCCTGGTGATACTGCAAGACTTATAACTTCTTTCTATGGGGAAAATGAGATTTGGAATGAATATTTTTCGAAAATACCTCATGCTCAACATAATGGAGTTGCTCATTTGCTTTGGAGAAATATACAATGACAACACATCCACTAATATAGACGAGCCTTTCTGACTTTACTTTGTTTGCTCCGCTTGAAAAAAATTTAGATGATGATCACAATTTGAGAGATACTTTCCAATGTATTTTAAAGGATGTTTCACATCATTACATCGAAATCCATATACCCATTTCATTTTCGCGGTTGAATCTTTGATTTTAGCTTAAAACATTTGAATTGGATAGGAATTCAAAATATGGTCTCACTGTGGTTGTTTAGTTGAACATTTGGAGGAGGATTTTTGGAAATGATGCTTGTTAGATAATCCAACTTGGTCTTGTATTTTTGACTATTGAAAATCTCACTGACTGTCTTGACTTCACCAGTTTTTCTCGACAAAATTGGCAGTTTTCTTTTCTTCTTTTCTCCAAACTATTTAAAATTTTTTTTTAATTTGTGAAAGATTCCAAGTGTAGGTACCTTTTTGAAAGCATCGAATTGAATAGGAGCATTGGTTAGTTTGATACCAGGAGGATCTTTTTTGATTGTCCCGAAGAATGTGCTGATTTCTTCAGAATTATGACACCATCTATTCGGGAAGGGGTATTTATGGGATATTATTCACTAAATTCTCACTTGATAATACGTTCAAGACTGATTAATGTATCTTCTGCGAAATAACTATTGATGAAGCTGATTACATCCTCATGATCAATTTTAGGATTAGCGCCATAAATCTTGAAAGTAGAATTCAAACAGCAAAGGACAAGGAATTGGAGATCAACTGTAAGGATCTCACCAATTTCATTGAAGTCAAACAAATCAAATATAACTAAGCATTTAGGGGACTATGACTCAAAAAGAGTAGATACATCGAATCTTATCTTTGAATTTTGAATCTGCAAACACGACTAATCCACTGAATAATTCGAGAGCGTCAATATAACCATTATCATCTGTATCCCAAATGGAAAAAGAGTTGATATATAAGCTGCTGAAGATTTGATCAAACTCTGCAATATTGATGGAAAAGTTATCACATAAAGATGTAAATGCAGCATGATAATCCCGTATTTTTGAAAGTGAAGCTAGGATAGGTTTTAGAGAAATCTGAGAGATGTTGAAAATTACTGTTTAGCAATGGACATGTGGGCCTATCTTGAGCAATAGTCTTGAGTAGAGAAAGGATTGCTCCCATGTAGTATTAATTTTAATTTTCTCCTTTTTTCTTCAAGTTAAAAAAAAAATCAAGGCTTGTGAATTTGTAGTTGAGATGATTTCTAGATTTTTTCAAAGAAACCTTTTTGAGATGGAATTTTTGAAAATAAAATGATAAGGTCAGTGACAATATTCCACCTGAGGAGAATGTTTGAATAATTCAAGTTCTTTCTTTTTAATGATTATCAATATCTTTCTATCGACCAAATGAAACATTCTCTTTGTTATGAGAGGTAAAATTCAACATTTTGGAGGCCTCCTTTAAAACCCGCAAACTATTGGAATCAGTCTTGTTGAAGACTGTCATCACAAACAGGATTCTCGTCTGCCTGGACAACTTCAAAACTCCGTTTCAAAAAGTTTATTAAATATTTGTTTCGAAACGAGAGAAAAAATTTGGCAAAAGATTTCTTGTTATTAAATTTTTTTTTTCCGACCTTCTGTCCCCTGTTGAAATGGCCTGAGGGCTCATTTACTTGAAGTATTAAAGTTTTGGAGAGAAAAATTGTAAAAATGCAACAACAAAGAAAAACTCTTTATTTTTCAAGTAAAGTCTTGGGAGGTCTTGATTCCAAAGCAGACCGGATTCCTGTTTTGAAAATATTTTCATTTGGCTTTTTTAAAATCTGTTAGTAAAACTTGTCCAAATTTTGAGCTTTGAGGGGTCCTTTCATTTTCCCTTGTGCCAAAGAAAACTATTGTTCTTAACGCTCTTCCAAAGATTTGTTTAGAAGAGAAAATTGCGGAATTTTTTTCAAAACCCGCCTTGGAGAAGTATTATTTTCGCATTTTTCAAAGTTTTTTGCCTACAAATGACAGAAAAATTCTTTTCGTAATTTGAGAAAGTATTAGAGTTCACAATAATTAGCCTTTATCAAATATAATTCAAGGTTTGTCCTTTATCTTGAAGATTAACAAGGTTGAAAAATAGCAAAAGAAAAGAGTCTTTAAACCAGCAGTTTAAGAATATTCTTGAATTTTGAATTATCACTTCTTTTTAAAACACAACAATGTGCTAATATATTATTACTTTGAGGAAAAGGGTGTTTTTCTACGAAAGTTTCTCCATATTGAAGAAAGAGGTCCACAATGCAGGGGCTTTTCAACAATAAAAATTATATGAATTCTACTGGGTTTAAATTTTGTGTTTGGCAAAAATTCATTCCTATAAAGAAAGAATACCTTTCTTTAGTGAGTTCTTATCAGAATTTTGAAAATGAACTCTTATGACTGAGTGCTTTTTCTATGAAAAACATCAACAGAGAGTTCCGTTTGTTGTTGATACAATTCGAATAAAGTTCATATTTTGATTTCATATTTAATCAAAATAAATTCGTATAAACTTAATGATGAGAGATAGATAGTCTTGATTTAGTTTTCTGACATATTGAGGAAACAGAAATTGCCAAAAAGTTTAAACCCATTGAGTTCGATTTGATGTTTTCGGAAAGACTGAGAGGAGCATAAATATGACTTTCTGACGTTCTCAATCTAAATTTTTCAAAAGTTTGATCGAAAGGAAAATAAAAAACTCCTTTTTCAAATTAGTTTCCAAACCCCGGGCCCTTGAAAAGGAAATCCCATTCTCAATCAACTTCAAAGAGAAGGTTGTTGCGATCAGGGGGTTTAATATTTCCGGTAGCGTTGGTTGAAATTTTCAAGGTTTTTTTTTTGTGAGGTTTAAATAAGAATATCTTTACGTTAGGTATTTGCCGAAAACCAAACTAGAAAAATTAGAAAGTTTAAATTAACCTCTCAAATTGAAAAATTAATCAGGCTGAAATGACTACTTCATTGTATACTTGTGATCCTCTGAACTCCAAGTCACTCCAGCCCATAAGTTCAAGCTCTTCTTTAGAAGGCAAGGTTGAGATTTTTGTGGACAGAGTCTTGGGGTCTGGCCGATTTAGTGTTTATCATGCCTACCTACCCTTGAAAGGCACAGAATATGCCATCAAGGTCTTTTCCAACGAAAAGAACTCTGAAGCATCTTACCAGAGAGAAAAGGAGGCTATGACAATCCCCAGACACAAGAACGTGATTGGAGCCATCTCAAATATTAATCTGAAAGGCCTTGATGCTGTGAACTCCAACTTTATACTCATGGAGTACGCACCTTATGGCACAGTTTACGATCTTGTGTTGAACAAAGGCCTCCTGGAAGAAAAAACGATCAGAACGTATTTCCACCAAGTAATTGAAGGACTTGAGTTCCTTCATTCGCAAGGGATTGCCCATATGGACTTGAAGCTTGACAATCTTCTCTTGGGAGAAGACTTTGTCCTCAAGATTGGTGACTTTGACCATTCTCAAAAGATTAATGAAAAGAGACCAAAGTGCCGGGGAACCTCTTGCTACAGAGCTCCCGAGGTTTATTTGGGAAAGTGCCAAGATTTAATTGGAGCAGATGTCTATTCTGCAGGTGTGATTCTTTACACGATGAGGGCAAGAGAGTTTCCTTTTGTCGAGCACAATGATGGCGAGCTTTTGCATTATGACTTGTTTTTGAATGATAATGAGGAGTTTTGGAGAGTGAAAACCGCTGACAAGATTAATCCAAATTTCTTTAGTGAATCTCTTCGAGAGCTTTTGAACGGAATGATGCATGAAGATCTCTCAAAGCGATTTACTCTCAATGACATCAAAAACTCTGAATGGTACAATGGACCCATCTTTAAACAAGAAGAGCTCAAAGTGAAAATGGAAAAAATGTGGGAAAGAATTATCTTTAAGAAATCCCTCAAGAGAGGTCGTAGCCCTGTCAATTAATGGTGAATAAAAGAGACTCAGAACTTAATGTAGTTCAAGATAATTATGAAAACCGACGGTTTGATTACCAGTACTTATCACCGAATTAAATAATAGACGTATTTACATATAAATCAATAAAATTTTCTACTGTTTTTTCGATCGAATGTTTATCTTTATCTATATTACTTCAATAAAAGATTAAACATAATCATCATCATCATTAGAAATTTTTCAAGGAGGAAAAAAAAAGAAAACTCTGAAGATTTACGAGAGACAAGATTATGAATAATGTGTTTTTTTCAATTCTTGACGGCGAAACTAACAGTGATTCAATGTAATATGCAATTTTCCAAATAACTAAACTTTTGTCTCATTTTACA
>Ga0182738_1005525_pt1 | contig 13432 bp, 17 predicted proteins | sample eDN5th30CBELigMG_FD_128876 | JGI IMG/M metagenome (GOLD analysis project Ga0182738, IMG submission 128876) | Enriched Miracle-Growth compost microbial communities from Emeryville, California, USA - eDNA 5th pass 30_C BE-Lig MG (version 2)... ...
CTTGCTGGCACTCGCGGCGGCGCCCGCGCATGCGGATACACTCAAGGACGCGCTTGTCGGCGCGTACCGGACCAACCCGACGCTCGAAGCGGCGCGCGCGAACCAGCGCGCCATTGACGAGAACGTCCCGATCGAGCGCGCCGACGCCCTGCCCGCGATCAGCGGCACCGGCACTTATACCGAGTTCGTCTACGACAACAGCAGCACGCCCGGCCCGTCGCGGTCGCTCGGCGGGCAGGTCAGCCTTGCCGTGCCGATCTACTCGGGCGGGGGCACCAAGAACGCGATCCGCGCCGCCAAGGTCCGCGTCGAGGCAGGGCAGGCCGACCTGCGCGCCATCGAGAGCTCCGTGTTCAGCCAGGTCGTGGCCGCCTACATGGACGTCATCCAGAACGAGGCGATCGTCGGGCTCACTGCCAACAACGTGCAGGTTCTCGAAGTGAACCTGCAGGCGACCAGCGACCGGTTCGAAATTGGCGACCTGACCCGCACCGACGTTGCGCAGTCAGAAGCGCGTCTTGCGCTGGCTCGGGGCGACTACCGCAGCGCGCAGGCCAACCTGATCGGCGCGCGGGAGCGTTACATCCAGCTCGTCGGCGCCGCGCCGACCGATCTCCAGCCGCCACCGCCCTTGCCAGGCCTCCCGGCGAACCCGGAAGAAGCCGTCGCGATAGCGCTCGAGTACAACCCGGACCTGATCGCCGCCCGAGAGCGCGCCAAGGCCGCGAACTACGACATCGAGGTTGCCGGATCGACCCGCCTGCCGCGGCTCGAGGTCGTGACCGGAGGCAGCTATTCGAACCTCCTTGGATCGGCGCCGGAGACGGCTCCGGGATCTCCGAGCATCTACGCGAACTCTTCGGCGGACGTCAGCGTGGGCGCCCGACTGACCGTCCCGATCTACCAGGGCGGACGTCCCGCCGCGTTGGAGCGGCAGGCGCAGGCTCGCTATTCGGCGGCACTCGAGCAGGAGATCGCTGCGGAGCGTGATGCGATCGCCCAAGTCCGGTCGGCATGGTCCAGCTGGCAGGCGGCAAGCACGATCGTGAACGAGACGCAGGCAGCGGTCTCGGCTGCGGAACTCAGCCTCGAAGGGGTCCGCGCCGAGAACACCGTTGGCAACCGCACGATCCTCGACATTCTCAACGCCCAGCAGGAGCTGCTCAGCGCGCAAGTGCAGCTCGTGAGCGCGCGCCGGAACGCCTACGTGGCCGGTTTCGCGCTCCTCGCTGCCATGGGCCGGGCCGAAGCCCGCGACCTCGGACTCGACGACGAAACGGTGCTCTACGAGCCCGACGTCAATTACGAACGTGTGCGCGGTAAAATATGGGACTGGAGCTTTGATCCCGATCCGGTGGCGCAATCGACGAGGACCGTTGACATCCCAGCCTCGGACGCGGAGATTCCGCCCTCGCAGTAGCGAGGACGATCAGGCCATGCGTCAGGAAGGCGAACCTTCGGTCGAGGAGATTCTCGAATCGATCAAGAAGGTGATCGCGCGCGACAACCGCGAAACCGCTGCGGCCGAACGCCAGCGGCGCGAAAGCGTCGGCGTGCGTGAGGAAGCCAACGACGACACTGGCGAGGACGGGACGGACAATTCCATCCTCGAACTGGACGCGACCGAAATCATCGAGGAAGCCGCCCCGCCGACCAACGGATCCGCGCGCCTGCTGAGCGAGGAAGCCGAACGCGCAATGCGCGAATCGCTTGCCGATCTCGCCGTGCTTTCGGAAGGGCACGGACACACCTGTGGTGGCACTTCCATCGAGGGGATGGTGCGGGAGATGCTCAAGCCGATGCTCGCGCAGTGGCTCGACCGCCATATGCCCGCGATCGTCGAGCGGCTGGTGAAGGCAGAGATTGCGCGCATCAAAGGATGACGCGCGGCCTGCCGCGTCCTAGCTTCACCGAATGAACGACGAACAATTGCTCGCCCAGGCGCGCGCGGCATTTGCCAAGATCGGCGGGGAGGGGATCGGGCGCCAGATTTTCATCTGCGCACTGAGCGAGAAACAGAGCTGCTGCTCGCGCGAAGCAGGCGAGGCGGCTTGGAAATTCCTCAAGAAGCGCTTCAAGGAACTCGGCCTGACCAAGGCCGGCGTCCAGCGGACCAAGGCGGATTGCCTGCAGGTCTGCGTCGGCGGTCCGATCGCGGTCGTGTGGCCTGACGGCGTCTGGTACCATTCCTGCACCGAGGAGGTGCTGGAGCGGATTATCCAGGAGCACCTGATCGGCGGTCGCCCGGTCGAGGAATTCCGCCTCCGGGAGCCTGTCAGCAGCTAGCCGCTGTTATCGTCCTGCCCGATGTCGGACACCGACTCGTCATGGCCGGTGCCGCTCGACAGGAACACGAGCCCCATCAGGCCCGCCGTCATGAACATCGCCCCGGCAATCCCTAGCCCGAGCGCGATGTAGAAGTGGAACGACAGATCTTCCTGCGAATAATAGAAGAACGCGAAAGCGGCGAGCATCACCACGACGGTGACAACCGCCGTCACTTTCATGAGCCAGCGAAACCGGGCCCATGCATGGGCCGACACGCCTGAACGCTCTGACGAAGGCTGGGGCATGCCCACCCCATGCGCCTCCTGCGCTTCCGTGCCAACCCCGAAACCGGGCGCCGTTTGGCGAGACTCGGCTTCTCATGGCATAGTGTCGGCACAACATTGGGGAGTGCACGATGGACATTGCCCGGCTGATTGAATCCCGTCGTCCCGAAGACATCGTTACATGCAATGAGTCCGACACGGTGCGCGAGGCGATCCAGTCGCTCGCGTCGCGGCGCATCGGCGCCATGCCGGTGCTGCGGAATGGCGAACTCGCCGGCATATTCTCCGAGCGTGACGTGCTCTACGCCGTGGCGAAGGAAGGCGCCGCGTGTCTCGACCGCAAGGTGTGCGAGGTGATGACCGCGCCGCCGATCACGGTCACCTCCCAGACCACATTCGACGAGGCACAGGGCCTGATGACCCGTCGCCGCATTCGCCACCTGCCGGTGGTCGAGAACGGGCGGATGATCGGATTCATCTCAAACGGAGACATCGTAAAGAGCCGCATCGATGCGGCCGAGGCAGAAGCGGAGCAGATGCGGCTTTATATCCAGACTGCTTGAGAGCGCGCGGACCGCACCCTACATCGTTGGCATGGCACAAACTCTGACACTGACTCCCGCCGCGGCCCAGCGGATCGGCCAAATCGCCGCGAAACAGGGCAAGCCCGCGATCTTGCGGCTGTCCGTGGAAGGTGGCGGCTGTTCGGGCTTCCAGTACAAGTTCGATCTCGCCCAAGGTGAGGAAATCGACGACGCGGTAAGCGAAACCGCGGGTGTGAAGCTGGTTGTCGATCCGGTGAGCCTCGACCTGGTAGCGGGGAGCACCGTCGATTTCGTGGAATCGCTCGGCGGCGCCTCGTTCAAAGTGGAGAATCCGCAGGCGGCGGCCGGTTGCGGTTGCGGTTCCAGCTTCGGCATCTAATGTCCCGGACGTGAAAATCGCGTCCTTCAACATCAACGGGATCAAGGCGCGCCTGCCGCGCCTGACCGAGTGGCTGGAGGAGACGCGCCCCGCGGTCGCCTGCCTGCAGGAAATCAAGACGCAGGACGAAGGCTTCCCGGCCGACGAGTTCGAGAAGATCGGCTACCGGGCGATCTGGCACGGCCAGAAGGGCTTCAACGGCGTCGCCATCCTTGCCGATCGCGAGTTGGAGGAAGTCCATCGCGGCCTGCCGGGCGATCCGGAGGACTTACAGGCGCGCTATATCGAATCCGAAGTCGCCGGCCTGCGCATCGTCAATCTCTACCTGCCCAACGGGAATCCGCACCCTGGGCCCAAGTTCGATTACAAGCTCGACTGGATGCGGCGCCTGCGCCTGCGGATGCAGGAACTGCTGAAGCTGGAAAAACCGGTCGTCGTCGTCGGGGACTTCAATGTCATCCCGGAAGACAAGGACGTGTTCTCTGTCCGCGCCATGCAGAACGACGCGCTGATGCAGCCGGAATCACGCGACGCTTACCGCCGCATTCTCAACGACGGCTGGACCGACGCGATCGACACGCTGAACCCCGCAGGTGGAGTGTGGACCTTCTGGGACTACCAGGCCGGCGCATGGCAGCGCGACCACGGTTTCCGGATCGACCACCTGCTGCTCTCCCCTGAAGCCGCGGACCGGCTCGTCGCAGCAGGCGTCGACAAGGCCTATCGCGGGCGCGAGAAGGCCAGCGATCACGCCCCTGTCTGGGTCGAACTCAGGGATTAACGATAGAAGACGTGGCTGTTGATCTGCGCTACGCGGGTCCGCTGCCAACGGGGGTTTACGTACTTGGCGTGAAAGAACAGCGCATCTCGCGCGGGGCTGTCCCACAGGCTTTCATGGGCGATCAGGGCGACCGCCTTGGCCTTGCGCCACGCTGACGACGACGTGTCGATCGCAGGCATGCGCCCGTTCTTCACGAAGGAGAACTGCGACGCCTGGTACACGACCCCGCAGTAAGTGGATGGGAAGCGCCCAGACTCCGCACGATTCACGACCACGTGGCCGACTGCGAGTTGTCCGGTGAGCGGTTCGCCGCGCGCTTCGAAGTAGATCGCGCCTGCAAGGCAGCGCAGGTCTTCGGAGAGGGTGTCGTCCACGGGCATGTCAGAGACCAGCTCCGCAAGGCTCACTGCGTCGGTGGCGCGAGCTTCGAGCTTCTCTTCAGCCTCGTTCGGGATCGGCTGGATCACCGGGTCAGAGACGAAGGTGACATTGGCGGCGTTGGCATCGGCCGCCTCGATGTTCTGGGCGCTTACGTCCACCAGGACTTGCGCCACGGCACCCTGGCTGTTCGCAAGGATGCTCAATACCGTCGCGACCAGCGCAATGGCGCTGGCCCGTTCCAGTTTCCGACTCATTTAATCCGTCTTAAAGGCGGTGAACGGACGCTGTCGCAGGCCGGTGCTCGCATCCGCGAGCAGCGTGTTAAGACCGTAAAACCCAGTCCTCAGCCTGCCGGCCGTTCCCCGTCTGCGCCCTGTTCCCCATCGACCGAAATGCCGCGGTAACAGGCTGCGCCTTGAAAGGTGGCGCCGCAAATAAGGCCGAACAGAGGCAGGTCAACCGTTGGTTCCCGCCAATCCGATGAACCGTTCGCCATCAGCGATGTCCAGTTCCACGATCCAGAGATCGTCATCTTGCCGGCGGCGTCGAGCGAGATATTCCGAAAATTCCATAGGATTTTCAGGATCTTCTGTCCTCGAAAGGGTCCAGGCGCGAGAGCCGTCAGGATGGGGCATGCGTTCGAAAACACGTGAAGGCACACCTCTCGCGCAACAAACGACAAGTATGGTACCTGCCTCGCGTTCGCCTCTTGCGAGGACGGTTGCGAAGCCGCCCGCGGTTTCCACGGCGCGGATCAGGCCGTTTACCTCAATATGGGCTGGAAGGCGCGCTTCCACGATTCGTCAGGCCGAGGGGACCTGGTACCCTGCCAGGCTGGAAAGCGGGATGCGGGAGCGCATGAACGTGCCAGTGCCACGACCGATTTCCTCACCGGTCTCGTCCACCAGCCTCGCCTCGGCCACGAAAACGCGCCGGCGTCCACTGATCCAGCGGCCTTCGGCACGCACCTCGCCAGCAACGACTGGCTTGGTGAAGTGAAGGTTGAACCCAGTGGTCAGCAAGAAGCGATCGGAAACGAGGGAGTTCGCCGCGTAGAACGCGGCATCGTCCAACATCTTGAAGTAGATCGTGCCGTGCGCCGCGCCCGCCGCGTGGTACACGCTTTCGTCCACCGTGAACACGATACTGGACTTTCCCGACTCCGGTATCTCGAGCTTCGAAGCGAACAGCGCGTTTATCGGCGCCGAGGCGTAAAGTGCTTCGAGCGCCCGATAGTGACCTTCCGCGCCCGATGCACCCTGTGCCCCGTCAGGCAGCATCCCGGTCCGAGACATTGGTCAGCAGCGCGTAGAGTGCCTCGGCGTCGGGAGCCTCAACCAGCGCCTCGTGAATCCGCTCCTCACGCATCAGGCGCGAGATCGCCGCCAGCGCATGGAGGTGCGCAACACCGCTGTTCTCAGGCGAAAGCAGTCCGAACACGAGATCCACTGGAAGGCCGTCCGCCGCGGCGAACTCGATGGGTTCGGCCAGCCGGATCAGCGCCGCCACCGGCCGCTTGAGATTCGGTATGCGGGCGTGCGGAATCGCGACTCCACGGCCAAAACCAGTGCTTCCGAGCCGCTCACGCTCCTCGATGCGCTCGAGCACAGTCGCCGCTTCCAGCTGGTAAGCCTCGGCGAAACGCTCTGCGAGCAGGGAAAGGACGGCGGGTTTGCTGGCAACCTTGGCGATGAGAACCGCTTCGGGACGTAGCGAGTAGAGCGACATTGTTCCTTCAACACCTTGTTGTGGCAGTCTCGGGCCCGTCAATCACGTGGGGGACCGCAAGGGTGAATCGGTAATATGATGCGCGGGGATCAAGCTCCGCCGCCCTCTGCGAAGCTCTCAAGACGATGGTTCGACCCAGCCGATCGAGCCGTCGTCGCGGCGGTAGACCATATTATGCCTGCCAGTGCCAGCATTTTTGAACAGCAGGGCATTGGTATTCCGCAAGTCGAGCATCATCACCGCATCCGATACGCTGGCGACCGGAATATCGACACGGGTCTCTGCAATTACCAGAGGGCCATCGGCCTCGACTTCTTCCACCGTCTCCGGAACTGCCTCGAAAACGGTGTAGGCGGCTTCTTCTTCACGGGCTGCGAACGAGAACTGCTCGCGCCGGTCCTTCAGGCGACGTTTGTATCGCCGAAGTTGCTTTTCGATTTTCTCTGCCGCCTGGTCGGCAGCGAGGTGCGCATCCTGCGCCTGGCCCTGGCTCTTGAGCACCAGTCCGTTGATGACGTGCAGCACGATGTCGCAGCGGAAAGCACCGGCGGGGGCCGGGCTGAAGGTCACCTGGCTCGAAATGGCGCGGCTGAAGTACTTGCCAACGATGTCGGTGAGACGATCGGTGATGTGCTCTTGCAGGGCAGCCCCGGTTTCGATTTGGTGACCCGATACGCGGATATCCATTGGCTTGTTTTCTCCTGCTAAAGCACTTGCCATCTGCGCACCCTTTGGTTGCCCGCTATGTCGCCCAGATCGGCGACTTCACTGTCTCCATAAACGCTTGGTGACGAGCTAGTTCCTCCGCACTAGCCGCATGGGGTCGAGGTTCGCGGCGCGGGCGAGGCGCACTTATTATCGTAATGGTTTCCGTGAGTGTTGCGGTGACGGCGTGGTCCAGGCCAAGCCCGATCTGCCTGCCACCCATGAGTTCGACGTAGACCTGCGCAAGCAGCTCCGCGTCCAGCAGCGCTCCGTGTTTTACACGGTGCGAGCGATCGATGCCGTACCGGCTGCACAGCGCATCCAGCGAATGTTTTGCGCCGGGATGACGCTTGCGCGCGATGGCGACGGTATCCACCATGCGCCCCATGTCCACCGGCGGACGCCCTGCGATCGCCAGCTCCGCGTTGAGGAAGCCGAAGTCGAACGACGCGTTGTGCGCGACGAGCGGGGAATCGCCCAGAAATTCGAGCAACTCGTCGGCCTTTTCATGGAAGCGCGGCTTGTCGGCGAGGAACGCGGCACTCAGGCCGTGAACCGCCTCGGCGCCAGCCGGCATGTCGCGGTCCGGACAGAAGTAGAAATGGATGCTCTGGCCGGTCGGGACCCGGTGGATCAGCTCGATGCAGCCAATCTCTACCATCCGGTCACCGCTGGCGTGATCGAGGCCCGTGGTTTCGGTATCGAAGACGATCTCGCGCATTACCGGTGTTATCTGCCTGCCGTGAACGGGTTGCAAGAGGCTAAGCTGTCAGCCTCTTCACCAGCTCCCTCACTGCGGCCCGCGTCTCCTCATGCGTAGTGCCTGTATTGATGAGGAAATCGGCCCGGGCGCGCTTCTCTGCGTCCGGCATTTGCAGTTCGAGAATCTGTTCGAAACGGTCCGGTGTCATGCCGGGACGGGCGAGGACGCGAGCGCGCTGCGTCTCCGCCGGTGCGGAAACGACCACTACAACATCGACTTCTTCGAACCCGCCTTTCTCGAACAAGAGCGGGATATCGAACACGACCAACGGCTGCTCGCGGTGTTGGTCCAGGAAATCCCGCCGCGCCTCGCGCACGGCTGGATGCACAAGCGCCTCAAGCCGCTCCAGCGCAGCGGCATCGCCAAAGACTCGCGCGCCAAGTTTGGCTCGATCGACTCCTGCAGCTCCGGTCGTTCCCGGAAATTCCGCCTCGATAGCATCGACGAGCGCGCCGCCCGGTCCCTGCAGATGGCGGACGGTTCCGTCGGCATCGAACACCGGCACGCCTTGTTCCTCGAACATCGCGGCGACGGTGGATTTTCCCATCCCGACCGAGCCGGTCAGCCCGAGCACGAACGGCCCGTCCCGAACCTGTGGGGAACTGCTCATGAGGTCAGTAGCGCGCGAAGTTCAGCGTCACCATCGCTGCGCGGCGGCGCCTTGCCAAAGAACTTCTCGAATGCGGCCGCCGCCTGGCCGATCAGCATGGCCAGGCCATCAATCGTCTCGAAACCCGCGGCGCGGGCAGCCTTGAGAAAGTCGGTATCGGTCGGCGCGGTGACGATGTCGTACACCACGCTGGAGGGCGGCGCGTGGCTGAAGTCGAACGCGAGCGGCGGCTGGCCGGCCATGCCCAAGGGGCTCGCATTGACGATGAGGTCCAGGCAGCCCTCGCGATCATCGAACGCGAAATCCGTCGGCTCGGCAAAATGATCGAGGGGAGGGGTGTGGTGTTCACCCGGTGCCAACTCCCCAAGCAACCGCCCGGCCTTCTCGGGGTCACGCCCGGCCAGCACGATCACGAAACCCTCGTCCACCAGCGCTGCGACGATGGCGCGCGCTGCTCCACCAGTCCCGAGCACGCGGGCCATGCGGAACAGGTGCGGTTCCCCGAGCCGATCCCGAAGCGGCTCAAGAAAGCCGGCCACGTCTGTGTTGTACCCGCTGAGCGAACCATCCGCTTCGCGCACGATCGTGTTGACCGCGCCGATCCGCCCGGCCTGCGGATCGAGACGATCCAGCAGGGGAATAACCGCTTGCTTGTGCGGCATGGTGACGTTGCAGCCGCGCCAATCGGGATCCGCTCGCCGCTCTGCGAGATAGGCAGCGAGGCCGTCCGAAGTGACATGGCACGCCCGGTAGTTGGCCTCGAGCCCAAGCTTGCCGAGCCAGTAGCCGTGGATCGCCGGCGACTTCGATTGCGCGATCGGGTCGCCGATCACTTCGGCGTAGGGAGCCGTCATGACGGCATTTCTCCGAGAGAGCGCAGCGCGCCGAGCACGGGCAGGAGGGGCATCCCGAGTACGGTGAAGTGGTCGCCCTCGATCCGGTCGAACAACTGCACCCCGATGCCTTCGATGCGGAATACGCCGACACATTGCCCGACCTCGGGCCACTCCTCGACGAGGTACCGCTCGATGAATTCGTCCGAGAGCGTGCGCACGTGCAGCTGTGCTTCGTCCGCGTAATGCCAGACAACCTCGCCGTCCCGAGCCAATGCCGCTGCGGAATTGAGGAGCATGGTCTTGCCGGAGAAGAAGTGGAGGTGCTCGGCCGCTTGCGCGCGGCTGGCCGGCTTGCTGAATCGACGGCCATCCACCGAGACGACAGAGTCGCTACCCAGCACCAGGCGGCCGCCGCCGTCCACGGACAGGGCCTTGGCTTTCGCCAGCGCGAGAGCAATCGCGCTTGGCCCGACTCCCTCGAGCCGCGCTTCAAGGGCCCGCTCGTCCACATTGGCGGGCCGCACCTCGAATTCGACTCCTGCCGCGCCAAGCATCGCCCGGCGCGACGCACTTTTTGATGCCAGTACGATCACACTTCTTCGTCCTGCTCCGCAGATCCGTTGCGTTCGCCATATAGCTTGATGATCGCTGCGGCGGTTTCCTCGATCGAGCGGCGGGTGACGTCGATCACCGGCCAGCCGTTGTCGGCGAAGATGCGGCGGGCAAAGCGTACTTCCTCCGCGACGCGGTCTGCGTCGACATAGGATGTCTCGGTGCCCTCGTTCAGCGACAGCAGTCGGTTACGGCGGATCTGCACCAGCCGTTCGGGTGCGGTCGTAAGCCCGACGACGAGCGGATGCCGCAGCGAATAGAGCGATTCAGGCGGAAGGCTCTCCACTACCAGCGGGATGTTGGCCGTCTTGAACCCGCGATTGGCGAGATAGATGCTGGTCGGCGTCTTCGAGGTGCGCGAAACGCCTGCGAGGACAATGTCCGCTTCCTCCCAGTGCTCCCAGCCGATGCCGTCGTCATGGGCAATGGTGAACTGAATCGCATCGACGCGGGCAAAGTATGCCGCGTCCATCGTGTGCTGGTAGCCAGGCCTGGCGAGGGCTTTCTCACCCAGGCGTTCCTCCAGCGCGGACGTAACCGCGTCGAGCGCGGGAACCGCCGGCAGACCCAGCGCGCGGCATCGTTCCTCGAGCCGCTGGCGGGTGTCAGCATTGACCAGTGTATACAGCACGAGCCCGGGATGCGCGGCCAACTCCGTGAAGATGCGGTCGAGGTGCGCCCGGCTACGTACCATGGGCCAGAAGTGGCGGATGACGTCTGCATCGTCGAACTGCGCGAGCGCCGCTTTGGCGATCATCTCAAGCGTTTCGCCGGTAGAGTCCGAGAGCAGATGAAGGTGGAGCCGGGTCATGTGGACAAGTCCCGGCATAAACCACGGGAGAGGAGCAGGGACAAGCTGGCCGACTGATTCAACACCCGCTCCGAGTCATCCAGACGGCCTTTTGTGGACATGGGGACGGGCCATTCCACAGGTTGGGGACAGCGGGGATAAGCTTCGCTTGACGCGGGCGTGCGCGGATTCGCGAAAGCCCTACCCCTGTTCACCACGGGAAAAATCGGGCAGGGCCTCGCCATCCCCGAAATCCACAGGACCAACAGAGTCCAAAAACCTAAGAATCTAATCTTATTTAATTGGATAGGACCCCAGTTCGCGCGATGCCCGGCCTCCTTCTCGATACGCTCCAAGGCAAGAAAAGTGCCCAAGCTCCCGTATGGCTGATGCGCCAGGCGGGCCGTTACCTGCCGGAATACCGCGCATTGCGGGCCGACAAGGGTGGCTTCCTCGCGCTGGTCAACGACAGCGAAGCAGCGGCGGAAATCACCCTGCAGCCGATCCGCCGGTTCGGGTTTGACGGCGCGATCCTGTTCTCCGACATCCTGATCGTTCCCTATGCCCTCGGGCAGGATTTGGCTTTCCTTGCAGGCGAGGGGCCGCAGCTTAGCCCTCCGTTGGCCGATGGACGCCTTGATGGCTTCGTGCCGCGGCCGGAACGCTATGACCCGATCTACGAGACGGTCCGGCTGGTGCGATCGCAGCTTCCGGAAAGCACGACGCTGCTCGGATTTGCCGGCGCTCCGTGGACGGTCGCCACGTACATGGTCGCAGGTGTCGGAAGCCGTGACCAGGCGGCAGCACGCCTGCTCGCCTATCGCGATCCGGGCGCGTTCCAGGAACTGATCGACCGGATTGTCGAGACCACGGTCGATTACCTCGCCGGGCAGATCGAAGCCGGTGCCGAAGCCGTACAACTGTTCGACAGCTGGGCAGGCAGCCTGTCGCCAGCCCAGTTCGAGCAATGGGTCATTTCGCCTGCCGCGGCGATTGTATGCAAGCTCAAGGCCCGTCATCCCAACGTGCCGGTAATCGGGTTCCCGAAGGGAGCAGGCGGCAAGCTGATTGCCTATGCGCGTGAAACGGGTGTCGACGCGCTCGGACTGGACGAGACAGTCGATCCGGTCTGGGCCGCCACCAACCTCCCCGAAGGCATGCCGGTGCAGGGCAATCTCGATCCGCTGCTGCTGCTGTCGGGCAGCGAAGCGCTCGAATCTGCCGTCCGGCGCATCCTCGAGGCGTTCGCCGATCGGTCCCACGTGTTCAACCTCGGCCACGGCATCGACAAGGAAACGCCGATCGAGAACGTCCAGCGCGTGCTGGCGGTTGTCCGCGGAGCGCAGGGCGCGTAACGTCACGGAATGCAGGACGTGCTCGCATCGACCTATCTCTGGCTCAAGGCCGGTCACATCATCTTCGTGATCTTCTGGATGGCGGGCCTGTTCATCCTGCCGCGGCAGTTCGTCTACATGCACGCCTCCGCGCCGGGTTCTGCCGAAGAAGCGCTGTGGGTGAAGCGGACTGCGCTGCTGCGCCGGATGATCCTGACGCCGAGCATAGTGGTCGTGTGGGTGCTCGGAATCGCCCTCGCCGTGACCATCGGCGCGTTCAGCCAGGGCTGGTTCCACGCCAAGCTGCTGCTGGTCCTGCTGCTCAGCGGGTACCACGGATGGATGGTGGCTACCTCGAAGAAGATGGCCGCCGGCGAGCGACCGATTTCCGAGAAGACCCTGCGCATGCTGAATGAGGTGCCGGCGATCGCCGTGGCGCTGATCGTGGTCCTCGCGGTGGTGAAGCCGTTCTGAAGCACGGCTTGCCGTGGGCACGCCGTTTGCGAATTGACGGAGCCCGGTAGCAGTCCTATTTTGAGGGCCTCTTTCGGCTAGGCGGGTCCATTCCGGACCGCCGGGTCCGCTTTCCCCAAGCATGTCCTGAGATTTTGTCTAAGGGCCCCAAGACCTCATGCCGGCTCCCCGCATTACTGGAATACCCATATGCATTTCAAAGAACTGAAGAAAAAGTCGCCGGCCGAGCTGGTCGAGATGGCCGAGGAATTCGAGGTCGAGGGCGCGTCGACGATGCGCCGGCAGGACCTGATGTTCGCGATCCTCAAGGAAGTTGCCGAGGACGGTGAGGAAATCATCGGCCAAGGCACGATCGAAGTGCTGCAGGATGGCTTCGGCTTCCTCCGCTCGCCCGAGGCGAATTACCTTGCCGGTCCTGACGATATTTACGTCTCGCCCAACCAGGTCCGTAAATGGGGCTTGCGCACCGGTGATACGGTCGAAGGCGAGATCCGCGCCCCCAAGGACGGCGAACGCTATTTCGCGCTGACGAAGCTCCTGAGCGTCAATTTCGACGATCCGGACGCTGTCCGTCATCGCACCAACTTCGACAACCTGACACCGCTCTATCCGGACGAGCGCCTGAACCTCGACACCATCGACCCGACGGTGAAGGATAAGTCCGCCCGCGTGATCGATATCATCGCGCCGCAGGGCAAGGGCCAGCGCTCGCTGATCGTGGCGCCGCCGCGCACCGGTAAGACGGTGCTGATGCAGAACATCGCCAAGGCGATCACCGACAATCACCCCGAGGTGTTCCTGATCGTCCTCCTGGTCGACGAGCGTCCGGAGGAAGTGACCGACATGCAGCGCTCGGTGAACGGCGAGGTGATTTCCTCGACCTTCGACGAGCCCGCGAGCCGCCACGTGCAGGTCGCGGAAATGGTAATCGAGAAGGCCAAG
>Ga0182738_1005527_pt1 | contig 13430 bp, 7 predicted proteins | sample eDN5th30CBELigMG_FD_128876 | JGI IMG/M metagenome (GOLD analysis project Ga0182738, IMG submission 128876) | Enriched Miracle-Growth compost microbial communities from Emeryville, California, USA - eDNA 5th pass 30_C BE-Lig MG (version 2)... ...
AGAGCAAGCAATCGTTCTACAACGTGAGCCCGTTCACGGTACCGGGCCTGCTTGCAGACCCGGCGAACATCCGTCACAACCTCACTGCGTACATTGGCGACTTCTCCGCCGACGCCCGGGACGTCTTCGAGCGGTTCAAGTTTACCGACCGGGTGGCTGAACTGGATGAGAACGACCTGCTGTACCTGGTCACCCAGAAGTTCGCGGAAATCGACTTACACCCGTCGGCGGTGCCCAACGAGACCATGGGCCTTGTTTTCGAAGAGCTCATACGTAAGTTCAGCGAAGCGTCCAACGAGACGGCGGGGGAGCACTTTACTCCCCGCGAAGTTATCAAGCTCATCGTGCACTGCCTCTTCGCAGGGGACGACGAGGCGCTTTCCAAGCCTGGTGTCATCCGTTCTGTCTACGACCCTACTGCAGGCACTGGTGGGATGCTCTCTACCGCTGACAACGAGGTTGCTGGCATCAACAGCTCAGCAAAGCTCGTCCTGTTCGGCCAAGAACTGAATCCTGAGTCGTACGCTATCTGTAAAGCTGACATGCTCATCAAGGGTCAGGACCCGAAGAACATTATCCTGGGCAACACTTTGTCAGCAGACGGGTTTGTCGGCCAGCAGTTTGACTACATGCTCTCCAACCCACCGTTCGGTGTCGACTGGAAGAAAGTCCAAGCAGCGGTCAAGGCCGAGCATGAGAAAGGCTTTGCCGGCAGGTTTGGCCCAGGCCTGCCTCGGGTGTCAGACGGCTCCTTGCTCTTTCTGATGCACCTAGTCTCAAAGATGCGTCAGGCGCCCGAAGGCGGTAGCCGCATTGGCATTGTCCTGAACGGTAGCCCCTTGTTCACAGGCGATGCCGGCTCAGGCGAGTCCGAAATCCGCCGCTATCTGCTCGAGAACGACCTTGTCGAGGCTATCATCGCGCTGCCGAACGACCTCTTCTACAACACAGGCATTGCAACGTACGTCTGGCTGCTTGATAACACCAAGAAGTCAGAGCGCAAGGGTAAGGTGCAGCTCATTGATGCCACGCGTATGTACCAAAAGATGCGCAAGAGCCTTGGTAGCAAACGTGTTGAGATTACGGATGAGCAGATTGCCGAAATTGTGAAGGTGTACTCCGAGTTCGACCAGGATGCCACGTTCACGCTCGAGTACCAAGAGCCGGTCAAGAACGGAGGGCAAGCCACGGCGGTTGAGCCGGAGCCTTCTCGCAGTGTGTCGAAAGTATTTGAGAATCAGTTCTTTGGATACCGCAAGGTCACGGTGGACCGTCCAGTTGAGCTGGGGAAATCCGTGAAGAAGCCCAAAAAAGGCGAGAAGCCCTATGACCCCGAGCTTCGCGACACGGAGAACATCCCTCTGTCTGACGACATCAAGGCCTACATGGAGCGTGAAGTGCTACCGCATGTGCCTGATGCCTGGGTCAATGAGACTATCTGCGATGATAAAGACGGTTTGCCAGGCAAAGTGGGGTACGAAATCAACTTCAACCGATACTTCTATGTCTACAAGCCACCACGCCCGCCCGAGGTTATTGCGGCTGAAATCAGGGAGATGGAAGCAAAGTTCCTTGAGCTCATGAAGGGGGTAGTCGCGTGATTGGAAGCCCAGCATATCCCCGGATTCCCCTCAAACGGTTAGCGTCAGTTATGCCGAGCAATGTGGACAAGCACAGTGTCGAAGGAGAGGAACCGGTTCAATTATGTAATTACGTAGACGTCTACAGGAATGAAAGGATTCACAATGACCTGGATTTTATGCAGGCGACTGCCAAGGATGCTCAGATTGAGCGATTTACTCTCCGGGCACAAGATGTAATTGTCACCAAAGACTCAGAAGCTACTAATGATATTGGAGTTCCGGCTTTTGTTCCTCATGACATGCCCGGTGTGGTTTGCGGATACCACCTTGCAATACTGCGTCCGTCTTCTCCATTAATTGCCGGCAGCTACTTGGCGTGGGCCTTAAGGTCCAAGGAAGTGCAAGTCTATTATGCAACGGCTGCGACCGGAATAAGCCGCTATGCGCTTGGGATTGGTGATTTGGGAATGACACCAGTCCCCTTGCCTTCGAAGGATGTGCAGGAGCGCATCGCCAATTTCCTCGACAAGCAGACGGCTCGGATTGATGCTTTGATTGCAGGGAAGGAGCGTTTGTTTGAACTGTCGCAAGAGCTTGAGAAAGCCCAATATACTCAACTCATAGTCCGGGGGGTAGAGCCGCGTAGCATGTTCGAAACTGGTAAGGAGTTTTTACCATTTGCTCCGGAGGGGTGGAGGGTGTGCTCTTTCAAGCGGGCTTTGTCGGGTATGAGCCAAGGGTGGAGCCCTCAATGCGAAAGCCGACCCGCGGAAGAAGGGGAATGGGGAGTGCTAAAAGTCGGTTGTGTAAATACCAACAGCTTTAACGCAGCAGAAAATAAAGCCCTACCCGGGAGCCTGGAACCAGACCTGAGTTGCGTCCTGCGTAAGGGTGATGTGCTGGTCTCACGTGCTAATACTCGAGACTTGGTAGGGATGGCTGCTCTTGTGGATGAAGACCATCCGAACCTGCTCCTGTGCGACAAGCTTTACAGGCTCAATTTACGACCTGACTGGATAATTCCATCTTTCGCCGTGTTGCTGCTACGTTCAACGGTGGCCCGTACGCAAATCGAGCTAGGTGCTAGCGGGGCAAGCTCATCTATGCAGAATATCTCTCAAGATGTGCTTAGGGAGCTGGTAGTGGCGTTACCCCCAACAGAAGAACAAGAAAAAATAGTTAACAGGGCCCGAGAGATTCGTGATGCCAGTAACTCGCTTGCGCGCCATATACGTGAGCATATTGACCGTCTCCGAGAATACCGCTCCTCCTTGATTTCAGCCGCCGTGACCGGCCAGATTGACATCAATAATTTTCAGTTGGAGGCGGCGTGAGCGCATTTTCGTGGCCAAAGTATCCTGAGACCGACCATGAGTTCGACGAACTCATGCAAGCTATTGACGAGTATTTGACTGGTCAAGGGCTTCAGCCATTTCAACGTCCGCTGATGGTAGGGCGTCTCTTCTGGGAGGCTTTCAAATGGGGCGGACAAATGATTCCTCCCAAAGCTTTGGCGGATTGCCCTGGATTTTCTGGGGATGTTCTTATGGCTAAGGCTAATCGCTGGTACGAACAGACCTATGCTGACAAGTTAAAAATGGACCAGGCATACGGCCACGTACCTGTGAAAATAGGCAATGCTATTTGGCGAGTTCGATTCGGTTTGACGTATGGCCAAGTCGAGCTATTTCTCGACCGACATTTAGAGAACCGAGGAGCAGCTACAGGAAGTCGAGGTGCGTCTGCGTCATATAACGTGCTTTGTGCGGTGGAGGAATTACCCCAAGGTATGGCAGACAAGCTGTCAGAGCCAATGCTGGATGAGTACTTCAACTTTTATGTTTCGACTTTTCAAAGTCTTCAATGGCGGGAAGCGTTACCTCGGACTGATTTGCTTCAATCTGGTCGTGCAGATTTTGACCAAAGTACGGCTGATGTCATGGCTCATCGGTACTCTCAAGCCCGTTGGGCTGCTCAACAGGCTGTTGAGAAAACTTTGAAGGGCCTGTTGTCGATTGGGGGCACGGAATTCCCAAGGGGTGGAGCTAACGGTCATAACCTTACGCATCTAGGGGAGCTTTTGAAGGCAGAGCACGGTATTTTTGTTAGTACGGCGGTGCTGGATTTAGCAAGTTGTTCGCCTAGGGCCAGGTATGGTGAAGAGCCTTCAACAGAAGCACAGGCTTTATTAGCCAATCATGCGGTTTTGGCGGTTCTCGAGCAATTACGTTCGAGCTCAAAAATAACAAGCCTGTTGGCTTTGGCGGAGGAAAGGTTCGAGTGATAAGTCCGACGCCTAAAACCATTCAGATATTCCTGCCCACTGGTGATGCGCGCGGGATTCGTGTCGCTGAAATTACCACTCGAATTGTCCAGGCTATCGAGGTTCCTCGCAGTCAACTGGATAATTTCCTTGTGATGCCAGAAAGCGACCAGGTCGCAGTGTATTTTCTGTTCGGTCAGAGTGAGGATGGCGCCTCTCAGAAGCTGTACATAGGGCAGACAGGAGGTCTTCGTAAGCGACTGACCAAGCATAATAAGGAAAAGGATTTCTGGCAGCGGGTTGTCGTACTTATCTCGCGCACAAACAGCCTCACGCAGACGCATGCGTTATTTCTTGAATGGTTGTGCATCCAGCAGGCCAAGAAAGCTGGTCGGTATACGACCGAAAACGGCAATGATGGCACCAAGCCCCATACGCCGGCACCCCTCGAGGCTGACTGCTTAGAGATTTTCGAGACTGGCCGCACGTTATTGGCCACCCTGGGCCACCCCGTGTTTGAGCCAGTGGCGACACATGCATCGGATACTTCTGATGTCATTGAGCTCTTTTACTGCACCCGGAGTGGAGCTCAAGCTACTGGTGAGTACACCGAAGAGGGGTTCGTGGTGCTGAAAGGCTCCATCGGACGAGTGCTGTCGGATGAGCGACACTTGGGTCGCGCCTATACGAAGCAACGGGATGCACTTGTTCAGGACGGTAAGGCCGTCATTGAAAATGGGCAACTTGTATTCAAAGAAGACGTGCTTTTCCCATCACCCAGCGGCGCTGCCGCGGTTGTCGTTGGCAGTGCGGCCAATGGCTGGAAAGAATGGAAAACGGATAAAGGCGTAACGCTAGACGAACTGAAGCGGGGCAACAGCTCCGACGCTACTGAAGAATAAGAAGGGTTGGGGATGGCCAGACTATCAAACGTTCATACTGAAAAAATCTTTGAAAACGAGCTTTGCGACCATCTCGCGGGCAATGGCTGGTCCGTCCTCACGCATCCGAAGGAAGCCGCCTCATATAGCCGCGAGCTCGCCTTGTTTCCAGACGACCTGCTGGCTTTCGTCCAAGATACACAGCCGGCGGAGTGGGCCAAGTTCAAGAAGTGGCACAACGGCCAATCTGACTCCATGTTCGTCAAGCGCGTGGCAGAACAGCTGGACAAGCATGGGACCCTGCATCTGCTTCGGCATGGATTCAAAGACCGGGATGCCAAATTTTTCCTGTGCCAGTTCCGGCCTGCTCATAAAAAGAACCCGCAGTTGTGGGCCTGGTACGAACAGAACCGCCTGACCGCCATACGTCAGCTGCACTACAGTCTTCACAATGAGAACAGCATCGACCTGGTGTTGTTCCTGAACGGCATTCCAGTGTCCACCGCTGAGCTCAAGACGGACCTCACGCAGAATATCAAGGATGCCATCCTGCAATACAAGAAGGACCGGTTGCCAAAGGATGCCAAATCCAAGGAGCTGGAGCCTTTGCTGCAATTCAAGACCCGGGCTCTCGTGCACTTCGCGGTTTCGACCGATGAAGTGTTCATGGCGACAAAGCTCGATGGCGACAAGACGTACTTCCTGCCCTTCAACCTTGGGCGCTCTGACGGTATGGGCGGTGCCACCGCAGGCAACCCGCCCGCGCCGGAGGGGAAAGGCTATCCCACGTGGTACCTCTGGCAACTTGTTTGGTCGAAAGATGTTTGGCTCGACATCTTGGGCAACTTCCTGCACCTCGAAGTCAAGACCGAGACAGAGGTTCAGAGCGGCAAGAAAAAAACCAAGGAAACGCTCATCTTCCCGCGTTTTCACCAACTTGATGTCGTTCGCAAGCTCGTTGATACGGTGACTCATGAGGGTGCCGGACAAGTCTACCTGGTTCAGCACTCTGCCGGTTCGGGGAAGTCGAACTCCATCGCCTGGTCCGCCCATAGGATGGCCAACCTTCACGATGCTGCGGATACCAAGGTATTTGACTCGGTCATTGTCATCACAGACCGCCGTGTGCTCGACAAGCAGTTGCAGGAGACTATCAGTCAGTTTGAGCACAAAACAGGCGTAGTCCAGAAAATCGACAAGAACAGTCAGCAGTTGGCTGAGGCCCTGATGAAGGGTACTCCTGTTGTTGTCACCACCATCCAGAAATTTCCCTTCATCTTGGACAAGGTGAAGGACATGAAAGACAAGCGCTTTGCCATCATCGTCGACGAAGCGCACTCCAGTCAGTCGGGCACCGCGGCTCAGAAGCTGCGCAAGGCCTTGACGACAGGGACAGGTGAGGCACAAAAGCCAACGATTGAAGTTGACCTTGATGGGGAAATTGTCCAAGTGACCGGCGACGTTGAGATTGATTCCGATGACGTGACCACTGAGGATGTCATCAACGAGGTAATGGCGTCCCGCCAGCGCCCTGAGAATGTCTCGTACTTCGCGTTTACTGCAACCCCCAAAGGCAAGACGATGGAGCTCTTTGGGCGTGAGAACCCACAGACGGGCAGGCCCGAGCCGTTTCACGTGTATTCAATGCGCCAGGCCATCGAAGAAGGGTTCATTCTCGACGTCTTGAAGAACTACACGTCTTATCGGATGTACTACAAGTTGGGTGCTTTGTCCGATGAAAAGCTGGTTCCCCAAGGGAGGGCCAAAACGGTACTTGCCCGCTATGCGAACCTGCACCCCCACAACATCGCTCAGAAAGTGGTAGTCATTGTTGAACACTTCCGTGAACACGTAGCCGCGAAAATCGGTGGAAAAGCCAAGGCAATGGTCGTGACCAGCAGCCGTAAGGCTGCCGTGCGCTACAAGCTGGCGATTGACCGCTACATCAAGGAGCGTGGCTACGACAAGGAGTTTCGCACGCTGGTGGCGTTTTCAGGAAAGGTCGAAGACCCAGAATCAGGGCCAGATGACTTCACGGAGGCCAACATGAACCCTGAAATCGGAGGCGGTGAGCCTTCTGAGGCCTTCAAGAGAGATGAGTACCGAATTCTCCTGGTGGCCAATAAGTACCAGACGGGCTTTGACCAGCCTTTGCTGCATTCCATGTATGTCGACAAGCGTCTCTCAGGCGTCTTGGCAGTCCAGACCCTTTCGCGGCTCAATAGAACCTATCCTGGTAAAGAGGATACGTTCGTGTTGGACTTCGTCAATAAGCCTGACGAGATTCTCGAGTCCTTCAAGCCCTATTACCGCGCAGCTGAACTCGAGGACGTGACAGACCCGAATATCGTTCATGAGCTTCAGGTCAAACTGGACCAGGCCGGCGTCTACTACCCCGCTGAGGTCGACGGCTTCGCGCAGGCGTTCTTTGACCCCAAGCGCAAGCAGGCTACGCTGCACCAATTCCTGAAACCAGCTGCAGACCGGTTCTTCCATGGGCTTGAAGAGGATGCCGCCGAGCAGTTCCGACGCGATTTGGGCACATTTTTGCGGCTTTATGACTTCCTGTCGCAAATCATTCCTTACAACGACTCCGACCTCGAGAAGCGCTACGCGTTCGGAAAGCACCTGATGCCACGTATCGCCGAACATTTCACGGATAACATCGTTGACCTGGATTCCGACGTTCGCCTCACTCACTATCGCCTGCAGAAGCTCGGCCAGCAGACGCTCGACCTTGCGAGCGGAGAAATCGTAAAGCTGCAGCCGATATCAGAGGCCGGTTCAGGGAAAGCCGCTGAGGACGAAAAGAAGCCGCTGGCGGAAATCGTCGAGAAGATGAATGACCTGTTCTCAGGTGACTTGTCCGAGGCCGACATGGTCGGCTACGTGACGACTATCAAGGGCAAGTTGATGGAAGATGAGACCCTTGCAGAGCAGGCAGCCAATAACACTGAAGAGCAGTTCAGGATGGGTGACTTCAAAGACCGTCTTACGGACATCATTCTTGACGGGCAGGAGGCGCACAACTCGATTGCGGACCAATTGCTCAAGGATGAGCGGGTTTTTGCTGCCATGCAAGGGATGTTGGCAAAGATGGTGTATCAGGCATTTGCTCAAGAGCGTTCTAAATGAGCGCCATGAACGAATATGAGACCTGGCGTTCATCAAAAACTGGAGAAAAAATTGCGTGAACCAGATGACGTGAGCTCCAACCAGAACGAGCGCAAGGAACTCCCAAGGTTAAAACCTAGGCTAGAAAAGGTAGCTACAACACAGGGGGCTTTCTTCACTCGAAATATGTTGATTCGGGACTTAAAGTATTTCAATGCTTACCTCGACAGCGATACGAAGAAAGAGGAAATGGAGTTAAAAGCATTGGGTGAGCTTGCCCTGAAAGTCCTTGTGTCTGCTGAAGAAAAGTCCCCCCAAGCTTGTGTGTTAACCGATGCTGTCTATAGTAAGTTCACTGCCGAGGATATTAATAAGTTAGCGGTTAGCGTTGCAAAGATGTGTGATATCACATCTTTGCAGCCGGATAACCCCTTGGAGTCCCTGGGCTCTGAGCTATTCGATAAGCTATCCGTTATCACAAAATCCCAGGCAGCGTCACTGAAGTCGATTCAAGAGCTTGTTGGTAAAAATTTTGGTTCATTGTCTTCACCGCTGCAAGGAGCTATAGGGGAGCATCTTAGAAAAATTAATTCTATTTCAGAAAGTCTCAGAGCCTCGCCAGCGATGGAGGCGTTTCGAAAAATGCAGGAGGAAAATACCGAAACTCTGAGAAAATATTCTGAATCGAGTGTGGTGAAGGAAGCGAGAGGGTTGGGGTCGAAAATAGGAACTAAGATTCCATCCCAGCTAATTGAACCCCCTACATTGCCAGTTATCGACTTAGAGTCGCCGTTGACAAGGTCTGCTTCGGCAAGTGAGGCTGCAACACAGCAATTGCGAGAGGTCGTGGGATACACTGGTCAGCTGACAGAGCAGCTTGGGTCCTTGCAGACTCTATTTCTTACTCAGGTTTTTCCTGAGTGGAAGGCTAGCCTTCAGGATAATACTGATAACGCCAACCGGTCGTTAAAGTACGCGGTTCGCGCATTATGGGTGTCAGTTGGAGTTGCAGTAGTGACAACCGCAATTCAGCTATTGATATCGCACCAGTATAAGATGGAGAACGACGCGCAGCAGTTGGAGAACCAACTTATCTGGCAGCAGCAGTTGGAAGCCATCAAATCCATCAGTGGAGGAGATTCCACTGACATTCCGTCCGAGCGCTATCAAGAGGGGCAGTGGTTGAAAGCGGGCAGCTCTTTGTGAGGGGGTCACAGCAACATGTGCATGGCCGATTCATATGGAGGTGTGTGGTCCACATTAATTATTACGTCTTTTTTGCCTTGACACTGGCGAGCGCTTCTTTTATGGCCTTCAAAGGTTCGGCCAGAAATGCAGCTGCTTTGAAATCATCTTGATTCAAAAGAGCACGTTTTTCAGTAAAGTCGAATTTCTTAAACTTGGTGATGTCTGCCTTTTTCGGAATCATTTCCACTGCGAGTATTACTTGATGGTCCATGCCCGCGGACTTACCGACCAGTTCAATCATCGAAGAAAGATTGTGAGGGTCTTGTCCTGACTGCTGAGGAGTATCCACGACAAAGGGGAATAGAGGCGTGTCTCCGTGTTCAACATTGGAACGAAGCATCGCAAGGTGAACAGCGAGTAGAGAGCGAGGACCTGAACTGCCTCCAACTTGACCACGTGCTCCCGGCTTTGTCTTTCCCATCTGTTCTTCAGCTGGAATATTCAGCCGTATTGATAGGCTTCCGACGTTATCTGAGAAGTATTTTCCGACGTCCTTTTTCCGGCTTAGGTCGTCGTATTTTTTATACTCTGCCCGAAGTTCTTCCTCCTCTTTCAAGAGCTCCTGAACTTTTACAGATAGCTCGGACGTAACTGAGGAGAACGCGGCGTCAAGGGTCTTGACACTGTGGGCCGCAAGTAAGAGGTCCTTTGCATGCGCTGAGGCGTGTTCCTCCTTCATGGCTGTATCTAATTTCCGAATTTGAGCGTTGATTTCGGATAGTTGTCGAGTCAAGGTAGAGTGCTGGCCGGTGACCTTCTCTCGTTCCTTCTTCAGTTCGCCAATCAGGATGGAAAGCGATTGGGTGTCTTGTGTCAGTTGTAAACGGGCGTGAAACGAATTCGTATGGACTGTACCGCAGGTGGGACACTCTACACCCTTGTCGTCAAACTCACTGAGAAAGCCCAGGTCTTCAGTTAGATTCTTCTGGGCTGCTACCATCAGCTGAAGTTCAGAAGTCAACTTTTCCTTAAGGTTTACAGCTATAACTACTTTTGCCCGGAGCTCCGACTGTTTCTGTTGAAGGTCTTTTGTTTTCTCCGCTAAGGTATTGAGTTCTTTCTCGAATTTATCTTCTGTCAGGGCGGGTACGTTCTTGGGAAGGAATTCTCGCACCCTCTGAAAGGCAACCCGTTGAACTTCCATGTCGGATTGCTTTTTTGTAAGCTCCGCGTTCACTGACTGCCACTGTTGATACGCTTCAAAATATGCGTTGGGTCGTAATCCAATGAAGGACTCAAACACAGGCTTCTGCCATCTACTAAATTGTCCCAAGGTTGTATAGGTGTCCCAGTTAGCTCCCCAGCTACCATCTTGGTCAATATAGAACGGCAAGGTCAGATAATCTATGCCAGCTTGGCTTTGCACCGAGCTTGATGGGCGCTGCAGCTTCAGCCGGTAACCGAACATTTGGGCCATAACTCTGTCCCATGTGCTCATGTTGTCCGCGAATTTCAACAAATTCCCCGACCCATCGAAAAGACCAAGGAGCTTGTTCTGCCGAATCACTCGGTAGTTTTTCCCTTGGTACTCAAAGTCAAGCGCCCCAATGGTATCGGGATTCCAGCCACCATCTATGTGCTTTTGGGGCGAGCAGCCCAGCGTCCAGAATAAATTCTTGGTGATTCTCGATTTACCGGTTCCGTTTGGGCCGTAGAGAATGGTCTTCTTTGGGTCGAATGTCTGTTTCTTTGCTTTCTGTTCGGTTTCGGATACGAGCCAGAGCGTCTTGAAGGTCACGTGCCGGCTCATTTTGTAACCTCAGATTCCGGACTAGCCGTAGCAGTGAGTACGTCGATGTTGATTCCATTGTGGATGACCATAAGTGATAGTGCTAACAAAAAGGGGGCGTCGACCGTGGCGAAATCCTGAGAATGCTCATTGCGTGCTTTTTCAGCAACGGCATTCATGAAGGTGCCAAGCTGCCCTGTCACCGGTGTGGCAATTGACTTTAGGTCTTCTTTGCAGAGGGTAAGAACCCGCACCTGATTTCTGAACAATATGTTTGTTCTATCTGCAACTGCAGTAAGCAAGCGAGACAACTGCCTTCTTATATCCTCCACGCCCATGTAGTCATAACGCTCAAGATTTAATCTGTCAATAGCCTCGAAGAATAGGTCTTCTAACGACTTGGGAGGGTTAGAAAGCACGGCAAGCGTCTTCAGCGCATCTGCGCGAGAAAAGACCCTCGCTGATTTCAGTTCCTCTGGCGTGTAGCAAAACCCTGTGTTTGAAGCTTTGGCCTTTATTTCGGAGGCTAGCATCGTAGCAGCAACAACAGGTTGAGGTACTTTGAACGGGAGATGCCCGTTGCTCGCGAGGTCACTGAGCTTGCCACTTATAAAAAAGTGCTGCTCGGCGAGCGGTAGATTCGAACGGTGCAGGTGGACTTCTGCCAAATCTATATCCGACTCCTCTGCGGCAAGCTGACTAGCAAGTGCTTTGCACAGTTCTTGTTTGGGTTTCTCATCCAACGTGAACAGATGCAGATTGTGGGTGTTGACGTTGGTATTGCCTGCAGGAATCTTAAAACTGCTATTTGAAACGAATCTCAGGGTCGTAGGATGGCCAATGAATTCATGACGCCGTTTGTATAGCTTGCCTAAAATCGAGGGAGGGTGGGTTCCGTCCCTTAGCTTCCGGCCTTTGCGGTGCAACTCTTTTAGCGTCCAAGCGACAGCCTGCTCATTGGTCTTGACCTGGCAGAATTCGACCTTGGTCGGAGCGGAAGGGGAATCAAGAACTGCAATGTCTTCTTTTACCTCCAGGCCGACTGCAAAGTCGCTTGTTCCCTCTAGCAGTTCCGCCACCCGCAAGACCGCATACCACTCTTGGTATCCAAATCCTTGAGCCGCAACTTGCCCAGAGCTGTCGTCTTCTGGGTCGTCAGCTAGCAGCGATGCTAAGGGCAGTCTATTTTGGGCAGAAGTCACGTTGTCTTATTGAGGGCTGGCCTACACCCTGCATGGAGCATGTATTGATAGGGAAACGGCCCGAGCCTAAAACTCAGGAATAGGAACCATATAACAATATGTTACGCAACGCAATATAGGTGCGTCTTGGCGGCGGTACGTACTTGTGCTGCGCGCGGCGTAAGAGCCACTCCGACACATCGTCGCTATACCATTGGAGACGTGCTCACCTGAGACTGTTTACCAGACCCCCTCCAAAGGGGGTATTTCCCTTTGACGGCAAGGGATGGAATTTTGGCCGCTTGATACGGCGGCTTCGTGGCTGCCGGCGTCATCCTTCTTCAGGGCGTACCAAGTTTTTCGCTTTTATTCCCCACAAACACATTTTCTGGCGTGGTCGAAGCACATCAGCTCGGCGGTTTTGTTGCGCCTGCCCACTTTACGACTACTTGTACTTTGCGGAGTTCACTTCACGACTATTTGTAGTAAACAGCGTTTTTGGCCTATTTCTAGGGCATACCGGAGTTGTAGCTGTGACGTGGGGCTCTAGGGCCCCATAGGCATGCCTTGTCGACCTGGGAGAAATTGCCCAATGAACGGAATGTACAAAAATTTCGTAAGTTTCTGAAAATTTCGCTTGTTTTTCCCAAAAACGCATCTTTCGAGCCTGGTTGCCGCTGAGTAGTTAGGAAATTTTGCCACAGCCACCCACGACACGACTGCATGTGCAACGCGAGTTTTACTTCACAACTACCTGCGAGATGCGGTTGCTTACATCTCGAAAATTTGCTTTTTGGGGCTGGTCGGATGAACGGCGTCTGTGAGGTATCGACTGGCATCGAAGCGCTTATGAAACTCCTTCAGGGCTTTTCCTTCGAGGAATAATTTTTGTAGATTCTTTTTGGGGATGAGAGGATTGACGACTATCTCTGACTCGTAGTCAAAAGCGCAGAGTATTGCGTCCTTCCTAATCTCTGCAATGAGAATTCCTGGAGCCTCTTTTTTTGTATGGCAGTTGCGAAGGGAAAAGTCCTTAGCTTGTTCGATATCAAGCGACCACGAGAAACCGTTTTCTTGATGAGACATTCCAGTCGATACTCCCCGATAGACCACCATTGTGTCGGCCATTTCCTTGTATGCCTCAAAAGTGCTGTCTTCGCCTTTGCCCTTTGACATAACGTTGAAGAGCACCTCCTTAGGTGCTGCGTTAAACATTTCAACGACCTGATTGGTACTCAGTTTTACGGCAGCAAGCATGCCACTGACACCTGCTTGCCAGGTAAATCCCAAAACGGTTGCCCAAACCCTCGCTGAACACTCTCCACGTTTGTGTTTAGCCCATACGAACATTGCCAACTCGAATATTGCGGTGCCTGCGCCATATCGCCATGTGTCGTAAAGCGCGTGAACACAGCTAGCCAATTCATCTAG
>Ga0182738_1005528_pt1 | contig 13429 bp, 13 predicted proteins | sample eDN5th30CBELigMG_FD_128876 | JGI IMG/M metagenome (GOLD analysis project Ga0182738, IMG submission 128876) | Enriched Miracle-Growth compost microbial communities from Emeryville, California, USA - eDNA 5th pass 30_C BE-Lig MG (version 2)... ...
AAATCAAGGTGAAAATGACTATATAGATGAGCAACACGGTTTGAAAATTCTTGTTTCCCTTGAAGACGCACCAATCTTAATGGGAACGAAAATTGACTACAAACAATCTTTAATGGGTGGCGGATTTACAATTGATAATCCAAATGCCATTGCATCATGTGGCTGTGGGACGTCATTTAGAACAGCTAAAGTTCAAGGTACACCAGAAGTTTGTGAATAAAATGCCAAGTTTAATGTTATATAGAGGGATTGTGAATAACGGTTAGAATGGGTGTGTACACAATCCTGATATTGAGTAAACACAACCTTAAAATGCCGTTTTTAGGGTTGTAAATACCAAGCCTTTTTGATTTGTATGTTACGAAAACATAACAAATTGAGGAGGCTTTTTTGTATGGTCTTAAGAAAGAAGAAGCGAACACCAATAGGGAAAATGTCATTAGAGAAGGAATATCCAAAGATTACATTTGAACAGGCAATTGACCTTGTGACCTCTGCCAAACGTGCTGAGGGGATACGTCCTAGAACTTTAAAGGATTATCACAAGGATTGGGGTTACTTTGTAAAATGGTTAGAGCAGAATTATGAAATTGAAACGGTTGATGAACTAACACCACAGTTATTTCGTGACTATATTAACTATCTTAAATATGATGCCAAAAAGTACGAAGGTCACAAATTCATTAAGGAAGAACAAGGAGTAGGATTGGCTGATACAACAATCAATATTCGACTTAGAGTCTATAAAGCGATATTTAATCATTTAGAGCGTGAAGGACTAATAGCGTTTAATCCTATGGAGTCTGTGAGACTGTTAAAGCAAGATATAGACCTGACAAATTGTTTTACTGATGAGGAAGTGAAGGAACTATTCAAACAGCCTGAGAAGCGTGATTACGTTGGTTTTCGTGATTATGTTGCGATGACACTTCTATTAGATTGCGGTCTTAGAGCCAATGAGTTACTAAGCTTGCGAATGGCTGATATAGACTTTCAAACACGCTTTATTACACTCAAAGCAGAGGTCAACAAGAATCGTAAGCCTCGTATTGTGCCAATGTCAGGTCACTCTGTAAAACTGCTCATACAGCTTATTGGAGAGAATAAGAAGCACTTCACAACAGATAGAGTCTTTCTATCACAATGGGGAGAACCTCTTGGACAGAACCATTTTAATAAGCGTTTAAAGTTTTATGCTGAGAAGGCAGGGATAAAAGGTAAGAAGGTTACAGCCCATGTTTATCGCCATACGTGGGCTAAGAATATGACTTTGAATGGTTGTGATTCCTTTACTCTTCAAAAGATGGGCGGTTGGAGCGATATTCGAACAATGCGAAGATATATTCAAATGGACACAGATGACCTGCGTAAGACACATGATAGCTATTCACCTGTTATGAATTTGCTGAATAAGAAACAATAGGATTTGAAGAGGCTAGAGATACAATCTAGCTTCTTTTTATTTGAAAGATTCATTATCAAAGCAATGAACAAGGTATATAAAGCTAGATTGGAACACATCAAATATATTACTCCATTAGGAGAGCGTATGGCTGTGACAACACAGTATTTAGATTTAGACGTTGAAGAAGTTGCGAGGGATTTGAGGGAGTACCTCTAGTTTGATTAATATTAACTTTAGTAGAGTTTAAACCAAATATATTGTAAATAGTTTTTTTATTGTAGTATAATGTATTCAATAGGCACTTGAAGCCAAATTATTGAAACCTTAAATTACAATGCAACCGATTTGAACAGAGCGATTTAAGCTCATACTATATGAAACCTATAACAATCTACTAACATGCAGTGGTAGACAATACGAAATTAGACTTTTCCTTAATTTTGAGGAAGTCTGGTTTGTGTTGTCTACCTTTTTTTATTGGCTCTAAGTTCCTAAAACTACTTAGGAAAAGGAAGAAATAGTATGAACTTTTATCAAATCAAATCAACATTGGAAATTAAAGGAAAGGAATCTAAGGTGTTTTTACCAAACGAGATATTCGGTGACTTACAGGGTTATATTACCAAGGGCACACACGTAGCGTATGCCTATAGTTATTACTATCTTACACATTTCTTATATCGCAACTGTAAGTATCTTAACACAGAGGTTTTCCTTGATGGAAATGTCATTAAGCAGGTGTTGGGCTACAGTGAGAGCAATCGCACAATGAACTACATCACTAAAAAAGGAGGATTGCTTGATGAAATTGGCTATACAGAATCTACAAAAATTATTCCTTTAGCTTGGGAACTCAAGGAAATAGAAGGTTTAACTTTTACAATGTCTTCTGATATGCCAAAAGAAATGTTACAGCCAATCCCTAAGATGTTCTTCTTAAAGAAACCATTAAAGGCATTTGAGCGAACTATATTAAAGCATAATGTAGAAACTAATACTATAGAAGAAGTGGAAACACAAGGGACATTCTATGATGTTTCTAACACCCATTCAGTGGACTTTAATGTATTCATGTACTGTATGGGAAATGAAGCACTAGGCACAACAGGGTTCTATCTGTATAGTTGGTTGAAGCATAAGCATGACATTTTTAGAGATGGTTATAGTGTATCTTACGAAAAGTTAAGTGCTGAAACAGGGCTACCAAAACGCACGATGATTAAATACCTTAATGCTCTAAAAGGCTATAATATGATTTCCTTCAAGTTTAATCAAGACTACTATGTGATAAACATGACAGAGGGCGAAAGAATGGCAACTACTTACTATGCAAACAGTTACAGTAATTTCTATGAAGTACCAAAGCCATTCAAAAAGATGATGGTTATTAGCAATAAAGAGTACCTTGAAAGTAAAAAGAATGAAGTCAAGGTGTCAATGGAACAACTACCTTTTTAGAATTAACAAATGTAGATATTTGCACTATATAAAATACAAGCGTAGATGAACTATCACTTGTATTATTTGTCCGTATTTATAAGGAGTAATAGAGTAGTGATAAGTCATATCATTCCTATTTTATATAGTGCAGAAAAATACAATAGTTGATTTTGTAATAAATGAACAGTGATAGACGTGACAGTATTGACCTAATATAATGGCTTAATGCTGATACTACATACTGAGTTTTCTATCACTAAGCTGCATTTTGTTAATTGGATTCCTATTGGAAGATTCTGAGGTTGCTGAGAAGGTTCGTAAGTTAGTATTGGGCATTTGATGCTGATAACTTGATTGAGCTTATTGCAGAACCTGTTATAGAAGAAACAGTTCAAAAAGAACAATATAACATGTGCGTATTAAATGAGACAAAAACTAATGAGCTAACACTTGATAGTAGAGATGTTGCTGAGATGGTTGGTCGAAATCATCATGATGTTATTCGTGATATTCGTAAGATTATTGACCATTTAGGAGATGAGCGCAAAATTGCTTTTATCTCAAATTACTTCATTGAAACAACATATATAGATGGTGCAAACAGACAAAAGCCATGTTTCAATCTAACGAAAAAAGGTTGTGAGTTATTTGCAACTCGAATGACAGGTGCTTAAGGAACTCAGTTCGCTGTCACTTATATTGAAAAGTTCAACCAAATGGAACAACAACTTAAATCACAAACTCCTGTTGCTTCATATATGATTGACAATCCTATTGAACGAGCTAAGATGTGGATTGTTGAGCAAGAAGAGAAGATGTTACTTGAGTCTAAGGTAGTTATCGATTTCAAGCTAAAAGTGATAAATTCGTCGATTGAAAATATGATTATTGCTGCAACCGTGTAATAAGCTCAACAAATTCAACTTTGAATAATCGTATCAAGATAATCGTAAATGTGAGAGAATGCAACTGTTAACATGACCGCTCACTGTTGGGAATTGCTAGGCTAGCTGAGAGCAATTGAGGTGGGCGATTACCTACCTCAATTTGTTTCAAAGCGTTTGAGAGCTTGGTTTTAAAATCATTGTAGTTCTAGTTCAGCTTTAAGTGCCTTAACTTCTTCTAGCTTGTCTGATAATACAAGGTCAGCTAATTGGCTAAATTTTTCTTTATCAGTAGCGTCAGTCATTTTTTCAGCTTGTTGTTTAATTACACCCGAATAAGATTCTAATCGGTCAGCTTCTTGAGTGCCATTTTTTTCAGTCAACTCAATATAACGGTCAGCTTCTGACAAAGCAATTTTACGGTATGACGCTTGCCATTCTTCTTCTGTTGGCTCATTACTTGCTTGTGCTGCTTCCGATTCTTCTTGAATTTCTTCTTGTTCTGTTGTTTCTTCTTTATTATTAGTTGAATCAGTTGAATCAGTTGAATCAGTTGAATCGTTACCGCAAGCACTAATCAGTAAAGCTGTAAGTAACAGTCCTCTAAATCTAATAAGTTTCATTAGAGTACTCCTTTCTAAATGTTTGATATTAGATAAATCTTATATTCAGAATATACCATAATTTTACTTAATTGTATTTATAGTGTATCAAGAACACTGACTTGTTACTTTCACGATACGAGAGGCAAATAGGTGAAGTTTAGTAGATTTGAGGATTGATTGAGGTCTGTATGGTGGCTAAGGAACAATTGACAATGCGAGCAGCGATTGGCTATAAAATATGCTTTTGGCTTTATGAGAACAGCGCTCAACGCAATCGAGATGAACAACAATATGTCTGCTCGTTACTCGATACGTGTGAGAGTGTTGTAGAAAATCTTTTTGCTGATTAAAACATCACTACCCATTTAATGTAACTACTTGTTAATGTTCCATTTTGTTTTTAACGGCTTCTTCATCAGTTGTGAAAAAATATGTAGTTCCATTGATTGAATAGGATGTGTTATACCAAATACCATTATTAATTGCCTTCCAATTGAATCGGGTTGCTTTTGTTTCTAGTTTGAAAAATCTTGCTGCCTCTTGAATACTAGAACACTTAGCAATTAAATCTTCACCTCTGAATATATTTACAGGAATTTCAATTTTATTTTTACAAGATTTTTGGGAACAACTACCTGAGAGACTTTATTGTGAGAATGAAGAGGTCTAGTAAAAATTCAACTTTTATTTTACTCTTGTAATCGAGGAGAAATGCTGCCATTATTATCTAGTTATAGTAAAATGTGTTTGAAAAAAATTAAAATTTAAAGGAGAAAAAGTAGTGAAAAAAAATAATTTTATTCTAATGTGTTTATTATGTTTATTCCTAGTAGCTTGTACTAATGATAATGAGAGTGATAAAGTTGCTAGTCAATCCAATAGTGAAGAAGAAAAAAGTATAGGGGCTTTAGCAAAAGAGATATCAATATATGATTCAAACAAGGAATATACAAAAGCTATTGAAGTTTATGAGGAACTAGAGGATTTAACAGGCGATAATTATGATGAATCAAAAAAAAAATTAGCTGCAAAAGATAAAGGATATAAGAATGATATAAGAGTTGTAAATGAAATAAAAGAGTATTTTGATGAAGTCTTATTGAATCCAGAAAGTTTACAAATACATACGATTTTTATACATAAACTCTCGATGGATAGTGAAGATTATGAGATTTATGTGGATTACTCAGCGATGAACAAAATGGGAGGTTATGTGAGAGAATATTTAGAATGGGAAGTTAAAAATAACTCATTGCAAAACCCTAAGGAAATTGATGCTGAGGAATTTGAACTTAATGTAGAGATATTACAGAGAAATTCTGGTTGGGAAAGCTACGAATTTGATACTAGTCTTATTGAAGATTGATTATAAAGATATTAAAAGTTTGTTATTATTAAATTACCCAAATTAAATATTCTGGTTAATGGCTCATCATTAAGTGATGGGCTTTCCTTATGTTTTCTACTAGATAAAAAGAGAGTAATAATGGCACAATTACCACATTCAATTTTCCTAGATAAATTAGGTATTTATCATAAATTACAAAAACGTAAGAGTAGTAACTTTCCAAAAGGAAAGTACTAAAATCATTGAATGTCAGAAGCGGATTAAATGATTACCAATGGTAAAATCTCAATTTTATATTGGTAGTCATTATCGTGTCTAATGCGTTCTCAGAGCGTTCAGAATCACTTGTGAGTGATAAAGAGTTAATCATCATAGATGGGGCTAAAGGTGGTAAGATTGCATTTAGTAAGGTATTAGAACGCTGCGCAGCTGGGGTATTTTCCGATATTTTTATTAAGTTGATATAAAATTTAGAGTAACCACTCACAGCACCATAGAATAAGAAGTCTGAAGAGAAGATGTTGCTTGAGACTAAGGTTCAAGAGCAAGTTGTTGTGATTGAACAGGGAGAGATTAAAGCAATGGGAAGTATTGAGAACAGATACATGGAGTTTGAAGCTGTATAGCAAGCCTATGGCAAGCTGTGAGATGATTCGAGTAGGGTGATTATCCGTTTGGCTACATTTCAATCACGCCTAGGAGCTGTACAGCGTGTAATAATAGAAAAAACACTCACAGTGCCTTTAAAGCTTGTAAGTGTTAATAACGATACTAGTGAACTAGTGGTGAAGTTTGTATAACACCACGTATAGTTTCTAAATCTTCTTTTGGTAAGTGGTTAATTAAATTTCTGTAAGAATCACTATTAGGTAGGAGTACAACGACTTTTGATAAATCAAACTCAAATTTGTCAGTAGGTAATCGCCACTCTCTTTCGTGTGTCCAATCTATGATGTTGTTTTTATCACTTAAATTATAATCAACAATTCTCCAATATTCTTCTTTGGCTAAGATTTGTTTAGCTATTTCTTTTTGTTCATAAAATACAGGTCTACCACCTTGTTGGAATATGTAGCTTTTAGGGAAACAAATTCCATAATGTGTGTACCTTATTTTTCCGCCCAATACTTCTCTAAAAAGTTGTTCATGATAAATATTCTCAACAACGCTAGAAATAGGTGTATCTTGGAAACAAACAGCTTTTCTATCTCCTGTAATAAAACCTTTTTCCGTTGTACTTCCTAAAAGGGTTCTTTCTTTCAAAATTTTAATAAGCACTTCAAAAGCATTTAGACCTTTTTCATTGTTAGCTTTAGTCATATGGAAAATATATCCACTAATATCTGAACGTGAAGCTAGTCGATTTGCCCATTTGTCTAAATCATATGGCATGGGTATTACCTCCTTTTCAATATTTTAATTTATATGTAAGTATTTTACTAAGTATATTTCGTTTAAGTGATGCATCAATACTAATCTGTTAACTTCTACCGATTCGATAGTGTTTGAACATTTATGTTCGGATGGATTTTTCTTTCTCTTTTATTCAAAGAATCGATGCTTTGTTGTCAGATTATTAAATTGGTAGATGTAACAGAAGTAGAAGCAAAAAATAGCGTAAATGTTGGGGAATCATAGGAGCTTGTCGATAGAGTGGTACGATAACTAGAGTTACGGAAGAGTTAGTCTACAAAGGTACACCTTATTGAACTTTTGTGAGCGAATACCCATTTGGCGTTAAATCGGCATTTCCGAAGTCTCGTTTTTGTCCGAAATAGCTCATTTTAGTCTATAAAATAAAATTGACCTTATTAGACTTTTTGGTATAATATGGGTAACGAATGAAATGAAAGTAGGAATAAAAATGAATTTCGGGTATATGCGTGTCTCATCGACCGAACAAAACTTAGACCGTCAGCTTGAAGCATTAAAACCATTTGTCAATGAAGAGCAAATTTACAGCGACAAAGCAAGTGGTAAAGACTTTGAACGTGAAGGTTTCAAAAACTTAATGAAAGCATTACGCAAAGGTGACACATTATACATTAAGTCGATTGACCGTTTAGGTCGTAACAAAGAAATGATTAAGAAGTACCTAGAGCAATTGAAAAAGAAGGGTGTACGCTTAAAGGTTATTGACATTCCTACTACTATGCAAGACTTACCAATAGGTCAGGAATGGGTTATTGATATGATTAATAACATCATTATTGAAGTTTACACATCAATTGCAGAACACGAACGCAATTCAATCAGAACTAGGCAAGCAGAAGGTATTGCGGTTGCCAAAGCAAAAGGTAAGCACTTAGGTAGACCTGTTCAAGAGCTTCCTAAAGCTTGGGAACGTTATTACAAGCAGTACAAAGCTAAGGAAATCAAAGCAGGTGAGTTTATGAAGCTAGTCGAAATGCCTAAAGCTACCTTTTATAAGAAATTGAAAGAGTACGAGCAATATAATTGAGCTAGTGAATCGGAAGCGTAAAGCTTTGATACATAAGGGTTTTCCAATAATTCATACTTTGGAATCCAAAAGGTAAAAGAGAGATTTTACATGACTCTAATAAGAGTGCGTCAGAGCTATCTGAGAGGCGTCAGAATCTTCTGTGAGCGTTCCTGTGACGGCTTGGATACGAATAGTCAGATTTAGTCAAAATGGTACAGAGAGCTTTCTAGAGTGTCAGATTGGATTTACTTCAATAGGCAGGGGTACCCCAGCCTTTCCGATATGTGAAAAAATGCTATTATCAGAAACTAGCATCCCCGTACACAACTCAACACCACAATAAAGAGAGAGACGATTTGAGATGAAAGAGAGCTAATATTTTTAATCGCACCTAGTGACTGCTAGGTGTCTTTTTTTATCATATACAAGGTACATAGTTGTATTTTTATATGTTATATTGTTACTTTTATGACAGGATTTGTATTTTTCTATCGTTTATGATAATCTCTATTTGGGTGCAAATAGAGTTCAGTTGGGAATGGAGTGTGATGAGATGTGTGAGCTAGAAATTACTAATATTCAGAATGGTACAAAGTTTGATGAAAAGTTGGTTAAAAATGATAACGTTATGTTAAAAGTACGACCTGAGTTATTTAGGGAGTGGGACTTTGAAAAAAATAATGAATTAGGATTAGATGTTTATAGTGTTTCTAAAGGTTCAGGGAAAAAAGTATGGTGGAAATGTAATAGGTGTAAAAGTTCGTATGATGTTAGAGTTGTAGATAAAGTGAACAAAAATTATCAGTGTTCCTATTGCGCAGGGCGAAAGGTGAATTACACAAACTCTTTGAGTGTAAAGAATCCTAAATTGACAGAAGAATGGCATTTCACCCTCAATAAAAATATAACCCCTGAAGATGTCACAAGTAATAGTAATAAAAAAGTATGGTGGAAGTGTGTAAATAATCATGAGTGGGAAGCTAGTATTAATTCTAGAAACCAAAATGGTCAAGGGTGTCCGTATTGCTCAGGAAGAAATGCAACCAAAGAAGATAATCTATTAGTACATTATCCAGAACTGAAGAAAGAATGGGATTATACAAAAAATAAAATTCCACCTGAAAACTATAAACCATATAGCATGAAAAAAGTATGGTGGAAATGTTTAGAATGTAAGAGCTGCTATACCATGGTTATATGTGATAAAACAAGGAATTCACAGGGGTGTCCATACTGCTCTGGACATAGGAAAAATGAAACGAACTCATTAGAATCCCTTAACAAAGATTTAGCAAAAGAATGGCATCCTATTAAAAATAAAGATTTAACTCCTCAAGAGGTTACATTAGGCTGTGATAAAAAAGTATGGTGGCAAGGAGAGTGTGGACATGAATGGGAATCTATTATTTCTAATAGAAATAAAGGCTCAGGATGTCCATATTGTGCGGGAGTGAGCATTTTAAAAGGTTTTAATGACATGTGGACTACTAATTCTGAATTGGCGATGAAACTTGCCAATCCTCAAGATGGTTATAAGTATGGAGAAAATAGTAATGCTAGTGTCAATTGGATATGCCCAGATTGCAATCATATAATTAAGAATAAAAAGATAAGCGAAGTAAATTCCCAAAGGTTAAGTTGTCCTAAGTGTGGGCAAGGTAAATCGTATCCTGAAAGAATAATTTATTGTTTATTACTAGAACTAGAACTAGATTTTGAATTAGAAAAAACTTTCAAGTGGTCAGAAAATAAAAGATATGATTATTATTTACATAGCTTAAATACCATCATAGAAGTACATGGTGAACAGCATTACACCGATAATAGGTTTAATGAAAAAAGTTCAAGGTCTTTGGAATATGAACAACAAAATGATAGATATAAAAAAGAGCTTGCATTATACAATGGAATTATAAATTATCTAGAAATAGATGCACGAAAAAGTAATTTTGAATATATTGTTGAAAATGTTAAAAAGGGGTTTAAAGAAATTTCTATAAATATAGAAAATGCGGATTGGGAAAAGATAAAAAGAGAATCTGTTAGTTCTTTCTACGGTAATATTTGTAGAATGCATAATGACGGTGTTTCAGAAGAAGATATTGTAGCAATTACTAAGTTAACTCCTGATAAAGTTCATAGATATTTGTTGAAATCACGCAAAGATAGACTAACAGGTTATCAAATAAATGAGAGAAAGTCTAAAGAAATTGTTCAATTGGGTATTCACAATGAATATATTAAGACTTGGAAATCAACAAAGGAAGCTGCTGGTCATTATTCTATAAGCACAAAGAGCATACAATGTGTTTGCGTAGGAATAAATAAAAGTGCAAATGGATATAGGTGGTTATATAAAGAGGATTACATGAAATTTATAAATGGCGAATTAGAAATTGACTTTTCTAAAAAGACAGCTAAAAGTGTGGTGCAACTTTCTTTAGATGGAGAATTTATTAGAGAGTGGAGTACTATAAGAGAAGCTAATATTTTCTATACAGGTAACAAAAGTAGTAAAATCAGTAGTTGTTTAAAAGACATCAATAAAGAAGCATATGGATATAAGTGGATGTACAAAGAAGAATATGACCAGATGGCATATAGAGATACTATTAACAAACTAAGAAGCTCAAAGACTAAATAAACTTAAATAATATAATTATAGTGTCAGAAGAGCATATAGAAAATGATATGCTCTTTTTTATGTATTTCTTAAGGTATTAACTAGAAATAGCGAAGGTTACTGATAGGCAATTTAGCGATGAACATGTGATATTTTGGACTTTCTGAATCTACTCATTCAATTCTGATAAATAAATGTAAAATCCATATTTTATTGTGAGGTCATATCGTGATTGAGTCAGAATAGTTTATCGACTAATAGAAGCCTCTGTAAGCTATCCTGTAACGTTCTGAATACGAATGGTCAATTATAGTCAGGGTGTGGTGTAGAGCTTCCTATAGTGTTACAGTGATTGAGGGTTTTAATGAAGAGGTATCCCCCATATTTTCCGTGGATTTTTCATTAGTATTGCTGATACTAACCTAACCGCTGCTATCCACAGATAAATGAAAAAAATTGAAACGATGATATAGCAAAAAATAAAATAGCTTCTTTGTTAAAAACACCTGCTTACACTCACACACTACCAATATGAGCGAAATTCTAGACACTCAATCTTGCTCAATTGTAAGAATTTGATTGAAATACTTTCAAAAATAAAATTTCGATATATAACTCGATTGATTTGTATTATGGTAATTAATCCCTTTTCTATATTAAAATAGATATATAGAGGAGGTTGGTCAAAATGAAAGTGAGTGTTCATTTTACTGAAGGATTTTCTATTGATTTGGGTGAAGTACCTCGTGAAATAACTAAAGACAAAAGATTAATCTACGAGCATATAATAATGAAATTAAAAGAGAAAAATATTGATTTACAGAATGTTCTAATCAATAGTGTGCACATTATTTAGATAAATCGAATGAACATTATTAACTTACTCACTCGTTCACAATGTATGTAAACTATACAAAAAAATTAGTCTACAACTTTAAGCTGTAGACTTTTTTGGGTGAAGATAATCGCCTATCGTATTTCTATTTAAACGTCTGAAAATTCTTTTTGAAAAAGCTGACTCCAATCTATAGGTATACCAGGTGAAAATCTTGCTCTCTGAAAGAATTGTTCTGTAAGAATTCTCCTTGTTAATCCTTGTTTTCTTAAGGCTTCTAATTCAAGCTCATAATCACTAAGGTTATCAATATATAATTTTATTCCAATTAAAGTCCCGAGAGTATGACATTCTAAAAATTCATCATTGTCATTAAAAACAGTATATCCTTGGTTTCCTGAAAAAACAAAGAACTCACCATTTTTTCGAACAATCTCACTTATCATATATAATCCAAAGCCTGAATTATCCGCATCGTCTTTTACATAAGTAGTTACTTTACTACTTGCACCTGGAAGTAGTGCTAATTGTAAAGGAGAAATGGATTTGTCATCTATTAAATTCATTTTTTCTTCTAAAGATTTGTGTATCCCTTGTCCTAAGTCCATGATACCAACTTCGATGCAACGTCCTCCTTGTCCAGCCCATTCTTGAGCCATACACATTAAAGACCTAGAATCGCTATGTTCTATAATGTTTCTAATAAGTTCGTTTAGACTATAAGAAAAATAATTTTTAACATTTTCATTTCCAGAAGACATTGTTAGAATGTTAGCCATGTATTTAGAAATTTTATCAATATCATCTTCTATAAATAAGGATTCTGAAACGTTCTCTTGTAAGTTCTTAAGAATTAATGGTATATAGGTTCTTTTTCCAAAAAAATTAGGATTAAAATCATCTTTGTATGAGTCACCAAAAGGAATATTAAATAAACTGAAGACTCGCATTGTCCTAGCGTAGGTATTACTTAAAAGGGTAGCTTCAGAATAATAACGTTTTAAGGTTACTCTATCCCCATAAAACCTTTTAAATGCTTCGATATTATTAGCTGTTCGTAGTGTTGCTATAGGTTCAACTCTGCCGTTAGAAGAAATAAAATCATTAAAGTTTATAATTACTTCTTTTAAATTCTTTTCTTCAACTTTTTGAAAAATCTCCCTGAAAAAAGGTTCTATTGTTTCCAGTGTAATATTTACTGGGAAAGCAAATACTGCAGAATTTACTGCATTTGTTGTCATAAACTACACCTCAATCTGTTTTAACCAATAATTAGATAAATTGTAACATATTAACAAATCGCAATGAAGTAAATGTTTTATAAAATTAAATCAATAGTCCTGTATTCGTAATCGTTAATACAATAATGTACATAAGGGGATGAAGAATTAACTATATGAAGTTAAATAGTCCAATACTTAAGATAATCACCTGATAGTAAATGAATATATGGTTGTTTCATTAATTAAACATCCCACACAGAGTGAGAGATTCACTAAATCATAAGAGATATATAACTAAATTCATAATTTATAAATATCTATTTAGCAAAGAAAAGGATTGGAATGCCTCTAAAAGTTAGGGTACAATATAGACAGTGATATACACAATCGTAGAGGTACGGGATACACAATCCACTCTGTGATTTACAATCCCTAAAAATCACGATAAACGTTGATATAACAAGGTTTTGGTAGTTTGAGGTATAAGTGGCGGATTTACCATTGATAATCCAAATGCCATTGCATCATGTGGCTGTGGGACGTCATTTAGAACAGCTAAAGTTCAAGGTACACCAGAAGTTTGTGAATAAAACAATCTTATTGGGATGTTGAAATCCCTTAGA
>Ga0182738_1005532_pt1 | contig 13426 bp, 12 predicted proteins | sample eDN5th30CBELigMG_FD_128876 | JGI IMG/M metagenome (GOLD analysis project Ga0182738, IMG submission 128876) | Enriched Miracle-Growth compost microbial communities from Emeryville, California, USA - eDNA 5th pass 30_C BE-Lig MG (version 2)... ...
CCCCACCTCTTCAGCCCCGCCGAGGTCGCGCTCCAAAACCTCGACACCGGCCGAACCCACCGCTTCGGCTCCCCCCTCCCCGAGATCATCGCCCGGTCGTTTTGGGGATGAGCCGCCATATCGGGATCGAAACAGGGACGTTTGCTCATCATGACCACCCTCGCCGCCTTGGTTTCCGGAACCGGCTGGCACGTCGCCGACTTGCTGCGGGCGGGTTCGTTGCTGGACGTGGACCTGCGCGTCTTGCCCTTCGCCGAGGTCTCGGCGGTGGTGGGAGGGGCGTCGGGGAACGTGTCCGCGGGGGGAGTTTCGCTCGACGACTTGGACGGCGTGCTCGTTCGGATGATGCCGCCGGGGAGCTTGGAGCAGGTCGTTTTTCGCATGGACGCCTTGCAAAGGCTGTCGGCGGTCGGGGTCCCCGTCTGGAACCCCCCGCGCGCGGTGGAGGCGGCCGTTGACAAGTATCTGACGTTAAGCCTTCTCGAACGCCGAGGGATCCCGGTGCCGCGGACCTGGGCCGGGCAGACGGTCGACGAGGCGCTCCGGGCGTTCGAGGACTTGGGCGGCGACGTGGTGGTGAAGCCCCTGTTTGGCTCGGAGGGGCGGGGGCTCTCGCGGATTGGCGACCCCGAGTTGGCCTGGCGATGTTTTCACGCCCTCGAACGGATTGGGTCGGTCTTGTATCTTCAAAAGTGGATTCGACATCCCGGCCATGATCTACGCCTTTTCGTTTTGAAGGGACGCGTGATCGGAGCGATGCGGCGGACGGCCCGAATCGGCGACTGGCGAACGAACGTCGCGGTTGGAGGATTTGCCGAAGCCTGGCGACCCGATCCGGCGGCCGAACGGCTGGCGCTGGCCGCGACCGAGGCGTTGGGCGCGGTCTTCGCGGGCGTTGACCTGATCGAGGACCTGGATCGGGGCGAGCTTGTCGCGCTGGAGGTCAACGCCGTCCCCGGCTGGCGGGCCCTGTCGCGCGTAACCGGCGTCGACGTGGCCGCCAATTTGATCGAGGCCCTCAGGGACGAGTCGCGATGAACCAAGCCACTACGGATTTGTCGCCGGGCAAGCTCGCTCAAATCGCCTGCGTTTTGGAGGCGACGGCGCGGAAGCCGGGGAACGTGCATCGGTTCGCCGACTTCGCCGACCTGGATTATCTTGATTTCCTGCTCGGCGCGTCGGCCATCGCCGAGCCGCTCGACCGCGCGGAGCGCGAGGGGATCGGCCCCGCCGTTTTGGCGGCCGTCGAGGCCACCCGTCGCCTAATCGCCACGAACTCAAATCTGGGGATGATCCTGCTCCTCGGGCCGATGGCCGCCGTTCCCCGGGATCAGGGCCTGGCCGACGGCCTGGAGCGCGTTCTCGCCGATACGACCATCAAGGACGCCCGACTCGTCTACCAGGCCATTCGGTTGGCGAACCCCGGAGGCATGGGGAAGGTCGCCGAGCAAGACATCGCCGACGAGCCGACGATCACGCTTCGCGAGGCGATGGCCCTGGCCGCCGACCGAGATTTGATCGCTCGGCAATACGTCAACGGTTTCCAGGAGGTCCTTGGCGACGGCCTCCCGGCCCTCAAGCGTCGGCTCGACGATGGCTATCCGCTCGAAACGGCGATCATCGGCGCGTATTTGGAAATGTTGGGGCGTCATCCCGATACCCTGATCGCCCGAAAGACGGGATGGGAACGAGCCGAGGAGGCGTCGGCCCTCGCGCGGGAGGTTCTCGATGTCGGCTGGCCTGACTCCCCCGAAGGACGTGAGCAAGTCCTGGCGCTGGATCGATGGCTCCGAAGCGACGGCAACCGCCTGAACCCCGGCGCGACGGCCGACCTGACGGCGGCGGTCTTGTTCGCCGGACTCCGCGATGGGACAATCAAGTTGCCCCGTTCGCCGGGCCCGGTTGGGTGGTCGGGACCCTCGGAAGACCCCCGCCGATTCACATAGGTTTCCTCGTCCTCCACGCGCTTCCCGAAAGGTCCGTCCCCCGTGTCCATCGCTGGTTTCAAGGTCCGCGTCACCAAGGATTTTCTGGTCTTCTCGTCGGGCCATTTCATCACCTTCAACGGCGACCACTGCGAGCGAATCCACGGGCACAACTACCGAACGGCGGTCGAGGTCGAGGGGGATCTGGACGAAAACCATTACGTCGTCGACTTCCTCGCCCTTCGTGACATGACCCGCGCGATCACCGACGAACTCGACCACCGGATGCTCTTGCCCGGTCAAAGCGCGTACATCCGTTTGGAGGACGACGGGCCGAACATCGTCGCTCGCTATCGGGACCGCTACTGGAGCTTCCCCCGCGACGAGTGCGTCGTTCTGCCGATACCCAACACGACCACCGAGTTGCTCGCTCGCTACATCGCCGAGCGGCTTCTGGCCGAGACCCGCCGGCGCGGTTGGGCCGACCCGCGCGTGCTTCGCGTGGAGGTCGAAGAGTCGTTCGGCATGTCGGCCGAGGTCGCGCTGACGCCCTGATGGATCAGGGGTTGAATGGGATGAGTTGGGCTCGATCAATGCGGCCCTCATGGATCGCCGAGCCGATCAGGACCGCCGACGCGCCGCGTTCGCGGAGTCGATGAATCTCAGCCATTCCCGTAACGCCCCCGCCGAGCGAGACTTCGATTCCCGGATTCGCCTCCAAGATCGATGATAGAAGGGCTTCGGTTCCCGGCCCCGCCTCCTTGCCAACGCGGGGCAGGTCGAGCAGCAAAACGCGGCGAACGCCAAGACCAATGATCCGGTTAGCCAAGCCGAAGGCGTCGGCCTCGGGCCATGCGTCCGGCGAGGCGGTGATCGGTTGGCCGTCCCAAAGGTCGAGGCTGACAATCAAGCGTTCCGGCCCCGCGCGGTCGAGGATGGCGGCGAGGGCCGCGGGACCGCGCAGGCTTTCCAGACCGGCGATGATCGAGGCTCCGTCGAGGTCGAGCAGGGGAGGGAGATCGCCTTCATCCTTCAGGCCCGCGTCAACCCAGAGGTCGAAGCCGAGACCGGCGATCGCCCGATGGAGCGCCCGGTTGGGCTCGCCGCGGGTGATCGCGTCGAGGTCGGCGAGGTAGAGCGACGAAAGCCCAAGCGCGTCGCGGCAGGCTCGCGCCAGTTCCAGGGGATCGTGGCCGGGGTGTAAGATGCTCCGCAACGGCCGATACCGCTCGCGCTCCCCTCCCACCGCGCGGACGGCCTCGCCGCGCAGTACATCAATGACCGGGACAACGCGGAAGATCGAACCCGCCATGAGCGCTCCAGAATATCCAACGATTCTCATTTGCGAACACGTCACCGGCGGCGGCATGGCCGGGGAACCCTTGCCAGGCTCGCTGGCCGCCGAGGGCCACGCGATGCGCCGAGCGCTCGCCGCGGAGTTTGCGTCGGCCCTTGGTGGAAAGGCTCGCGTGACGGTGTGTCTCGACTCCCGATTCCAAGCCGAAGCCGGCCCCTGGTTGACCGTCCCCATTGGCCCCGGATCATATCTAGACCGCCTTCGCGAACTTGCCGGCCGGGCGGATTATACCCTCATAATCGCCCCCGAAACGATGGGAACGCTCGAACGCCTGACGAGGGCCGTTGAGGAAACGGGAACGCGCTTGCTCGGGTCCTCTCCCGAGGCCGTCGCGCTGACGGCCGACAAGGCGGCGCTGGGGCTTTGGTTTGAGAGGCTCGGGATCCCAACCCCTCCGTCCCGGATCGTCGAGCCGGCGAAGGGGCTCCCCGCCGATTGGACATATCCGGCCGTGCTCAAGCCCATCGACGGGGCGGGGTCGATCGATACATTCCGAATCGATGATCCGAATAACTTGCCCGAAGGGGCGAGCAAGCTCGCCGCGGGGCTGCTCCAACCACTCGTCCCCGGCGAGTCGAGGAGCGCGGTGTTCCTGGTTGTTCAGGAGAGTGGCGCGAGGTTGCTCGCGGTCGGGACCCAACGGATCGAGGTCTCCGGCGGCCGATTCGCCTACCAGGGGGGCTCGATTTCGTATCCTTTCGATATCAGTTCGGCGTTCGCGCGATGGGCGGTCGAAACCACGCCCGGGTTGAGGGGTCTTGTCGGTGTCGATTACCTCTGGGACAAGGATCGAGGCGAGGCGAGCGTCCTGGAAATCAACCCGCGTCCCACCACGTCGTGCGTGGGCCTTTGCCACGCCATTTCCCCGGGCCTGCTGGCCGACGCCTGGTTAATGAGCCTGCGCGACCCGTTGAGTGGAGACGATTTGGCCGATCGCATCGTGTTTGAAATCGACGCCGCTCCGGTTGTCCGGTTCGATGCCGATGGACGAATCCTGGATCCTGAGTGAAGGGGACGCGCGTTGACGATGAGCATGGCAAGGACGCTCGAAGTACGGCCCAGATGGCTGGGGATCGACGTTGGCGGAGCCAATCTGAAGGCCGCGCATGGCGACGGCTCGGCCGCGTCGTCGCCATTCGCGGTTTGGCGGGCGCCCGAGCGGTTGGGCGAGGCCGTCGCCGAACTGGCTTCGCGGTTCGCGCCGTTCGACCGGATCGCGGCGACGATGACGGCCGAGCTTTGCGACTGTTACGCGACCAAGCGCGAGGGCGTCTTGAGCATCGTCGACGCCCTCTCCCGCGCCTTCGGCCAACGTCCCGTAAGCTACTGGGGAACGGACGGTCGCTTCCACGAGGCCGACGCGATTCGGAGCCGGCCGCTGCTCACCGCCGCGTCGAACTGGGTGGCGCTGGCGACCGTCGCGGCCCGGTTGGTCGGAGACGCCCCGGCGATCTTGATCGATATTGGAAGCACGACCGCCGACCTGATTCCGCTCCGCGGCGGGCGAGTCGCCGCGCGGGGGCGAACCGACCTGGAGCGGCTCCAGACCGGAGAGTTGGTCTACGCGGGGGTCGCGCGCACCCCCGTTTGCGCGCTCGCGCGGGAGTTGCCGTTTCGGGGCGAGCCGACGGGGCTCGCGGCCGAGTTGTTCGCGACGACGAAGGATGTTTACCTGTTGCTCGGAGACCTCGCGCCGGATGCGGCCGACCTGTCGACGGCCGACGGCCGGCGCTCGACGCCCGACGCGGCCCATGATCGGCTGGCCCGGATGGTGGGCGCCGATCGCGAGACCTGCTCGCGGGCCGAGGCCGAGGCCCTCGCGAGCGCCGCCGACCGCGCTTTGCTCGATCGTCTGATCGAAACCTCGCGGCGCGCCTGTGCGGCGACGATCGGCGGACCGAGGGTCGCCGTGGTGAGCGGCGAGGGGGAGTTCCTCGCCCATCGCGTCGCGTCGGCCCTCCTGGGGAAACAGGGCGCTGTTCATTCGCTGGGAAGCCTCTGGGGACCAAGCGCGTCGGAGGCCGCTTGCGCCCACGCGCTGGTGGAGCTTGCTTCGGAGAGCCGGCATGAGATCCTATGAAAATCCCGGTCCCATCGCGGTCGTCAAAGTCGGCGGGAGTCTTTTGGGCTGGCCCTGGCTGCCGGATCGCCTGGAGACGTTCTTAAATGGCGAAGAGTCTAGGGGCTGGCGTTTGGTCTTGATCGTGGGGGGAGGGCCCGCGGCGGACTTGGTGAGGAGGCTCGACGCGGCGCATGAGCTCGGCGACGAGACCGCCCATCGGCTGGCGCTTCGGGCATTGGACTTCACGGCCGAATTTCTCGCGGGGCTCTTGCCCGGCTCGCGCGTCGCTCGTCGTATGGACGAAGTCCATTCGCTCTTGGATAACGGCCTCAGGCCGATCCTTGCGCCTCGAATCCACCTTGAGGAAGCGGATGAGCGACGACCCGACCGGCTGCCGTTTTCCTGGGACGTGACGACCGACTCGATCGCCGCGCGGATCGCCGAGGCCCTGGGCGCCGCGCGGCTGATCCTGCTCAAGAGCGTGTCTCCGACGGAGGAAGTCTCGCTCGGGGAGGCCGCCCGCGCGGGGCTCGTTGACGCTTTCTTCCCCGAGGCGGCTCGCGGCTTGGAGCGAGTGGAGATCGTCAACCTCCGAGACCGGCCGGCAAAATCCCGACGGCTCGTCAAGTGACCGATTTTCGCGCGGCTTGACTAGGTTTCGAGTCGGGCGGACAATCGGTTCGGTCGCCGCGATGTCGACTCCATGAAACAACGAATTGGGCGGAAGAACGATGGCTCACGCGAAGCTGGTTCCAATTGACCGACCGGAAGTCGCTCCCTATCCCCTCTCGGATCGGCTCCGCTCGCAGCTCGTTTACTTCATGGCCGATCCCAACGCGCCGGGGATGCCGAAATTGGGCGAGAACGAATTCTGGTTCGACCGCGACGACGTGACCCGTTGGATCATGGAGGGCGTGTTTTACCTCGTCTCTCCGCTCGACACGGAAAACATGACGGAGGTTGAACTTTCGGAAGAGCAGGACGCCCTGCTCAACTGGCTCGATCGGAACGAGGTTCGGCGCGCTCGCGTTGAGGAGTGATCCGAAATCCTGCGCGACCGCTCCTCGTATCGCCATCCCCGGAAATTCCTCAACCCGGAATGCCGCCCGCCCACGCCCTCCCGCCCCGCGCGCTTCTTGGCGACGCCGACGGTCGCAACGGAGCGCCGACGCTCGTTCCACGAAAGGAGACGCCCCGTGTTCCCATCGCGCTGGAGCCTTTTCGGTTTGGTTGGAGGCGGCCTCGTTCTCGTCGCGCTCGGGGCCGCTCCGGGCGATTCTCAGTCGAGTCCGAAGCCGACGGGGCCGAACGTCATCGCCCTCTGGCGGTTCGATTCCGACGCCCCGGCCAAGGACGCTTCGGGCAACGGCCACGACCTGCAATTGCAGCCGACCGGCTCGGAGTTCGCCAAGGAGGGACGGTTCGGCGGCTCGCTGCGGGTGGACGCGGGGGCGGAGGTCGTCGACAAGGCCCACGGCGCGGTCGCGGCCGACCATGACGCGCTGTCGCCCGAGGGAGCGTTTTCCATCGAGATGTGGATTCGCCCCGATGATCGGCTGGCGACGTTGAAGACGGCGTTTCTGCTCGACAAAAAAGGGTTCCCCTACGCGAGCAACCGCCCCAACGCCAACGATGATTATCTGCTCCAACTGGCCAAGGCGCCTGGCGACGGCGAGTATTTCATCGAGGCCCAACTCGGGTTTGGCGACGACTCGGACGTTCTGCGCTCCCGCCCGGTGAAGCTGGAGGCCGGCCAATGGCGGCATCTCGGCTACAGCTATGACGGCAAGGGAACCAGCCGGTTCGCGCTGGATGGCGAGTTGGTGGGTTTCGCCCAGCGAAAAGGCCGAGGCGCGATCAGCAAGGGGAAGTATCGCCTGGCCATCGGCGACCGGACGATGAGCGTCCACGCGCCCTTTTCCGGGATGATCGACGATGTTCGTCTGAGCAACGGCCTGGTTCGGTTGACGACCGACCGGGCGATCGTCGACGCCGGAACCTCGCGACGGGCGTTTTACCGCCTTGAAGAGAACGCGGCGCTCCGACTTCGGATCCTGAATGAAGACGAGGCCCCGCTTGCCGGAGCCTCGGCGAAGGTGTCAATCGACGGGGTCAAAGACTGGGTGTTCCGCCTAAAGGATATCGACGCCGGCGGATCCGCCGATGTCGACGTTCCCATCGACTCTCGGCTGCAAATCGGCCAATACCCCGCCAAGATTACGGTCACGGATCAATCGGGTGAACCGCTCGGGAAGCCAACTTCGATCGAGCTGACCATCGTACCCCGCCCTTTGCCCAACGAGATGCCCGTCGTCATGTGGGGAACGCCCAACAATCTCCGCGAGGCCAAGGAGATCGGCTTCACCGACTGCTTCGTCGGCGCCCCTTTGGACTTCCAGCGCCTCTGGGACACGGGCGAACCCCGAGACGCCCGCGATCTGCCCCAATGGGTTGAGGCGCGCAAGCGCCTGGACGAAATGATGGCCTTGGGCCTGGGGGGCGCTCTTTCGCTGAACCCGGCCCGCTGGGCCGAGGACCAGGCGGACTACATCCGCGTGGACCGCGAAGGCAAGCCCTATCCGAGGGCCAACGTCTGCGGCCTGTTCGATCGGGTCCAGGCCCTCTGCCGGAACTCCGGCGCGACCGCCGTCGGGTCGCTGGCCGACATGCCGGCGCTCCGGGCCGTCCTGATCCAATCCGAGCTTCGCGACGGGACCCAGCTTTGCTTCCACGACATCGACAAAGAGGCGTATCAGCAGTTCAGCGGCGCCGAGATCCCGGCCGAAGTCAAAATCAAGAACGGCGTTTCCTACTCCAGCTTGCCCGGCTTCCCGGCCGATCGCGTCGTGCCCGACGATCACCCGATCTTGAAATACCTGCGATGGTTTTGGAAGCAAGGCGACGGCTGGAACCAGTTGCAGTCGGCCGTTCATCAAGGGGTCAAATCGAAGGAACCGGGCCTGTGGACCTGGTTCGACCCGGCCATTCGCGTTCCGAGCGTCTGGGGAAGCGGCGGCGAGGTCGACTTCGTCTCGCAATGGACCTACAGCTATCCCGACCCCTTGAAGATCGAACTCGCCTGCGACGACCTGCTGGCGATGGCCGAGGGCCGTCCCGAACAGCGGGTCATGAACATGATCCAAATCATCTGGTACCGCGCGCAGACGGCTCCCGCGCCCAAGGAGGGAGAGAAGCCGCCGGCCAACCAGGCGGAATGGGAGAAGAAGATTCCCGACGCCAAATTCATCTCGATCGCCCCAGACCACCTAAGCGAGGGGATGTGGCTGGAGCTTTCACGGCCGATCAAGGGGATCATGAACCACGGCTGGGGATCGCTGGGCGCCGAGGTCGGCTATGCGCAAGGAAGCTACTCGACCGCCAACGCCGAGACCCGCGTTCGCCTGACCGAGATGATCCACAAGGTGGTTAGGCCCCTGGGGCCGACGCTCATGCAAGTCCCCGACTCCGAAGCGGACGTGGCCTTCCTCCAAAGCTTCGCCTCGCAAATGCTGGCGAGGCGGGGCGCCTACGGCTGGGGAAACAGTTGGGGCGCCGACGCCTACATGACCCTCCGTTACGCGGCCATCCAGCCGAAGATCGTATACGATGAGGCGATCGCGAGGGACGGACTCGACCAGTACAAGGTCCTGGTTCTGGCCGACTGCGACGTGCTGACCCGAAGCGTGGCCGACGCAATCCTCGCGTTCCAAAAGCGCGGAGGCATCATCGTCGGCGACGAGCGATTGGCGCCGGCCATCACCCCCAACATTGTGATGAGGAGTTATTCCCGCTCGGGCAAGGCCGACGCCGACAAGGCCGCCGCGCTGGAGCGGGCCGCCAAGCTCCGCGCCGACCTGGCCAACGCCTACAAGCGAACGGTCGACGGCGACAACCCCGAGGTCATCTTGCGGACCCGGCGATACGCCGACGCCGACTACGTTTTCGCCGTCAACGACCATCGGGGGTTCGGCGATTACGTCGGCCAGCATGGTCTGGTCATGGAGAAGGGCCTCCCCGCGCGGACCTCGATCAGCCTCGCCCGCGCGGACGGGCACGTTTACGACCTGACCGAGTCGAAGCCCGTCGCCGACGTTCAGAAAACCAACGGCGGACTGTCGTTCCCCTGCGACCTCGACGCGGGCCAGGGGCGGCTCTTTCTGGTGACCTCGCGCCCGATCGCCGCCGCGAAGGTCTCGGCGCCCGAGCGCGCCTCGGCCGGCGATTCCATCGCCTGCTCGATCACCATCGCCGACGACGCCGGCAAGCCGATCAGCGCCGTGGCCCCCGTGGAAATCCGGATCACCGACGCCCGGGGCGAGCCTTGTGAATACAGCGGCCACTACGGAGCCAAAGACGGCAAGATCGACCTAAAACTCGACATCCCCACCAACGCCGCCCCCGGCCCCTGGAGGATCCAGGCCCGAGAGTTGGCCTCGGGACGAGCCGGCGAGGCGGTGATTGCGGTTCAATAACCCGCTCCCGGCACCCCGGCGCGGGAGGGGCGGCTTCTTCCTGTTGAAGCCATGTGGGGTTAAGCGCGTCGCTCGACTTTCGGAGTCGGACCCCGCGGGGCGGGCGGCCCGTCCGCGCCTCGAGGGACGCCGACCCCGCTTATGGAAAATCCGAATTCCGCGCGAGAATTTCCAGAATCATGAAATTTCAAGGCTTCCGCCGCTGACCATAAGAGTTGGGGAGGGCTCTCTTCCCCTCGCTCTTTGACAATTCGACGAAAATCACGGGACGCCCCGAATCGCGCGATTTTGGCCGAACGAAGCCAATTTCCGCGCCGAGGCCGAACGACGAATCGCGCGATTTTGGCCGAACGAAGCCAATTTTCCGCGCCGAGGTCGAGCGACGAACCGCGCGAATTTCGCCGAACGAAGCCAATTTCCGCGCCCAAGGCCGAACGGCAAAACGCGCGATTTTGGCCGAACGAAGCCAATTTTCCGCGCCGATGTCGAGCGACGAACCGCGAGATTTTGGCCGAACGAAGCCAATTTTCGCCCCGATGTCGAGCGACGAACCGCGCGATTTTGGCCGAACGAAGCCAATTTTCGCGCAGGGGCCAAATGGCGAATCGCGCGAATTTCGCCGAACGAAGCCAATTTTCGCCCCGAGGCCAAACGGCGCAAAGGTCTGTTGAGATGGAATTTGCTTCCGGATGCGTCCTCCAAACCGCCGCGCCGAACGAACCCAATTTGGGATGGCGCGGGGTTTGAGTTGGTGTCGGACGCGACGATTCGGGAGGGCGAGGCGGGTGCCGACCCCCACGCCCGGCTTCGGCTTCGGCGGGAGCCTCACCCTCCCGGGAGAGCCGCCGGGCACCCGCCCGCCGGGACCGCCGATCTCCCGATCGGCATCCGGGCCAATCTACGTTGGAGGGAGGAGCCGATCGGGAGATCGGCGGTCCCGGGGAGAGAGGCCAAACAGAGCCTAAACGGTAAGCACCCGATCGCGGGCGGCAACCTCCCACTCGTCGACGACCTGGCCTTTGGAGACGACCGCCGCGCGGCGGTGGAGGGCCGAGGTGGGGCAGACGTGGGCGGGGATGGCGAGCAGGGGGGCGCCGATCGGGAAGCGGTCGGCTTCGGCCGTTTCGATGACGAGGTGCTCCTCGCTTTGGCCGACGATTTGGGCGTCGGGGATTTCGGGAAACTCCGCGCGGGGGCCCGATGGGTCGGCGGCCACCGCCTTGTGGCCCAGGTCAAGGCAAAGCCGGTTCGGCCGGGGGCGGCTCACCACGCGGGTCAGGAGGAGGGCTGCGGGGGTGAACGGTAGGTCCGGAAACCGCTTGCGGTAGTTGGCGTCGTGAAAGACGATCGTCCCGGGCGAGCATTCGACCCCCGGCGCGTCGAGCTTCGCGTGGATGGGGAAGGTCGGCGTTCCGCCCAGCACGATCCGAGGGACCGGCAAGCCGTCGGCGACTAGCCGCTCGCGGAGCCTCAAAAGGACATCCTCGACTTGCCGCGCGGCCCTGGTCCTGTCGTCCAGATCCGTGTCGCCGATGTGGCCGTCGTAGGCGTGCAGGCCGTCGGCCGAGAGGCCCGGCGACCCCGCGAGCTGCTTGTAAAGCGGAGGCGCGGCGTCGGGATCGATCCCCGTTCGGCCCATGCCGACCTCCAAATCCAGGAGCGTCGGGATCGGTCGATCCAGGTCGCGGGCGGCGTCGGAGAGGGCCCTGAGAGGTTCGGGCGCGTCGACCACCGCGCGAAAGGTCGTGTCGGGGTATTGCCGGACGAGCTTCACGAACCGTCCGACGTTGGGGCCGACCAGCGGATAGGCGAGGAGGATGTCGGTCCCCCCCGCCTGGGCGATCATCTCGGCCTCGGCGATCGTCGCGCACTTGTGCTTGACGATCCCCAGCTCCCGCTCCATTCCAATCACGCCGGGCATCTTGTGCGTTTTGGCGTGGGGTCTGAGCCGATCGACCCCGCCCGCGATTCGAATCATCTCCTCCAGGTTGTGGCGGACGATGTCTCGAAAGACGATCAGCGAAGGGCTCAAAAGGGCGCTGGGGTCGAGAAGCTCATACAGGGGCGACATGGGACGGATTCCCCGGATGCGAGGCGAGGGCGGTTCAACTCAACGATCCGACTTCGGCGGCAAGAGTCCCGTCACCGCGGCGGTCATGGCGCGGATTCCGGTCGAGAAGCTCGGGACCGGCTCGGGATGGTACAGGCTCGAATGAAGACCGGGGAGCGTTTCCCCGGCGGCCTCGGCCGCCCTGATTCGCTCGGGGGAGATCGTGCCGATCCAGAGCATCAGGATCGGCACGCCGTCTTTGGCGTAGAGCGCGAAGTCTTCCGCGCCCATGACGGGATCGACGTCGATGACCCGATCCGCGCCGAGGGCCTTCTCCAGCAGGGGCCTCATTCGGGCGGTTAGCTCGGGATCGTTGATCGTGGCCGGGGTGTGCTCGCGGACCTCAACGGTGGGGGCTGGGGCCTTGTGGGCCTCGGCCAGCGCCTTGGCCCTGCGCTCGATTCCCTCGATGAGCTGAAGCCGAACCGGCTCGGAATAGGCGCGGAGGGTCATTTGGAGCTTCACTTCGTTGGGGATGATATTGTGTTTGGTCCCCCCTTGGATCGAGCCGACGGTCACCACGGCGGGTTCGAGAGGAAGGACCTCCCGGCTGACGATGGTCTGGAAATCGAGGATCGCCAGCGCCGAGAGGACGATCGGATCGACGGTCGCCTGGGGCATGGCGCCGTGTCCGCCCCGGCCTCGGATCACCACGTCGAGCGAGGTGGAGCTGGCCAGCAGCGGGCCGGGACGGATGAAGACCTCGCCGACCTCGCGATCGGCCCTGCAATGGAGCGCGAGGGCGAAATCGGGCTTGGGGAATCGGTCGTACAGGCCGTCGTCGAGCATCGCGCGGGCCCCGCCGATGGTTTCCTCGGCGGGCTGGGCGATGAAAACGACGGTGCCGGCCCAGCGGTCCTTGTGCTCGGCGAGCCATCGGGCCGTGCCGACGAAGGACGTCATGTGGATGTCGTGGCCGCAGGCGTGCATCACGCCGACCTCTTGGCCCCGCGGGTCAACGCCCTTCGCCTTGCTCGCGTATGGGAGGCCCGTCTCCTCGGTCACGGGGAGCGCGTCCATGTCGGTCCGGACCAGGACCGTGGGGCCCTCCCCGTTTTTCAGGACGCCCACGACTCCCATCTTGCCGACCTTGGTGGAAACCTCCGCGCCGATCTTCTTCAACTCGTCGGCCATGCGTTCCGATGTCTTGGTCTCCTGGAACGACAGTTCCGGATGCTCGTGCAGCTCGGTGTAAAGACCGAGCAGCGCGTGTTGGCTCTCTTTGAGCCAATCGTCGACCGAGGGCGCGTCGGCGCCCTTGGAGCGACCGGGGACTAGGAGGGCCAACATCAAAACGGCGAGCAATCGGCGCGACATGGGGCGTGCTCCAAGAGGAGGCGTCTCAGGTTCGGAACGGGCTCGGAATCCTCGCGTCGGGCATCGAATTCAATACCCGTGCTGCTTTTCCCAGGCGATGGCCTTGGCCTCTTCGGCCTCGGGGATCCGCCCGCAGCGCTGGTAGATGACGGAGAGGGCCGTGTAGCTGAAGGTGTCGTCGGG
>Ga0182738_1005533_pt1 | contig 13425 bp, 8 predicted proteins | sample eDN5th30CBELigMG_FD_128876 | JGI IMG/M metagenome (GOLD analysis project Ga0182738, IMG submission 128876) | Enriched Miracle-Growth compost microbial communities from Emeryville, California, USA - eDNA 5th pass 30_C BE-Lig MG (version 2)... ...
ATGCTTGTAGAATAAAACATTTCCCCTTTGGCGCATCAAAAATGGCTACAAGAAAAGATTTTACATTCTTCGACACAAAAGAACTCAGTTTTGGGCTCCATGTTGACCGTGTTTTGCAGCTGGTCAGAAACCATTGAAACAAACTGGTCTTCTCGACTTCCTCTTTTCGATAAAGAAAATTCATCAGACTTTTTTCTTGAACGAATCTTAATCACCTAAAGATCGTTTGTAAGAGAAAACTCTTTAACTACCTGCCCACTGTAGACCAAATCAGAGCTTAGTTCATTATCTTTCATCAACAGCTTCGGGCTACAACTTTTATGGAGAGCTTTTTCAAATATTGTACTTCATATTGTGAGATAGAGCGATGCCTTCTAACGTATCGTGGGGCTGGACTGTGTATTCAAGAAATGTAAACAAAGACTCTTCAGACTGAGGATCGATATCAACTGCTGCTGCGATGACGCTTTCTTCTTCAAGAGAATTTTCTCCGATCTCATCAATCTCCTTGGCAATATGGCCTTGAAATCTCAAAGGGACTACGAATCCAGATCCGTGTTTACTTCTTGCCTAAGAATAAGATGCTTAGAGAGCTGGCAATCAAGACAAAATACGAGAGTAACAGAATATGGGGTTGTCATTTTTAATTGTTTGCTCTGAACTTTAATATTTTTGTTTCAAAATTAACCCTGTTAGAAATAGGGAATTTTAGCGCAATAAAAATAAAGACTATATATAGGTTTGGAGATTCGGAATTTAATTCGTTTTATTACCCAGAGACCCTAATTAATCTGACGAAATAAAATATTTTAAAATACTCGCATTCTCATCCAAGATAATTTCCTTTTTTCATTTCGGATCTTGCGTTGAAACAATACTCCTCCAACAAAACAAGAGAAGTACGAAAATTGCTTTTTGTGAAGTTATGGAAAAATTTTTTTTCACAACTCCTAATTCTAATAATTCGCCAAATTGTTGGCTCGGCTCACAATTTTTATAATCAATTAGTCTTTTAATTGTTTGTTATTTTATCAAATCCGCTTTTGTAAGAATTTTTTTAATCAATTGTTTCCCAATAAAACCAAACAAATTTTGTTGAATTCTGGCAATAAAAAGAAAATTTTCTTTTATCATTCACATGTTGTGAAGAGACTTTCAAAGATGAAAAAGGGAATCAAATCTGATCTCAGAAAAAACTTTCGAATAAATAATTTCTGACTCTTCAAATATGATCAGAGGGCTGTTGATCGAATTCATATTAAAATAAAATTTTATTCAAAAATTGAAATACTTGAGGAAAATTATCTATATGATTTCAATATATTTTTGTTACTCAATGGAATGAGACCACTCTTCATCCAGTTCTTCAAAAAGCATCTCTCAAAAGATCAAGCATCCAAACTTTTCCACTGAATCAAAGAGATTTCATTCGAACTGTGTGATTCGTCTTCTGAAAAGAACCAATTCAATTTTTATAAAAAGTTTTGAATTCATTCCAAGAAGAAATTTTTGCCCTTTTCTGATGTAAAATTAAATCAGGATGAGATTGATGATGAAACGTTTTTGGCAAAGAATATTTCAAAAGAACTAATTTTCATACCCTTCTTTATTTTTCAACACCTGCTATCAATTTTCGACAGACAAAACCTAAGGAAAATTTAACAAGAATTTCCGACCAAAAAGTTCTCAATAGTTCGTCGATCGACCCTGCAGTAAAATAGACACTTGCATAGACCGCTTGAAAATAACACTTGATAAGATTTTTCTTCAAAGGTTGATAGAATTTTATTCAGGGATTCAGAAATCATATTTTTTTATGCTGAACTTTTCTCTCCTCATCATTATTTGATAGGTAAAGGGTATGTATCGGGAATATTTGGGCTTATTATAATTTCCGATAAAGTTTTGAAGGCTTCGTCGAAAATTTTGGTTTTCAAATTTTCTCACTTCGAAAAATAAAGAAGGATTTCTCTCATGATCTCACCTGAAAAATTAAAAAGCAGAAAGAATTAATTCCTCTTTTTTTCACCCATTTTACCTTCTTTCTGTGAACTTTATAAAATTATTCCATTAGAGAACCACTTTATCCTTTTTAATTCCACAGAATAACAACAACTACAAGGAATGAAAATTCAAATTTATTCTGAATTAAATCCAAAATCCAGTAGTCCCAAAAAACTTTGATTTCACAAGTCTCAACACTTTTAACGAAAATGGATGCCAAAATAACTCATAATGAGAAATCGAGCAATCCCAATCATATTGCCGATGGAGAAAAGAATTTCCTTCAGAAAATTTTGGCAGAGTCAAAACAAACCATATTTGAGACTTTGATTATTCTCTTAAAAGAACAAGAAGAAGTCTCTTTCTACATAGCTGCCATCCTGGGTCTCATCAATTTCCTCCAGTTTATCTCCTTTGCCTTTCATAGCCAGGTGAGCTCTTTCTGGAATTTTCCTTCAATAGCAGAGAATATCTACAAAGGCATCAAGTATCTTCAGCTCCTTCCATATACAACAGACCTATCCTTTAATGCTTACATCGCTATTTTCTATGTAGCATTCTTCATCGTCATTTTCGTTGTGCTCCTTTTTTGGTACATTCGACATGCAATAAATACAAAAAAGTTCACTTTCACCTGGCCAGTTCATGCTCTGCGCATCTTAATCAATCTTTTTCTGACTGTTCTCTTCATTCCATTCTTTGGTTATTTCGTCTCAGTCCTAGAGTGCTCGAAGAACTCAAATGGAAAACTTGTCCATTCGCTGTTCCCTGGAACTACATGCTGGTCTGGCACATATTTTATTCACGGAATCTTGGCTATTTTTATCTCAATTACTTTTCTGGCATTGTGCTTAGTCATGAGCTTAGTATACTTCGAGTCAAGGCCCATACGCTCTCACTCAATTGCTAGACGAAGCTCTCGACCTCAGTTTTTGCTTTTGGTATATGAGGCTATCATGGTAATATTGATTACTTTTCTGAAAACTCAAGAATCAGATGTTATCATTACAGCAGCCATATTCATTGGATCAGTCATAATCTTTTATAACTTCCATTTTGACTCTCCTTTTTTCAGAGAAAGGGCTGTTAAGCTCTGGTCTGCACTAACAGCAGTCAATCTGTGGACTGCAGTCATGCTCATATTCTCTGCTGTAATGGAGAATAATTTATTTGAAGGATCAATTATTGCTTGGATTGTTGGAATTCCTTTTGTTACTCTCATTGTAGTGACTGACAAAGAGTATAATCTTGACCTACTGCTCTTGAATCCAAACAAATTTCAAAGCGGAAAGTATATTGAAAAACAAGCCCATTACCTGCTCAAACTCTTGTCCTGGCAGAGCTCCAACAGTAAAAACGCTTCCATCCTTCTAGATGGATTTCTTGAAATCCATAAACAAACATGCAGCAAAGACGACTGTCCACTTAAAGAAAAGAACGCAAAGAGCACCAAAATCAGCAAGCTCTTCTTGCGCCGTAACAATGAGGGCTTTAGCGAAAAGCAAACCCTTATTTTGCACCTGACGTACCAAATGCTTGTAGATGGTCTCAAAAGCTTTCCAGATGACACGAAACTTCGGATTTCTTTGGCATTCTTCATGCTTGACAAAATGAAGAATAAAAAGCAAGCCCTTCAGGAATTCATTAATGCCGAACATTCTCAGCCAATGTTTGATGAAGAGTTTATCATCCTCAGAAATAAGAGAATAATCGAAGATGAAATCATTGAAAACCAACATGATGAGCAAGCCAGCCTTGATGTCGTCAGCGAAATGAACTTCCAAAATCACCTTCGAACTTTCCAAGCCAACATTGAAAAGTCCAGTCTTTTGCACCTCGAGTTTTGGTCCCAGCTTTTAGAAGAGAAGCCTGATCTTGCGAAACTCGATGATATTGGAGCAAAAATCAGCAAGTCTCTTCAGAGCACTGAAGAACAATGGAAACACATTCAAAGACTGGGTGTCAACAATGCAAAGTCAATGAGATTATATGGACGTTTCTTAATTGAAATTACTAATGATGTCGAAGCAGGAGAAGACCTAATAAAAAAGTACACCTTCTTTAATCTCTTCTAACATATCTCATACATAGATCAAGGGACACGTTGAATTCGGCTTTCAATAAAAGAAATCAAAATTTGATGAATTTCGCAAGCGAAGGCGATTTCATCCATGATTCGACACCGATGATATTCATTTCTGGAGAACAAGAGAAACTTGCTCTTATCACTCATCTCAATATGGCAGCATCAGGTCTCTTTGGCTACAATAAAAATGAACTCCTCAGTTGAATATTTTCCAATTATTTCAAAAATAACTTAAATTTCTGTAGATCGAAAAATCAACATATTGATGCCACAATTATATTCAAGAAGCCATGATAAATTCATCACCAATTACTTGAACCACAATGAAAGCTACCTTGTCAATAAGAATAAGGAAAGACTAGTGTTTGGAAGAAACAAAGCTGGATATATCTTTCCTTTTTACCTGAGTATCAAATCAACGCAGACTATGAACCAAGGACTTCAATTTATCGGAGTCCTGAGAACAGAAAACACTTTTAAAAACTCAGCATATGTGTTGACAGATCTTCATGGAAATATTGAAGGCATCTCTTCAGGATCAATTAACCTCCTCAAACTCGATGTTAAAAAAGTTTTGCAAAGTCGATCCAACATCGAAGAATTCGTACCAAATCTTTTAAAGCACAAACAAAATTACTTCACCTTCACTGCTGGGAACACCAGAGGCGTCGCAAAAGTTGTCTTTAATTATCCTAAAGACTCCGAATATGTCATTCATCCTGATGAAAGTAAGTATTTATAAGAAATATTTCTTAACTCTTTCCTTCAGAGTATGCAGAATTGACATGTCATTTGAACGAAATTTCGTTTTCTCATGGAAAAGAAATCGTTGGATACTATTTCAGATTTGAAACAGCCACCCAAAAATTGCCAGTTAATTTGGTTACTGATTATGATCGCAAGGCACAATTGTCAAATTTCCAGTTTAGACACAATAACTCTCCATATTTTGTTGGAGAATATGCTGAAAATATGAACACGCCAAAAACTGACACTCATCGTCATTTTATCGTTGAAGATCTCATGAACTCAGAAAACAATCCTGACTATGTTGAAAATCCAGTTGAACTAACAAATAAAGCTTTATTCGTCAGCCCAAGACAAACTCCTCTTGTAAATGAGAGTTCAGCTCCAAAAATAGACTTTGGAATAGGAATTAAAACACTGCGTCTGTTGGATGGTAGAACAGTAGAGATGGAGGAAAATGGCTCTGAAGATGAGGAACAACAACAACAGCAACAATATCAAAGAAATCAAAATGATACTGATCCGAACCTCCTCTCTTCAGAAAAGAAAGAAGACAAATCAAATCAGGACGATGCTTCATTTACTGAATTCAACAAAACGCTGAAATCCAAAAAAGTCTTTTCAACTGTTATCAATGATAAATCCCTTCCATCATCCCTCAAAAAACTCAAAATTGCTCTCCATGTTATCATCCTTGGCCTAATCGGACTCTCAGTTGCTGATTACCTTATCAACAATTCAGACGTCAAAACTATTGAAACCAACATCGATTCTATTTCTCTCTCTTACCAAATCTGCGTTTCATTCATGAATGTACTCTCCAATACCAGAGATCTCTATCTCATGAACCTTGCACTTTTAACTCCAACCCTCGGTTATGAAGAAATGACTTTACGAGACTCGATTGAAAGTTCTCTCAATCAAATCTCAGCAAACAAAATTCTTCTTGATGAAAAAATTGACTCTTTATCAGACGCCCAGATCGCTCTTTTTAACGATGCAACAATACCTCTCCAAAGACTAAACGAAGATCCTGATTACAAGGGCTTGGATCAGGCTATTGATTTAATTGTTTCTAAAGGAATCGAATTAGTCAGCTTAGATTTGGATGAAATTGACCCAAGCAACTCAGATTACTATTATTTAACATACAATCTCTTGAACGATTTCTATCTCGCATTACTTGAATCCTCAGAGCTGTACACTTCACAACTGACATCTTCTCATAATAGTGAAGTCGTCCTTCTCATACTCTTCATTCTCTCAGCCTTGATCCTGTCACTGCTTGCTGTTTTGTTGTTCGTTGCATTATTTAACGTCAATAAAACCCGAGAAGCAATTCTTTGCTTGTTTATTGAAATACCAGAGAAAATTGTCAAAGGCCTATATCTTCGATGTGAGAACTTCATCGCCAATCTTCAAATTGGAGATGAAGATGAAATTGAGTCGGACGCGGATGAGGATGAAGCGTTTGAAAAACAAAACCTCAATGAAGATGATTCAGAGATTGTTCCTCGCAAAAAGAAGAGAAAATATAAAAACTCAAGAGGAAATAATGGTTATTTCTTCCTCTACTTTTTGGTGATCGCTCTTGCTATTGAAGCTTTCTTCATTTATAATTTCTTGATGGCTCACAATCTCTTTAATACTATCAATGTCCTGACTCCTGAAATACAAACTACAGCTTCAGCTGACTCATTCTATTCTTTTGTGAACAATGCACAAAGGCAAATCTTAATTGATGACTCAGTTCCAATTCTCACAGTATCATCGCCTGTCCAAACTGCTGAAGATAATATCAAAGACATGTATAATCTAGACACACAAATCAACAAAGTAAGCCTAAAATTTTTCATATCTCAAATCTCTCTTTATAGGACCATTCAGTAAATATCAAAAAGCATTCACAAGACTATACAGATCTTTTCAATTCCATTATGATGGATAATACTTGCTCAATCCTCTCGGATGATGACTGTGAAACCTTTGCTGACGGATCGTTAGTCCAAGTAAAATTTTATATTTCCTTCCTCTTAAATCACTTCAAGGGTTTACTTGTTGCTCAAACAAGGCATTTTGAAAATATTCGCAACGTGCTCAGTCTCTATCAGAAATACAAAAATGGAGCAACTTGGAGTGAAACTACGACGCCTAAATCTATTGTTTCTGACATTGTGGAAAATAACCTGCTCAATATTATGATTCTGCCTCGAACTTTAGAAATCAGTAAGAAATTTTTACTATAAATAATTTGATTTTACAATCTCATAGATGAAATGCAGCATGTCTATATTCACCAAAGCTATAAATTACTCACAGAAAATCTCATTTCCAGTGTCAAAGAGCATTGTGATGATCATCTTGAAAGAAGAATTATCTTGTTGGTTTTGTTCATCATTTTAATTCTGGCATTCTACATCGTTATATGGTTACCCTGGATTAGCAAAATCACTCATGATGTAATAATATTTTATTTGCTTAAGAAAACTCAAAATAAATTTCTAGATATGGAGGACAAAATCAAACCTAGGCATGATTCCTTTCCCTATGATCTCAAGGATCAAAAATCTTAAACTTTTTATTCGTAAACTCTGGATACAAAGACCTCCTGAATATTAAACTTTCTTTAAACATTCAGTGTATTTTACTTATTTATCTAATATATAACATACATCACAATGAAATTTAAAAGATATTACATGCACCTGAAAGAACGAGTTTTGGAACTTGTTTTCCGATTTGTTTTGCCCCATATTTTGCCAGTTCTTCTGCACCACTTTCAGCCGCTTCTTTTGTTCCTTTTCGAAGAGCCAATCCAACAAGCTCCTTTGTTTCCTCGTCTTCCAATTTTCTTCTTCTGCAAATCAAGTCAAGAACTAAATCTTTAATCTTCTTCTTTTCAGTTTGATCTTTTTCTTGTTGTCGAAGCTTATCAACTCTTGACATAAACCTTTCAATTGATTCATTGTTTCTCAGTAAAAACTCATCCAATTGTTTCAAATAAGCCAGATGTTTGAGCTCCAAAATTTCTGTTACCCTCAAAAGACTTTCATCCGTCGACCTTTTCGGACTATCTGTCTGTCTTAATCTATCGTCCAGCTCCTCCATCGTTGACATCACCTCAGCATTGCTTTCAAACTCTCTAGCGCTCTTCAAATATTTATGTTGTTTAAATCTCCCAACAGCATCGGCCAACTCATTCTTGGTGTAAGGCTGCAAATTCGAGACTTTCTTCATTAATTCTTCCTCTTGTCCTTTCACTGGACGTTTGTTATTCCAAACGCAAAACCAGTTCTCATTTGGCTCTTCCTTTTTGCCTTCTTTCAGCAACTTTACCACTTGACCCATCTCAAGCAGGCTCTTCAAAAAATCTTTTCCTTGATTCTCACCTTCTTCTTCCGAATAAATCAAAAGCATCACCATACTTCTGATGGCCGCAGTTCCAAACAACCTCTTGATTTTCTGCAAGTCAGATTTCAAGGTTTGTGCTCGAGGGCTCAGTCTTACCACCAAAATAAATGCGTCAATTTGTCTTGAATTCCTCTCTTTTAAGTCTGAATACAGCAATTCTAGTGTGCTAAAAATCTCTGAAAGCTGAGTCTCGTTAATTCTGTTATCACTGAAATCTGGGGTATCAATTAAATTGATCCTTTTTGGCTCGACTACGTGCTGAATGATTGTCCTGGTGCACGAAATCTCTTCATGACCCACCAGAAAAGGATCAATATCTTTATCAGAATACTCTTCTTTACTTAGCTCTTTCGCAGTTGCTCGACAAATGGTATTACAAGTGCTACTTTTGCCAGCACCAGTCGACCCCAGAAATAGAAAATTACGGACTAGACCAGGATAAATTGGAGTATTGGTTTCTTCAAAAGTTTTGCTCATTTGTGAGATCTTCAAAATTTTAAATAAAAACCGAGAATTTCTTCAATTTAATATCAAGAATAAAATAAAAGTTTATTTTTAACCCAATCCAAATTTATTTCTCCGAGAGATTTCTCGAATTCTTCTTTTTCCATTTTGTTCACTTGATGAATTTAATTCCAAAAAGTTCTGAAAAATTGCCTTTTCTCGGTAAAGTGTCTTCTTCAAAGAAAAAAACCTACTGTTGTTGACTTTCTCAAAAATTTGTTTACAGAAAATAAAGTCCAACGCTCTTCCATTCTATGTCACATATGCTAACAGCTCATCTTCTAAATTGTTAGACCCAGTAGAATATGATGAGAAAAAAATCTTTTTCCCTTCTCATTCATCTTCAGATTTGATGACAGTTAAAGGGATTTTTCTTGTATTTCGAGAATTATAATTTTGCATAAAACTAACCTGATTAAAGAACAAATTTACAAACCATCCTCCAATTCATTTCAATGGGTGTCCAAGAAACTGTAGAAGATAGTGCTTATCTAACAAAGCATCACCCTTTAGAATGGCTGAGTGAGCCAACTGAAGCCTTTTTTGGAGAAACCCCAAGGTTTGCTGAAATTAGATCGAGATATAGATTACTTGTCCTCCGAATCAATCTGGTTTCGTGGATTGACCATCATAGGAGACTTCTTGAACTCTTTAGACAAATACAAGAAGACCTTGTTCGTCGGAGCCAAAGGTTTATCTTGCAAAGACAGAATAGGGAAAATCAACAAGCACAAGAATCTGAACCTGAAACACAACCAACTTCTGTGGAAAAAGGAAGTTTTGATGTAGCAACAAAGCAAGCCCCAAAGAAAATTTTCAAGAAGCAGCATCCTTGTAAAAAGGAGATTATTTATAGAAACTTATTCTGTAAAATAAAAGCAAAAGAAAGCATAAAATTAGGGAGAAAGGATCTTCAAAAACCGCACCTTCAATTGAAAAAGTAAAAATCACAACCTTCCTCAATAAATAACTCAAAAAATTAGGTTTGCTTACTAAATCTTGAAATCTTGAATTAAACTATTATTTATTACTACTACTTTAACTCTATCATTGTCTTGTTTATATTTGTGCAAAAAAGCTTTAATTTTTATTTGAGTGAAATGCCTCTTTATTTATATTCACAAGTAGTTTTCACACCATACAATATTGAATCATGTCATACCATAGAGACCAAAACTTCACAGAAAATTAGTTAATTATGACAGAGTGGACAAGCAATATAGGAAATCTCAATAAACTCTTTTCTTCGCATTAAAATGCAGTATTCACAAAGTCTGTGATCACAGTCAAGTTGAAGAAACTCTGGAAATTCTCTAAAGTCACGACAATTACTACATGAATTTTCAATTTGCTTTTTGACAACATCTCCTCTCACAAAGTCATCCTTAACAATATTCTCCCTCTCCTCATTGCGATTGAACGTTTCAATCTCTTGCTTTTCAATTTCTATATGACAATCACACCCTTGACCAATCGCTGTCTCTTTATTGCATTTCTTGCAATATGATACCAAACATTTTTGACAGAGTCGACGTTGAGGGTTACTCTCTTGTAGGAGATCGCTCAAACACTTTGGACAGGAACACAGACACTCTCTCATTAATTTTTCATGAATAACACAATGAATAATATTGCAATTTTGGCATTTCCAGTAATCAAGCTTCGAGTCTTTAGGAAGAGTCAAAGTTGTCTGTCTATTACAAGGAGAACAATAGAATGTCTTCTCGCACATATTTTGACTCTCCTGTTCAATCAGAAGGTTGCCTTTGAAAACTAAAACTGCTTCTTGGTCCAAGTGTCTTCTGCAGTCTAAAATTGGGCAAACCAAAGATGTCAGCTTCTCTACACAAACATGACAAAGAAGATGACGGCAATTCAAGCTTTGGAAGAATTCATTCATGTTGAATGATTTAAAGCAGTTGCCACATCTTGTCAAAATGCTTGAGTTTGGAACATTAGATACTATCATATATTCCTTTAGATCCTCAATATCAACAAAGGCCGAGCAACTCCAGTTCAAACACTTTCCTCGGAAACTCAGCTTATTGCTCATTAAGCAAGACTTGCAAAATGAATGTTGGCATTCTTTATTCACAAATAGTGGATTTTGAAGGTTGCTTTCCTCGTAACAATTTGAACATATATCTCTCTTCTCACTCAAGCCGGTTCCATGATGATTTTTCTCCACTAACATTTGTTTGCTGTCATTAGCCTTTTCATTTTCAGCGCATTTGTTGTAAAATCTGATAATATCATTCTGAACGATTCTTTTGGGACACTTGATGTAATAGCAAAAATTCAGGTTTGGGTCTCCACAATCTTTGAGGCAATAATAGCAATAAGCGTGCTCGCAAAATGGATTCTTGTACACAAGCTCCTCTACTATTTCTTCCTGGCATATTGTACAGACTGTACAAATCTGAGTTTTTCTGAAGGCTGAAGAGGTTTCCTTTCCCACTCCATAACTTGCCGTTGCTGTTGTTGTTAATTCCTTGTGTTTCTTGGGTTTATACAATACTGCAATGAACTCTTTGTAACGAGTTGAGAAGAATACCAAGGAAGCTTCTTTAGCAGCCAATGGACTCCCAATGAGGTTCTCTTTGATATCGATAGAAGTCATGGAAAAAGTTATTAATTTGAGATTGTAAACCTCACAAAACTTGTCGAGAATCGCATCATCATAGGCATCTGGAACTGCCCATCCACTTCTTATCAGCTTATCATAAAGAGGCGTTTCGGGTATGGAAATCCCATTCGTGAGCATGCTCTGTATTAAATAGCAGCGAGATCCTTGTACGAGTGCTAGCATAAGCTCTGAATCTCTCTTGATCTCCTCACACAAAAAGCTTGCAAATTTATTGTGATCCTCTGTGTAAACATTCTTAAGGTCTTCCACCTTCACAAAAAAATCCTGTAATTTAAATCTCAGCTTTGTAAAAAGGGTCTTTTCTTGATGGTCTAGCTCCTGGAGCCGACCCACTGAATAAAAGGAATCCAGCAAAGGCTTCTGAGCTTCCAAAAAGGAACTCGAGCCGACCCGTGAAATAATATCTTCGACAAGAAGATATCCAATCAAAAAGAAAGTCTTTCCATATTGCCCATTGATTTGTGCGAAACAGTTGTAACTTGACTCAATGCTGTTCTTCAATGAAAGATTTGAATAAGGAATATTCATCTTCAAGGAGTCCAGTGTCGAAAAATAGTTCACTTGCAATTCACCAAAAGGATTTATTATTTCCATCTGTCCATCCTTTGGCAAACCTGTCATCGACCGCTGCTGCTGCTGGAACTGTGATGAACTGGAACTGTTTATTCTGTTTATATAAGGGCTAGACATTGAAGTGTAGTAAGAGTTTGACATCGCTTGGTCAGGATCAGGAAATATTGTATTTAGTTAGAATTTATCTCGATTGAGTGAGGAAAAAAGTTTTTTTCTCAAATTCAATTCAACTCTCAATTAAAGTCATTTTTTATTCAAACAAAATAAACACATTTATAATCATCATAATAAATACAGTATATTTCAATATTTAAGCATCTTGTTTCATTTGACTAACTAATTGATTGGGGGTTGACTTCGCAAGCTTCTTAGCTCCAGTTTTAACAGCAGCCTTTGAGCTTTTTCCAAGGGTCTCTTTGGCAAGGTCCTTTTTCTCTTCTTTTTTGAGCTTTCTTTTGCGGCAAGCGCAGGCAATAAATAGACCTCCAGTTTGCTTGTTTGCTTTCTTTTCTTTCTCTTGTTCTGCCAAATCATCTAATCTGTTCATAAACTTGTCGAGTTCTTCGTCATTCCGCTTGACATACTCGTTCAGTTTCTTTGTATAAGTTTGATGCTTAGCCTCAATAACTTCTAAGATCTTTGAAAAACTTTCATCCAGCAAATCAGATCCCTTCATTTTAGTCTCTAATTCCTCAATTGTTGAAATTCTATCAAGATTATTTTCATCAATCTCTCCTTCACCTAAGCGACTTCTAACTTTCTCAGCATCAATCAAGTCTTGATGAGTGTATGGCTTCAGAATCTCAATCTTCTTGAACAATTCATCGACCTGGCCTTCTCGAGGAATTTTATTGTCCCAGACACAATACCAATTCTCATTTGGCTCTTCTCCTTTGCCTTCTCTTAAAAATCGAACCACTTCATCCATGTTCCTCAAATTCTCCAGGAATCGATCTCCGTTGTCAGGATCAGACTTTGAATAAATCAGCAACAAAACTAAGCTTTTAAATGCCATTGGGCCAAACAAATTCTTCAGACGCTGTAAATCATCTTTCAAAGTTTGAGCTCGAGGGGTTAGTCTTACAACCAGTACAAAAGCGTCGATTTGGTGACTGTTTCCATGCCTTGCGTTCACAAAGAGAGAATTCAAGTATGATAAGCTTTTCTCTGTTTCGCTATCATCAAATCTGTTGTCATTGAAATCTGGAGTGTCAATGAGGTAAGCATTTCTTGAGACACAGAATCTTTCAGAAACAGCTCTTGTGCATGAAACCTCTGTATTGCCAACAAGAAAAGGTTGAATTTCTTCCTTGTCTTTCTCTTCTTTCTCTTCACTATTGTAAATTGTATTGCAGGTGCTGCTTTTACCAGATCCTGTTGACCCGATAAACACGATATTCTTTGATAATTGGGTTGTAGCTAGGTCTTTGTCATCAAGGCTCATTTTTGAAAG
>Ga0182738_1005534_pt1 | contig 13422 bp, 6 predicted proteins | sample eDN5th30CBELigMG_FD_128876 | JGI IMG/M metagenome (GOLD analysis project Ga0182738, IMG submission 128876) | Enriched Miracle-Growth compost microbial communities from Emeryville, California, USA - eDNA 5th pass 30_C BE-Lig MG (version 2)... ...
AAAAAGAAAACCCACAACTTCCAACTCAATTCTTCTTATTCCCTTCCAAAATCCCCTGCTGATCCTTTGTTGATCAAGAAAACCCCTTCTTTTGATGCTAAATTCGACAAGAAATCCCTCTCTGGATTCCTCAAGTCCAAGAATAAGAAATGTCTTTGTCCGAAAATCCTCATTGCTGATGACGATCCTTTTCAGCATATTTATTATAGGACGTATTTTACTGAAGGATCTAAGGTAAAATATAAAGCGGCTTTGTATTTTTCAGGCGAAGAACTTCTTGAGAAATATGCTCAGACTTGCCAATGTCCAGTGAGAAGTGGGAAACTGAGGTTGATTATTGTTGATTATCAGATGGGAAAAGAGAAATCGAATGGTGTGGAGGTGAGTTTGAAGGTAAGAGGGAAGGGATATTCCGGCGGAGTGATATTGAGGAGTGGTGAAACGAAGGAATATCTGAAGACAAACCACGAGGATTTTGAGAAAATAATTGAAGAAAGGATTATTGATGTGTTTGTTTCTAAAGATGAGGTTGAAGAAGGCCAAAAGGCGATTAGCCAGTACTTGATAGATGGTATCTAAAGGGGTAAGGGTTGAGGTTTTGTCAAAGAGGAAGATCTAAAATAGGTTCAAAAACCTTTTCTTGAATCAGCTTGAACGATTTATTCAAAAAACTTTTTTGGAGAAACTACAGTATAATGGAATTTATTATTGGAAATAAATATTTTATGCAGGAATTTTATGATTCTTAGACTTTGGGTATATGACGGTTCTATTTTCGTGTGTTCATGGAGAACGACCCTCCGCTTGGAAAATAAAGAAAGGGGTCCAATTTCTAAGACGAAAAGTGTAAATATGAATAGAGAATATGCTATGATTTAATCTTCTCTTTGAAAAAAATAGAATTCAATGTTGCAGAATCAGATGAGAGAAGTATTGAATCTTTGAATACCAAAAAAAGGCTGGTAATTGTTACTAAAATCAAAAACGATATGATGGATCTCGATCTTTGAAGCATTTAAGTATCCTCCGAAAGATTGTGACTCATTTAAAGCTTTATGAAACTATAGAAAGCCTTTGGATCTCTGCAAATATTCGGCCCATTTAAAAAAGTTTTTTGTTTATTTTAAAGAATTTCTTTTGATGTCATAACCTACAAATTTTACATGATAGCCTTGCATTAGAAAGTGTCTCGACGATAAAATGGAATGAAAATGATTATTTAAAAGTGAAAAACGACGTCTTCCACCCACTCTCTGGATTTCTTTCATCAACCAACAGCCCAGGAGGTTTTATCGCAAAGCCAAAATAACTCAAAACACTAATAATATTGCGGATTGTAAATTCTGTAATATTCTCACATCCTGTAAAATCAAAAGTTAATGATTTCAATTGAGTTAGATGCCTAATGAGATGAAACGTCAAGCTATTCACTCCCTCATCTGCTAGGAGCACGCACCAAGAAAAATTCAGATTCAATGAAGTCAATTCTTTCAAATTTTTCAGGCCTTGATTTGTTAGGTTCTGGATTCCCTCATTTGTTATTTGCTGATTATCAATGAAATTCAGGCTCAAAGATGTTAGCTTAGGCAAGTATTTGAGTCCTTCAGAAGCTAAAATATGAATTCCTTCATTTGTAATTTGCTTGCATCCTTGAAAACTTAGAGTGAGGGCTTTCAAGCTGATCAGATGTTTGAGTCCATTTGAGGCAAGACTTTTCACTCCTCTATCTGTGATCTGGTAGCTCTCCTTCCATTTTTGAGTGATTGATTGTGGTTTAAAAAAAGAAATAAAGCGCGACAATTCCCCAGAATCTTCATCTGCTTTTGCATGAGAAAAAATTTCAAGACTCAGAGATGTTAATTGGACCAGATGTTTGAGCCCAGAGGATGCTAGGACTTCAATTCCTTTGTCGGTTATTTGCTGGCATCCAATGAAGCGAATGGATAACCATGCTAATCGAGTCAGATATTGGAGCCCTTCAGAAGCCAAACGCTGAATTCCTTGATCTGTGACCCGCTGAGAATATCGAAAATCAAGACTGAATGAGAGAAGCTGGGTGAGCTTTCTGAGCCTCTGATAAGCCAAATAAGAAATGATTCCATCTGTTGAATTGAACAAGTTCAGACTTAAGAATTTGACTTGACTAAAGTGGTCATAAATTTCTTTATCCAAAATACCATTTGCTGGTGCCAGAAAATTTGCCAGTTGAAATAAATGCTGAATTACAAGGAATTCAGGTTTAGTAACGAGCCTTGAGTTTGGATTCTTTTGGATTTGGAGGCTCTTTTCGACTAAAGTTAAGAATTCTCTATTTTCATCTTGGGATTGTGTTTGTTCATTTCGAAATAGACAACGAGTCCCTTCGATTCTTTGGAAAAACATACTTGCTTGCCGGCCTTCCAAGACTCGTGGTGGGTTTATATTGATCGATTTTAATTGGTTAAGTTGTTTGAGCTCCTGAAAGTCACCGTCAGCCCCTTGATCAGAGATGGGTCTATATCTATAAAATTTCAGAGTTAATGATGTTAACTGTTTCAAATTCCTGAGGCCTTGGGTTGTTAGAACATCAAGTTCCTTCTCTGTTATTCCCTGATTACACGAGAAATTCAGGCTCAAAGATGTCAGCTGAGCCAGGCATTTGAGCCCTTCAGAAGCTAAAATATGAATTCCTTTCTTTGTTATCCGCGGACATCCTTGAAGATTAAGAGTTAAGGATGTCAATTTGGCCAGATTCTTTAGTCCATAAGAGACCAGATTATTCACGGAAGAATCTGTTACCTCATGTCCACCTTCAAAACTCAACTTTAAGAAATTCAACTGGGTCAAACGTTGAAGTCCCAGAAATGCTACACTACTCATCCCATTATCAGTGATTAAGCCTCTCCCAGAGAAGCTCAAAGTCAAAGAAGCTAATTGGGTCAGATATCTGAGTCCATGAAAGACCAAGTAATGTACAGCATCATCTATTCTTTGTTGGTCGCCTCTGAAACTCAGGGTTAAAGATGCCTTTTTTGTAAGACGTTTGAGTATTAGAATGGCAAGGCTATTGACTCCTTCATCTGTTTGTAACTGACAACTTGGGAAACTTAGGCCCAAGGATGTCAACTCAGTAAGATTCTCTAGTCCTTCAAAGGCCAAGCTACGAATTCCTTCGTGTGTTAGTTGGCTGCACCAATCAAAATCAAGGTTCAAGGATGTCAATTGAGTGAGGTTCTTGAGGCCGTTAAAGAGATGGTGAGAGTATTTGATTTCGCTCATATTTCTGAAAATCAAATCTAATTCTTTGACAGGTATTAAAGGTTTGCCTTCATTGTCTTTGGCTCCTAATATTTGATAAAAATCATTTATTTCAGAAATTTCAATTTTTGAAATCTGAAAATCTTTATTTTGGTTTGAGAACCCTTCAGTTCTCATCTTCCCTTTATCTTTAAAGTTACACGAAATAAACTTGAGTGCTTCGATTTTTTCCAATGTTGGGAATGTTTCGATCATGATTCTGAAGGACTTGTTGTCAAATCTACAGAGGCAGAATTCTACTTCTTGGATTAATTTATTTCCAGATATATTCTTCAGAGTTTCACAAAGCTCTTCTCCTTCAAGACACATAATCTTCATCTGTCCATCTATCATCATCTCTCGCTGTAAAATTCCTTGCATTATCAAGCCTTCGTGTGCAAAGGTTTTAACCTTATTTATTAATTTCAACTTGATAATGGTAATTTGGTCTTTGTCTGTTGAAACTTCTTGAAGTTCAAATACACTTCCTGGCGGTAAAACCACCTCATTTTCTTTTGGCATAGCAGAATAAGGATGGATATCTTTCCAATTCGAATAATTCGACTTCACTGTCTCTTCTGTTATTGAAATTTCAATCATAAACATCACAGGATATTTCTTATTTTTTACATCTGTGCTTTGATACATGAAATTCTCTGCGATTTGCTTCTTGGTGCTTGTTGAAGTCACAGAATACCAAGAAAAATGTCTGACTGTTCTGGTATCATATGCTTTTCTTGCCAACTCCTCAAATGCTGTCCCTCGATAGAGAATTATGGATTCTTTTGGAGTTTCTTCATTTCTACTCAAAGTCATTTCTTGATCGGAATTGAAAAAAGCTTTGCAGAAACAAATTAGAAATGGCAAGAGGCTATCAATCTCAGTCCAATTTTCATCTCTTAGATATCTGTTAAGATTTGGATACAAGTCGGTATTCATTGTATATGCTCTGAGAATTTGCTCATAAAACTCTTCAAAGCTTGGAAATTTCCCTTTAAACAATAAGATTAATTCTTCATTGCGTTTCTTTGCTTTCAACAACAATTTCTTTTTAAATGACGAAACCTCTGGGGCTTCAAGCTGTCTTGAGGTCTTTTGAATCAATTCTTCTTCCAGAGAATAAACTAATTTGGGAATTATCTGATGATTGAGGCCGTCCAAATCATTTGATTGCTCCAACACTTCAAACTTCTTATTAAAGTCTGATATCTCAGGATTTCTTCTTGAAAAGAAGTCAATAAAGTCTTCTAAGCTTCCAAATATCTTATTAATGGTCTTTGGTAATTCTGTTTCAAAGAACCTTTCGCTTCGGTTAATCCCTTGGATATTATTCATCCAATCAATCCTTCGAATCTGTCTTTGAGACACTATATCACCCTTCTTCTTTTGCATCATGTGTTTTATCGAAACTATATAATCTCCAAGGTCAACCTCTTTTTGTTGCTCATAATATGCTTTTTCGATCAAATAGTTTTGGTTGAGTGAGTAGAATTCCCACTGGGGCTCTTCAGGCTTCGACCAGGGGTCTAGGTTGGATTGCCATTGCCATCTTCCTTTGGTTATGGTTTGAGGGTCATCTGGAGGAGACAAATTCATTTGAAGAGAATTATAATAAAATTATTTTCATAAAAATATTCTTAACAAAAAGTCCATCTGGGTTGGAAATCTAAATCTCAATTTTGATCCCATGGTGACTCTTGTTTTCTGCTTGCTCATAAAGCTGAAAGTCTTTGGACAAATTCATGAAAGATCTTTCAACAAAGATCTCCATTTCAAACCAGATTTTAGGCAAAAAATAATTTTATTAGCCAGAATAACAAGTCTGTTAAACAAAAAACTGAAGAACGATGGGGAAATAGAAGCTATGGAATTCTTAGGACTTGGTCCTTAGATTTTAGGGTTCATTATTCTCATAAAATTTGCTGATAATATTTAATTAGATAATCTTATAGATAGTTTTATAAATAATAAATGATTTTCTTTTAATTATTCTTTAATTAATTATTCTCATATAAAAATCTTTATTTCTTGATATGATGCAAGAATTTCTTGTCACCTTTCACCTCAGAACTTCCAAACTGAACCACGAAAGTTCTAATCTCCAAAGGTCTTAACGTAAAGTGATCTACAAAAATCCATTAAAAACCTCTTTGAGAAACCCTTTTTACCTGAAGTCAAATAATCCGTCTTTACAAAACTAGGATCATTCAATTTCAACCCATTCCAATTAAATCTCTTGCTAATCATGTCACTCTTTCCTTGATTAGCGGTCAAAGAGGTTTCCACAACACTTGCACTGGCATAATTTGGGTTCTTAAACACTTGAGTGCTAACATCCTGAGAGCTTCCTTCATCCATATTTTGGAATCTCAACAAGAACTTGTTCGTTCCCATTGGTCTGGCCATCAATTTGATCTTGTCATTATACTGAATAAACCCTGCCTTTTTCTCTTGTTTCCTTTGAGGAAAAATTAAAAATCTCCTTTAGAAATTTGATTTACTTGACAATTGGAGTCTTTGTTGTTGGGGCAAGAACCACAATATTTGCGGTATCTCTAGTCAATTGGACTTGTCTGTATGAAGTCTCGATAAATCCTATCCATAAGGATGAGGGTTAAGTCTTTATTTTTCATGCTTACCTGGCTTGGTAAAGAGTAAAGTGTGGGTCATCCATTGTCTCATACCCTTTGAATCCCAATCTAAACCACAAAAATCTTAATGGAAACCTTCAAAATTATAATATACCAGTTTCGTTTAAGGCTTCGCCGACACCTCTAGAATCATCATTCCTAAGTCTTCTGTGGATCATAAGTTCGATTTCTCCTTGAGAGATACTTCCTCCTGCTTGTGCTCGATCAGGAATAACTCTAAAAATTATATTAGAAATAAAGAGAAAAGACGGCTCTACGAAAGAGTTTCGTTAGTGGAAGCATCTTGGATAAAGATGGTGGATTGGATAGGATAATAGTTTCCAGAGACAGGTTGGTTAACTTGGAGGTTCCAAGTAGGTCTATAATTGAAGACTCTCTTTTGCATCTCCATTCCCATGGAATCAGTCCAGAAAGTTTGAGCATTTTGAATGCTTGGAGTATTAATAACAAGCACGACTTCTTTGCCTTGGCCATCAGAGATATCAATAGAATCCACAAAGGATTGTAACTCAACACCATTGGTGAAATCATTGTAGATTCTGAGGTCAGAGATGATCTTTGAGCTGTCAATGTGGACTTGGATGAGGTTCTTTCCTTGGAAAATGGTGACCTTTTGAGGGGTAGCGTAGGAGAGGGAAGAAGACTTGGTCTTTTCAGAGGGACGGAAGATATAAGCTCCGGATTTTTGACCATCACCTTGGTATCCTTCGTAATAATTGTATTTCAAGTTGAAGTTGGTGGAATAGCAGGTCTGTGATGTGGAACCTTTGCAGGATTTCAAGCCAAAATCATTCATTCCATTCAAGGTCTATGAAGTTTTTAGAAGGAAATATTCAAAAATTTCTGACAAGAGTTTGACCTGGGTTGATTTGGAAAGATTTTCCAGCGGAGAAACTTTGAGGTTGGACTTGGTTGGAGGTGGCGGAGGGGACGAGATAGAAGTAATTGATAGCAAGAGTATCGAAACTGGCGGTAAAGAAGAGATCGCAATCGGTGGTATCAGTACTGTTGGAGCAGATGATGTCTGTTGGGAGCTCAATTCCTCCAGAATTCTTCACTATAAAAGGGGTTGAGAGGAGAATACGAAGGGGTCAAGATGTTTTACCTTGGACATTGCCATTGGGAACTTTGAGTCTGATGGTGGAGTTTCTAGCATTTCCAGAATTGAAGATGGTCAAAAGCACAGGGGTGTTTTTGGGGAGATTCTGGAAGGTAACAGAACAGAAAACTGATGAGGTATTGAGTTGGCAAGTGCTGTATTGCAGGCCTGAAAGGCCAAGATCGGCCTTTGCTCTTTCTTGCAAATAAGGATAAAGAGCTCCCTGTTGGGAAAAATTAGTATAAAAATCTATTATAAAGCTTTACTTGGTTGACGGCATCAATGCCTTTGGTGATGTGGAGCTTGTAATCTTCAGCGACTGCTTGCTTTTCAGTGCCAGTAACGGCATCATGATGTTGTCCCATAGCCATAGCATCTTCAAGTTTATAAATAGCTTGATCAACAGCAGCATAATTCGTTAAGAGATATTGAGAAGATTTATCCCAGATGGCTTGTGTGACAAGCTTTCTGACAGCTTGAAGGAACTCGCCCGAACGACGAACAAGACCTTTAAAAGCGACTCTGCTGGTGAAATAGCCAGTCCAGTATGCAGAATCAGCATCAGCATAAGGGAAGAAGTCATCAGTTTTGGTGGGGTATTTGATGTTTTGGGGGTAAATAGCATTGAGATATTCAGTGGGTGTGTTGTAATAAACATTGGCGTTATAAGAGGGAGTATTGCGGATATATTTGAACAGCTTGTCGTAATTCTTGAAGTTCATGTGGGCAGCCATGTACTCAAAGTCACCGCCTGCGGTATGGAAAAGATCAGGGGATTGGTATTGAGTCTGCATTTGACGGAAATAAGCGACAAAAGCGTCGGCTCTTTGTGGGACATCATAGCCTTCAAGCTCAATATCATCCTGAATAGGATTATCCGTTCCGACAATATCGAAATTGAAGCCAGTAGGATTGGAATAATGTTGATAGTTCACGTGGGTAAACATGGCATTTTCGATTCCTTGAGAAGTTTCAGGGATCCAAACCATCTCCATAGCTTTTTGGGCCAACCTTTGAGTCTTGTCTTGATAGTCAATTCTTGAGAAGTAAAAGGCTTTGAAGCCCATTTGAGCGAATAATGCGGCTTGAGCTGATGCATGGCCGAAAGGATCGATATGCCAGCCAACAGTAGGGGTAACATTGAAGGTTTGAAGCAAGAATTGATGGCCAAGGGTCATCTGGTCAATGCTGTCTTCGTAGTAAACGGCAGCTTCATCATTCATGCAGTATCCACCATTGATGAATTCCAATTGTCCGGCTTGAAGGAGCTTACGGACAACATCTTGAGTATTCTGGTCTTGTTCTTTCCACCAGCGTTCAAAGAAGCCCATTTCTACGTAGATAAACCTTTTATTAGGGTCCATGTTGAGGACTGGGAAGACAGAATCGAGGATATATTGGACACCTTTGTTGGTGATTTGCTTCTCGGAGTCAATGAAGTATTGGTCTACAGTCTTAAGCCAGCCAATATCATCATGTGTGTGAGGAATCATACGAATATTGATCTCTGTTTGGGCTGTCTGATTGTAGATGGAGTAGTTTGTTATGGGAGATTCATGAGCTTTGTGAAGCTTTTGATGGAATGAGCGGATGGATTTCAAGCCTTGGAAGCCAACAGAGTGGGCAGGGTGGGCTTGGAGGATGGTGAGGGTGATTAGGAGGAGGATGAGGCCAAGTGGCTTCATGATAGGATAAACGAGATAGATGGGAGATTTAGATAATATTTTATGATATTAAGGGTGATATTTAAATGAAAGATAGAAAGAAAGGAAGGAAGGGTTTTAATAATTAGAGCGCATTAGAATTTAATATTAGATTGAATTGAATTGGTGGTTTTTTGAGATGATTTGAAGACTCGGACCTGGCAACTTTGAGAGGAGAAATGGAGAAGAGCGTCTGAGAAGGAAGGAGAAGGACAAAGAAGAGATGAATCTGTTGACATAAAGCTTCTTGGAAAGGCGGTTTAATATCTAAATTTGGAAAAGTGATTTGGTTGGTGATTTCAGAAAGTCGCATTCAAAGTCACATACAATTTATGGACAGAGAATAAAGGAAAAAAACTTTATAAAATATTATTATTATTGTTGTCATTTTTGTTGTTATTGAGAAAGTATATGTTGTTTTTCTCTTGATTGGAGGTCTTTTCAAAAGGAAAAATTCCAGGAAAGGATGGTAAAGTTCTTGAAGGTCATAAAAATTATATGATGGAGGAGTGCTTCCAAAGAGTTGGACCGTATCAAAAAGATGATCAAGATAATCAAGGAGGGAAAAACGAGTGAGAATAGATAAGGTATATGAAGTTGCAAAGGGATATTTAATAAAGAGGAAAGGCTTAAAATTGAGGGTATAGGAGAGGAAGAAAAGGTTTATGCAAATGGGAAGCTTGAGGATTGGAAAAAAAGGGAGAAGTTTATTGGAGTTTTTTATAAGAGAAAAGAGGTGATTTTCCTAGTCAGACAATTTTCAAAATGTTTTAAGTTGAGAAAAGGGGAGTACTAAGAGATGAACAAAGAGGATCTTTCTGAAAGAAAAGAAGGGTGATGATAATGGGAGAAAGGAGTTTGGAGGAGATGCGAAGGATAGGAAGTTGAAGGAAGGAGAGAAAGGGTTTAATAATAGAAAAGAGTGTATGGTGAATATGATCAAATTTTTATTATTGAAAATTCACTGTAGGAAAATTTTATCACAAAAAAAAACTAATAAAAATTTTTGAATGAAGAAATCTGTTGGAAGTTTGGAGATGATTTTAACATAGAACGAGGTCGTAAATAGAGACTTGTAAGGCTCTACTTTGAATGAAACTTAAGTATTCCAAAGAAGGTCTTTGCGAAGCTAGGCTTTTTTCAGATAGGTTTGATTGAATAAGAAATTATGAACTATGAATACTCGATACCAAACTATTTCTTTATGGTCTTTTTCAACAAAGAAAACACCTGTGGCTTCTGTTTCCCAGGCGCTCTATCAATCTCTTTGCAGGCCTTCATCATATTTCCAACTAACCCTCCTATCTCTTTCTCCTTATACTCCTCGACAATCTCCTTCACATCTTTCAAATCTTTATCTTCCCCAAATGAATAAAACCTCATTTCTCTTCCTGCTCTACTCGCAGCAATCCACTGTATCAATAACTTTAACTGTACATCACCCCAAAAGATCCCACAGCCCCATTTTCCTGTCACAATCCCTTTATCTCCTTCTTCTCCTTTAAATCCTACATAAGCCTTATTCAGCTCTCTTAAAACAGCCTCTTCAGAGAATTGCCTGTATTTCTTCTCCCAATTGAAATTTATCGCATCTATTGCCACGATATCTCTATCCAAAACTCTCAACTTTCCTTCATTTATTATCTCCCTCATATCTTCATAATCTCCATCAAATCTCCAATCATGTCCATATCCTTTATATTTCCCATAGATCTCTGCTCCTTTCATTAATATCGCTTCCTTATCTCCCATTTCTTCGCAAAATAATATCCCTACAAGCAATTCTGGACTTGTCATGAACTGAATTTGCTCTTGCGCTGAAGCATTCTTCAAGGTCGCTCCTCCTAAAAGTCGATTCGCAAAGTCAATTTCTATGGCTCCAATATCCCCTTCTATTGTCCCTGTAGGAGAAACAATAATATTTTGAAGCTCTTGAGTGCATTGTAGCCAGCCTTCAAGGTCAATTTTTCCATGGATTGAGTCTTGGTGGACGAGTCTTTGGAAAATAAGGGATCTATTGGGAAGATTTTGCAAGGTTCTTTTGAAATAATGGTCCATATATTTGATCTTTTCGATCTTGATATTCTTATCATAATTATCTCCAGCAAAAATCACGGAGAAATTGAACAAAGCAGGAAGCTTTGAGTTATTTTGAGAGCTTGTTGTACACATGAACATATGAGCTAATAAACAAGCACATTGTGGTTTAGTGAGATAAACCTTTTCCAAACTTCCTTGCTGTAAAATTTTTATCTGTGAGTCCTCAGGAAAGATTTCTGAAGTCCTGAGGATAAGGCCAGCTATCCAAGGGAAGATCTCCTTTTCCCAAGCCTCCTTTTCAGTGTTGTCCAAGTTATCGAAGAACTCTTCAAGGACGACGAGGTTGGAGGGTCCTTTCGGGTTAAATTCTTTGATAAAGAGTCGAATAATATCGAGGACATTCTTTAAGCTAGTTTTTCTTTCAATAATTTGCTGAAGAGACTCGGTAATCAGTGGAGATTCGGTGTTGAGGATATAGAAGGTGGAATGAGAAGCTTCAGAGGGTTGTGAAGAGGTTTTTGTCTCTTCTTCTGATTTGGTTGTTGAAGAGTTTTTTTGTTGAGTAGGTTTAGAGTTTTGGGTCTTTGGGATATATTCAGTGATGACCTTTGGGGTCTTGGGATTATGAAAGGACTTCTTGTGTGATTTTGAGGTATGGCTCATTGAGAAAAGAGGGTTGTGAAATTAATATTATAATATTGATCATATCGGGAAGAGGTTGGGAAAAAAATTTTTTCGGAACAATTGATGAGAGAATGAGGATCTAGAGGATAGACTGAAAAATTTAAATAAGCCATTGAAGGATGGAGTTTACTCGCAACAGGATTTAAAAGCTAATCTTATGGTTTGTTGATTTCGTGAGAGGAGAACATTTTTCATGTGAACAAATCTGACAGAAGGAGAAAAAAAATCTTCATAAGGATTTCCTCTTTTGTGAGAATTTGCTGACCTTGAAAAAAAAACTTTTGATGAAATTTTACCTTAACCAGGAAATTTTCTTTTGAAGATTCAATCACTTTTCAAAATTGAAAAATTTTGTGAATCTTTATTTTTTCTGAAATCAGGCTTTGAGAAAATTGCCTTGAAAAATTTTTCTCTAAGAAAATTGAAAGGAAACCTTTGATTTGGAGTATTATATCAGAAAGATTATTTACAATTCAAGCATACGTTACAAGCTTGAGTATATAACCTTACAATACGCACTGAAATAATATATCAAATACTATGATTAATTTCCTTAGACAATCATAATCATAGGCAAAGCTTTTACAGAGCTTGTAGAAATAATCTAGCTGCTGGTGGCATTATCAATAACACGATCGATCTTTTGGCCAACAGTGTCATTTTGGTGGGCAGTATCAGAGATTCTGTGAGCTCCTTCTTGAACAGTTTCTTGAACTCTGTTGCCAACCTTTTGAGCTCCAACACCAGGTTGGTTCTCATTAGTGCTTTCTTGGGCTCTGTGAGAAGCCTTGTTGAAAGTATCTTGAATCTTGTGAACAGTTTCCATTTGTAGAAGGTTGAGTTAAGATTTGTTTTATTGAGTTTTTTGTTTGTAGATTAGAATTAGAAAAGGGGTTTCACGGTTAAATAATCGAGGATTTTCTAATGGAAGATTTTCTCGAGGCCCTATTGGTGCGGAATTTCTTTAGAAGACCAAATTATTTGAAGGCCTTGACTGAGAAATCCAAAAGAGTTAATTTGGCCAGCTCGAAAGTTTATTTATTATAGAAAAATTATATGAAGCTTTTTTATCAATAGCTGACCTCAAAGAAGAGAAAAATCTCTGAATTTGAAGTGTGATGGCCTCTTCTAGATCGTATCGGCTTGGGCTGGGATGTTCAGGTGAGGCAATCGATGGTATTCGAAAGGAGGTTTAGGTTCGAAAGAACTTGCTTGAAATTGGAAATTAAGGATATTCTTTAATTTTGTCTGTATTACAAGCAAAAAAATTCTTTCGAAAATTTTCTTGATTCTCTAATTTTGTTCCAAAATGTTCTTTTATAGCAACCCGAAACTCTCACTGATGTCAAATCTAACAACCTGAAAACACTAACGGCCCAAAAGTGTTGAAAATTTTCTATATATTCATGGACCTGAGGTGACAAGTTAGGATCTTCTTTGTTTAGTTCTCCTGGAAATATCTTTGACGGGAAACTTATTTCAATCTCTTCTATGTTAATTTTATAAGATATGACTGTATGATACCTATTTTCTTGGAGTCAGCTGAAGAATTGATCAAGCGACAGTTCAGAACCCGCTGAGGTTAGTGAAATTTTAGAAAGGATTTTAGTTAAAAAGTTTTAAAGGTGGCTTTAAGAAGAGGGAAGAAATAGTGAAAGGATGGTCAAAAGAAGGTAATAAGAGTCTCAAAGTATGATTAGTTGGAAGGACGATTGGAAAGATGGAAGGCTGAAGATGAAATTTATTTAGTTGCGCGGATAAAAGATAGATTCGTCTTGAAAAAAAGAAAAAATTCCTTATTAAAATTCTTTATAATACAAATTACAGTTATCCACAAAATAACGGTATCTAGCCATGCTGTATCAATGCCTTAGGAATCTAGAGCTATCTCTTGCCTTTCCATTGACGAATCACTTCTGCTTGCTCTCAATGAAAACTAACAAGATATAGTTGAATCAAAAAAATCGGA
>Ga0182738_1005537_pt1 | contig 13414 bp, 12 predicted proteins | sample eDN5th30CBELigMG_FD_128876 | JGI IMG/M metagenome (GOLD analysis project Ga0182738, IMG submission 128876) | Enriched Miracle-Growth compost microbial communities from Emeryville, California, USA - eDNA 5th pass 30_C BE-Lig MG (version 2)... ...
ACCATGTCAGCAAATTGGGCTCTTATTTCATTCCAACTGGAACTTGCTCTTCTCCCTGCTTTTTTGGAAAAGAACTTGATGGTCGAAACAAAAATCCTCATAATCTCCTTTCGTTCATCTGCTGTTATCAAATCTCTCCATACATTGTTTTCTTCTGAAATGTATTGAATTAGAGATCTTAACAAAGCAACTTTTCTTTTTGTTTTTATTACATATATTCTATTCTCTTTTATTCTCTTGAAAAATGACTCCTTACTTTTGGTAATAGTTTTCAATATTCCTTTTCCACAACCAGGTTGAACCCGGAAATGTTAGTTTGGTGCAAAAGTACATCAAAATCCGATGAAAAAGAAACGCGCTTAACTAAAATCTTTCAGCATGAAAACTCTCAAAAACTTTTACCATCACAGCCAGGACCCCCGGCATAGCAAGACCCAACACCTTGTAAAATGCAAACCACACTCCAGAGCATAAAGTCGTCAACACGATAACTGATAAATAAGTAAAAACTGTCATTTATTTCCTTGCTTTGGCTCGACTCAAGTATATTTTAGCATTGAATCTAAAATAATATATTTCTGTGAAATAAATTTTCCTGAGGTAAGTATTTCTAAAATACTCTCCTCTGCTCTCATGATCAAAACCTCACTACTTCTTTTGAGGCAAGGTTCTCATTTTTGTAATTTTATTTCTGGAAAGCTTTTCCCAATCAACTTCTCAGTGCTGCTCGTCTATTGAAAAAATCATTTAATATTATCTACCATCTCACGAAGTTAATTCTATCTCTTCTTGCGTGATTTTAAACTAGAATTTTATTTAATTTTGAAAATTTCAATACATGAAGGCAAATAAATTCGTTAGAAGTGATGTGCAAACTGGAAAGGATCTTACAGCGGATCCTCGTAAAAGCTTCAATATCCAGATTGAGTATAATGTACCATTTTCAAAATTGAACCCTCGTTGTGAAAAAGAGAATTTCAACGCTAACCAATCACTTCAAGTACTTTTTCAAACAGAATATCATTTAAACTAACAAAATCAGAACGCCACCTTGAAAGAAGAAGAGGATGCTATTGCGAGAGATCAAGCCAAGAAACAAAAAGCTAATGACTTCTTCAATAAAATCAAAGAAAACTCAAACAGAATCCTCCTCCAACAAAAGAAAGAAAAGGCCCAAAAAGCTGAAGAAAAAGTAGTTTATTTTCAAAATGTAAAGAGTCATAATTTTTAAAGCGTAAAGAACAAGAAAGAATAATGTTCAAAACCTCCAAACCAAGAATCTTGCCTCCTAAAAAAAGCCCCAAGAAAAAGGCACCTGGTAGTCCCCTTCTCTCTCTTCAAAATACTTACCACCCTTCAAAAGCTCCTGAACCTGAAGAATCAGCAGTCGAACCCAACCTTGATTACTCTATGCAGAGTAAAGCTTTAACTGAACAAAGTGTGAGTGAAGAAATTCATCATCTTAGTTTCATGAATCCCGAAACTGTAATTTTTTTCAAAAAAAACTTTTCAGTAAAATTTCAAAAGGCATTACAAAAAAATGGAATTATCAGAAATCATATGGCATCCCTATCAAGATTCAACACATCAATGGCTGAGAGATCATCTGTTAGTTTTTTTAAGACTGGAACCGAATAGTCAGAATATTTTTTATTGTATAAAATTTAACATTAGGTGTCTTTCAGTAATTGTTTTACTAACTATATTTTGATTGTATTAAAGCCAATAAGCATGTCCCTCAATATTGATCCTTTCTTAAACCCTTACAAAAAACTTGAAACGCTCGCTCGAACTAGCAGCGCTGAAGTAAACTCTCGCATTTCTTTCCTAGACCTGATTAGGTCAAAATCTTAAAAGACCTCTTCCAAGAACTCAAGAATCTCTATGTAGAAATAATCATCCTTTACAAATCTTTAATCTTTCAAGGCAAACTTTGCTGGTTCTCTCAGATCCCTCTCTGAAAAGTTCCACGTAAAATGATGTTCCAAGTCAAATTGCTCACCTCACAAAATTTTAGAAAGACATTTCCCAAAATAATAACAATGACGAACGAGTCTATCCCTATTACCAATTTTTGGCAAACCACTTGCTTAAAATTTCAGAAACAAACAGAGAGTTGAGCAGAGAAATTGATACCATTATTTACAGCCCTTACAACGAGTTCTCTACTCATATCAACACTGCAAATTTCGAGGGACTTGAACGAACTTCCAAAGTAAGTCAACCCTTTTTGAAATTTTCATTTCAAAATTTTTCAGCTTCTTGCCAACATCCAAAATTCCACCAATACCTTAAAAGCTGCCCAAGAAGAGTACAACCTGCTCCATCTTTTTCCTTACTTATCTATATAGTTACTATAGCAAATCGAGAACTGTTGAAAAGCTTCAGGATAGTTTAAACAAATTAATTGAAGAGGATAAACTCGAAGATCTCATCAATAAAACTCAAGAAAAACAACAACGAGTTAAACTTGAAGTTCAGGATGCAAGCAACCTTTATACTAAGGAAATCGTAATTTTCCAAAAAAAATTGGCATAATCTCAACATGATTAGAATAACCATAATCAGCTCTGGAAAAATCTTTATTCCAAGTTCCATTCAGTTTTTAAACTTTATGATGATAGTGAAGAGAATAGATGCTACTTTACACAAAATACAATCTCCAACCTCCTCAAATTCTTCAATGGCTTCTATCTCAAAACAAGGAATGAATCTCACCAGGTCTTGGAAGAAAAGTTGAAAGAATTTGATTCGAAATTCAAGTCAAAAAGTTACAATCAGAACTTGAAAAAGAATTCCTTCAGAACTCTCACTTCTGGTAGTTTGGATGATACCCTCCAAAAACAACCACTTGAATCTTATCTCTCTTATGACACTAAAAAAGCTATGGATGAAATTGCTATCATGTATTTTTATTGTTCAGGGTTAGTTTGTAACTCCCCTTTCCTAGGGAGTATATTGAAAAGGAAGAATATACGATTATTTACGGAGCTTCTAACGAGTTAGATTTACAATTCGTTCTAACCTTTGCCAAAAACTTCTGGCCAAAAAATCAAAAACAACAAACTGAGCTAGCTATTTCTGCACTAACCAGCACTGTTGGTGACTCTGCTGAAGAGAATAGTATGAGTATGAGCGGTTCAAAAGAGTTAGTTAAAGTTGCTCTTCCTCTCACTCTTGACAATAAAGTCCGATTTGATGAGATCTTGCAAGTTCCAGCAAACAGGAAGTATTTGCTTGAAAACCTTGTCAAACGTCGCAAGTTGAAAAAAAATATTGTTGAAGTCCGACTCATACCAAAAATCTTTGATTTCTTAAATCAATATCTCGACCAAATCCTCACACTTCTTTTTAAAGAACAAGACTATGATAATCTGACTCTTTTCCTTCCTTTAACCATCAAATATTCTACAAATGTAATTTTTCTATTTCATCAGAGGAATAATAACTCCCTTCTTCCAATAATAGAGAGGCCCAAAACTCGAATATTTGTATGAGTATTCACAAGCAAAATCAGATTGGCAAAATTCGACAATTTGGCTTGAAATTGTCAAAGCTTTGATTGAAAAGAAAAATTACGAAGAAACTCTCAAACAAAAAAAAATGAATGAAATGGAAAAGGTTCTTTCTCATCACATTCTTCTTAATTTTAATCTGACCCGCTAGAAACAAGCAGCTGCGCCATTAGTAAATAAGCTTTGGAGTTTTGGTATGAAGAGACTGACTTCAGCATTGGAAACTCAAAAACCCAAAAGCACAACCCTTGAGAGGGATATCTACTATCCTATCCTTAAAGAAACTTGCTTTTATCTCAGCAGACTTGTTCCAAACTTTACATTCGCCTTTGATATTTTGAACTTCATTAGCCAAGAGTATATTTTTCAGATTAAGTGAATTTATTAATTGAATCCTCAGACTTGCTGTTCCTATTGAAGACACAAGAAACTTTGTGAATTTGTATCAAAGATACTCTGATGAACTCATCACGAAAAAATTGACCAATCACAAAGAATACAAAAGAGCCACCAATACCAACAAATGGAAGCAATTCTATCCTCTTTACCTCGCATTAGATTATTTGCAGCCCCGTGACCTGGTTCAATTACTCAGTTTGGATTCAGCAACCAGAAAATTGTTCACCAAAAAAATCTACCGCACCATATTTTACAATTTCGGAGAACAGCTCACCCAACCTCAAAGATTGCATATCTGGCGCAATGCTCTTCAAATCGTAACCTCGGTTTTATTTTGGCCAAATTTCACCCCTTTTTTTTCATAGCATGAGGTTCAAATTGAGTATCAAGAATTTTACGACAACCTTCAAAAATCTCTTGATCCTCCTGTCACCAAGCATGATGATGTCATCAAACTTGATGTCGCTAGATCTTTCAACAATCATTCGACCTTTGATCCTGAAGTAAGAAAATTTATTGGTTGTTACCCTCATCTAATTCTTCCCCCTCCAAGACTTTGCAAGGAATGTTGAGAGCATATGCGATATTGGATAGGAATTTGTCTTATTGTCAAGGAATGAATTATATTATGGGTTTCTGTTACATCAATATCAAAGACCCCAACGCCACCTTCAAATGCTTTATGAGACTTATGGAGCGTTTCATTAAACCTGTCTTTGAAAATGAATTCAAAGTTCTCAAACGCAATTTCTTCCAATTCAATAGACTCACTCAGATCTACTTACCAGACCTCTATGCTCACTTCAAAGTAATTTTCTGAAACTTCATTATTCACCTTCTAATTAGAGAGAAAATATCGAGCCAAGCTTCTTTTTGCCTTCTTGGTTTATTACAATCTTCACAAGTCATTTCCAATACACTCAAAGATCTAAATTACTCGAAAAAATCTGGGACTTTTTCGTCCTTGTAATTGTGAAACTTTGTTATCCCTTAATAACCCGCTCTCCTAGGATGGATTTAAAGCAGTTTTTAAAGCAGCTCTGTTGATCCTCATTGAGTATAGACAAAAGTTACTGAGTATGAAATTTGATAAAATATTGCATTTCCTTGGTGATTTGAGCAAAAATGAAATTTTTTCAAATATCAAATACTTTGACGCCATTGAGAAAAAAGAAGATGTGAGCAGTGAATTTGCCAGAGAATTTGACTTTATTAAAAACTTTGGGTCCCTCATGAAAAATTTATCAGTTACCAACCAAATCCTGGTTTCTCTGGATGCTGATTTTGATGTTATGGAAGGTAAACTCCCAAAACTCTCTGCCTTAAAAAAATAATTTCTACATAAAAACTTCTTTTATTTCATTTCTGTCTATACATCAAAGTTACTACTTCATAAAATAAGCTCTTTCGCTTCCTTTTTTATTGTCAACGAATATTTTTTCCCCAGAATCTTACAATAAAAATTTGACATCCTCATTCTTTCAAAGAGACTTTAATGACAATGACAAAAGAATCATAGAGTCAAGATCTATGTTTTAGTCTTATCATTTACCTGGGCCCTCTACTGGACAACAAGATAACTCCCATGAAATTTACCAAAAATATTCCAGAAGAAAAAACTGCAAATTACCAAAATAGGAACTTTCTCAAGTTAATAACATAATTGATTTTATCTGCTTAAAAGCTGAAAATCAGATTGAATGTAAGTCAATTTTATTAAAATAGATCAATTCAATCAAAACAATTTAAACTCGATCCATATTAATTAACTTGAAGAGCGCAAAAACTTTTAAAATGTCTCAGTCATCAAACTTGAGACTCTCCTAAAACCAAACTTATAAGGATATTCCCCCTCAACACTCTTTTGAAATCACTGATGATAAGAAATATTTAATTAAACCTCTCCTCTTAAGTTTTTCACTCCTTAGTTTCTAGAGGGAAAAAAATTAATTTTGATCAAAGTTAGTCATAGAGAGTGGGAAAAAATGAAAGAATTTTCATGAATGTTCTTTCTGAATGAGAGTAAAATTTCCGTTGTTCCTGAGAAATGCCCAGATAACTTCTAGAATAGAGATGAAAATTCCGATAATTTCATTTAAAAATGCTACGCAAAAAAACGCTTGAGGGATGACATCTCATTTTTTAATTTATTTTAAATGACGAATCAAACGACCTTGTTTAATAGCTTTGATTTGAGACGCAATTTCAATTCAAAAGCGTCAATTATTCACCACATATCTTTTAATTTATCAGAATCTTCCTTTTATTTTGCAAGCAACGTTTTTTTCTCTTATTTGAACTCTAAATTGTCTCGGTTTTATAAATAATTAAAACACTTACTTTACAAATTGAAAAATCAAGAATGTGTCTCTTAAGACCAAATGAACGAAATAATACCTGTTTGCACGAAGAATGCAAACAGCTCAGTGCTGCAAACAAGCAAGGCTGCCTCTTCAGTCTTGCTCAAGCCATCAGACCCGATGATTCATCGGCCTCTTCCAACATTTTGAGACCAACTCAAAATTCTTCCAGAACATTATCACAAGCCTCACAGCTGCTCAGAAATCATCCTCTACAAAATTTTGCTAATCACCAAATTTCCCATCCTGCACCTGCAGATGATGCCTCAGACAGTGAAGAACAATTCACTCTCAATAAAAAGAAAATTAAGTTCGAAGGTAAATCGCTTACTATTATTTTTGCTGACTTTTTTTCAAGGTAATAATAATAATTCTCGAACCCAAGACAATGCCGGAAACAACCCTCAACCAAATATCCATTGCGTCAATGCTCAGACAAACCCCTTCCAAACTTCATTGTCAGACTCCGTTTTCGCAAGACAGCAAGCCTTGAACATGTCAAGATCTTCCAATCAAGATTCTAATGACCAAACAACTCCAATAAATTTCCCTGTTTATCAAGTGCCCCAGCCTATCTACGTTCCTTACATGCAAATCTCCCAAGACCCTAACCAAAATGGGCTTTTCCTCACTTATCCCCAGAATTTCGCTCAACAGAATCTACCAGTTCTCCAAAACTTCTCTTTGAATGCTCAAAACATCAGAAATCATACTATGAGCGAGGATTCCATTCAAACAGCTACCCCCAGCGAAAGAATCTCCAAAGAAAATAACTTGGGATTCGAGGAATTATTGAAGGACATGCAAACTAAATTGGTCGATTTATTATCAACTCAAAATAAAATGCTTCTTGATCTCAGAGAAAAGAATGAACTCGTTCAAGACACCCTTGCTTGTCTAATCAATGAGGTCGACACTCTCAAGAAGGTTGTTAAACAAAATGGAACCGAAAAGACGCCCTCGATCACTGAACAACAACCCAGTGTTGGACCTCAATTGACTGAAGGTTTCAGAGAAATCCCAAATAGCGACACTCTGATCCGCGCCTTATATGGTCCAAAACAAGACTTCAAATATCAAATTGTCCTCAAGAATGAACTCCCTGTCCCCTTGTACAGAGAGAGAAACTTCAAGTTTACAGTCTTTTTAACAGATCTCGAGGGAAATCTCGTCAAAAATACAAACAGAATCCCTCTTACCCTTGCAATCTACACCTCAGAAAACCCTCCAAAATATGTCGATATCAACACATCAGGCAATAAAATCCTCAAGGGAATGATTGACAAGGATCTCGTTGATGGAGCAGTCACTTTTGACAAAATCCAAATCAAAGAAGTCACATCTCACTTTAGAAACGGCTGGATTTTCTTTGTTGTTCAGCCTAAAAGTTCTGGAAATATTTTGAACAATCTGATCGATATGGCCAATGGAGTTATGATCAATCCCCAAAACGTTAGACCTCTCATCATTGAAAAGATGGTTGTTAAAGCCAAGAGAGCCAGAGAAAAGAAAGATCAAGATCTCGATCTTGATGTTGAAGAAGGAAAAGACCTTGAAATTGATGCTGATATAGAACAAGGCACTCTTAGGACTGAATCCAATCAAATTCAAGACGAAATCTACGTCTAAATTTAAAAATATGTCTTGGTCAAGTACATCAAATTCAAATGTATATCTTTTGTCTTTTTCCTCTTCCAATTGTACTTATTTATTTTAATGATATAAATCTGGTGTTTTCTCTTTTCTTACAAAATACTTTCGAGTTTTTCTATGTATCTTGAATTACATACATAAACACGTAAATACAAACAATATTGTGTAATAAATAAATCAAACTTAAAACTAAAAACTAAAATTCTTCTTCAAAATCATCTTCTCCTTCTCCCATGTTCTCCAACAAATCTTCGAAATCCTCTCCGTCTCCTTCCTCTTCTCCAAATCCATCTTCACCTTCTTCATCGCCTTCTTCTAAATCTAAGTAAAATTAACATACAAATAAAGCAGTTTTCAGTACCATCATCGTCCAAGAAATCATCTTCATCATCGTCATCAATGTCTCCATCTTGGAGTTGCTTTTCAAAGATTTCATCGGCATAAGCATCCATTTCAGCTTCTTCATCTTCAAAGTCACCATCACCTCCCTTCTTTTGTTTTCTGGGAACTCTGTATTGGAAGTATTTAGCAAAGTATTCTTCATCTGCTCTGACTGCTTCATCAGAAGAGAACTAGGAGAAATAATGAGTATGAATTTTAGTAAACCATCTCTTACTGTTTCACTGATAGGAGCAACTAATTTAGATAATCTCATCTTGTTTTGTTTGCCTTCATCAACCTTCTTGGGTTTCTTGAAACTGATTCTATCCAAGAAGTTGGATAAAGAGTGATCCAACCAAGGATTGCCGTTATATTCAAACAATGAAGCGTTCTTTTGCACTCCTTCAATCAATTTGGAGGCATAAAGTCTGACAGTTGGGTGGTAATGCTCCTTCAGCAAAAGAACTTCAAACAACAAAGAACCGTCGGCGTTGGCATACAAAGGTTCTCTTTTGTATGGATCATATTCTCCGGTATTTCTTTGCTTTTCTTCAATATTTTTAGATAACAAAAATTCGTTGTCCTTTGGAGCTCTCTTCAAGTCTTCTGTTTGGTTAAAGAGTCTGTCGTCCTCGTCAGGAGCATCCTTAAAGACTTCTTCAGCATCTTCATTGTTGAATTTGCTGTGCTCAGAGAATTTAACCAATGAAATAGCACCATCATGAGCTTGAAGTAATCTTGCCACCAACAAAAGAGATGAAATGGCAAAAGGAGCTTCAGCATGCACAGCAACTTGAAGGACTCTCTTGATGAAAGCCTTCACTCTTGGAATTGAAAAATCTTCCTTCAATGCACTATACAAGACATCATAAAATTGTTGACAGCTTGAATTGATCTTCAGTTCTTCAACAAACAACACTTCGTAAAGAACTCTGAAGAATCTGTCAGGTAATGTAGAGCTAGTCTTCAAGAATTGGAACAATAAAATGAGAGCTTGAATTCTGATTTTTAATGTACATTGATGACTCATCTTAAACAATTGATCAATATGCTCTTCAATTGCTTTATATGATGCGGGATCCTATGGAAATATAAATATTCGAAGTACTCAAGAAACAATACAAGTTCTTTGATGAGAGGGAAGATTTTGTTGAGAGCTTTTAATAAAACTGATTGAGTTCTGTGAACTTTTTCATTTTCAGATTCCTTAATCTCAGCAATTTTGAAAAACACCTTGAAGAATAGTTTGGACAAATACATTAAAGTGTCATGGTTCTATCCGATGAGAAAACTTGTTCTCCAAAAAAAACTACCAAAAGTTGGAAATTGAGCATGGTGAGGAAATTCAAGGCATAGAAAATAGCATCATTGGACATATTGGCTCTGTTAATGAAACTTTCAACCTCTTTAGCAACAACCATTGTCATACTTTTATGTCTCTAAGGGAAAAAATTAATTTCAAGTCATCTCCCAATTCAATACGAATAAAACATCGAGAAGAGTTTTGTTTAAAGTTGAAATATATTTCTTATTTTTGTCACCGAGCTTGTTGACCAAAAGACTAAGAATTTCCTTTTTAAAATTAACATCACCAATCACGCCCAAAATCCTTACACTTTCTTGTTCAGGTTTAGATTTTAATAATTCACCAAGAATTCTTGTGACAGCATCCTTGAAGAAATCAAGATCATCTTTCAATCCACCTTCAAGAACCTACAAGTTCATCAGCATTACAAAAAAATCTCCTCTTACTCTGATGTAGGCTTGGTATAATTCTTTCATTCTATGCTCATAATAGTATTGGGCCAAATCGTCATCGCTAGGCTCTTCTTTTTGTTGGACCAAAACCGAGAAAATGCGTAACTTTTTATTCTCAAGCAAGACTTCCAAAAAGAGCTCCTTCAAAGAATCAATGGCCAATAAGTTCTTTCTTCTGCTTCCAGTTTTTGTCTAAAACCAACGTTATTTTCTTCCACACCTTTTTATCTTACGATTCCGATGAGCTTCATAAGAGGATCCAAACAGAATTTTGGGTGATCTCTAATTCTGATGGCAAGAGCGGAAACCTTATCTGTCAATGTACCGCTGTCCATAATCTTCTTCATCAACATACTGTCTCCTCTGCTTCCAGACTTATCATGGATTTGTTTTTCTTTCTACAATCCTTAGAATCTACAACTTTCCAGAGAAATGGGTTACCTCTTCATATAGCTTTTTGCCTTTTTGGTAAAGAGCTTCAATACGGCTCACGGGAACTGGAGCTGCTTCTTGTTCGACATTCTGGTGTTTGTTGGCCATTTTCTCCTTTCTTTGGGCAGTAAACTTTTTGCCAGGCTTGTTGAATGGCTTCTTATCCTTTTTTTGGATGTGCTTGGATTGAGGGTTGATCTTGTTCTTTGGTTGAGATTTCTTTGCGACACCTTCTTTCATCTTTCTAGAACTGCAATCTTGTTTTTGCTCTCGTTAAATTATGAGGTATCTTTGATCAGAATAAATTTTATTTCTCGATGGTTTCTGGGGCTTTTTTATTCATCTAAATCTCTCTCTCCTCTCCTTGGTAAAAAAATTCAAAATTAACTCGATTTTGATGATTTCTTCCTTTGAAATCCCAAGGACATAAATTTTTCATCAAGAAGCAAACCTTGAAAATCTCTTTCAGAAAATCGAATTTAGCTAGAATTTTTCCAAGTTTTCCATAGGAAAGATTAAAAATTTATTTTCAGACATTTTTACAATGAAAAATTTTGCACAGACTCAGAACAAAAAAGAGCTTGATCTAAAATTTAGAAAAGCAATTATCTATAGACATATCCCGCCAGGATCAGACTTCTTGTAAGTTGAGATATTAACTAGTATTAATCTGAAAAGAGAAATAGATTGGGGAAAAAGAACGAAGTTTCTCAAAAATAAACAATTCTTTGCCCGAAAACTCAGTCCTCAGTAAATTCTAACCAATTATGGGATCTAATTCATGACTCTTAAGGTTATGTTACACAGAGAACATGATTTATCTTTTGAAGGAGTTGACCTCATCAAGAAAATTAACTCTAATTAGGTATATCAAATTCAATTTTGTAGCAATTTATGCCCTCTGTTTAGTGGAGATCGAAAATTGAAAAGCAGTTATCTTTATGATCTTCTTCAACTTTTGCCAAAATTAAAACTCTTGAAATTTTTGGATATGACTTATTTTAGGTATCCGAGAGATTCACCTTTAACAAATCAAATTTCTAGAATGAATGATACTCCGTCCAAGATAATGGAAAACTTTGCAAAGCAACTCTTGAAAACAAAAAGATTATCATATCTCAGTCTCAACTTTTCATTGTATTCCAAAAATTAATTTGATCCAAAAATAAATTATTAGCATCCAAAATTTTACAAAGCAGTTCTACAACAAGTTTGCTCGTCACCTCTCGAGACATGCTCAATTAAAAGTTCTAGATCTCAATTTCTGCTTGTAAGCCTGATGATAGAATTAAAACTAATTTTCTAGCTGCAAAGCTTTGAATGAAAAAATTTTTCTTCAATTTTTTCAGCAATTATCCAACTCTCAATCTTTAGAAAAAATTTACATTTACTTAAAAGGGTACAAAACAATCTGACTTCCAGTTCTCTTATTGAAAGGACTTCGGCATTCTCTGACGATGGATTAAAGAGACTTATTGAAACTCTTGGCCAAATAAAAACTATCCAACACTTAAGAATTGATCTTGAAAAGTACAAAGGATAATTTTTTAATGACAAAATTTAGGTGCACAAATATTTCAGATGAAGGGATTTCAAACTTTGCGAAAAGTCTTGCTCAAATCCAATCTCTCAAGGGATTTGAATTCAACTTACTCAGGTTCAAATTTCTTTATGATCGAAAAAAAATTCTCAAAAAGATAGTTGCCATAAAATATCAGAAAAAAGCATTGTCTTGCTCTTTAAAAGCCTTGAAAAACTCAATCAATTGATTTTACTTGATTTAGAATTTCCTTGGTAAGTTTTTATTTTATCTCATCCGCATATATTTTAGGTCAGATAATAGTAGTGATCAAGGAGTTATTTCTTTTGGTAATAGTCTCTCAACCCTGAAATCTCTTCAAAAACTGAAACTAAATTTTGTCAAGTAATCCATGATTAGCTCCTTCAAAATTTATTTCTTGCAACAAGGTGGTATAATATTACAGATAAAGCTATCACTCAATTCTCAAAAAATATTTCATCGCTTAAAAACCTTACTGAACTCAGGTTGCGATTTTCATAGTAAATAGAAAAATTTTTCGCCCTTCTTTAAATCAAAAGCTGGTACAAAATCTCTGAAGAAGGAGTTGAAAATTTCAGTAAAAATATCAGTCAGCTCAATAAGCTCGAATCTATCTATTTTGAATTTGTTCAGTAGTCTTTTGATTTCCTTCAGATTCCCAATATCCTTCTTATAGTTGCAATAATATTAATGATAATGCGATTTTAAGTTTGAGCAAGCATTTATCCAAAATTGAAAGCTTAAAATGTTTACTCTTTGATTTTTGGAGGTAATCCATTGATTTTTTACCTTTTACTAACTATCTTCTGAATAGCTGTTCAGGAATAACAGATAAAAGTATTTCTCAATTTTGTGAAAACTTACTTCAAACGAGAAATGCTACTCAAATTAAGCCTGTCTTCTATTCGTAACAATTTTATCTTCTAATTTTTCTGATCCCCCCATCTCTAGATGTGAAAAAATGACTAAAGCTTCACTTGAAGTACTTCAACAATTCCAAGATAACTCTTCTAAATTTTCTTTTGATATTCGTTTTTAACTTACCTCTCTCTCGCTTTTGATTTCTACAGAAGATTTAAAAGATTAAAACTGATAATCAGAGACAAATTTTTAAACAATAAATTTTTAATCACATATCGTACACCAGAATGGATTCTTCATTGACTTGTGAACAATGTGGAAAGACATTCCAAAAGAAAAATAAACTTAACCGCCATGTTAAAGAAGTGCATTCGGATGAAAAACTCTATCAATGCGAAGTATGCGAAGCCCAATTCAAGAGAAATTCTCACCTAACCAGACATAAGAAGCTCAAACATTCTGATGATCCGAAATCCTTCAATTGCACAATAGAC
>Ga0182738_1005539_pt1 | contig 13407 bp, 13 predicted proteins | sample eDN5th30CBELigMG_FD_128876 | JGI IMG/M metagenome (GOLD analysis project Ga0182738, IMG submission 128876) | Enriched Miracle-Growth compost microbial communities from Emeryville, California, USA - eDNA 5th pass 30_C BE-Lig MG (version 2)... ...
ATGTTGAACTATTCGAGATGGATCTCCTCAACCCCGCCTCTGTCCGCAGCTTTGCGGATAGGTTTGTCATTGAGCATGGCTCCCTAGACATTCTGATCCTCAGCGCGGGAGTGATGGCCACTCCTTTATTTCGCGATGCGGAAGGCCATGAAGGCCAGTTTGCGACTAATCATCTTGGTCACTTTCGCCTGACCGCGGCCTTATGGCCTGCTCTTTGCGCGGCCAAAAATGCGCGCGTCATCGTACTGTCCTCACGGGGACATCAGTTGGGCGGATTTGCGCTAGAAGATCTCGATTTCGTGCAACGCCCCTACGACAAATGGCTCGCCTACGGTCAAGCCAAGACAGCCAATGCGCTCTTCGCCGTTGCAGTTGATGCACGTGGTATCAATCATGGTGTAAGAGCATTTTCGGTACATCCCGGCTCGATACTCGGTCCATTAGCGCGTCACCTCAGTCGGGAGGAAATCGACTCTTTCGGCGCAATCGATAATAACGGACAACCAGTCATAGATCCGGATCGCGATATGAAGACACCACAGCAAGGCGCTGCCACGACAATCTGGTGCGCTACCGCGCCCGAATTGGCGGGTATTGGCGGGGTTTATTGCGAAAATTGCGATATCGCACCGGTAGAAAGACAAGAGCGTTTTGGCGTTCGACCTTTTGCAATCGATCCCAATACCGCAGAGGCATTGTGGGCCGAAAGCGTGAGGCTGACCGGATACTTCTACTAAGGCAGCGCCCGGAACACCAGGCAAGATCTTCTATAACAAGGCTTGGTACCATCTCGGGGCAACATTGCCTTTTGACATAGCCCCCAGGGGGGAAAGTGCTTCTTCGTCCTCTTCAGTTCGGTTTGGCAACTGGCGACCGAAACCAGAACCCGACCCATCAAAATACAAAGGAGCGCCTTGTCTTGGCATTGCAAACTTGGCCTTCCGACTTGCAAGTCAAGGCGAACGGGCAGCTTGGATTAAGTCCGCGTGGGCAACCCGTTCTTTCTTGAGCCGTTTCAATGCCACCATCTTCCCTGTAGGACGAATGAAACCGGGAGCGAGCTTCCCCGGGACGGGAGGACTGCTCGCTCTCCTTCATTTGCTGCCTGGATGAAGTCATGATAGATTTTGCCGGGATATACATATTCTTCCTCCTCTTAAGGTCAGAGTCGCTAATCATTGGTGGTGAGGTTCGTTTCATCAGTGTCAACGATGAAGATCGCCAAAAGGCGGGCACGCTTGGTCGGACTAACGTTTTCACTAACATTATGTTGATCACCCGGAAATTCCGAGAAACTCTGACCTGCGTGATAGGTAATAACCGGACCATCATTGACCTGGCTGCGGATAGCTCCTTCCAGAACCGTAGCGTAAATGAAGGCAGAAGCAGGATGGGTATGAGCAGGCGAAGTACCGCCCGGTTCATATTCCACGAGCACGCCCTTCATGCTCTTTCCCGGCACATTCGGAAGCACCTGGTCGTAAATGACCGTTACTGTGGATGTTTCACTGGGTTTTTCATGGGCAAACCCCATCGAAATCGGAATAGTGGTTGCCAACGCAATGCGGATAAACGTCTTGATCATGGTGGGTTCCTGTCATGTCTGCAAGAAATGGAGTGACACGCAAACCGGCCCCCTTGCCAAACGTGCCCCAGGGTCATTGTTCTTTGTCAGGAGATTTGTTTACGGCGGTAGTTGCCCGAGCGCCTAATGTACGGAAGCTGCTTCCTCTATCAGCGCAGCGACTTCTTCCGGATGCGAGATCATTACCACGTGGGAAGCTCCATCTACGACAACAGTTTTTACTGTGCCCGCACGTTTGGCCATGAATTCCATTGCGGCCGGCGGTATGTTTCGATCCTGCGTTCCATAGATCGAATAGGACGGCAACCTCTTCCACGAGGGGAAACCAGATTTCTCCTCCAGTGCCGCTTGTGCGACCGGACGTTGGGTGGCCGCCATCAAAACGGACCGATCTTCGGATAGATCCGCTGCAAACTGATCATGGAAACGGTCCAACCGAATGAAGAGATCACGTTCACCCCACCCCTGCTCTACTGAAAAAATCGCATCCGCTAATGTACGGCCGGGAAACTTGTTAGAAAGGCCAAGGCTGGTTTCACCTCGATCTGGTGCGAACGCAGAAACATAGACGAGCGCAGTCACGTTGGGATTACCGTTAGCAGCTTCTGTGATAACGGGACCACCATAGGAATGTCCGACGAGGACAACCGGCCCCGATATTGATCGAATAACTGCGGAGACAGTTGCCGCATCTGCCATGACGCTCCGAAGCGGATTTGCGGTAGCTATCGCTTTATAACCGTCGCGCTTGAGCCGAGAGATAACTTCGTTCCAGCTCGAGGACTCTGCAAAGGCGCCATGAACAAGAACAATGGTGGGTTTGGATTGGGCAAACGCTGGCTGTGCAATAGTTCCAGAAAAAAACATTATTGCAAAGGCCAGGATTTTTGTCAGCTTCTTCATCTCTTTCTCCAACAACTTCTTCTTACAAGTTGTTGTCAACTATGTTCCATCTTCCCAGCATCTCCTATCGAACAGTAGGATCTGTCCGATTGTACCAAGGTCTAGGTACAGCACATCGTTGCGATGATAATCCGATTAATTGTGGCCACTCCAAGAGATCCGGTACGGCTTCGAGCCTTGATAATACCATCCACCATATGGATTAATGCCGTAACGAACTGTCTCGGCTATTCAATCGCCGATTGGTTACTATGCATCATGATAGATCAACCCTTTCGATTAGATGATCGTCAAGTGATTAATAAGCTCCTACCGTCGAATTGTGCAGATCGCACAACGGAAACATTGGAGAACCACAATGAAAGCGATAATTCTAACCGCTGCAGCACTTCTTCTTTCGAGTGGAAGTGTCCTTGCCCAAAGTGACCATATCGGATCGGATTGGCAATATCCATCAACGAGAACCGATAGCCGTCCAACGTCATCTGTAAAGCAGGTGCGTGCTGGCCACGGCCCAGATGCTCCCAAGACCGTATACAAACCAATCAGCTCCGCCCAGGAACCAGGCCGGTTGCTGTGGGGCCAATGATAAAACAACAAAATATGGTTAGACTGAGGATCGGCATTGCCGATCCTAATTTTTATCAATAAGGCTAAGCAACTAGCGCCGCCATTTCTTGAAGAACGATCGGACCTACTGCAACTGATGCGCTGTTAGAAATAGCATCATTACTGGTAGATCCAAACCAGTTTCGTTTGACACATTCACGTCCCTTCCAGCTTCGACAACAAGGAATGCCGAGCGCCACCGGAGTTGTCCCTGGAAATGGAAATGACCAGATTTCTGATTGAAGCTGTAGAACCGGACGAGGTGAGCCGCAAAATCATTCAGTCGCGGTTATCCCTGTTTGATGATCGCATCAGGAAAGCTGGGTGGTCGAGAACCCTATATTTATTAACTTCGTAGTCTCGAACATATGCACGGTGCGATTATGCCGTACTGCATTTTGGGAACAGTTTCAATTAATACGTTAAATCCGTTAAAACACAGTCGTTTCTACTTAACAAGATCAGTATTCATATCTGGCTTTTAGAAATGTTACACCCACCGTCCGTACACATGGGATTGCACCAAAGTATTGCTGTTCCCGTTACCCAGCACAATGGAACTGAATGCCAGTTTTGAACATAGTAGGTCATCTTCAACCAGAAAGGGAGGCAAATACGATGTCGTCTATTCCCTCATACACTACCAGGCCAAAAGCGATTAAAGGTCTGCTGGTGGTTGAAAGAATGATCAATGTGAGTGTGTGGCAGCATCCGTTGAGCGGATTGGTGCGGTTGCGGGTCTCACAGATGAGTGGCTGCGCATCCTGCGTGAAAACAAGTGTGGTGGAAGCCCGCGCGAATGGTGAAGCAGAGATGCGTTTATTCATGGTCAGCGCTTGGCGAAAATCAATTCTCTATAGTGTCAAGGAGCGAGCAGCCCTCGCATTGACCGAAGCACTCATCAATGGTGAAAAATTAGAAGAACTGCGAGGCGATCAAGAACTGATCAAAACGCAATTGAAGGATTACGAAATTGTCAATCTGACGGTGATGGTTGGTGCTATCAATCAGTGGAACCGCCTGCAAATCGCCGCTCGCGCGGTTCAGGTCACCCAGCCGTCAGACTGAGCGACTACCTGACACTATCTGTCGGGCCTGGAACGTATATCCTCCCACGTTTGTCGCTCAATTGGCGGATCGCTGCGTTCCTCCCGCGCAGCGATCCGCATTCCGTTGTATCACGGCTGAGAGCCCATCAGCGTCGGCATTCAAGATGTACAGATAATCCATCCGGTAAGCGCTGGTGTTCTGTCTGATTAATTTATCTCTCAATGCCTCCGGCAGGCATTGTTCCCTTACCCAGCTGACCGACAATCCACGTACTCTTCAGGTCATAAAAGTCGTTTTGCCGTTTGAAGAGATAAGCAGACAGCATATCAAGCACAGATCAAATCCGGATCCTCCCTGGAAGCTGAGGAGCAGAGACTTCGTCGAAAGCTTGGCGGTCGTTATCTATATTGGAATGAATGGAAACCATCCGTTCTTTGACAAACAGGCTCTTGAACGACTGAGTACAGAGCAACCCCTATCCATACATTGGATAGGTCGCTGGTTGTGTCCAGGAAGATTTTCTCTCACGAGATGTGCTGATATCCGACACGATAAAAAAATACCGGGCACACTGGCGAGAGTGTGCCCGGAAAATCCTGATCATGAAAGCAATCAGTAATCCCAGAAAACGGGGACCCAACGATAAGCGTCACCGTCGACCGCAACGCGTCCCACGGATGGAAACGGTAGATGGGTCGCCACCAGTTGTTCACCGGTTTCGGCGAGCTCGGTTAAAAGACGTACACGAACGCGGGCTGCTTCCTCGGGGTCATGTTCAAAACCGTTATACCAGTCTGGGTGGTCAAATCCGACAGCAAAGATGGCATCGCCAGCAAAGGTCAGTCGATCTTCACCCGATGCAAGACGAACCACACAGTGTCCTGGGGTATGTCCACCAGTGCGATAGGCCATCACACCCGCTGCCACTTCGCATTGCTCATCAAACAGGCACAGTTGATCCCGATACTGCTCGACAAATCGTTTGGCAGTTGCCCTGAGCGCATCCGGAAAGCCATCGGGCATGTGAGCGTATGTAAAATCCGGTGCTTCCCAGAACTCAACTTCTGCGGCCGCCACATGGATCCGCAGATCAGGACGCAATCTTTCCTTTACGCCCTCGACAAGAAGACCACCGATATGATCCATATGCATATGGGTGAGGACCACGTCAGTGACCGAAGCAAGATCAATACCGGCACCGGCCAGTCGCTTGACCAACTGTCCCGCGCGCGGCAAGTTGAGGTCAGGATCAAGACCCAATCCAGCGTCGACGAGGATCGTCTGATCACCGCTACGCACCACGACCACGTTCAGCGACCAATCAAACGAATCCGGTGGCAGATACATATCGTCAAACCATTCTGCTCGTACGTCCGGGTCAATGTTGTGCCCCAACATTTCGGTTGGAAGAGGCAACACACCATCGCTGATGACCAGAACGTCAATCTCACCGATGCGCAATGCATAGCGGGAGGGCACCAGTTCGTCGGGTTCTGATTTTCTCAAGTTGGTTTCGTGTTTCATAAGGTGTCTCCGTTTTCACCCATTTGACGGGCGTTGTTGGAAAAGGTGCACTCATATTTGCCATTGCATGTTGGAACAGTTTCATGATCCCACCGGTTCAAGGATCACTTGCAATGGCAATTTGCCGTAGGACCGCCGAATGCAATTCTGCATCAACATGCATGCGATCTTCCACCGAAAGCGATCGAGTGCTTATCGCTTGCATGGTCATGATGTACGAGAACGGCGACGAATGGCTATTGATCGGAAGTGTCTCGATTACACACTTTATGTCTAATACTCGCCACACCTAAGTATAGGAGTTATGTTCCAGCCGGTTGCCTGGAGAATATTACAACGAACGAATAGAATAGCGTGACACGAGCTATTCAAGAAATTCGACTATCAAGCCGCGCATCGGTTACCGGTATCGAATCCGCTTGGCGATCCAGCCCGATGCAACGACTTGGCGCTCCAAGCGCAAGATTGCTTTGGCAATAGAGCAAAGGTAATTTCAGTAATTTACTACGCCGACCATGCGTCAGCGATTATACTGACAATTACTCCTGAGACGTAACAACGGTTAACAGCCGGGGCTATGAATAGTGGCGGTCATGCTTGCTCATTGAGCGCTTAAACTGCCCTCGCACTAGTTGTCAACGCTTGTGGCTGCTCTTGTAACCTTGGACAGGCTTAGCGGTGGATATGTCCTTGTCTTGATAATCCACACAAGTTGAATGCGAGCCCTTTTTGGCGCTCGCCATTCGCGTCAAGATAATCTTGGTAACGATCAGTGTCGGCGCAGCAAAAACGAAAAGCAGTGCAATTGTGAGAAACGCTGCATCGAAAGCGATTACCGTAGACTGGTACGTGACAGCCTTGCTCAATAACACCTTGGACGCCTGATTTGCAGCAGCCGTAGTCATCCCGCGGGCCTCGAGAACTGCCACACTTGTTCCTAACCGATCGCCTACAGCAGAATATCCAGCTGTGATATGGCTGGCGAGCACAGATACATTGCCTGCGATATTCCGCGTCATAAGAGACTGAAGACAAGCTATTCCCAGAAGACCGCCAAACTGGCGGCCAGTATTGAAGATGCCGATTGCGGCAGGGAGACTACGTGCACTCATCCTACTGAATGCGATCAAGGTAATAGACAGAAATAGAAAGCCAAGGCTCAAGCCCCGCAGGAGAACGGCGTTTATCATGTCTTCCATTCCGCTGTCGCGTGCGGAGCCTGACAGGAGCCACATAGCGATCATGATCATCACGATCCCGAAGGGTACGGTGGCAATTGGAGAGACGCCCAGGCCCTGGAATACGAAGGCAGACAAGAAAAGCGAAAATACAAAAAGAATACTACTGGCGAGCAAAAGCATACCGGTATCCGTTGGCGTGAAAGCCAGGACCGATATTGCAAAACTCGGAATCAAATAAGTGCTTCCAAACAATGCCGCACCAGCTACAAAACTTACTATGAATGCGAACGTAAAATCGACGGACCTGAAAACACTGAGCTCGAGCAGTCCTTCATCCTCAGGCCGGCTCGCTTGTTGACTGACAAACAGGCAAAGCGTCACTACACCTATTCCGGTCAGCCACCGGATGCGACCTTCATCGAACCAGTTCCAGCGGTCGCCCTGGTTGAGCACATAGACGAGGCAGAAAAGCGTGATTGATGCCAGTAGAAGGCCACTCCAGTCAAAGCGCCTATAGGGAATATAGGTGTCGATGGTTTCTTCTGATAGGAGAACAAGCCCGGCTGCCAGCAATCCGATAGGAACTACTGAGAGAAAAATCCACGTCCAGGAATAGCTGTCCAATAGCCATCCTTGCAGTGCCGGTACGAGGGTCGCCGGTGCAACCACAGCCCCTGTTGCAAACAAGGCTTGTAGAACAGGTTGGCGAGAAGGCGAAAAGTCTCGAAAGATAACGGTTTGCCCGATTACCAGTAGGAGACCTCCTGAAAACCCCTGAAATGCGCGCAGAACAATCAGCAAATCCAGTCGGGTCGTCAAGGCAGTGACCGCACTTGCCAATGTTATCATCACAGTTGCCCCAACAACGATAATCCGCAAATTAACGGTCGTCGCAATCCAGGATGCCATAAGGAACGCGATCATCTTCAGTGTCGTATATCCGATGTCAAGCCAGGCGAATTCGTCGGGAGTAGCGTATACGTCACCGATTATATCACCTTTGCCAAGCGTCAAAGCGGTACCCGCAATCGCCTCAGTCAAAGTGGCAATCACAATGCCCGCGAGGAGGAAGCATCCTGTATTCCGCCTGGTTTGGCGCGAGACGCTTGGGGGAGAAAGCATCAATTCTCACTCCCCAAATCGATCTTGACCCGGGCGGAAAGTCCAGGAACCAGACGGCCGGGAATTGGGTTCTGAACAAGTTTGATCTTGACTGGAACACGTTGCACGACGCGGACGAAATTGCCAGTAGCATTATCAGCGGGCAGGAGACTGAAGGCTGATCCGCTACCCGGTGCAAAGCTGTCAACTTTTCCCTCGATAATTGTTCCTGGATAGGCGTCGACCGTTACCTGGGCCGACTGACCGGGTTGAATATTCTCAATCTGTGTTTCCTTGAAATTTGCGACAATCCAAACGTCCTTGGTCGGCACCAGATCGATCAAGGAAGCTCCAGGAGATACCAGGCGTCCGACGCGAACCTGACGGTTACCAATAACACCATCAAAGGGAGCACGGACGACTGTATTGTCGAGATCAATTCGGGCCAGGTCACGCGCAGCCCTGACTTGAAGCACAGCAGCCAGGGCTGCTTCCTTTTGTGTGGTGAGAACCTTGATACGTGTTTCTTGTGCCTCCAGCGCGGCCTCTGCGCCTAATAAGCCAGCCTCTGCTTTTGACCTCGCAGCGTCACTTTCATCGACCTGAGCTCTGCTGACCGAATTTGTGCGAACAAGTTCACGCTGTCGCTGAGACGCTTTGACCGCGAGAGCAAGATCTGCCTCTGCTGCCCGTTTCTGTGCCGTCGCCTGCTTGACCAGAATATGCTGAAGCTGGATCTCCGCCTCCACATTTTCGATATGTGCCTGTGCTGCCTGCACATTTGCTTCAGCCTGCGCCAGACGTGCGCGGAAATCCCTGTCATCAATTCTGAACAGAACATCATTTGCCCTTACAGTCTGGTTGTCGGCTACATCAACCACGGTGACATATCCGGTTACCTTCGATGCGATTGCTGTCGTATTACCGCGAACATAGGCATTGTCCGTTGTCGTCCGCTCGCTCGAACGCGCCCACGCCCAACCTCCTGCAGCGGTTGCAATCGCGCTGAGACAAAACACCAGACCAACGATTTTCTTCTTCTTCCAGGTCATCATCTTGTGCACCAATTGGTAATTGCCGTTACCGTTGACGGTTATGGTAATGTAGGTTACCGGTCAAGCGGAAGTTATTGAAGAAGGCCGATAAAGTGACCGATACGAAAAGCGAACGGACAAAACTTCGACGGAAAACTATTCTTCGTGCTGCAGCGGAGCTTTTCTTCGAGCAGGGCTACGCAACCACCAGCATCGATGCGATCATAGAGCGTACCGGTGGCTCGAAGCGAACGATCTATAGTGAGTTTGGCAGCAAGGAGGGATTGTTCCTGGCTCTGGTTGCCGATAATGCGGATCGCGCGATCTCTGCACTCTCTCTAGACTACACTACCCAAAGTGACTTGCCCGATACGCTGACGACTTTTGGTAACCACCTACTGGAGGTTTACATGAGCCCTTCGGTCCTGGGCATTTATCGCATCATCATCACTGAAGCCGGGCGGTTTCCCGATCTTGCGCGCGTGCTCTATGAAAGGGGGCCGGGTCGTACCACGGCTCATCTCGCCAAAGTTCTCCAGGCTGCAGCCGATCGCAAAGAAATTCAGATAGACGATCCTTTGCTTGTTGCCGGGCATTTCGTCGGAATGATCCGGGACAATCTTCATTTGCAGGTTGTGCTGGGATTGCGCACTCCCCCTACCAAAAGCGAGGCACGGGCCACGGTGGCCTCCGCCGTAACTCTGTTTCTCAATGGCGTGCGATCGCGGTAATAACGTTACAGCAAGACCACACACAGGGCACGGCACATCCAACAATATCTCCCAATCCGGTCACGTTGGAACTGAATAAAACTCCTGGCTGCCTTCCGGTTTCCTTTCTTCAAAAGGGTTCGTTTTGTGGCTGTTCCGAGGTCTTTGTTCCAGGCTCGCAAATCAATTGAATAGCAGCATTTGCGGCGATGCAGATACCGAGCGCTATATGAACCAAAGTAGCCGAGGGCAGTGTCTCGAAACCGAGGGCATAAGGTGAAATCACTGTCCAGCAGCCAAGTACAAAATTGACCCATTCGGTCCAGCTACGATAATGGCAGATTGCCATAATCGAACAACAAATAATGATCGTACCCACAAAGCCTGCATTCCACGCAACGAACGGTCGATCAATATACGGAAACATACAATAAGCCAGGGCCAGACCCAGTGTCAGACTCGCCCATTCGAGTCCTCTGTTTGGTACATGATTTGTCATGATCTTTCCTTCAGGATTATTCTTCACCGTCCTTTGTTGAGGCCGTCAGAAGAGCATGAACTGCATTGTACCATGACACTATTCATCCAAGGCTTTGATTGTTCCATGCGATGGTAGATACATCTCTATTCCCTGAGCTATATTCGTAATCGGTAAGCATGTACCATGCTGCACCTGCGATGAAGCCTCGCTCCCTGCGGGTTCGATGATTGCAGCAATTTGATCACTAGATCGAAGACCGGTGAAATCTTCGTCCTTCAGCTTGCGCCGCCTGCTTGGGCACAACTTCATATCGGAGACCTCCGCTCGTCGCTAGGGCAGAAGCGGTTTTGCGCATTCAACAAAGCGACAGATACATTGCTCCCAAAGATGGAGCGGAACTGAGCCCGGGGATAGGTCATTTCGCCTAGCAACTTTGTTAGCGTTCCCATGTGGGCCGATCAGCTCATGAAATTCAGAAAATGCAGTTTCGACTGCATATAGGAGTATAATATGGAACAGCTATCAATCACGGCCACCCGCCGTGCTGTCATGTCAGGTACCCTTGGTCTTGCAGCTGCCGGCGCCACATTTGGTCCAGCTTCCGCAAATTCAGCTGAGAAATCGTCCGGAACGGAATTCAGTGACCGTCATGGATATGTCGTCACAAAAGACGGCGTGGCGATTTTTTTCAAGGACTGGGGCCCAAAGGACGCCCAACCGATTGTCTTCCATCACGGATGGCCCTTGAGCGGAGATGATTGGGACAACCAAATGCTCTTCTTCCTGGCGAAGGGATATCGTGTAATAGCGCATGATCGCAGAGGTCATGGTCGCTCGAGCCAAGTCAGTGATGGGCATGACATGGATCACTATGCGGCCGACGTCGCAGAGGTCATCACGCATCTTGATCTTCAAAACGCTATCCATGTAGGACACTCCACCGGCGGTGGAGAAGCAAGCCGCTATACAGCCAAATATGGCGACGGACGCGTCGCCAAACTGGTACTGATCGGTGCCGTCCCACCTATTATGGTAAAAACGTCATCGAATCCGGATGGATTACCCATTGAAGTGTTCGATGGATTCCGAACCGCCTTGGCGGCAAATCGTTCACAGTTTTATCGGGATGTTGCAAGCGGACCATTCTATGGCTTCAATCGAGAGAACGCCGTGCCCTCGGAAGCCTTGATCCAGAACTGGTGGCGGCAAGGTATGACGGGGGCGGCAAATGCTCATTACCTAGGCATCAAAGCGTTTTCGGAAACAGATTTTACCGAGGATCTGAAGGCCGTAACCGTTCCCACGCTGGTGCTACATGGTGATGACGACCAAGTGGTTCCGTATGCCAATTCGGCGTTGCTCTCCGCGAAGCTGCTTAGGAATGCTGAACTTAAAATCTACAAAGGCTTTCCGCACGGCATGGCATCCACCCACGCCGACACTATAAATGAAGATTTACTGAGATTTATCAGTCGATAAACGACGATTCGACAAGTTACTATCTACGATAATTTGCCCATCACGAGCCATAGTACTCGTGATGGGCCTTTGTTATTCCTAGACGTTTGCGCTGCGCTTGATGAGGACAAGGCAGATTTATTTCAAATATGGTATGATAGCCAAAGGGAGTTTTCTGCATCTAACAGATTGGCAGGGGATTGGCGATGGCAGATCGGACCTCTTTAGAAAATGACGCCGTGGATAACGGGGCACTTTGGTCGCGTGAGGAAGAACTTTCATTATTAGTAGATATGGTTCCAAGTCATTTGTGGCGTTTAACGGATGAAGGCGAACCTAGTTTTTTCAATAAGCGTATGGTCGATTTCATTGGTTTCAGCTCTGATGACCTAGAAAGCCCTGGCCGCTCAAAGTTGGACGTGCTTATTGACTGTATACACGAAGATGACGCCAAGGAATTCAGTTCGACGCTTCGCCGGTGTATCGCTACTGGCGAGGTATTCGCGATGCGTTATCGCTTACGCCGGGCGGATGGGGCTTTTCATTGGATGTCTAGTCGGGCCGAGCCCATGCGTGATCGGTGCGGACGTATAATCCAATGGTACGGTTTATGTCATGACATACATGACCAAGTGATGATGGAAGAAGCGCTAAGACGCAGCGAAAGTCAGCTTCGTCGGCTGGTCGATTCCAACATTATCGGAATTGTCACGTGGGATCTGAATGGACAACTTTTGGATGCGAACGACGCCTTTCTTAACATGGTCCAGTATAGTCGTGACGAATTTGAAAAAGGATTCAGCTGGCTAGATTTAACTCCGCCGGAGTGGCAAGAGGCGCACGCACTTCAAGAAGCTCAGGAACTTGCCAATACAGGTCTAATGCAACCAAGGGAGAAAGAGTTTTTCAGGAAGGACGGGGGTCGAGTACCCGTACTGATTGGTGCTGCTTGTTTTGAAGGTCAGCGTAGACAAGGTGTAGCCTATATCCTCGATTTAACTGAACGTAAGCATGCAGAGTTGGCACTGCGCAATCGTGAGAGGGAACTTGAACAACTAGTAGATACGGTACCTGTCCAACTCTGGTCTGTTTCGGCAGAAGGCCACCCCGCATATATCAATAAGACGATGAAGGACTATATGGGGCTTCACCCGAGAAAAAACGATGACGAGCCAGGACTCGCAGAGACGTTGAAAAGCAGCGTACACCCGAACGACAGACTGCTTTACTTGGACAAGATAACCAATTCAGTCAAAACCGGCGAAAAATTTGAACACAAGTTTCGAAGTCGCCGCTGGGATGGTGAATATCGATGGACGCAGGGTTATGCTAACCCGCTTCGCGATGAGGAGGGCAATATAATCCGTTGGTACGGCGCCAACATTGACATTCATGACCAAGAAGTTTCTCAAAATGAATTGCGAGAAAAAGAACGTTTCCTTTCGCGCTTGGTTGAGACGTTACCAGCAATGGTTGACTGTGCTGCGCCGAATGGTGAGCCCGTTTACCGGAGTCAACAGTTTCGTGAATTTCTTGGATATGAGCTCGAGGAGTTGGATAGTTCAGGAAAATCACGGCTGGCGGCCACGCTTGACACAAGTGTTCATCCTGACGACGTAGCAGTAGTTAAGAAGAGATATTCGCAATGCCTTTCGTCAGGAGAACCCTACGCTCATAAGCACCGTTTGCAGCGCTTCGACGTCGAATACCGATGGGTCGAAACTCGCGCAGTGCCAATGCATAATACTGCTAGTGAAATAGTACAATGGAA